>Ga0308397_1000694_pt1 | contig 22199 bp, 15 predicted proteins | sample Hotspr20SampleT8_FD_202356 | JGI IMG/M metagenome (GOLD analysis project Ga0308397, IMG submission 202356) | Hot spring phototrophic mat microbial communities from Mushroom Spring, Yellowstone National Park, Wyoming, United States - 20051001_T8 ...
TTGGGCGGAGTGGGTGGGATTCGAACCCACGGTAGTCTTGCGACTACATCGGTTTTCGAGACCGACCGATTCAACCACTCTCGCACCTCTCCAAAAACAAATTGAGCCTCGTCTGTTGAGGCTCGCTTCTATGTGTGAGCGAGAGACGAGGTTCGAACTCGCGACCCTCACCTTGGCAAGGTGATGCTCTACCAGCTGAGCTACTCTCGCATTCAAAAGGTAACTGCAAAGATAGCAGTTTTCGAGAATTTGTCAAGCACTCCAACAAAAAATTCTTGTTCTCTTGTTCCTTGTTGTGATTGCGTTGAAGGAACGGTGGCGTTGATTTATATTCGCTTTTTCAAATTTTTCCGCCCGTTTTCATCAATGCCCGAACTGATTGATACTGCTTCTCTTGAACTTGCCGCTTCCGAACTTGCGTGTATTGTCGTGCGTGGCGCGAAAGTTCACAACCTCAAAAACATTGATGTTGATATTCCACGCGGCAAACTGGTTGTCATTACAGGGCTTTCAGGGTCAGGCAAATCGAGTCTTGCGTTTGATACAATTTACGCCGAAGGTCAGCGTCGATTTATGGAAACGCTCTCTTCATATGCTCGGCAATTTGCAGGCTCAATGGAACGCCCTGATGTGGATTTCATTGATGGGCTTTCGCCTGTGATTTCGATTGAGCAAAAAACGACATCACGCTCGCCACGCTCTACCGTTGGCACAATTACAGAGATTTACGACTTCATGCGGCTCTTGTGGGCGAAAATCGGAATTCGATACGACCCCAAGACCAATCGCAAATTAGAAAAGCAATCCGAAGAGGATATTCTCAACGCGGTGCTTGCACTTCCGCTTGGCACGAAGGTTCAGATTCTTTCGCCGCTCGTTGTTGGCAGAAAAGGACATTATCGCGAACTCTTCGCTGACCTGATGAAACGCGGGTTCGTGCGCGTGCGCATTGATGGCGAAACCGTGGAAATGAAAAAAGACATGAAACTCTCGCGCTATGAACTGCACGATATTGAACTCGTTGTCGATCGCTTTGTGATTTCTCCTGATGTCAGAGACCGCCTCAAAACTGCGATTGAACTCGCTATCAAACTTTCCGATAACAAAGCCTCAATGATATGCGAAGTGCAAGAAGGCACCAAAAAGCGCGACCTCTATTTCAGCAAACATTACGCCTACTCCGATGGCACCAGCGCACTTCAAGACCTTGCGCCAAATAACTTTTCGTTCAACTCTCCTTACGGCGCGTGTCCCACTTGCAACGGTTTAGGCGAAATCTCGGAACTTTCCCCCGACCTCATCACGCCCGACCTTTCACGCTCCATTGCCGACGGCGGCTTGGTACCACTTGGCAAAGAAGGCAACAACAACACTTGGCAACTCATCAAGGCGATTGCCAAGAAGTATAATTTCTCTTTGGAAACGCCGTTAGAAGACCTGCCGAAGAAAGTTTATGACCTTCTGCTCTACGGCTCAAAAGACGAGACCTTTCCTATCAATTACGGCTTTGCCTCGCGCTCCTACACCTACGATGCGCCATTTGGTGGAGTTATGGAATATGTGAAGTCGATTTATGAAAGCACGCAATCGAGTTCTGTGCGCGAGTGGGCAGAAGGCTTTATGCAGACACAACCTTGCCCTACTTGCAAAGGCGCACGGCTTCGAGAAGAAAGTTTGTTTGTGAAAATTGCCGACAAAAATATCGCCGAAGTTTCCAACTACTCGATTGAAAATGCCAAACGCTTTTTTGAATCACTCTCTACGCAACTTTCAGGCAGAGACCTTGCCGTCGCTACGCCGATACTTAACGAAATCATCAAACGTCTTGGCTTTCTCATCAACGTTGGCTTGGGATACTTGACGCTCTCGCGCAGTGCCGCAACGCTTTCAGGCGGCGAAGCCCAACGCATTCGGCTTGCCGCACAACTTGGCTCTCAACTCACAGGCGTGCTTTACATTCTCGATGAACCCTCCATCGGATTGCATCAACGCGATAACGCCAAACTCATCGATTCCTTGCTTCAACTGCGCGACTTGGGCAATACGGTCATCGTGGTTGAACACGATAAAGAAACAATGGAAAGAGCCGATTACATTATCGATTTGGGACCAGGCGCAGGCGAGTTCGGCGGACGTGTGGTCGCGCAAGGCACGCCAAAAGACTTTGCAACTTCATCAATCACGGGCAAGTATCTTTCAGGCGAACTGAAAATTGAAGTGCCAACCGTGCGCCGCAAAGGCAACGGCAAATTCATCACGCTCGAAGGATGCACTGGGCATAATCTCAAAAACATTACGCTTAAATTGCCACTTGGTAAATTCGTTTGCGTTACAGGCGTTTCAGGTTCAGGCAAATCATCGCTCATCAACGAAACGCTTTATCCGATTTTAGCCAATCACTTCTATCGCTCGAAGCTACTGGCACTTCCCTACAAAAAAATTTCCGGTCTCGAACACATCGATAAAGTCATCGATATTGACCAATCACCGATTGGTAGAACGCCGCGTTCCAATCCTGCTACTTACACCGGCTTATTCACGCTCATTCGCGATTTCTTCGCTACCCTTCCCGAATCGCAAATTAGAGGCTACAAAGCCGGACGATTTAGTTTCAATGTCAAAGGCGGACGGTGCGAAGTGTGCGAAGGCGACGGCATGAAACGCATTGAGATGAACTTCCTGCCCGATGTCTATGTGCTTTGCGATGCGTGTAAAGGCAAACGCTATAACCGCGAAACGCTCCAAGTGCATTACAGAGGCAAAAACATCGCCGATGTACTTGCGATGTCCATTGATGAAGCCATTGACTTCTTTCAAGATTTTCCACGCATGAAGCGTATTCTTGACACGATGCAAAGCGTCGGCTTGGGCTACTTGCGACTGGGGCAATCTTCCACAACGCTTTCAGGCGGCGAAGCACAACGCATTAAACTTTCAACCGAACTTGCCAAAATTCAAACCGGCAAAACACTTTACATTCTTGATGAACCCACAACAGGACTGCACTTTCAGGAAATTCAACATCTGCTCGATGTGCTTCAACGCTTGGTTGATAAAGGCAATACGGTCGTTGTGATTGAACACAATTTAGATGTGATTAAACAAGCCGATTGGATAATTGATATGGGATACGACGGCGGCGCAGAGGGCGGAATGATTATCGCCGAAGGCACACCTGAAACGGTTGCGACACATGACCGCTCGGCAACCGCTCACTTTTTGCGAAAGGAATTAAACCTTGCTTGATGCTACGCTGATTTTGCGCGTTCAATAAACAGTTTCATTTTTCGCAAATCTTTTTTGCCGATGTCGGATTCAATGCCGCTTGCAACATCAATCGCATATGGTCTGATGGCTTTGACGACTTTCTCGACATTCGTTTCGTTCAATCCGCCTGCAATCACCACATAGCCGTATTTCTCCACTGACGCGGTCAATTTCTTTGCAAGGTCAATTTGAATTTGCTTGCCTGTGCCGCCGAGCATTTTTTCGTGATACGCATCAAAGAGAAAGGTATTCACGCCGGTTTTTTCATAAAACCATTTGACTTCCGAAACCTGAAATTTTGAGTGAACGCGAAAGGTCTTGACGATTCTTGGAACGACTTTGAGCGTGTCTTTGAGCGACATTTTCTCATCATGCAGTTGTGCAGTTGTAATGCCTGCATAGTCGCAAATCTCGTTGATTTCTTTGGGCGAATCTTCAATGAAGATACCAACGGTTTGAATGAACGAGGGCAGTTTCTCAATGATTTTGCGTGCCTTTCGAGGCGAGATGTATCGCAAGGAGCGTTCATAGAAGTTGAATCCGAGTGCATCTGCGCCGAACTCTGCCGCCGCTAACGCATCATCTAAATTCGTAATGCCACAAATTTTGACCTTCACCATTCTTGTTGGAGTGTTGACCTGACTGTCGAAATTTACCGAAACACATCTGAAAATGTCGATACTGCAAGATGTCGATACACCAAAAACCCTTCGCCATATTTTGCGCCAATCATTTCGCCGAAGATTCTTGCCTTCGCATCTAATCCTTCCAAAAATTCCTTGCGACTGATGAAGGTTTCAGGCTCGTTTGAATCGGGATTGTAGAACTGCGATTTGTAAGCGAGAATGGCTTTGCGCGATTCTTCGTAGGTATCGCTCACATCGAGAATGAAGTCGGGTTTAGTGAATCGGTCTTGAATGTAATAGAGCAAATACTTCGGGCGATGGGCTTCTTGTGCTTTGCCGTTCCACTTGGTTTGAATCTTCCACAATCCTGCATAAAAACAAGCTTCGGTAATCATTCGTGAGGCGCGAATGTGGTCAGGGTGTCGTTCTTCGGGCTGTGTGGCAAAAACCACGGTCGGCTTGAAATAGCGAATCACTGAAATGATTTTATTTCGATTCTCAATGTTGTTTTCAAAGGTTGTATCGCCCAAGTTGAGGTTCACTCGTGCCGAAACGCCAAGTAAGGTTGCGGCTTCTTTGGCTTCGCGTCGGCGGATTGCGCTTGTGCCACGTGTGCCTTTTTCGCCTTCGGTCAAATCGCAGATAGCAACGGATTTTTTTTCGCGATGAAGTTTAAGCATCGTTGCCGCACACGCCAGTTCAACATCGTCAGGGTGCGCCCCGAAGGCAAGCGCATAGACAGGTTTTGTTCTATCGGTTTTAATTCGCTTCAAGTGTGTTGAGAAGTTAAACCTGCACAAGTTAAATGATTTTCGTTCATCACTTGCTTTTCGCAAGCCTGAAACTTAGTTCATTTCTACTCTTCACTATCGATTGCGCAACGGCGCAATCACGATGTTGATTGAATCAACGTCGCAAGTTATTTTCTGTACTGCATTCGTTTCAGTTTCTTTCTATCAATCAAATGACAAAGGCACCACTTCTTTACTTACTCTCATTATTTTTTCTCTTCGCTTGTGGCAAAAAAGAAAAACCTGAAAGCAAAGATTCCTTCAAAGTTCTGAACGGTGGCATCAAACAAGGCGGAATTTTTAGAACAAATCTCGCTTCCGACATTTCGAACCTTGACCCGCCGCGCCTTGCCAAACAAGCCGAAATACTTGTTGCACAGCAGATTTACGACCAACTCATTGAACTTGACCACGCCACGCTTCAACCGATTCCTGAACTTGCAACGCATTGGGAAATTTCTCCTGACGGTTTGACTTACACCTTTCACTTGCGCACCGATGTATTCTTTCACGACAATCCTTGCTTTCCCAACGGCAAAGGCAAACGGCTCACGGCGAATGACATCAAATTTTCGCTCACGAACAGTGTTGATGCGCGGGCGCAATCGCTTGGTGCAGAGTTCTTCACGTCTTGCGTGCTTGGCGCACGAGAATTTTATGATGCCACGATTGAAGCCGTCCGCAAAAAAGAAGAGCCGCGTGTGAAAGAAATTTCAGGCTTCATCGTCAAAGATGATTCAACCTTCATCATCAAGTTGCGTGAGCCTTACGCGCCGTTCCTTTATCACTTGGCAACATCCTTTGCTTCAATCACTTGTGAAGAAGCCGTGAAGCACTACGGCAAAGCCCTTTCGCGCAATCCTGTCGGCACAGGCGCATTTGTGTTCGTGAAATGGGAAGATGACCGCGAAGTGGTATTGAAACGTAATCCGAACTACTGGGGGCGTGACTCGCTTGGCAATCCATTGCCCTATTTGGACGGCATTACCTTCAAGTTTCTCAAAGAAATGTCGGCGCAGTTTTTAGAATTTCAGAAAGGCACGTTTGATGAATCGGTCGGCATTCCGCCTGAATTTGTTGGAAAAGTGTTCGATGCGAATGGCAATTTGCAAGAGCCGTTCAAGCAATACACATTGAAATCGTGTCCTGAACTGCGCATTGATTACATCGGTATGCTTTATACTGATTCGCTTTTCAAAAACACCAAACTGCGTCAAGCGTTCAGTTGGGCGATTGACCGCGTGAAACTTGTGAAGTATGTGTTGAAAAATCAAGTGGCGATGCCGACCGGCATTGTCGCACAAGGCATTGCAGGCTACGACAATCGCGACGCGATGCTGATTGATTACGATGTTGCAAAGGCAAAACAGTTGCTTGCCGAAGCCGGCTATCCAAACGGACAAGGACTGCCTGAACTGGTGCTTCACACGTTTGTTGGCGCAAAGTATGCCTACAACAAAGAAGTCGCCGAAGCCGTGCAAGCCATGCTTCAAGAAATTGGCGTGAAGGTGAAAATCGTTCAGTCGGAATACTCGACGCACTTGCAACAAGCGTATTTGGGGAAGTTGTCGTTCTTCATTGGCTCGTGGGGCGCAGATTATCCCGAACCCGAAACCTTCTTGAACCTCGTCTATGGCGGCGTTGTGCCGAAAGGTAAAGACGAAGAAAGTTACATCAACCTTTCGCGCTACGCGAATCCTGCGTTTGATGAAGTGTTCAGCAAGGCACTCAAAATTTCAGATGTGAACCAGCGATACGCGCTCTACAAACAAGCCGAAAAAATCGCGCTTGATGATGCTGCGCTGATTGTCTCTTATCATCGCCTTTCGTATCGATTCGAGCAACCCTACGTGCGAAACTATCCGATAAACGCAATGGATAGACGCGACTATCGCGAGGTATGGCTGGATAAATAATTTTAACAGCCCTTGCGCTCGAAGGCGGAAATGCCCATAAACACAAGCCCCAAAAGTAAATTCACGCTCACCAGCCGCGTGTAAGTTTTGTGAAGTGCGTTAAACTCATCGCGAAAAGCTTGTTTGGACACATCAAAATTATCAAAGTCTTTGATTTCCACGACGCGCAGAAATTCCAAACGGTCGGTAACGAATTTGCCATAGACCAAGAGCAAGCCAATCATCACGAGTAGAATAGCAGTTTTAATCAGTCGCAAGGTGGTGCGTTCATCGGATTGTAAGAGAAAATAAATCGCACTCATGGTCAAGAGTGCCGATGCAGTGGCTTCGAGCAGATTGAGTTTGGCTAACACCTTTCCGTTCAGATGCCCCGCCAAGTTGATGCTTCCTGCCTCTTTGAAGATGGTGCCTGCAACGGCGAAAGCAAACATCACGATTGCACCAATCCAAATCGCAATGCCAAGTTGTTCAATGAAGAGAAAAACGGAATGAGCAACAGGTTTATTCATTTGGTTAGTGAAGTGGTTGGTTGGAGTTCTTCTTCGCGTGAATCGCGTTCACGGCGTTTTTGCACGGCGGCGGAAATGAAGATGCTGATTTCATATAGCACAATCATTGGAAGCGCAAACAGGAGCATGGTCAGCGCGTCGGTTGAGGGCGTGAGAATCGCAGCTAAAATGACAATCGCAACAATCGCATACTTGCGATAGTGCCGCATAAACGGCGGCGTGAGCAGTCCAATGTTTGAAAGCAAATACACCACAAACGGCAGTTCAAAAATGAATCCTGTCGTGAAAATCATTCCCAAAAAGAAACTCGCGTAATCAGTTACGGCGATATTGTTTTCAATTTGCGGCGAGCCAAAATTTGCAAAGAAGTTGAGCGAAAAAGGAATCACAATGAAGTAGCCGAATGACACGCCTGCAAAAAAGCATATGCTCACAAACAGCACGATGAAACGCGCAGCTTTACGCTCTTCGGGCAACAATCCAGGCAACACGAATTGCCAAATTTGATAGACTAAAAACGGAAAGGCTAAAACAATCGCAGAAAAGAGAATTGCCTGCACATACAGCGTGAGTTGCCCATATGGCACAAGGTTTTGCAGTTTGATGTTCGGACTGCTTTTGAGGAGCGGCGCAATTAAAATTTGATTGACAATGAAATCGGAAAAATATGCACACACGCACACCGCAACCACCAAACCTAAAAGCCCTCTGATTAAGCGCATGCGCAGTTCATCAAGGTGGTCAAGAAATCCCATTTCATCTGTCGGTTGTTGCTTTGCCATTTTAGTCGTTCTTGAATTGGTCGTGTTGAAGTTACATCAATTAACATTAGCGATATTTCATTCCGAAATGAAGATTGCAAATTTGCGACATTGTCGGCGTTTCGCCAACGCTTGAATGTGGAAAATCCATAGTTTTTGCCTATTATTACAGGCTTTGGCAACCAACAAAGCGTGTTTGTATTGAAGAAAATTGTTATCGCCATAGACGGACCTGCCGCGTCAGGTAAAAGCACGACGGCAAAATTGCTGGCAAAGAAACTCGGCTATGTGTATATCGATACAGGCGCAATGTATCGTGCCTTCACGCTCAAAGCCCTATCTGAAAACATTTTAGAGCAACTGGTTGTCGATGAATCATTGCTCAAAGAGTTCGTGGAGCGCACGGAAGTTCATTTGACTGACACGCAAGTCTGGCTTGATGGGTGCGATGTTACCGTGCAAATTCGCTCTAATGAAGTCTCGAAGATGGTGAGCAAAATCAGCGCGTTGAAAGCAGTTCGTGAAAAACTTTCGGCGATTCAGAAAAAGTTGGGTGAAGCAAAAGGCGTGGTCATGGACGGGCGCGATATTGGCACTGCTATTTTTCCAAATGCGGAACTCAAAATCTACATGATGGCTTCTGTCAAAGAACGTGCTAAACGCCGATACGCTGAACTGAAAGCCAAAAACGCCGCGCTCGATGTCAGCCTTGATGCGCTCGAAGCGGAAATCAAACAACGCGATGAAGAAGATATGAACCGTTCTGTTTCACCGCTTCGCAAAGCCGATGATGCAGTGGTGCTTGATACTTCATCACTCACGATTGAAGAACAAGTTGAGCGCATTTACGAATTAGCGTTAGAGAAAATTCACTCTTGAAAGGAGTAACATCATGAAAGTTACGGTTGATTCACAATCAGGATTTTGTTTCGGCGTGCAATTCGCCGTTGAAATGGCAGAAAGCGAACTTGCCGAAAGCGGCTCGCTATATTCACTTGGCGATATTGTTCATAACACAGTCGAAGTTGAACGGCTCAACAAGTTGGGCTTGAAAACGATTTCAAAAGATGAGTTCAAAACGCTTTCCAACACAAAGGTTTTAATTCGCGCACACGGCGAACCGCCTGAAACCTACAAGTATGCAATGGAAAACAACATTGAACTCATTGATGCCTCTTGTCCTGTTGTGCTTAAACTGCAACGCCGTGTGAGAGATTTTTATGATGAAGGCTACCAGATTTTAATCTATGGCAAAAAAGACCATGCCGAAGTTATTGGCGTCAATGGGCAGTGCAACAACGAAGCGATTGTGATTAAACACGCCGATTTAAGTGACCCAAGTGAACTCGCACCGATTGATTTTTCGCGCAAAACCGTGCTGTTCACACAAACTACACAAGACACGAAAGGCTTTTATCAACTGCGCGACAATCTCAAAAAACTTTTCGCCGAAAAACACGCGAGCGAAAAATTCGATGAGGCGGCAACGAATCAAGAAGCATTGGAATTTCTTGCCAAAGACACGATTTGCCGACAAGTATCGGGGCGCGATGAAAAATTGACGAAGTTTGCAGAGCAAAACGAAGTCGTTGTGTTTGTGGCAGGCAAGAAGAGTTCAAACGGAAAAGTGCTGTTCGGTGTTTGCAAAGCCGCCAATCCGCGCACCTATTTTGCGGAGCATGAAGGCGAACTGCAAGCCGAATGGTTTGTGCGCGAGGACGGTTCGCCCGTTGAAAGTGTTGGCGTTTGCGGCGCAACCTCTACGCCAATGTGGCAAATGGAATTTATCGCCGATGTGATTCGCAAAAACTTCGCGCCGAAAGAAGCATCGGCAGTCTGAAAATGCTTAAAATGATTAACGAACCAACACAAGAACGGCTGTTAGCAGAACGCCGCGCCTCTGACCTAAAACGCTCTGGAAAATCTGTTGATGAGATTATTCAGATTTTGCACGATGAAGGGATTAACATTTTACACACCATATTGTCGTTAAGAAGCGTTTTTGGATTTGATGCAAGGGAAGCAAAAGAAAAAGTGTCATCACACGCGGTTTGGCAGGAAGTCGCTGAACAAGCGGACGTTCTTCATAACGAGATTATCGAGCAGATGAAGCAAGAATCACGCGCTAGCGAAGTTTCTGGGCGTGTTGAAAAACTAACGATGTAAGTTTTTGTTGTTTAATTTCATTAACCTAAACCCGCCCGATTTTACTCTCTGAATCGGAAGCGGTAAAACCAAGAGAGAAGGAAAAATAATGTCAACTCAACCATCAGAAGCGATGCCGACGCTAAATTCGGCAACTGGCAACGGCGCACCTGTTGCCAAAAAGCAAAAGCCTGCCAAGTTCTTCGCCGAGTATAACGACGAAGAACTCAAACAACTCGAGGCACTTTATTCAGGCACGTTCAACGAGCTCACCGAAGGTGAAATCGTGAAAGGTCGTGTGGTTTCCATCAACGAGAAAGATGTAACGATTGATGTCGGTTTGAAATCCGAAGGCATTGTGCCTTTGATAGAGTTCAAAGACCCATCTTCAATCAAGGTCGGCGATGAAATCGAGGTTTATCTCGAGAGCATTGAAGACAAGATGGGGCAACTGATTCTCTCAAAGCGCAAAGCCGATACCATGCGCGTTTGGGAAAAGATTTACGAATCGCTCGAGAAAGGCACGATTATTAGCGGCAAAATCACGACGCGCGTCAAAGGCGGCATGACAGTCTCGCTCAACGGTGTTGAAGCGTTCTTGCCCGGCTCTCAAATCGATGTAAAGCCTGTGCGCGACTTTGATGTTCTCGTTGGTCAAACGATGGACTTCCGCGTCGTCAAAATTAACCCGCTTACACAAAACATTGTTGTCAGCCATAAAGTCATTATTGAGCAAGAATACGAAGCCCGTCGCAAAGAAATGCTTGCGAATATCAAGGTCGGTATGGTGCTTGAAGGCACAGTCAAAAACATTACTGACTTTGGCATCTTCGTGGACTTGGGCGGACTCGATGGGCTCGTTCATATCACCGACATTACTTGGGGTCGCATTTCACACCCGTCCGAAGTTGTAAAACTTGATGACCCGATTAAAGTTGTAGTTATCGGTTATGATGAAGTCAAACAGCGCGTTTCGCTTGGCATGAAACAACTCACGCCGCGCCCGTGGGATAGCATCGAAGAAAGATTTGCGCCCGGCACACGCGTCAAAGGCAAGGTTGTTTCTATTACCGACTATGGCGTCTTTATCGAAATCGAAAAAGGCATTGAGGGATTGGTTCACATTTCCGAAATGTCTTGGACACAACACATCAAGCACCCAAGCCAATTCGTAACATTAGGTCAGGAAGTCGAGTGCGTGATTCTCAACATCATCAAAGAGGACCAAAAACTTTCGCTTTCGATGAAGCAAGTTGAAGAAGACCCATGGCTCAAAATCGCAGAGAAGTATGCACCCGACACGATTCACAAAGGTATTGTGCGCAACATCGCCGACTTCGGCGTGTTCGTTGAACTTGAGCCCGGTGTCGACGGCTTGATTCACATCAGCGACCTTTCTTGGACAAAGAAGATTCGCCACCCCGGCGAACTCGTTAAGAAAGGCGATGAAATTGAAGTCAAGGTCTTGAAAGTCGATGTTAAAGCCCGTCGCATTGCATTAGGTCATAAGCAACTCACCGAAGACCCATGGAATGCTTTTGAAACTGTCTATACAGTTGGCACTGAACACAAAGCCAAGATTACGCAAATCATTGAGAAAGGCGTTATCGTTGAACTTCCGATGGGTGTCGATGGCTTTGTGCCTGCTTCACATCTCTTGCAAGGCGGCGTGCGCGATATGAATGCCTCTTTCAAAATCGGCGATGAATTGCCGCTCAAAGTCATTGAGTTTGATAAGGAAAATCGCCGTATCATTCTCTCTGCACTCGAGTATTTCAAAGGCAAAAGCAAGGAAGAAATCGAAGCCTACATGCAACAGCACCCCAACGAAAAGCAGAAAATCAAGGAAGCCTCTGATTCGCTCGATGTGCCTACGCCCGAAGTTCCCACTGACGCTGAGCAGCCAAAAGCATAAGGCAAGGCTTCATTCAAACTGACGAGGGCGGAGAAGTTCCGCCCTTTTGTATTTTGCATCGTTTTTCTTTAACGCTTGCTTTTCTTGTATGAAACGGCTTCGCTTTTTTCTCTTCTCGCTTATTGCACTTTCGTGTGCGCCCTCTTCCAAAGAAACGGTGATTGTCTATTCGCCACACGGCAAAGAAATGCTCGGCTATTTTGAACAAGCCTTTGAGAAAGCCAATCCAACGATTGATGTGCGATGGCTCGATATGGGTGCGCAGACTGCCTTCGACCGAATCCGCACTGAAAAAGCCAACCCGCAAGCAAGTCTGTGGTGGGGCGGTCCGAGCGATTTATTTGAGCAAGCCGAAGCCTTAGATTTGCTTGCGCCTTACAAACCCTCGTGGCACGATAAAATAGACACGCGCTACCATTCGCCGAATGATGCTTGGTATGCCTCGTTCCTCACGCCTGAATGTATTATGTTTAATAGCGAACAACTCACCAAAGAAACTGCCCCGCAAGATTGGGACGACTTGCTTGCAGAACAATGGAGAGACAAAATTGTGATTCGCGACCCAGTTCAAAGTGGCACAATGCGCACGATTTTTTCTTCGCTCATTGCCAAAGAACTTGCACGCACCGGCTCACTTGATTCAGGATTTCACTACCTTTCACGCCTTCACCGCAACACAAAAAGTTATGCCGCCGACCCTTCACAACTTTATCTCAAACTCTCACGCGGCGAAGCCCTTGTTACCTTGTGGAATTTGACCGATGCACTGTTGCAAGCGCGGCAAAATCAGTTTCCATTTGGATTCGTGATTCCAAAAAGCGGAACAGTCGTTGCCGTAGAAGGCATTGCGCTGGTGAAGGGGGGAAAAAATTTAGAGAGCGCAAAAAAGTTTTACGAGTTTGTTACAAGCAAGGAAAGTTTGACTGAACAGGCAGAAAAGTTTTATCGCCTGCCCGTGCGCACTGATGTTGAGCTTCAGGCGGAGTGGGCAAAGGAAGTAAGTTATACGCTTCTCGATATTGACCACAACCTTGCGTCGAAAAAGCAATCGGAATGGTTAGCGCGTTGGGAAGAGACCATTAAGAATCAATAACACCAAAGTTGAAAAAGCGTGCGAGATTTTTCTGTCATTTCAATCAAGGTAAGGACAAGGATAGTAAGAAGTGAAGAACAATCGTCAGTGAATTATCGTCGTTACTCATTACTCATTATTCATTATTCATTACAAATGCTTTTTTATTGCTGTCATTGTTTCTGAATAAACGCGGTTTAAGGTTTCAAGGTAGCGGGCGGCGAGTTCGAGAGCTTGTGACTGCGCCGCTTGTTCAATCGCAATGCAGATGCTTGCCATACGCGCTGCGCCGATGTTCATGCACGCGCCTTTTAGTCCATGCGCCACTTCTTTGAGGCTTTTGTAATCTCCTGCTTTCACTGCCGCTCTCAAATGTTCCAACTGCAAGGGCGTATTGCGCATGAAAATCTCAACCAAATCTTGAAGCACAGGGGACTCCGTTGCACTACTTAATTGACGAAGCATAGAGATTGTTTCAAGGTTCAAGATAGCATCGGAAAACTGTTGTCCTGACATGATTTCGCTTTTTTCAGCAGTGTGCGTGCCGCCGCCCCATTTTTCAAGCACGCCGCGAATTGCGTCAAGTGAGACAGGCTTTGAGAGATAATCGTCCATGCCAAGTGCAAGGTATTTTTCACGGTCGCCTTTGAGTGCGTGTGCAGTAACAGCGATGATTTTCGGTCGTTTTTCAGGCGGATACTCCTTGATGATTCGCTCCGTTGCTTCTACGCCGTCCATTTCGGGCATTTGAATATCCATCAAAATCACGTCGTAGTGTTTTGATTTCAACTTCTCCAACACTTCGATGCCATTGTTGGCGAGGTCGGGCGTGTATCCGAGTTTCCCAAGCATTGCCATCATCAATTTTTGATTGACGAGGTGGTCTTCAGCAAGCAAGATTGAAAGAGTTTTGGGAGACATTGGTTTTGGGGGTTCTGTGCTTTCTTCTTTTTGCTCTGTTTGCGGTTGGGCTACTTTTTTCGGAGACAGTGCCGAAACAATAAGGTTCAACAGTTGATTTTTTCGCACAGGTTTCAGCATGATTCCTGCAAAAAGTGACTCTGACCCTCTGATTCCAATTTGCTCCGACTTGCTGGCTGAACTAAGTAGAAGCATGGGCATTGTAGAGTTAGGGTATCGCTGGCGGATTGTTTTAGCGAGTTCAACGCCGTTTTGTATTGGCATGTTCATGTCAAGCAAGGCTAAATCAAAGGGTGAAGCAAGTTTCTCTGCTTCGTCTATCAGTTCAATCGCATCACTGCCCGATGCAGCTACGGAGGCAACCATTCCCCATCGTTCAGATTGCAAAGCAAGCAAGCGGCGGTTTGTTGCATTATCATCAACGATGATAACACGCTTGCCTTTTAGGAGCAATTCGGCGGCTTGTTGACCGACGGCGCGTTGTTGCGGCGCAATCGGTGCCGAGAGCGTAAAGTGAAAAGCCGTGCCTTTTCCGACTTCACTTTCAAACCAAATTTTTCCACCCATGAGTTTGACCAATCGCTCGCAGATGGCTGTGCCAAGTCCCGTTCCGCCGTACTTTCGGCTTGAATACGTATCGACCTGCGAGAAAGGTTGAAAGATTCGTTCGAATTTTTCTGGCGGAATGCCAATGCCAGTATCACGCACCGTAAAGCGCAGTTCTGCAATCAATCCGTTGATTGCCATCAACTCGACTGAACAAACCACTTCGCCTTTTTCGGTGAACTTAACCGCATTAGAAAGCAGGTTGACTAACACTTGACGCAAGCGTGAAGCATCGGCTTTGATAAATGTTGGAACGGTCGCAGGAATGTCGCAGATGAGTTCAATGTGTTTTTCTGCCGCTTTTGGCGCAAAGAGATTGCAGGCTTCTTCAACACACTCGACTAAATCGAAGGCATCAATAGAAAGTTCGAGTTTGCCTGATTCAATTTTGGAGAAATCCAAAATGTCGTTGATGATTTCCAAGAGCGCATCGCTACTGCTACGTATCGTTTCCACAAATTCTCTTTGCTCTTTCGATAGTGGCGTATTTTGCAAAAGACTAATCATGCCGATAATGCCGTTCATTGGGGTTCGGATTTCGTGCGACATCATCGCAAGGAATTCCGACTTTGCACGGCTGGCGGCTTCGGCTTCATCACGGGCAAGCATTAAGGTTTCTTCTGCCGCCTTGCGCATCGTGATGTCTTGCGCCACGACCATTCCTGCATATACTTTTCGCTCACGGTTTCGAACAGGCAGAATTTGAAAAGTGTAAAAGTTGCCATCAATTTGATGTTCCAAAACCGATGTATGTCCTTCAAGAGCCTTTTGGTAGAGTGGCGTAAATATCTCGGCAAGATGTGGATGTACTTCGGCTAATGATTTTCCTTCAATGCCAATAGAACGTAAGCGTTTTTGGTCGTTGAGCGAGCCATCAACAAGCATGTATTTGAGGTCTTTATCAAAGAGCATCACGGAAGTTTGCGGCAAATTTGCGGTTAGGTAGCGGTATCGCTCTTCACTTTCTTTGAGGCGGGTTTCTGCGGTTTTCTTATCGGTGATGTCTTCGCAGGCAATAAAGATGAGGTCTTGATTGTTTCGGTCTTTAATGACGCGCGCAGTTTCGCGCACCCAAATCACCGAACCATCTTTGCGCACTTTGCGCAGTTCCCAGTTCGCAATTTTGCATGGATTTTCTATTGCGCTTTCAATCAACTTCACTAATGAGTCTTGGTCTTCGTCGTAGATAACTTTCGTCAATAAACAGCCAATTAGTTCTGTCGCTTCGTAGCCTAACTGCTGCGCACCCGATTGATTGATAGCGAGAATTGTGCTGTCTTTTGCAAGCGTGAACAGCATGAGCGGATTATCGTCGTAAGCGGCGCGATATAAACGTTCGCGTTCTTCGAGCATTGCCATCATTTGCTTACGCTCGGTAATGTCGCGAGCAATCGCTTGGAAACCTATCACTTCTCCATCTTGCAAAATGAGTTGCACATTTTGCCCAACATCAATGCGCTTGCCGTGCTTGGTATAAAAGGCGTATTCAAAATAGGTGTTGCGTGTTCTGCGTTGGAATTGAATCGCGTAAAAACGCTTCGCCGAAAGGCGCGATTCAGGGGCGATGAGGTCAGTAAAATGTTTGCCGATAACTTCGTCTCGGTCGTATCCTGAAATACGCAAGCCTACGGGGTTAATGTAAGTGAAGTATCCGTTTTTATCGGTCAGAAAAACAATATCGTTTGCGTTGATGATAAGTTCTTTGTAGCGCAGTTCACTTTCTTTGCGTGCTTCTTCGGCGCGTTTGTAGCGAGTAATATCGATGATGCGAACAAGGCGAATCACTTCACTGCCAACTTTGAGTTGCTTTGTTGCAACGCTCCCTAAAAATATGTTGCCTTGATAGGTTTTGTAGGTATGTTCGTGTGTAACGGTTTCGCCTTGTGCCAAACGGCAGTTGTTTTGTTCAATCCACTCGGCAGGTGTGGGGTCTTTTTGGAAGTCTGAAATCACCTTTCCGATTAAGTCGGCTTTTGAAGGAACTTCAAAGAGTTCAACGGCGCGGCGATTGCAATCGTAGACCGTGCCATCTTCAACATTGAGGAGTAAAATTGCCTCTGTTGATTCATCAAATATCGCCGAAAACAATGCGTCCCGTTCTTGTAACACTTCCATGTTTGACATCTTCGAGAAAGTTAAGGGCCTGCAACAGCGGCGATGAGCATCTAAAAGATAGGCTTAAACATAGAGAGTTTTCGGCTCAAAAGCAACACGAGCCATCGAAACTTTATCTCAAGTCAAACCATTGAATCCATGCAACTCCGTTCAATCTGTGTGTTCCGTGTGCGATTCTTCTTTGCGCCCTTTGTGAAAACTTTGTGCCCTTTGTGGTAAAAAAGAAAGAAACCACAAAGAACACGAAGGCAGGCACGAAGTTCGCAAAGGTCAATCTGTGGAACTCCGTTCAATCTGCGTTATCTGTGTGCTGTTCATCTTTGCGCGCTGACACTCTCAGAACGGCGCATCATCAGGATTGAGTGGCGGTTCAGGTGGCGGCTGTTGGCTTTGTTCCAAATTATCAGCCGCTCGATTGGCGCGATATTCATCGCTTGGCGGCAAATCCGAACTCGTGTAAATCGTTGAAAGCGACTCAAAGCGACCGTATTGCTCCAAGAAACGCAGTTTAACTTCGCCTATGGGTCCGTTGCGCTGTTTGCCAATATCCACAACAATCACGCCTTTGGTTGAAGAGCCGTCAGGAAAGTTTTGCACGCCGTAGCGTTCAGGGCGCGAGAGGAACATAACGACATCGGCATCTTGCTCAATAGAGCCAGATTCGCGCAGGTCGGAAAGTTGCGGCTTGCGGTCGGCACCGCGTTGCTCAATAGAGCGATTCAGTTGCGCAAGCGTAATAATCGGCACATTGAGTTCTTTGGCAAGGGCTTTGAGCGAGCGCGAAATTTGTGCGATTTCTTGTTCGCGATTCGATTTGCCATCGCGCACAGGCGTAATCAGTTGCAGATAGTCAATGATGATTAAGCCGATATTTTTTTCTTGCTTCATTCGGCGGGCTTTTGCGGCAAGTTCAATGATAGGAATGCTGGGTGTATCATCGATGTAAATTTCAGAGCTGGAAAGAGGGTCTAATTGTCCCATGATGCGCGACATTTCTTGGGGCGAAATGCGTCCTGTTCGAACCAAGTTGGAATCGGCTCTTGCTTCCGCACACAGCAAACGCATCGCTAACTGAATTTCAGCCATTTCAAGACTGAAAATCAAAACAGGCACTTTAGCATCGACAGCGGCATTGCGAGCAAAGGCAAGTGCAAGAGCCGTTTTTCCCGTTGAAGGACGTGCCGCAACCACAATCATATCCGATGGCTGAAACCCCGCTGTAATCCTATCCAAATCCGAAAAGCCCGATGGCACACCAGTTACCGCACTTTTCTTGCTCTGCAAGACTTCAATCAATTTCGTGGCTTGTTTGAGAAGCGTTTTAACATCAGTTGCTTTTTTCTTAATGCCTGCTTGCGAGATTTTGAAAATCTCTTGCGAAGCCCGTTCAATGAGTTCGAAAACATCAAACGATTGTTCGTATCCAGCTTGTGAAATTTGCGTGGCGATGTGAATCAATCGGCGATACAGGTATTTCTCTTTGACAATGATGGCATGGTATTCGACATTTGCCGCTGTTGCGACTTTGTTGGTGAGTTCGGCAATGTAATGATAGCCGCCTGCGGCTTCGAGTTCTTCGGAACGTTTGAGTTCATCGGTGAGCGTAACGAGGTCAATTGCTTCTCGGCGTTGATAGAGTCGGAGCATGGCTTTGTAAATACGGCGGTGCCTTTGGTCGTAGAAAATCGTGTCGGATTCTTCACCGAACACTGCGATAACCTGTTCAATCGCATCGAGAGAAATCATAATGCCACCCAACACTTCTTGTTCAACTTGAACCGCATTGGGCAGAGTTCGTCCGTCTTTAATCTCAATTTCTTCACGAAACGCTTTACGAGTTCCTGTCAGTTTTTGCAGGGGATAGTTGCCGCTCATTTCTTGACTTCGTTCAATAAATCCGCTCATCTTTTCCTGTTTTGTTGTTTTGAAAACGATTCATAGAAACTTGCGCCTTTGCAGTTTAGTCCGTTGCATACTTTTCATCGTAGATGCGTCGGAGCATTTTTACATCTTCCCAACAGAGGCGTTTCCAACCTGGATTGCGTAAGAGTGCCGCAGGGTGATAGGTAACGACGACATCAATGTTTCGCCACCTATGCACTTTGCCTCGCATGGCTTGCATGGATTGATTGTTTTCAAGGAGCGTGTTCGCCGCCACCTTGCCTAATGCGAGAATGAGTTTTGGGCGAATAATCTCTAACTGCCGATGTAGGTATGGCAAACATGCCGCAATTTCATCAGGTTCAGGGTTGCGATTGTTTGGCGGACGAGATTTGATGATGTTGCAGATATACACATCTTTGCGTTCAAACTGAATTGCCGCTAAAATGTTGTTGAGCAGTTGCCCTGACCTGCCGACAAACGGCAATCCTTGCTCATCTTCATCAGCACCAGGGGCTTCGCCAACCAGCACGACCTTAGCGCGCTCATTGCCATCACCGAACACATAATTTTTACGTGTCTCGCCTAAGCGACATTTCCTGCAAGTTTTTGTGGCTTCGTAAAGTTCTGCAAGCGTCTTGTAACGCTGTAAGTCTTCTTCTGGTGAAGGCTCATGTGCCGACGGCTCATCGAACAATCCGCCTTGTATCATCATGATTTGCCTTAGGTGTGTTTCAAAAATGTTAGAGATAAGAACTGCAAAGGGCGTTGCCGCTTGTCATAGTGCGCAAGAATTGGAAAAATCTATGCTTGCGTTATTGTTGGAGTGATGTTAAAGAACTTTTTTGAAAGAAAAAATTTGCTTTTTCGAAAATCATTTTTGCGGCAGTACGCTTTGCTTGTAAGGGAAGTTGTTCGATTGTGCCATCTTTGAAAATGAGCGTGAGTCGATTGGTGTCGACTTCAAACCCTGCGTCGGCTTCGTGGGCATGGTTAAGCGCAATCATATCACAATTTTTGAGCATCAGTTTTGCTTTGGCGTTTTCAAGCGCATCTTGAATTTCCAATGCAAATCCAATAGAAAGTTGATGTGCTTGTTTTTGCTTACCGAATTCAAGCAAGATGTCGGGATTTTTAACAAGGTGAAGTGTAAGCGATTCAGACGACTTTTTGAGTTTGCCGTTGTAGGGTTCAGCAGGGCGATAGTCAGCCACAGCGGCGGCGGCAATGAATACATCAAGCGTTTCGAAATATCGGCGTGCAGCTTGGAACATTTCTTCTGCGCTTTCAATCTCAATACGCTTCACACCGTGCGGAGTTTGAAGCGATGTTTTGCCTGTAATCAAAATCACTTCTGCGCCGAGTTCAGCGGCGACTTCGGCAAGTGCAAATCCCATTTTGCCTGATGCGTAGTTTGAGATAAATCGCACACCATCAATTTTTTCGCGAGTTGCGCCTGCGGTAACGACCACTTGTTTGCCTACGAGTGTTTTTTCTTTTGGCACAAGTGCATGAGCCACGTGTTGGAAAATCGTTTCAGGTTCGGGCAATCGCCCTTTGCCAATTAAGCCTGAGGCGAGTTCGCCGACTTCGGGTTCAATTATCACAGAGCCTTCTTGTTGGAGCAGGGTCAAATTGCGTTGCACAGCAGGCGCATCAAACATTTCGCCGTCCATTGAAGGGAAAATCAATTTCGGTTTGTTTGGTCGCATCGTCAGGAAGCATACCGAAAGCATATCGTCAGCAAAGCCACCTGCAAGTTTTGCAATCGTGTGTGCCGTTGCGGGTGCAATCACGAAGCAATCTGCCCATTCGCCCAAGTGAATGTGGGTTGTCCAAGTCGGTGGCGTGGAATCTGAATCGGGGAAAATTTCAGAGAGAACACGTCGCCCTGAAAGTGTGGCAAGTGTCAGTGGCGAGACAAACTGCATTGCGGATTTGGTCATCACGACTTGCACTTCTGCTCCGGCTTTTTTGAAGAGGCGAACAAGGGTTGGAAGTTTGTAAGCGGCAATTCCGCCGCTCACCCCTAGTAAAATGCGCTTATCGGAAAGGTCAGTCATTTGTTCGAAGCGGATTCAGGTTCAGGTTGTCGGCTGGCACGCTCGGTTTCGTTGGGCGGCGGCTGTTGCTCGATTTTCTTTTTCTCTATGGGTATGTTCAAGGGCGATTTTTTGCGTCGGAAAATGCGGTCGCTGAGTTCACTCCACGTGTGGAAGTTATCACGATAGCCAATGCCGAAGCCCCAGAGTTCTTGCATTTCTTGGTTAAAGATGGTGAAGTTGTTTTGTCCGAACACGCGGAAGGCTTCGAGAACCACTTTATCGCTGACGCGGTATTCTAATTTTTGTGAATTGGTATTGGCACTGCGTGCGGCGGCGGAATCGTTGTTGGCAAACGAGCCAGAACCGATAACGATGAGTCTGCCGTTAGTGCCAGGAACGGCGTAGGCGACGGCTAAATCCACGCCTGAAAAGCCGCCGCTGGCATCACGCGCCAATCCGATATTGACGGACTGCACGCCTGCAATCGTGCCTGCCACGCGGGAGAGTTGCGATGAGAGCAAGCCTGCGCCAGCACTGATTCCTGCACTTGCAACAGTGCCTGCGCCTAATCCGCCGCCACTTCCGCCGAGTTCAACGGGCGGCGCATACCACTGTCCTGCCGAAAGCAGTAGCGCAAAGTTCAGCACAGCGTTAGGGTCTTCAACGCCAGGCAACTCGGTGTTCGGCATTTTGAACTGCATTTCTTCAATGCGATAGCCCATTGCCATATTCGGCGCAAACGCCGTGCCTGTAATTTTCACAATCAGAAACACTTCGACCTGAACACCAAGCTGGCGCGGGTCAGGATTGTCAGCACGCGTGCGCGTTTCCGCCGTTACATTGATGCTTGCGTTCAAAATATCTTCTTCGTTCCAAGAGATTTTTCCGCCTGGTTTGACTTCAAAGTTTTTTGTGAACGCCGTGTAACTGCCACCTGCAATCGTTGCGCTTCCATATGCTTCGAGTTTGACGCCGCGCTTGCGCACGCGAATATCCACATCTTCAAGACTCACTTTCATTTGCTCGCCGAGATACTTATTGAAGATAATCGTATAAAGCATTCGGCGTTGAGTTTTGACGCGCAAATCCATGGTCATCAAGTCGTAGGGTGTAATTTGATAGGCTTGAACACGAGCGCGTGTTTCGTCCATTGAAAACTCTTCGCTAAGCCTGCGTTCTTGCTTGATGCGGTTGCGCTCTTCAAGCGTGAGCGTGGTGTCTTCGCGCGGGCGCATCGTGATGAATTTTGCCGCTTCGGCAAACTGCGTGGCGTTGTTAGCGTTTTTAGCAAAGGAGCTCATGTCGCCATCGTTGATGGTCAGTCGTCCTGTGAGTTTAGGTGCATCAAGCGTGCCGAAATAGCGAAGGTTGTCGGAAGAGGCAACGAGCGTGCCGAAGGGCAAGCCGTCTTTGCCTTCGGGTTTACGCATCAAGTAAAGGCGATTGAACGCAATGCCAATATCCATAAACTCAACGGCAAAGTTGTTCATCTTAATTGTGCCGTTCGTTGAGCCTTCGCCGCCGAAGCGGTCGTTGAAGGTGAGCGATGTCCATCGTGCGCCGCTTGGCGTGGCAACAATTTCGCCGTTCAGCGTGTATTCGACTTGTGTGGTAATCGGCGTGGTTTTG
>Ga0308397_1000696_pt1 | contig 22180 bp, 15 predicted proteins | sample Hotspr20SampleT8_FD_202356 | JGI IMG/M metagenome (GOLD analysis project Ga0308397, IMG submission 202356) | Hot spring phototrophic mat microbial communities from Mushroom Spring, Yellowstone National Park, Wyoming, United States - 20051001_T8 ...
TGTCCTCCGGTCAAAACCTCAGCTCCATCGCCCGGCTCCTGCACTGTTCCCCTGCCTCCGTGCAAAACCGCCTCGAACGCCTCAGCCGCAACGCCCTCCTCCTCCACCAGCACTGCCTCCGCTCCCTCCACCTCCAGGAAGACCTCTGCGCCGATGGCTACGAACGCTTCGACCGTACCCAATTCTTCCCCAACAACATCTCCCTCACCGTGGGCAAAACTTCCCAATTCATCTACGGAGTCTCCCATGCCACCCTCCGCCGCAAAGGCGCCATGCGCCCCGACCAGAAAGCCACCCGGGATGCCCTGGAGGCCCGCTGGAAACCCCCTCGAGGCGCCCTCTCTTCCTCCTTCTCCACCCTCCTCCGCGACATCTCCACCTACTGGCACCCCTCCTCCTACCCCTCCCTCACCCTGTACACCGACGAGCACCCCTCCTACCCCCCCGCCCTCCGCAAAGTTCCTTTCCTCAAAGAAGCCCTCGCCAAGGAACAGCTCTCCCACCACCAGGTCTCTTCCAAACTCCCCCGCACCCTCCACAACCCCCTGTTCCCCTCCAACTACATCGACCGCGAACTCACCAAAGACCTCGCCGCCTACCACCGCGAGTCCGTCTGCTTCGTCCGCAATGTCTGTAACGGCCTCGCCCGCCTCCTGTGCTACCTCCTGTACCACAACTACCAGAAACCCTTCCGCATCTACTGGGGCGCCCTCCGCTTTCCCCCCCATGCCCTTTTGGCAGGCATCCCCTTGGATACCTTCAAGAAAAAACTGGATGCGGTCTATCGGGAGCGGTTCTTCCTGACCCACGAACCCCTCACTTCCCTGTGGGAAGCGATTTGGTTCCGCAGGTATAAGACTCCCTTAAAGACGAAGGAGGAGTCCCTCCCCAAGTATGCCTCTAGGGGGTATACACAAGGTTCGATGAAGTAACTAGGGATGGGTGATGTCGATACCTACGACAAAGTCTGGCTGCTCAATCTCCACCATCTTCACCCCCTGGGCAGCTCTCCCCTGGACCGGGATGTCTTTTGCCCGAAGCTTCAACGCGTTTCCCTGGGAGGTAATCACCACCAGTTCATCCTCTTCTTTCACCGACAACCCCCCGGAGACCTCTCCGGTTTTTGGGGTGATCTTGTAGGCAATCTGCCCTCCCGTCGCCCTTCCATGGGGCTGGAAGCACTCGAAATCCAGACGCTTTCCGTACCCGAACTCGGTAACGAGTAGCACCTGCTTCTTTGGTTCGATCAGAACGGCGCCAGCAAGCTCATCCCCCGAGGAGAGCCGGATTCCCTGCACTCCTCGACTACTCCTCCCCATGGGACGCACGTTATCCTCATGGAACCGGAGCGCCCGCCCCTTGCGGGTCAGCAACAGCAGTTCCTGCTTTCCATCAGTGAGGAGGCCTTTCACCACCTTGTCCCCCGAATCCAGCCGGATAGCCATGATTCCCCGGGTCCGGGCATTCTCGAAGTCCGAGGTAGTCACCTTCTTGATGACCCCCTTACGGGTAGCCAGGAGGAGGTAGGTGGAATCGGAAAACTCCGACAGTTCCACTACTGCGGCAATGTCTTCGTTAGGGGAAATGGAAATGAGGGTCTTGAGATGCTGTCCCCGGGAGTTCTTGGAACCTTCGGGAATCTCGTGGACCTTTAGGTAGTACGCTTTCCCTTCGCTGGAAATGAATTGGATGTAATCATGGGTAGAGGCTACAAACACATGTGTGATGTAGTCTTCCTCTTTCAGAACCGTGGAAGATGACCCTTTTCCGCCCCGACCCTGGAGCCGATACGCGGTAACGGGGATCCGCTTGATGAAGCCGCGACTGGAAAGCATCACTACCATGTCTTCCCGTTGGATCAGGTCCTCGATGTTCAGTCCCTCGATCTCGTCGGGGAAAATCATGGTCCGCCGATCGTCCCCGTACTGTACCGCCAGCTCGAGAAGCTCTTTCTTCACCACCTGGAGAATCTTCTGTTCACTGGAAAGGAGGTCCTTCAACTGGGCGATAAGAGCCAACGTTTCCTCTAATTCTTCTATTATCTTTTTTGTCTCTAAACTTGTGAGTCTCTGGAGTCTCATATCCAGAATCGCCTGCGCCTGGATCTCCGATAAATGAAAGCGTTCGATCAAGCGAGTTCGAGCGATTTCGACGGTACCGGAGGATTTGATAATGGCGATCACCTCATCGATATTCTCCAGGGCGATCTTCAACCCCTCCAGGATGTGGGCTCGCTCCTCAGCTTTGCGTAGGTCGTACTTGCTCCGCCTTGTCACCACCTCTTTACGGTGGTCCACGTAGCAGGCGATCATTTCCTTCAGGTTCAGTGTCTTTGGCCGCCCATTTACCAGGGCAAGGTTGTTCACCCCAAAGTTCACCTGCAGTTGGGTATGGGTAAAGAGGAAGTTCAGAATGATCTTGGGACTTATCCCCTTCTTCAGCTCGATCACGATCCTCATCCCATCCCGGTCCGACTCGTCCCGCAGGTCCGAAATTCCCTCCAGGTTCTTTTCCTTCACCAGCTCTGCGATCCGCATGATGAGGGCCGCCTTGTTCACCATGTAGGGGATCTCAGTGATGATGATCATGTCCTTCCCGCTCTTGGTGGTTTCGATGGTGAACCGGGCTCGAACCACGATCCTTCCCTTCCCCGTGGTATAGGCCTCCCGGATTCCCTTGATCCCGTAGATGGTCCCGCCGGTGGGGAAATCCGGTCCCTTCACATGCCGCATCAACTCTTCCACGGGATCTTCCGGATGATCGATGTAGTGCGCAATGGCATTACAGATTTCCCGCAAGTTGTGGGGAGGAATATTGGTAGCCATCCCCACCGCGATCCCACTGGCTCCGTTGGCCAGAAGGAAAGGAAAGGCCGCAGGAAGAACCTTGGGTTCCTGGAGGGAATCATCGTAATTCGGACCGAAATCGACGGTTTCCTTGTTGATGTCCCGGAGCATCTCCTCGGCTAACTTCGTCATGCGCGCTTCGGTGTACCGCATGGCCGCCGGGGGATCCCCATCGATGGAACCGAAGTTCCCCTGTCCCTGTATCAGGGGGTAGCGGAGAGAAAAATCCTGAGCCAACCGCACGAGGGCATCGTAGATACTCATGTCCCCATGAGGATGGTACTTTCCCAGCACATCCCCCACGATCCTTCCCGTCTTCTTGTACGGTTGATTCGAGCGGACTCCCATTTCGTGCATCGCGTAGAGGATCCGTCGGTGCACCGGTTTCAAGCCGTCCCGCACATCGGGTAACGCCCGTGCCACGATGACGGACATGGCGTAGTTCAGGTAGGATGTCTTTACCTCATCCTCGATAGCTACAGGAATTACGGTTTCTTTCGATTCTGCCACGATCTTCCTTCCTTTCGATAGTCACAGAGGGGAAACGAATTACACATCCAGGTTGGACACAAAGAGGGCATTTTCCTCGATGAACTCCCGTCGGGGAGCTACTTGCTCTCCCATCAGGGTAGTGAAGATATCTTCCGCTTCGACGAAATCTTCCAGTTTCACCTGCATGATCTTCCGGGTCTCTGGATTCATCGTCGTTTCCCAAAGCTGTTCCGGGTTCATCTCTCCCAATCCTTTGTACCTCTGGATGTTTACCTTATCCGAGGGGAGATTGAGACTTTTCAGGATTCTATCCCTCTCCTCATCGTCATACGCGTAGAACACCTGTTTCCCTGCCGCAATTTTGTAGAGGGGGGGCATGGCGATGTACACGTGCCCCCGTTCCACCAATTCCGTCATGTACCGGAAGAAAAAGGTAAGAAGCAGGGTCCGGATATGGGACCCATCCACGTCCGCATCGGCCATGATGATCACCTTGTGGTACCTCAATTTCTTTATGTCGAAGTTGGATCCCACACCGGTTCCGAGAGCGGTAATGATGGGTTGGAGTTTGTCGTTACTCAACACCTTGTCTATCCGGGTTTTCTCCACATTCAGCATCTTTCCCCAGAGGGGTAGAATCGCCTGGAATCTCCGGTCCCGCCCCTGTTTCGCGCTTCCCCCCGCGGAGTCCCCCTCCACGATGTAGATCTCGCATTTGGCAGGGTCTTTCTCGGAACAATCGGCGAGTTTTCCAGGAAGGCTAGAGTTCTCTAGTAAGCTTTTCCTTCGGGTCAGCTCCCGGGCCTGGCGGGCAGCGTTCCGAGCCCGGGCGGCCAGCACACACTTTTCGAGGATCTTTTCCACCACCTCGGGATTTTCCTCGAAATAGCTTTCGAGCTGTTCGTTGACAATAGACTCTACGATCCCCTTTACCTCGGAGTTCCCTAACTTGGCTTTCGTTTGCCCTTCGAACTGCGGATTGGGAATCTTGAGGGAAATTACCGCGGTCAACCCTTCCCGTACATCCTCTCCCGTGAGGGTATCCTCCAGTTTCTTGGCAAACTTGGATTTCTTCAGAAAGTCGTTCAGAGTCCGGGTCAGGGCAGACTTGAAACCCACCAGGTGGGTGCCCCCCTCCCTCGTATTTATATTGTTCACGAAGGAGAACACATTCTCGTTGAATCCATCGTTGTATTCCAGGGCCAGCTCCAGGGTCACCTCTTCCTTCGTTTTCAGGAAATAGATGGGACTCCCGTGGATCGTGTTCTTCTTCTTGTTGAGGTACTCCACGAACTCCCTCACCCCCCCATCGAACTTGAACTCGTGGAGCTTCGGGTTGGGGATCCGCTCGTCGATGATGGTGATCCGTATCCCTTTATTCAAAAAGGCCAGTTCCCGCAGCCGGGTGGAAAGGATGTCGAAACTGAAGGTAGTCGTTTCGAAGATCTCGGGGTCAGGGGCAAACCGAACCAGCGTTCCCCTATACTCCGTCTTCCCTATTACCTCCACCAGTTTCTCGGGAACCCCTCGGTTGTACTTCTGGTAGTAGATGTTCCCGTCCCGGAATACCTTGACCTCCAGCCACAGGGAAAGAGCGTTCACCACGGACACTCCTACACCATGGAGTCCCCCTGAAATCGCGTAGGATCCTTTATCGAACTTGCCTCCCGCGTGGAGTCGGGTCATCACGACTTCCAGAGCGCTCACCTTTTCCGTAGGATGTAGTTCCGTAGGTATTCCCCGTCCGTCGTCCAATACGGAGACGATGTTCCCCTTCTCGATCTTCACATCGATAGTGGTACAGAATCCAGCCAGTGCCTCGTCGATACTGTTGTCCACCACCTCGTACACGAGGTGGTGCAGCCCTTCCTGTCCTGTGGAACCCACATACATGCCGGGTCGTTTGCGAACGGCATCTAGCCCCTTTAATACTTGAATGCTTTGAGCCGAGTAGGTATGTTGCATATTTTTCCTTGTTCGGGAATTATAGGAAACCTGCCAAAAAAAGTAAAGGCAACCCAGCGTTGCGAAGAAGCAAAGGATGTCGTAAAATGGATCGATGTATGGCTAACACAAAGTGGGATTACAGTGTCTTCTGGAAAGAGGTGATCCAGCAGATACGAGCAGAGATATCCGATCAAGAGTACTTCATGTGGTTTTCCAACCTGTCCTACGAGGGATCCCAGGAAGGGGAGATCATTCTTTCCGTACCTTCTTCCTTCTACAAGGATCAAGTGAAACAGCGCTACCAATCCCTCCTGGAGGAAAAGCTCTTCGACCTTTCGGGTTTCAAAATAGTCATCTCCTTCACCGTGAAAAAAAAGCACCCCGAGACGGGAAAGGAAATCGCTTCCGTCTCTTCCAATGCCTCGGCTTCGCCTAATTCCATTCCACAGGACTCGACACCTACCGCCCGCACGGGTTCCTCATCCCCTGCGGGATCTGCACCCCCTTCTGAGCACGCCTCCCCTTTGAAAAACCCCGGTTCCGCCCCCTCTCCCCCTGGTATAGCTTCAAAGAAAGGTCGGGGTCTACACCCCCAGCTCCGAAAGGAATACACCTTCGAAAACTTCGTGATCGGGGTGAACAACTCCTTTGCCGCCAACGCGGCCCTGGCCATCGCGAGGAATCCCGGTACAGCCTACAATCCCTGCCTCATTTACGGAGGGGTCGGTCTAGGGAAAACCCACCTTATCCAATCCATCGGTCATTCGGTGTACTCCGAGTTCCCCGATTTCAAGGTGGTGTATGTGACAGCGGAAAACTTCACCAACGAGTTCATCCAGGGATTACGGGACAAAAACATCTACAAGTTCAAGAACAAGTACCGGAACGCGGACGTTCTCCTCATCGACGACATTCATTTCCTGCAGAACAAAGAGGAAACCCAGGAAGAGTTGTTCCATACCTTCAATGCCCTCTACGAGGCGAACAAACAGATGGTATTCACCTGTGACCGGCCCGTCTCGGAGATCAAGTCCCTCTCCGATCGGTTACGGAGCCGATTCGAACGGGGGTTGAACGTGGATCTCCAGCCTCCTTCCTATGAAACGCGGTACGCCATTTTAAAGAAGAAAATGGAACTGGCCCATGTATCGATCCCCGAGGAGGTTCTGAACCTTATCTGTACCAACGTCACCACCAACGTGCGGGATCTGGAGGCCGCCCTCACCAAGATCATCGCCTATGCGGAACTGGTGAATAAAAACATCACCCTGGAAATTGCCCAATCCCAGCTGAAGGACATGTTCTCCAGTCCCAAACAGAACAACGTCACCATGGACCTTATCAAGAAGACGGTGGCTGAGTATTTCGGTCTCACCTACTCGGATTTGAATGGAAAAAAGCGTACCAAAGCCATTGCCTTTCCCCGACAGGTAGCCATGTACATTGCTAGGGAAATCACCGAGTACTCCACTACGGAAGTAGGATTGGAGTTCGGAGGAAGGGACCACACTACCGTTATGCATGCCTGCCAAAAGATCGAAACCCGTATGAGGATGGATCCTACCCTGGAACCCATCATTCAACACCTGATCCGCACCATTCGAGAGCATTCTTCCAAGGGGTAAAGAGGGTGGATATGCTGTTGAAAACCTTTGAGAAACGCGCCACCCCCTACCCACGGAATGAACTTGTGCATAACCGAAGCAGAGTTATACAGGAAGTCTGTGTAAACTATCTACTTATGTCTAAAATAAATAGAACGCTTATCCACATACCTACAACCCTTACTACTACGACTTCTAGTATATCTATCTAAAGAGGAGAAAGGAATGAAGTTTACCTGCGAAAAAAACGCCCTGTTGAAGGAGATTGCCGTTGCTCAGGAAATCATCTCTTCCAAGAGCACCATTTCGATCCTTTCCAACGTTCTCCTGGAGGCACAGGAGGGAACCCTGACTATCCGGGCTACAGACTTGAAAGTTGCCTTTGAGACGAAGATTCCCGTGGAAGTGTCCGCTCCGGGGAGTACCACTGTCTTCTGCGACAAGTTCCTCGGTATTCTCCGCAGTATGCCTGAAGGGGATATCGAGTTCGAGGAGAAGGAACAGGGGACTTTCCTCATACGCCCGGTATTCAAGAAGATCGATTTCAGGCTCAAAACGATATCTTCGGACAAATACCCCGAACTTCCTTCCATCGCAGAGGATCTGTACTTCCCCTTTCCCCAGAAAGAGTTCAAAGAAATGATCACACAAACGATCTTTTCGGTTTCCGAGGATGAGACCCGGTACTACATGAATGGGGTATGCATGGAGAAGAACGAGGATCAGCTCGTGATGGTGGCTACCGATGGAAGAAGGCTTTCCTACATCTCCAAACCGGCCTCGCAACCAATTCCCAACTTCAACCAGGTGATCATTCCTCCCAAGGCATTGAACCTTGTCCTGCGCCTCGCCTCGGGGGAGGGATCCATCTCCCTGGCGGTTTCTGACAAGAACGTGTTCCTCATGTTCGATAACCAGAAACTCTCCACCGCTCTGATCGAAGGGCAGTTCCCCAACTACCAGAGGGTGATCCCTGCAGAACAGAAGTACAAGCTGAAAGTGGGGATCCCGGAACTCCTGGAAGCCATCAAGAGAGTTTCCCTCCTGGTGGAACAGAAATCCAAACGGATCTATCTGGAGTTGTCCGAGGGACGGCTGGTGCTGAGCTCCGAGGAAAGCGATCTGGGAGTGGCCAAGGAGGAACTGCTCTGCGAGTACGAGGGTCCCGAGAACGTGATTGCCTTAAATTACATGTACCTGCTGGAACCATTGCGAGTGATGGAAGGATCCTCCGTACAGATCGAGTATACGGAACCGAACCGGGCCCTCACGATTCGGCCTGCCGAAAGCACCGAATACTTCCACATCGTGATGCCGATGCAGCTAGACTGATCGATGGGATTCCGTTCCATCCGTTTCTACCAGTTCCGAAACTTAGAGAATACTCTGTGGAACTGTTCCGGCAGGGAAATCTTCCTCGTGGGTGAAAATGGACAGGGAAAGACCAACGTTCTGGAAGGTGTGTACTGTCTGTCCTACGGAACCTCCTTTCGGGCAAAGAAGGACGATCATCTCATTAGGATGGGCGCGCGGGAAGCTTTGGTAGAGGGTGAGTTCCTGCTTGAAGGGGGGCTTTCCTTCCAGGTTCGTTTTCTTCTAACGGAAGGGCAGAAACGGCTCAGTGCGGATGGAAAAGAGATCCGGGACAGGAGCGAACTGGTGGGAAAGATTCCCTCCATCCTCTTTATCCCGGAGGATACCCAGTTCATTGTGGGACCCCCAGAACGGCAACGGCACTTCTTCAACCAGACTTCTGTCCTGGGGGATCCGTTGTTCCTTCCCCTCTGGAACCGGTACGGGAAGCTCCTCAAACAGAGGAATGCCGCGTTAAGACAGGGGCAAAAAGAAATACTCTCGGCCTACGATCCGGAGTTTGTCCGCCTGGGGATCGAGATTACCCAATCGAGAAAACGGATCGTGGAGGCTTTCACGAGGGTCTTTTCCGAAATCTTTGGGCAAGTGTCCCAGCTCGTGGTCCCGGTTTCGATCGAATACCTTCCCTCCTGGAAGACCGATGAACCGAAGGAGGTGCTTCACCTGCTAGTGCAAACCCGGGAAAGGGAGCTACTCCTCGGAGCTTCCACCTCAGGACCCCATCGGGATCGGTTTCGGTTCTTCTTTGGAGAGGGAGAGTTCTCGACCACCGCATCGAACGGGCAGATCCGCCTCGCTTCTCTGGTGCTGAAAACGGCCCAGGCCCTCTTTTACGCCGAAAGGACCGGCCGCAGGCCTGTGCTTCTCCTGGATGACGTGCTGTTGGAGATGGATCATTCCCGAAGGAAGCGGTTCATTTCCTTCCTTCCCGCTTACGATCAGGCTTTTTTCACCTTCCTTCCCGACGAACCTTACAGGACCTACCTACAACCTACCACGCGGGTGTATACTGTGAAGAAAGGAGTGCTTCAACCCCATGAGAAAGGGGGATGAGTTCCAGAAGGCCGGAGACATTCTCAAAGAACTGTTCGGTCACTTGAACTTCCAGGAGGGGGAGGCGTACGTTTCCTTCTTTTCCGATTGGATGGATCTGGTGGGGGTCGATCTTGCCTGCCATGTCAGACCCCTCGATATACGCCAGAAGTCCCTCCTTTTGGAGGTGGATCATCCAGGGTGGATGCAGATGTTCCAGTTGAAACAGAAGCGGATCCTTCATCGGATCCAGAAGAAGCATCCCTCCCTGGGAATTACCTCCGTGCGCTTCCGGCTGAAAAGTTCTCTTGAAGAAGACTCCCACGAGGGATTCAATAGTCAATCTCCGTCCCTACCTAGGCCCTCCCCCTCTGCGGCCCCTTCCCGACCTGCCCCACGTACCAATGAATTACCCCCAGGAGCGGAGAATAACTCTCCTTCTCCCCTATCCCCCAAACCGATTCAAGACGAGAGGCTTCGAAGAGCCCTGGAAGGGTTGGGAAAGCAGATCAAGAAACGGCGGAATTGACAGAGTCCTATGTACTTCGTATACTACCCTACCCGGAATTTTGTTCTTAGGAGAAATCGAATATGAAGCGCACCTATCAACCGAGTAGACGCAGGAGAGTCCGAAAGTTTGGGTTTCGTGCACGGATGAAAACGAAGTCTGGCCGGCAGGTCTTGATGCGGAGACGGAAAAAGGGAAGAAAGAAACTCACGGTATCCGATGAGAAAAAGCCTTACTAGGCAGGAGAGGCTTCGGGGGGCATCCCTCATTCGAGAGCTCCTTTCGATAGGAGAGAAGGTAGGATGCCCTGGCGCGAAGCTTCTTTTCCGAGAAAACGGGTTGGCCTATACCCGGGTAGTGTTCATTCCTACCCGGAAGGTCCATACCGCCGTGGAACGGAACCGGGCCCGTCGGCTGGGAAAAGAAGCTTTCAGGCAGGTCAAGCAAGGGGTGAAAGCAGGGTACGATTTGGCATTCATCCTGTATCCAGGAGAATTTACCTATGAGGAAAGATTCCAACAGATCTCCTCTCTCCTTCGGAAAGCAGGGCTTCTGCAGGAGCGTTCGGAGGGGAGTGGATAGGGTTGTCATTTTGCTTATTCAGGGATATCGAACCGTCATTTCTCCCCTCTTTCCTCCCTCCTGTCGATTCTACCCCACTTGCTCGACCTACACGATGGAAGCGGTGAAAAAGTACGGAGCGGGAAAGGGAACCTGGCTGGGGGTACGAAGGATCCTTCGATGCCATCCGGGAAACCCTGGCGGATACGATCCAGTTCCGTAGATACCAACTCAGGGAGAAAGGATTTTCATGGAAAAAAATACTCTGTTGGCTGTTGTCCTGTCCGTCATTGTCATTACCATCGGGTTCATGATCCAGAACTACTTCTACCCACCCGTTCCTCCGGCTCCTGACCAAAAGACGGAACAAACCTCCACCCCCCAGGCAGCTCCCCCTACGACGAAACCGGTGGAGCCCGCGTCTCCGGCGTTGACGCCCACCGCGCAGCCCATTCCCGCTACAGGAACGATCGTTCCCGTAAAAGGGGAAAGTGAACCGGCTGCATCGATGGTTACCCTGGAGACGGATCTATTTCTAGCCACCTTTTCCACCAAGGGCGGTGTGGTGAAATCCCTCAAACTGAAAGAGCACCGGGACAAGGATGACCTGGTAGACATGGTTCTCCCCGCTTCGGAGGATCCAGGCGCTTTTGCCCTGTCCTTTGGGGGGCCGGGGACTCCCGCGTTGGAAGTACCCTTCTTCGTTCGCAGGGTGGACGCGCAGACCATCGAGTTCTACCGGGAGTTCGAGGTTACGGGGTTTCCCGACTCTGCTTTTCGGTTGACCAAGCGGTACCTGTTCAAACCGGGTGAATACCTGATGCAGATCGATATCGTGCTGGAGGATTCCAACCTCAACTCGGTTCTTCCCCTGAACTTCAACAACGTGGCCTACACGCTACGGTACGGTCCGCAGTTGGGGCCCCAGTTCACCAAGTTGGATGGACAGGGAGACTATCGGCATTTTTATGCCTACGTGGAAAAGAAACAGAAAGAGATAAAGGTTCCGGAGGGAAAGGAGAAAGAACTGACGGAAAAACCCTCCTGGGTGGGGATTGTGGGGAAATACTTCACGGTGATCGCTTCTCCGGTGGTGCCGGACTACTCCCTAGTTCTCTCTACAGCACCCATAAAGGGAGTTCCCCAGGCTGCCCAGATTTTCATTTCCCGCCCGGTAATCCGAACGGCCCGACAGATCGATACGTACCGGTTCTATCTAGGGCCGAAGGTCTCTAAGTACCTGGGCCGCTATAACAACAGGAACGACAACGCGTTTGGCCTGCAGGACATGAACTTTGACGAAGCGATCGACTCGAGTATCTTCCTGGGATGGCTGGAAGCGATCCTGAAGTTCCTCCTGCGCCTGTTCTACGGGATCATTCCCAACTGGGGGGTGGCCATCATCCTAGTAACCATCCTGATGAAGATCCTCATGTTCCCCCTGACCCACAAGAGCTACGAGTCTACCAGCAAGATGCAGACCTTGGCTCCCAAAATGGAAGAGCTGAAACGGAAGTACAAGGACAATCCCACGAAACTGAACCAGGAAATGGCGGAACTCTACAAGAGGGAGGGGATCAATCCCATGAGCGGTTGTTTACCGATGCTTCTCCAGATCCCCATCTTCTTTGCCATGTATGGGCTGTTCAGCAAGCATTTCGATCTTCGGGGGGCGGCCTTCATTCCGCCCTGGATTACCGACCTATCGGCTCCGGAATCGATCTACAGTTTCGCTCCCCACAAGTTGCCCCTTCTGGGATGGAGCGATATTCGCCTCCTGCCGATTCTCTTCGTCATTACCCAGTTGATCAGCGGAATGTTTACCCAAACAGCAGGCACTGCCTCCAATGCCCAGATGAAGATGATGACCTACGGAATTCCCATCATCTTTTTCTTCATCCTATACGATGTACCTTCCGGACTACTGGTATACTGGATTGTGATGAACATCCTTACTATTTTTCAGCAGATGTACATCAATAGGAAAAGGAGGGTTTCCCAGTAATCTATCTCGAGGAGTTTATATATGGTGAAAGAATTTGAAGGACGTACAGAAAAGGAAGCGATCGATAAGGCTGTTGAAGCGTTAGGACTGAACCGGGACGAGTTCGACGTGGAAATCGTCGAAGCTCAGAAATCGGGATTTCTCTTTAAGAAAGGGAAGGTGGTGATCCGGGTACACGTGGACGATGAGGACCTGCCTCCCGAAAAGAAGGGACCGGAGAACGATTTCGAGCATGCCATCGTGGATTTCGTGGAGAATGTGATCGCCAAGATGGGGTATCCGGGGACGGTGTTCATTTCCTTTCGGGAGGATAAAAAGATCGGGTTGCGGATCGACTCCGAGCATTCCAGCATCCTGATTGGACGAAAGGGAAAGAATCTCGACGCGATTCAACTGTTGGCCAACGTGGTGGCAGGGAAGCTTTCAAACGATGAAATGAAGGTTGTGATCGATTTGGAGAACTACCGTAGCCGCAGGGAACAGAACCTCATCCGCATGGCCCGGAAGATCGGGGAACAGGTTCGGCGCACCAAAGGTTCCCGGTTGCTGGAGCCGATGAATCCCTTCGAACGGCGGCTCATCCATACTGCATTGAACGATTTCGAGGATGTGGATACGAAAAGTGAAGGGGAAGGGCTCTACAAGCAAGTACGGATCTACTACCGGGGGGTGGATCGAGAGAGAATGCAAAGGTAGCGTCCTTTGCATTTAGAGCTGAACAGAAGCCCGATTCCCTCATCTGTGGATAAGTTGTGGAAAACATCTTAACTTGTTTTTCCATAGGTAGAAGGAATCGGGTATTTCTTTTTAGGGCCTAGACTAGACAGAAAAAAAGTTCATTCTGATTCAATTCAGGTAGAAAAAAATTCGAAAATTTCCCTTAAAAATAGGAATTTATACCTTACCCCTGTTTTGGAGATCTTTTACAAGGGGAAAGAGTCTCCGTGCCTGCAAACGCCCTAGAATCGACCAAATTGTGAATAACTTGTGGATAGTTTGCGGAATCTTCCGGGGAAGGTACTAACGGAAGAACAGGTGATCCCGAATCGTTTCGTCCATTTTTTGGATGAAGGCGGGACTGGTTCCGCAGCACCCTCCGATGAAGTCCACCCCCGCATCGACCAGGGAAGGAACATAGCGGGCATAGGTTTCCGGATCCATCCGATACCGAGGCTTGCCGTCTACCAGTTCGGGAAGTCCCGCGTTGGCTTTGATCCATACGGGTCTATCGGTGAGGGATCGCAGCACAGAGGCCAACTCCACGTAGGTATCCACCCCGCTTCCGCAGTTTGCTCCGATACAGAAGGCGCCGGCTTTTAGGGCGGCGGCTACGGCATCCTCGGGACTGTGGCCCATGAACGTCCGGTAGCCCGTGGGATTCCGTTCGTAGGTCATGGAGGCTACTACGGGAAGCCCGGTGGAGGCAGCGGCTTTGACGGCGATTTCCATTTCCCCGATATCCGTCATCGTTTCTACCACGATCCACTGGGCACCCCCCTCCTTCAGGGCTTCTGCCTGTTCCTGAAAAGCCTCGAACAGTTCCTCTTCCGATACTTCCCCCATGATGTAGAGTTTCCCTGAGGGGCCGATATCACCCGCTGTGATAGCGGATCCTTCGCACACCTCCCGGGTGAGGGAAGCTCCGATACGGTTAATCTCCCGCACTTTGGCTCCCAACCCATGCCGCTCCAGTTGAAATCGGGTACCCCCAAAAGTGTTGGTCAGGATGATCCGGCTTCCAGCCAAAAGGTATTCCCTTGCGATGGTCTGCACTTCCTTCGGTTTCGTCAGGTTCCATTCTTCAGCCGGGTTTCCCTGGGTCAACCCGCGCTTGAGGAACTCCGTTCCCCAGGCTCCATCCGCGAGAATCACCCCGTCTCCAGGCTTCCATTCTTTTCCCAATATTTCCATACGAATTGAGTGTACCGGGAACCACGGAAAAGAGCAATCTGCCTTCACAAATTCATCGTTTAGTACTACCCTGGGTGTATGAAGCGAACAGTACTGTATGATACGCACCTTTCCTTGGGGGCGAAGTTTGCGCCCTTCGCAGGATGGGAAATGCCGATTCAGTATCCAGCGGGTCCCATCGAGGAGCATCGGCTGGTTCGTCGTTCCGCAGGGCTATTCGACACCTGTCACATGGGTCGGATTCGGATGCATGGACCGGGCTCTTTTCACCTGCTGGATAGGCTTCTCACCGCCCGCCTAAAAGACCTGCCTGTGGGATTCTCCCGCTACTCCCTTATCCTTCGGGAGGACGGAGGGGTACTGGATGACTTATTCGTGTACCGGTTAGGGGAAGAGGAATGGTTCATCGTGGTGAATGCTTCCAATGTGGAGAAAGATCTGGCCTGGTTCCAGAACTGGGCCTCGAAGGAGGGTTCCATCCAGGTGGAGGATCTTTCCTCTCGTTTGGGAATGATCGCCCTTCAGGGACCTCGGGTGATGGAACTTTTAGGCCATGTTGCACAGGTAGAAAACCCATCCCTGATAGAAAACGTCTCCAGGCCGAACATAGGTGGGGTCAGGGCCGAGGCTTTCGGGACGGAAGACCTATCCCCCTCGCAGACTCGACTGGCTGGACAGGGCGAAAAATCCGCACAGGGATCCTGGACACCTCCCGAGCGGTTCGGATGGTCCTGGGTGTGGATCGGAAAGGACGGGAGTGGGGGAGAGAGGAATACCGTCACCCCCGGCCTTGAAGGAGGAGATAAGGGTAGGCAGCGCCGTGAAGATATGCGAGAGAGTACAGGTACAGGGAGGCCGGCTCGTGAGGGCCCACGTGAAGGGGCACCAGCCACCCCCGGAGTGCGGTGCCTTTTGGGAAGAACGGGTTACACGGGGGAGGATGGGGTAGAGATCTTTCCCCCCTGGGAGGACACTCCTACAGTGTGGAATATCCTCCTGGAAAGTGCGAAAGAGGCAGGAATCGAGGCAGGCCCCGCGGGCTTAGCGGCGAGGGATTCCCTGCGGTTCGAACCTGGATTTGCCCTGTACGGCCATGAACTCTCGGAGGATGTTACCCCTGTGGAAGCTTCCCTCCTCTGGGCCTGCGATCTGGAAAAACCCTTTGTGGGCAGGGATGCGGTTCAAAAACGAAAAGCAGAAGGGCCGAAAGAGAAGCTCGTCACTTTCGTGATGGAAGAGCAAGCTGTGCCGCGGGCAGGATACCCGGTGGCGGACGAAACCGGCAGGACCGTGGGGCGAGTGGTGACAGGCCTTTACGCGCCTACCCTGGATACTTTCGCGGGGAACGCTTTTGTCGTCTCCGATCTTGCAGGGATAGGGAAAACCATTTACATTGTGGTTCGGGGTGCCTTGAAGAAGGCACGGGTTGTGAAGCGGCCGCTCTATAAACCGGCCTACCGATCTTGAAAATCAGAAGGGGGAAGGTATGACCTACGATCCTGATGTAAAGTACCAGAAATCCCATGAGTGGGCTCGAAAAGAGGGAACCCTGTTTACCGTTGGGATCACCGACTATGCCCAGGACAGCCTGGGGGATGTGGTGTTCGTCGAGTTGCCGGCGGTAGGGAAGGTGGTGAAGAAAGGGGAAGCCTTCGGTGTGGTGGAATCGGTGAAAGCCGCCAGCGACGTGTATGCTCCCTTATCGGGTACCATCGTGGAGGTGAACAGCAAATTGAAGGACGATCCAGCCCTGGTGAATAAGGAACCCTTCGGTGGAGGATGGTTCGTGAAGATCCAGGCCTCCAACCCTGATGAATATGAGGAACTCCTTTCGTTTACCGAGTACGAAGCTTTCGTGAAAGGTCTATGATTCCCTACATTCCCCATACCCCTGAAGACCGCCAGGTAATGCTCTCTGCCCTGGGTCTCACGAATGTAGAAGAGCTATTTCACTCGATTCCCCAAAAGCACCGCAAACCGGAAATCCGCCTTCCCTCTCCTTTATCCGAAGCGGAAGTGGTGAGGGAACTGAAACGGATAGCCTCCCGAAACACCTCGGCAGAGGAAACCGCTTTTTTCCTGGGAGCGGGAGCGTACCGGCACTTCGTTCCTGCGGCCCTGGAGGCGATCGTGTCCAGGGGAGAGTTCCTCACTTCCTATACGCCCTACCAGCCCGAGGCGAGTCAGGGCACCCTGCAGGCCATGTTCGAGTACCAGAGTCTGCTGGCGGATCTGCTGGGGATGGATACCGTGAACGCCTCCCACTACGATGGGGCCGCCGCTCTGGCTGAAGGGGTTCTCCTGGCATACCGGGCCAAGGGTGGGGAACGAAAAACAGCTGTACTCTCTTCCGCCCTGCATCCAGAGTACATTTCCACAGTGCGGACGTACATCGAACCCCACGGGTTACGGATCCGGGGGCCTGGTGAAGGGGCGTGGAAACCGGAAGAACTGGCGGCTTTAGTGGATGATTCGGTCTTTTGTGTGGCGGTTCCCTTCCCCACCTTCCTGGGGGACCTTGTAGTTTATCGAACCTTGTGTACGGCCACCCATGAGAAGGGAGCCCTTTTCGTGGTTTCCGTGGATCCTATTTCCCTTGCCCTGTTCGAACCTCCCGGTGCCTACGGTGCCGACATCGTTACCGGGGAAGGTCAGAGCCTGGGGAGCCATCTTTCCTTCGGGGGACCGGGGCTGGGGATCTTTGCCACCCGGGGGGAACTCCTACGAAAGATGCCGGGGCGACTTTCGGGAATCACCTGCGATCGAAAGGATCGAAACGGTTTTGTACTGACCCTGAACACCCGGGAACAGCATATCCGGCGGGAGAAAGCCACCAGCAACATCTGCTCGAACCAGGGGCATGTAGCCCTTCGGGCGGCGGTGTACCTCTCCCTTTTAGGGAAAACGGGGTTACGCACCGTAGCGGAGCTCACCTATCGGAAGGCCCGCTATGCGTCCGAGCGGCTGGGATCCATTCCCGGTTACCGGGTAATGAACTCTGGCCCCTTTTTCCGTGAGTTCGTGGTACGGTGCCCGATTCCTGCGGAGGAGGTGGTGCACCGGTTGGCTACTCAAAAAATCATCCCGGGACTTCCCCTTTCGAGGTATTACCCGGATCGCACGCAGGATCTTCTCGTCTGCGTGACGGAACTGAACACGAAGGAAGAGATCGATCGATTGGCCGATGCCTTGTCCCGTGTTGGGGCAGAGGTGTAGGTTGCCTTTATGAAAACCGATAAAAAAAGCATACGTACAGTAGAACCCTTCATCTGGGAGCTTTCGGTTCCTGGACGGGTGGGCGTTTCCCTCCCGGAAGCGGATGTACCCGAATACCCACTTCCCGGCGAGATTCCCCTTCGCACCGAGCTTCCCCTTCCGGAAGTATCCGAACTGGATGTGGTACGGCATTTTACCCGGCTTTCCCGGTTGAACTTCAGTATCGACACTCACATGTATCCCCTCGGTTCCTGCACGATGAAGTACAACCCGAAAGTGAACGATGCGGTTTCCTCCCTCCCGGGGTTTTCCGAGGCCCATCCACTCTTGAGCGAAGAACTCTGCCAGGGAAGTCTGGAGCTCCTCTACCGGTTACAGACCGCCCTGGCAGAACTTTCCGGGTTCCAGGCCGTTTCCCTACAGCCCGCTGCGGGAGCCCAGGGCGAACTGGCGGGTGTACTGATGATCCGTGCCTACCATCTGGATCGGGGGGATAGAAAACGAACCCGTATCCTGATCCCCGACAGCGCGCATGGAACGAACCCCGCCTCGGTTTCCATGGCGGGGTTCACCGCGGAGCAGATCCCATCGGACAAACGGGGGAACGTGGATTTAGCTGTCCTGCGGGAGCGATGCGATGATACCGTGGCGGGTTTGATGATCACCAATCCCAACACCCTCGGATTGTTCGAGGAGCAGATCGAGGAGGTGACCGCTATCGTGCACCAGGCAGGGGGTCTGGTGTACGGGGACGGGGCAAACTTCAACGCCCTGTTGGGATACCTGAAACCGGCTCATGTGGGGATCGATGTGATGCACTTCAACCTTCATAAAACCTTCTCCACACCCCATGGAGGAGGGGGCCCGGGTGCCGGTCCTGTGGGCGCGGGTCCGGCCCTTGCTCCCTACTTGCCCGGCCCTATCGTGAGAACCGTAGAGCCTGATGTTCGATACACCCTATTCTATCCGGAAAAGACTATCGGCCGCCTGAAGTCCTTCTACGGAAACTTCGGGGTGCTGGTCCGGGCGTTTACCTACATCCTTCAGATGGGGGGGGAAGGGTTACGGGCCGTAGCGGAACATGCGGTACTCAATGCGAACTACCTGAAGCATCTGATCGAGAAACGATACCGGATCCCCTATAACCGCCCCTGCATGCACGAGTTCGTGGCAACGGGGGACGTGGCGCCGGGTGTGCATACGATGGATATCGCCAAGAGGCTTCTCGATTACGGGTTCCATCCTCCCACGGTGTACTTTCCCCTCATCGTGAAGGAAGCCCTCATGATCGAACCCACCGAAACCGAGTCCCGGCAGACCCTGGAAGCCTTTGCGGAGGCCCTCCTGAAGATAGCGGAGGAAGCAGTCAGTTCTCCGGAACTCCTGCACGAAGCGCCCCACGATACTCCGGTGGGAAGGCTCGATGAAGTGCGGGCTGCCCGTGAACCGATCTTGAACCGTACACAAACGGGCATAACTTGAAATTAACTACCCGCGTGCTATAATGTTCGAAGTCTGAACATTCCCTTCCAGCGGACGGACAGCATGTTTCGGCTGCGTTCGGCCGCATAGGGGTCGATTTCCTTCTCGCGAATGTACCCTTGAAAAGGGAAGGGGAATTATTTTTAAGTTTCCCCATCAAGGATCGGGGAGTGTCTCTGGGGAGTATCCCCCCCGGCGATGCGCTCTGAGGAGTCTCTCAAATAATCGATTGAATAACCGATTAAAAAAAGCGGCCTGCTGCCGTCACTGTTTTTTGTGACAGAATAACCTCTATGCATGAGAAAGAGTTAGAAATTCTAGAACATCTCCGGCAGAACAATGGTCTGCACCAGCGGGATCTTTCCCGCATCGTGGGGCTCTCGCTGGGAATGACCAATGCGATACTGAAACGCCTTGCGAAAAAGGGGTTCCTCATGGTCCGCAAGGTGAATAACCGAAACATTACCTACATTGTGAGCCCTGCGGGGGTGGAAGAGATCTCCCGTCGAAGCTATAACTATTTCAAACGAACCATCAAGAATATCGTGTACTACAAAGAATATCTGCAGCAAACTCTCCAGCACCTCCAGGAGCGGGGCATCAAGAGGGTTGTCCTGGAGGGGGAAAGCGATGTAGATTTCATCATTGAGCACGTGTGTAATAAAATAGGTCTCCAGTTTCGACGGGCTGACGATGGGTACCATCCGGAAGGGGATGAACTGGTTCTAGTGTCGGAGAACCAGGATCCGGCGCCGGCCGAGGGGTTGGCGGTATCGCTTCCAAAGGCGGGGGAAGGCTTTCCTCCGGCGAGACTTGCTGAAGCAGAACCGAGAAAAGACGATCGGCGGCTGTACCTCCGTACCCTTCTCGTTCAGCGGTGAACCCAACAAGGATCTTTGGGGTCTTCAAGGTTGAAAGGTCGGGGGGGCGGTTTGGGGCCCATGGGCTTACGTTCTGGAAAGAAAGAGAGACATGGCCGGGCGCCCGAGGGGTGGTTTGCGCCCAACCTAGAATGTGTGCGGATAGTAGTCTTGCGGATAGTAGTAAAGGAGTTTTGTGAACATGGAATACAAGGTGAAGGATCTTTCCCTGGCAGAGTGGGGCCGTAAGGAGATCGAACTGGCTGAAAAAGAGATGCCCGGGCTTATGGCGATACGGGCGGAATGGAAGGGAAAGCAACCCTTAAAGGGAATCCGGATCACTGGTAGCCTCCACATGACGATCCAGACAGCGGTGCTGATCGAAACCCTTACGGATTTGGGGGCTCAGGTTCGGTGGTGCTCCTGCAATATCTTTTCTACCCAGGATCATGCGGCGGCCGCAGTGGTGGTAGGGCGGACGGGAACCCCGGACCGTCCTAAAGGTGTCCCCGTGTTTGCCTGGAAGGGAGAAACCCTCGAAGAGTACTGGTGGTGCACCGAGCGGGCACTGGACTTCTCGGGCCCCGAGTACAGTAAGGCAGAAGCCGGCGGAACAAGTGCAGAAGAAACAGGAAGGACCCGCAGAGGGGGGAGTACGAATACAGGCGATCGGGCATGGCATGTAGGTCCCCATCAGATCGTGGATGACGGGGGAGATGCCACTCTCATGGTCCACCTGGGGTACGAGTACGAGAGGGCTGGGGCTGTCCCTGAACCGAAGCCGGAGGACCCTGCGGATCTACAGGAACTTCTGAAATGCCTCGCCCGAGTCCAGAAGGAAACCCCCGGTCGCTGGGTGAAAACGGTGAGTGAAATCCGGGGGGTTACGGAGGAAACCACCACCGGTGTGCATCGCCTGTACCGGATGGAGAAGGAGGGAACCCTCCTCTTTACCGCCATCAACGTGAACGACTCTGTCACGAAATCCAAGTTCGACAACATCTACGGGTGCCGACATTCCCTGATCGATGGGCTGAACCGGGCTACCGATGTGATGATCGGGGGCAAAACTGCCGTGGTGTGCGGATACGGGGAGGTGGGTAAGGGCTGTGCCCAGGCTCTTCGGGGGCAGGGGGCCCGGGTGATCGTTACCGAGATCGACCCCATCTGTGCCCTGCAGGCCGCTATGGAAGGGTACGAGGTGAAGACTCTGGAGGATGTAGTGGAGGTCGCCGATATCTTCATTACCGCTACGGGAAACTACAATGTGATCACGGTAGATCACATGAAGCGGATGAAGGATGGGGCCATCGTGGGGAACATCGGCCACTTCGACAACGAGATCGATATGGCCGGCCTTGCAAAGGTGCCGGGGATACGGAAAACGAACATCAAGCCTCAGTACGATAAGTGGACCTTCCCCGACGGCCACAGCATCCTGATCCTCGCCGAGGGGCGGCTCCTCAACCTAGGGTGCGCCACGGGGCATCCTTCCTTTGTCATGTCCACCTCCTTCTCGAACCAGACGTTAGCACAGATCGAACTTGCCCAGCATCTGGACAAGTACGAGAAGAAGGTGTACATCCTGCCGAAACACCTGGACGAGATGGTAGCCCGCCTGCATCTGGAGCACCTGGGAGTGAAGCTTACGAAACTGCGGCCCGAACAAGCAGACTACATCGGAGTTCCGGTAGAAGGGCCCTACAAACCTGCCCATTACCGGTACTAGGCATTACCGGTACTAGGAAGGTTGCTGGGATTTGGCTTTTGGGGTGGAGCGGAGAGGGGGCCTGTTTCATGTATGGCGGGAGAATATTCCTGCAGGAGAATCTTCCGTGACCCGGGCTGAGATTGTGAAGCGGGTAAAGGGCATCATTCTCAAACATGCAGCACCCGTACGGATCTGGTTGTACGGTTCCGAAGCATCGGGAGAGGCTTCCCCGACCGCAGATATCGACATTGCCTTCGAAGATCCCGCTTTTCATGATCTTGAAAAGATCCGCCAGGAGGTAGAAGCTCTCCCTACATTGGTCAAAGTGGACGTCACGAATCTCGCCTTCTGTGAACCCCGGTTCCAGCAACGAGTGCGGGACACGGGGAAGGTTCTCTACAGTGCCACCAAGGAACTTCGGTTCGAGGATGCACTGTACAATTTTCAGCGTGCCTTAGAGGCCTTCGAATCGGTATATAAGCGGAAAGAAGAGTTTCGTACCCATGGATTTGGGGATGTGTTCCTCGATATTCTGGTAAAGCGGTTCGAGTTCACCTACGAAATGAGCTGGAAAGTTCTCAAACGGTACCTGGATTTTGTGGGGATCGGGACGCTGAACCCGCGAAGCTGT
>Ga0308397_1000701_pt1 | contig 22109 bp, 20 predicted proteins | sample Hotspr20SampleT8_FD_202356 | JGI IMG/M metagenome (GOLD analysis project Ga0308397, IMG submission 202356) | Hot spring phototrophic mat microbial communities from Mushroom Spring, Yellowstone National Park, Wyoming, United States - 20051001_T8 ...
TAATATAATAGAACTTGCTGATAAAAGAATTTTTGATATAATGGTTCCTAAAGAAAATATAGTAGCAGTTGATATATCCTGGGGGTTAGAAGAAATAATAAACAAATTGTCAAACACAAAATTTTCTCGTATCCCAGTGTATAAAGATAATATTGACAACATAATAGGTATAATTTATACAAAAGATCTTGTTTTAGCGATACAAAATAAAGAACTGCTTATTTTAGACGATTTTTTACGTGAAGCATATTTTGTTGTTAACACAGCACATGTTATTGATGTGTTGAAACAGTTTAAACAAGGAAGACATCATATGGCTATTGTAGTTGATGAGCATGGTTCTACGGTAGGGATTGTTACTATTGAGGATATAATTGAAGAACTTGTTGGAGAAATATATGATGAGTATGATATTAAAGAACAAAAATTGAAAAAAATTGGTGTTGATACAATAATAGTTTCAGGTGATGAAAGTATTAAATCTATAGAAGAAAGTTTAGGTATTAAACTTGAAGATGAAGGTGTTGCAACAATAAATGGCTATGTTGTTACAAAATTAGGTATCGTTCCTGAAATAGGAGATAAATTTGTTATTAACAATTTAGAGATAGAAATTTTGGATAGAACAAAAAGGTTTATTAAAAAATTAAGGATTAAAAAAGTATAGAAGGGGGCTTAAGTTTTTTTATGAATAATAAAAATAATAAGAATTCTGTTTTTCAATCAATAATGTTGTTAGTTCCAGAAATTAAACAATTGATAAAAGAAAAAAAATTTTTCGAGTTAAAAGATATACTAAAATATATCCATCCGATAGATTTAGCAGAAGGGTTCAACAATTTTGATAAAGATGAACAACTAATAATTTTTAGGTTGTTAAAATTTAACAAAGCAATAGCTGTATTTGAAGATCTTGACCCTGAAGAACAAGCATGGATTATAGAAAATTTAGATAAAAATCCTTTAGAAAAACTCGTAGAAGACATGCCTGCTGATGAACGTGGGAAACTTGTCCGCAGGTTGCCTGAACGTGTTAAAAAAAAGTTGTTAAGTTGTGTTAGAAAAGAAGATTTAAATATAATACAACAAACATTGAATTATAAAGAAGGTACTGCTGGGGCTATAATGAACACATATTTTATAAGTTTGTCACCACAGATGACTGCTAAACAAGCTATTGAACATATTCACATGTTATCAAAATTTAGAAAATATTCTTCATTACATGCTTTTTATGTTGTAGATAATAACAGAAAACTTTTAGGCGGTGTAACTTTGAGAAAACTTGTTGCTGCACCATCTGATATAAAAGTATCTGAGATTATGTCGTCAGTAAATTTTATAAAAATAAATGTTAATATGTTAAAAGAAGATGTAGCACGACTTTTTGCAAAATATGATTTAGTTATAGCACCAGTGGTTGATGAAAACGATATATTAGTAGGTGTAATAACAGTAGATGATGTGATTGATATTATAAACCAACTTAGTACAGCACAATTATACGAAGTTGGAAAAATTACAGGTAAAGAAGAAATAAAATATCAAGATGCAACACCGTTCTATTTGTTTAAACGTCGTGTAGGATGGTTAGCTTTACTTTTAGTATTTGATTTTTTAACAGGTACTGTGTTAAAAACATTTGAAGACGCAATTTCTACAGTTGTTGCATTAACTTTTTTTATACCGATGTTGTTAGATACAGGTGGTAATGCTGGAGCACAAACAGTTGCTATTTTAACAAGAAGTTTTGCTACTGGAGATGTTAGTTTTAAAAATATATTTAAAGTTATAAAAGTTGAAATTATCTCTGCTTTAATTTCTGGAGTAGTTCTTGGTGTTATTGCGTTTTTAAGAGGGTTGAGTTTAGGAGTTAATTTAAACATTGCTATAGTCGTTGGTTTAACAATGTGTGTAGTTATAATACTTGCTATTTCTTCAGGTGTTTTTTTGCCAATAATCTCTAAAAGGTTTGGGTTAGACCCAGCTGTACTTTCTGGACCTTTGATAACTTCTATTGTTGATGTTTGTGGACTTATAGCTTATTTTAAGATAGCGCAACTTTTAATACCTCAGCTTAGGAATATGTAAAAATGTATCAAATTGTAAATGGTATCGTATTAAATAGAACAAATTTTTCAGAATATGATAAACTTGTTGTATTATATACTTTAGAATTAGGTAAAATAAAAGTTTTGTTTAAAAGTGTAAACAAACTTACTGCAAAACTTCTGTCTTTTACAGAACTTGCAACAGAAGTTGAACTACAGATTGTAAAACTTAAATCTGCAGATTATATGTTTAAATGTGCAGGTGGTGTAGTATTGAATTATAATAATAGTTTGCGTGAGAACTCTGAAATTTATTTGTACACATGCAAGGTTTTAGAACTCGTAGATAAACTTACTTTAGAAGTTTTTAAAGATGAAAAAAAGTATTTTTTACTCAAACGTGTATTAGAAATTTTACCTTTCTGCAACAAAAATGGTTACAACCTACTTTTTTTAGCGTTTGTATATCGGTTTATAAAACTTTGTGGATACACACCAAAGTTAAACAAGTGTGTAAGATGTAATGAAAAAATTACAGAAGAATACTATTTTGATTTATCTTCAGGTGTCGTTTGTAGTAAATGTAAAAAAGATTCTGATATAAAAATTTTTTCTAACACTACAAAAATTATACAAAAATTTTATAAACTTACTGCAGAACAAGTTTGTAATTTAGAAATTGACAGAAAAACAATTGATGAAATAGAAAGATTAACTTTGTTGTTTTTACAAAATTATGTTTATAAACCTTTGTTAACATATAACCTATGAAATTAAGTTCTGTTTTATTTCAAGAAATAATAATGGGATTAAACAAGTTCTGGAGTAAACAAGATTGTGTTATTTGGCAACCATACGATGTTGAAAAAGGTGCTGGAACGTTTAATCCAGCAACATTTTTTGGTTGTTTAGGACCTAATCCGTGGAAAGTAGCGTATGTTGAACCTTGTCGTAGACCTGCTGATGGTAGATATGGTGAAAATCCGAACCGTCTTCAACATTATTATCAATATCAGGTAATTTTGAAACCTGCACCACAAAATGTTCAACAACTTTTTCTTGCTTCACTTGAATCTGTTGGTATAAAAATTAAGCAACATGATATAAGGTTTATAGAAGATGATTGGGAAAGTCCAACGCTTGGTGCTTGGGGGTTAGGTTGGGAAGTATGGCTTGATGGTATGGAAATAACACAATTTACTTATTTCCAACAAATAGGTGGGGTTGATCTTGATCCAATTTCTTGCGAGATTACATATGGGTTAGAACGAATAAGTATGATTGTGCAACAAAAAAATTCAATCTTTGATATTTTATGGGAAAAAGATATAACATATGGTGATATCCATTTAGAAGACGAACGTCAATGGTGCAAATACAATTTTGAAGTATCAAATCCTGAAATTTTGTTTAAACATTTTGATGATTATTACAACGAATGTTTAAGGTTGTTAGATTTAAATTTATATATTGTAGCATACGATTTTGTATTAAAATGTTCACACTTGTTTAATTTGTTAGATGCGCGTAGTGCAATATCTTATGAAGAAAGGAATCAGTTTATCACAAAAATTCGTTTTTTAGCAAACAAAGTAGCAAAATGTTATTTAAAACAAAAGTTTGGAATTGAGTTATGAATAAAAAAGATTTGTTAATGGAGATATATACTGAAGAGTTACCTCCGAACGCTGTTAAAGAATTTATGGTTCAATTACCGAGTATAACTAAAAATGTTTTAGATGAATTTAGAGTAGATTATAAAAGTATTGAAACATATATAACGCCAGTAAGAATAATTATATATATTTCAAATGTTGCTGAACAAACAAAAAAAGAAGTTGTAGAAATTTTGGGTCCGTCAGAGAAAATTGGATTAAAGAATGGAGAGTTTACTATACAAGCACAAGGGTTTGCAAAAAAATATAATATTGATTTAAAAGATTTATATATAAAAGAGACAGAAAAAGGAAGATTTTTAGCATTAAAAAAAGTTTATGGTGGACAAAATATAAAAGAATTAGTGAAAGATGTTTTACCAAGAATAATTCAAGGTTTATCTTATCCAAAAACTATGAAGTGGGAAGAAGGTAAGTTTAGATTTCCACGGCCTATTCGTAACTTACTTGTTATTTATGGCAATGAGATAATAAAATTAAAGTTTGTTTCTTTAACATCATCAAATTTTGTGTATGGTATAAAAACATATCCAATTAGAAAAATTAAATTATCTTGTTCAAGAAAAGAATCGTTAGTAGATTTGTATTTCCAGGCACTAAAAAATGAGTGTATACTATTTGATTATGAGAAACGTTTTGAAACATTAACAAAATCTATAGAAAATATAACCACAAGAAAAAAATTAAATTATGACAAAGATCTTAAGTTGTTAAACGAGATTGTATCTATAGTTGAATATCCAAGTTGTATATTATGTGAGTTCCCAGAAGAATTCCTTAGTTTACCTCATGAATTTGTGATTACTTGTATGAAAGCTAAACAAAAGTTTATACCTTTGTATGATGAAAACAAAAAATTAGTAAATTTTTTTATAGGTGTTAAAAATGGTTCTTCTGAAAATTTAGCATATGTAAAAGATGGATTTCAAAAAGTTCTTATTGCACGGCTTGAAGATGTAAAGTATTATTATGAAACAGATAAAAAATTAGATTTTATATCATATTTTGATAAACTTAAAGGTGTTGTTTATAATACAAAATTAAAATGTAGTTATTATGACAAAGTTGTAAGAACGAGAGAACTTGCAAAGTTGTTAAATAAAAAATTAGGGTTTAATATACCAGAAGATATCATTGATATTACAGCAAAGTTAATAAAAAACGATCTTGTGACACAAATTGTTTTTGAATATCCAGAACTTCAAGGTGTAGCAGGGATGATATATTGTAGTGATTATTGTGAAAAAAATAATCTACCAAAAGAAGTTGCAGAATGTTGTGAAGAACATTTGAAACCAAAAGGATTTAATGATATACTACCAAAAAATGGTTTAAGTATTTTGTTTTCATTATCTGATAAAATTTCTACTATAATTGAACAAACTTTAGTTGACAATTTACCTACAGGAAAGTCAGATCCTTTAGGTTTAAAAGATACTGCAGATGGTATAATAAAAATTTGTGTAGATTTATGTTATGATTTAAATTTAAAAGAACTGTTTGAATTTTATACAAAAATAGTTAATTTTGAATTCCAGCAAAATATGTTTAATAAATTCTTATCTTTTTTTGCAACCAGGTTTGAAAATATATTGTTAGAAAAGTTTAAAATTGATGAAATAAGAACTGTAATATCAAATTTTAATGGCGAGTTTTATACAAAAAGTATAATTTTGTCATCATTGAAAAAGTTTAGACAAACAGAAGCGTTTTTGAAACTTGTTGAGATGTATAAAAGAATTTACAATATCTTACAACAAGCAAAAAATAAATTTCCACAAAATGTTTTATCAGACAAAGTTAACCCAGAATTGTTTACAACAGAAGTTGAAACTGAGTTTTATAACAAAGTTTCACAATTTAAAAATGAAACCAAAAAATTGGTAGATGAAAAAAATTATGATGAGTTTATAAACAAACTTGTTGATCTTAAACCAGGAATTGACATCTTTTTTGAAAAAGTTTTAGTGTTTGATCAAAATATAGATATTGCAAAAAATAGAGTTTTGTTGTTAAATATGTTATTAAATATAATTTCAGAACTCGGTGTCTTATATCATATTCAGGTATGAAAAAAATTATAAATTTGTTTATAGGGTTGGTTATAAGTTGTATAATGTTATATTTTGTATTTAGGAAAATAAATTTTAGAGAAGTTATACATTGTATTTTGTCATCTAAAATAGAGTATTTATTATTAGCTTTATTTTTAGGTATTTTGTTGTTAGTATTAAGAAGTTATCGATGGAAAATGATGCTAGAAGAATATAAAAATATAAAATTACAAAAATTTTTTAGTTCAACAATTCTTGGCTTGTTCTTTAATACGGTTTTACCATTTCGTATGGGGGATATTTTCCAGGGATATATATTATCAAAAAAAACATCGTTATCAAAATCGTTAACTTTTTCTACTGTGTTGTTAGAACGGTTTGTAGATTTATTCCCACCAATTATTATTATCATTATTGGTTCATTTTTTGTTGTTTTACCAAAACAGATAAGTTTAGGATTAAGTGTATTAGTACTAGCAATTTTAGTTTTAATTTTTGTTTTAATTATAAAATATAAAAATTTTATAATTTCAAAATTGGTTGTATATTCAAGAAATATTAGTTTTATTAAAAAAATTGTTAATGTATTAGAAAAATTTTTTTCAGTATTAGAAAATATAGGTAATATTTATGTGTTAAGTAAAATAATTCCGTTAACTTTGTTATTATGGACAGGATATAGCATTGGTATGGTTTTAATTTGTGTATCGTTAGATATAACTTTACCTTCATTATTTGCTGGATTTTTAATACAAGCGATTACTGCGCTCAGTGTTGCAGTTCCCTCATCACCTGGATATGTTGGCAGTTGGGAATTTATGGGGACGTTGTCTTTGTTAGTTTTTAAAGTTAATAAAACGAAGGCAGTATCTTTTGCGCTACTTTCACATATTATAAGTATGTTGCCAGTTATTATATTAGGTATAATTTTTTTAATTAAAGAAGTTAGTATGATAAAATCTTTTGAAATAGAAAAAGTAGATACAACTGGAACCTTATGATAAAACTTAAAAAATCACAAAAATCAACAGTGTCTTTAATTGATTTAGCACCAATGACTGATATGGTGTTTCAAGTATTGCTATTTTTTATAATATCATCATCCTTTGTTGTTGAACCAGGGATAAAAGTTAACTTACCAAAATCGCAAACTTCTGAACTACAAGTTCAACAAAAATTAGTTATATCTGTAGACAAATCACAACAAATTTTTGTAGATAACAAACCTGTTCCACTGAACCAGCTTGAAGAACATATTAAACTTCTATTACCATATTATCAGGACAAAATTGTGGTTATTCGTGCAGACGAATCTGTCCCCCATGGATTAGTAGTTAAAATTATGGATATATCAAAAACTGCAGGAGCACAAAAGCTTGCTATAGCTACTGAAAAGAAAGAATAACTTAGTTAGTTTATAGGAAGGTTTTTTATATTTTATGGTTCAAAATAAGGTGTAAACAAGGATTCTATTTCTTTTATTACATTTTTTGTTATAGAAAAAATTATAGTTTCTGCAAAACAATTTAGTAATATAACAGCGTTAGATACAGTATCTTCTGTGACAACATTAGATAACCTTTTACAAAGGTTAGTATTTACATCTTTTATTTCTGAATATAAACTAATTAAGTTTTTTAAATCCCAATCAGGTTCTTTACCTCTGTGGAACAAAAAGTATTGTGCTAATAAATACATTGACAATATACGATATTTAGTTTCTTCTGCAGTAGCAAAAGGTAAATGAAATTTTAGTATAGGTTTAAGTTTTTTCATAGTAGGACAATTACTACTTACCATGTAAATACCTATTAATGAACTGAGTCCTTTTTGTAATGGTAAAGTTTTTGTATATTCTCGTTGTTCAGTTTCTACATTTACTTCAACTTCTTCAAATGAAATATGTTCAGAGAAAATGTTAACAATAGGTAAGATATTTACAGCAACAGGACAATAAACATTTTTAGTTTTGTCTAATTTACAAATTTTACATTGACAAAACTCAAGTATAACCCAATCAGGATATGGTGGAGAAGCAGAAGGTGATTCTAAAGTTAAATCGTTTTTGTTTAGGTCGACTTCAAATTGAAAACTTTTTGTATTGTTTTTAAATTGAAATTTATATATATATATTTGATGCTAGAATTTTCTATCATATAAAAAAGTTATATTTTAAAAAACAAGAGATTTTTTATTGAACTGCTGTTTTAATATTACAAAAACTTTTTTTATTTTTCAATTAAAAATAAAAATTTTTTATTATAATTGTTGACATAAAAAAAATAAATTTTGTAAAAACATCAGAACTATTTTCTGAAGTTATAAAAATTAATTATTTATTTGAAGTTGAGGTGGGAAGAAGATGGGAAAAGAAACTTTTGCACTTATTATACTGCCAATAGCTACACTTGTGTTAGTAATTTACGAATTTGTTGGTATTTATCAAGCAAAAAAAGGGTTGACAAAAAACAAGTCAAGGATTGAAACTCATGGTTTGATGATAATTTTATTACTAACATTGTTATTGATAATAATAAATTTTGTCATAAAATTTTGGCAATTAACAAAAGCGCTTCCATGCTTAAAAATCAAACATTATTTCCTTGTTTGTTATCGTCTGATAAAGGTTTTACATTAATAGAATTGTTTATAATAGTAGTTATAATAGGAATTCTTACTACATTGTTTATTTCAAAATATAAATCAATTATAGGAAAAAACACAATTTGCTGTTACACGAGCTAATTTAGAAAGATTACAAAGACAAGTATGGTTGTATTATACACAAGAAGGTGTGTATCCATCAGATTTAAACATTTTAGTTGAAAAAGGATATATTTCTAACATCCCAGAAATTGTCCTTCCATATCATATGAGAACAAACACGGTGATGACGAGTGTTGAACCTTATGATGTTAATACTGATACAGGTCGGTGGTATTACAACTCAACTACAGGACAGGTTCTTATAGAATGTACACATAAAGATTTGGAAGGTATAGAAATTTACAAATGGTAAAAAAATTTTGTATTAAATTTTTTTTGAGAATCCAACAAACATAATTTAGAAAACGGAGTCAACTATTTAAAATTATAACCACTGAAAGCACTGAATTCACTGTAATGCCAGAGGCAGGTCCCCGCCTACGGCTTCCTGTCTGCGTGCGAACATGCACAAACAGGCGCTTTGGCAAGCCCACCTTAGGTGGGCAGGGGCAGGTGAGCGCCTCAGGCGGGAAATTACAGAAAAATATAGAATCAACTGTGAATCTCGCCCTGCAATTTGCGGAGCGAAAATGCTCAAAAAAACTCATATTTTTGTCATTGCGAGCGACCCCGATTTAATCGGGGGAGCGTGGCAATCTATTTTTTACTACGAGATTGCTTCGTCGTCCCGCAATTTGCGGGACTCCTCGCAATGACCTATAGGTTGTCATCGCGATCCTGCATTTTTGCGGGAGAGGTCCCGCTGTAGGCGGGATTTAGATCGCCATCCCGCCGTTTGCGGGACAATTTGCAGTGTAGGATTTAACAATTCAGTGTCTCAGTGGTATAAAATTTTATCCTTGGAGGATTAAACTTATGCATTTTGTAGTTTGTATAAAACAAGTACCTGCAACTACTTCTGTACAAATTGATCCAAAAACAGGGACACTTAAACGTGAAGGTGTTGAAGCAATAATAAACCCGTTTGACGAATATGCTATTGAAGAAGGGATCAGATTAAAAGAACGTGTTGGTGGAAAGGTAACAGTTATTACTATGGGTCCGCCACAGGCTGAGTCAGCATTGCGAGAAGCGTTGAGTCGTGGTTGTGACGATGCTATACTTATAACTGACAGATCTTTTGCTGGTGCGGACACTTGGGCTACTGCGTATACTCTTTCTTGTGCAATAAAAGTTTTGTCAGAACCAGCTGATCTTATAATCTGTGGTAAACAAGCATCAGATGGTGATACAGCACAAGTAGGTCCATCTTTAGCTGAAATGCTTGATATACCACATGTTGCATATGTAAGAAAAATTGCTGAAATAAAAGAAGGATATATTAAAGTAGAACGTATGTTAGAAGATGGAGTTGATGTTTTAGAAATGTCGTTACCTGCATTGATAACTGTAGTTAAAGAGATAAACACACCAAGGTTGCCAAGTTTAAAAGGTATCCTTGCTGCAAAAAAGAAACAAATACTTATGTGGAATAAAGAAACAATAAATGCAGACCCTGACAAAATTGGTCTCAAAGGTTCACCGACACAAGTTATGAAAATTTTTTATCCACCACCGAGACAAGGTGGACAAATTATAACTGGTTCTGATACAAAAGAAGTTGCTAAAAAATTAGTTGAAAAACTTGCTTCACATGGGCTAATATAACTCGTATATTGAAGGGAGACAAACTATGAGTAAAATTGAAATTATTACAGAAAAATGTACTGGATGTGGGTTGTGTATAAAAGCATGTCCTTATGGAGCTATAAAACTGATTGATTCACCACACCAAGTTTCCTCAGGACGTAGTGTGAAACAACTTGCTGTGATTGACCTTGACAAATGTACATATTGTGGAGCATGTGTTGAAGTTTGTAAATACAAAGCTATAGTGTTGGAAAAAGAGGAAGTAGCCTCTGTGGATTTTAAAGATTATAAAAATATATGGATTTACGCAGAACAACGTAGAGGTGAAATTTCGCCAGTAGTATTTGAACTTATTGCAAAAGGTAGAGAACTTGCAGATAAACTCAGTTGTAAAGTTTGTAGTGTTCTTTTAGGACATAATGTTAAAGAATTAGCTAGTGAATTGATATATTATGGTAGCGATGTTGTTTATATTGTTGACGATCCAGTATTAACAGAATTTTTAGATGAACCATATTCTGAATGTTTATCTTGGTTAATTAAAAAATATAAACCATCAATTTTGCTTATGGGAGCAACAAATATAGGCCGTTCGTTCGCAAGCCGTGTTGCTGCAAAAATTTGGACAGGACTTACTGCTGATTGTACTGGATTAGATGTAGATGTGGCTACACATAATCTTTTACAAACACGTCCTGCGTTCGGTGGTAATATTATGGCAACAATTTTAACACCGAGACACAGACCTCAAATGGCTACTGTGAGACATAAAGTGTTTAAACCGTTAAAAAAAGATACTAACAGAAAAGGTGAAATTGTAGAAGAACAATATAATTTCACAAATGTCAAAATTAGAACAAAATTTTTAGAGTTTGTAAAAGATACTACTGCAAAAGTTAACCTTGCAGAAGCTGATATAATAGTATCAGGTGGTAGAGGATTAGGTGGACCTGATGGGTTTAAACTTCTTGAAGAACTTGCTGATCTTTTAGGTGGTGCAGTAGGTGCATCACGTGCTGCTGTTGATTCAGGTTGGATACCATATTCACATCAAGTTGGCCAAACAGGACGTACTGTTGCACCAAAATTGTACATAGCTTGTGGTATCTCAGGACAAATTCAACATTTAGTAGGTATGGGTTCATCAGAAATTATAGTAGCAATAAACAAAGATCCGTCTGCGCCTATGATGAAAATAGCAACATATGCAATTGAAGGCGATCTTTACGAAATAGTACCAGAACTTATCAAAGCAGTTAAAGAATATAAAGGAATAAAATAAAATTTATAACGAAAAATTGTAATTTAGGAATATTGAAAGATTAATAATTTTAATATATACCATTACGAAAAATTTCTATTTGTTATTAAAAACAACACTTGGATTAGATTTTGATGATGCTTATCAATATGAAATTGCAAAGGAATATAATTTCATAATTGTAACAATGGATTTACATTTTGATAAGGTTAAAAAAGAAATAAAAATTATTTGGTAATAGCCAAGAAAACGGACCAAAAATTTTGTAAAATATATTTCTATATTTGGCGGAAAGAGACATGGGAAACGAGGATGGGGAGCAGCTGGGAAAATTATTGTTTTTGGTATTTTGAAACGAGATGGACAAATACGAGTTTTCCCAATTGCTGAAAGAAAAAAAGATATTGTTCAAGAATTGATACAACATTATACAAAGCCGGGTTCCCTTTATTATACTGATGACTGTCCCACAATTTGTGGAATTATGCCTCGCTGTCTATTAGAGGTGACCATGTAGTAGTTAGCAAAGAAAAAGGTAAACCAAACGGAAAAAATCATATTAATAGCATAGAAGGTTTTTGGAGTTATGCAAAACATTGGCTTTACCAATACAGAGTAATTCCTAATCCACGTAAGTTGGAGACTGCTGAAAAAGTATTCATACTGCTAAGATGTTTCCTCTTTGGCGGGACGAGGAATCCCGCAGATTACGGGCTCGCAATGACAGAAAAAAAGAACAAAGATAGTCAGCGTAAGACGCTGGAACTACCACGCATTTTATGTTGTAGTTTCAGCACCTTGTGCTGATATAAAAAATAAGTAAATTGTATCTACGTTCTGCAAATTGTGAGATTGCCATCCCGTCAATGGCGGGACAGTTTGTGGGCGAACCCCAGCAATAACGAATGAGTGAAGATTGCCACGCCATGGCGGTCTAGAAATGACAAAAAAGAGGGGTTTTTCAGCGGTCTCCAAATTACAGGATTGTCGGGGTTTAAAAAAACCCATCCTATCATGCCATATGGTAGGATTTTTTCAGCATTCTACAGAGATGTGGAACATTTCATTCTTATAATTTTATAAACATCATAAAATGGTTAACAGAACTAAAGTATTTAATGGAGGAACGGTATGGAAAAAAATGTTTTGCTTGTGATAGATATACAAAACGATTTTTGTCCTAAAGGAAGTTTAGCTGTACCAGAAGGAGATAAAATCATACCTGTAGTTAACAAAATTATGGATAAGTTTTACAAAGTTGTTGCAACACAAGATTGGCATCCTAAAAACCATATATCTTTTGCTTCAACACATAAAAAACAATTATATGAAACTATTGAAGTAAATGGTGTATTGCAAACACTTTGGCCTGAACATTGTGTCCAAGGTTCATATGGTGCTGAGTTACATAAAGAACTTGATACACAAAAAATTGATTTGATATTAAGAAAAGGGACTAACCCACAGATAGATTCTTATTCTGCATTTTTAGAAAATGATAAACAAACAAAAACAGGTCTTGATGGATACTTAAACTCGCTTGGTATAAAAAAAGTTTATGTCTGTGGTTTAGCATTAGATTATTGTGTATATTATACTGCAACTGACGCAGTAAAATTCGGCTTTGAAACATATGTTATTGTAGATGCTACAAAAGGTGTTGATGTACCAAAAGGTAATGTTGAAAAAGTTATACAACATATGAAATCTTTAGGTATAAAAATTATTTCTTATGAAAGTTTATAATACAATATATAATACGAACTTGTTTTTGTTGACAGATTTTTATGAACTTTCAATGATGCAGGGATATTTTTATTATGATAGAAACACAGAAGTTGTTTTTGAACTAAGTTTTAGGAAGACACCGTTTAATTCTGGATTTATTATTTTTGCTGGTTTACAACCTTTGATAGAAATAATTTTAGGTCTCAAAGTTGATAAAGAAGATATTGAATATATCTCTTCTTTAGGATTGTTTAAAAAAGAATTTTTAGATTATTTAAAAAATTTTAAATTTACTGGTAGTATCTATTCTGTAGAAGAAGGAGAAATTGTTTTCCCAAAAGAACCAGTGTTGCGTGTCCATGCACCTGTTATACAAGCACAATTTTTAGAAAGTATAATACTTAACATTATAAACTTTCAGTCACTTATAGCAACAAAAACTGCACGTATAGTAGAATCTGCAAAAGGAAAGACAATTCTTGAGTTTGGGTTAAGACGAGCACAAGGTATTGATGGTGCTATCTCAGCGACACGTGCTGCGTTTATTGGTGGTGCTGCAGCAACTTCAAATGTTTTATCAGCAAAAATTTTTGGTATTCCGCCAAAAGGAACTATGGCACATTCATGGGTAATGAGTTTTAGTTCTGAATATGGATCGTTTGAAAAATTTTCTGAACTTTATCCTGAAAATACAATTTTGTTAATAGATACATACAACACAAAAAGTGGTATAAAAAATGCTATAAAAATTTTTAAAAAACTTAAGAAAAAAGGAATAAAAAATTTTGGTGTCCGTATTGACAGTGGTGATTTAGAAACATTAAGTAAATTTGTAAGAAAAGAGCTTGATTCTGCTGGATTTAAAGAAGCAAAGATTGTGGTTTCAAACGAACTTGATGAGTTTATTATTGAACAATTGTTAAATCGTGGTTCACCTATTGATATTTTTGGTGTTGGTACAAAACTTATAACAGGCCATCCTGATGCTTCTTTAGGTGGAGTATATAAAATTGTTGCAAAAAAAGTTGGTAAAAAAATAATTCCTTTGATGAAAATTTCTGATACACCACAAAAAATTTCGTTGCCACATATAAAAAATGTAGTCAGAGTTTTTAAAGAAAACAAATTTTTGTTAGATGTTGTTTGTTTAGAAAATGAAAAATTAGCTAAATATGAGTTTTTTTACGATATTGAAACTGATTTCAAAATAAAAATTGTTGATAATAATAAAACTGAACAATTATTAAGACCAATTGTTAAAGATGGAAATTTAGTTTATGATTTTCCTAATATATATCAAATAAGAGAAAATACAAAACATAATCTTTCTTTACTTCCTGATGAATATAAAAGGTTGATAAATCCACACATTTATAAAGTTTGTATAACTGAAAAGTTGAAATTGCAAAAAGAATATTTTATAAAAAATAGTCAAAAGTATTTAACAAAATAAATTTTTATAACAAGTATTGACAAGTATAACACATTTTTGTAAAATATAAGTAAAGAAGGAGGTAAAAATACGAAGAAGTTACTATTAGGATTAATTTTATTCTGTATGTTGTTTAATATAGTTTTACAACCAGTACTACTTGCTCAATCTTCGTCATCTGGTTCTTCATCATAATCTAAAGAAACAGTAGAATTAGCAAAATCAGATCTTATTCTTATACTTTTAGTAGTAGTTGTACTGATTTTAATTTTGTAAAATTTTTTAAAAATTATAAAAAATATAAATGAAAAAATATTGGTATATTATACTTTTATTAATAACAAATTTTTTATTTAGTGAGCAAGAAGTTTCTCTCCAAGCAGAAAAAACAAAAATTCCTTCTCGCCCTATTATATATGATGAGACAGAACCTAAGTATGGTACATATAATACTTTGTTTAGCTTTAGAGCAAGAGTTATTGAAACAATATCAAAACTTAAAAGTGTAGAATTATATATAAATGATAAATGATAAAAAAGTAGAAGTAAAACTTAAACCATCAGGATTTTATGAATACCAAGTTAAAGGTTCTCAACTTGGTTATGGGATACATTACTACAAATGGGTTGCAACAGACGCAGCTGGAAGACAAACTACACCTGTTGGAGATGTTATAAAAATTGCTTCAAACCAGATAAAAGTTGACCAGGTAGGATACAGAACAAATTCTAAGAAAATATTTTTTGTCACATATTCTGATACTGACAACTGGATGTGTGAAGACGAAGGTACACTACCAAAATCATATGCTAAAAAATTTAAAGTTGTAAACGCAATATCAAAAAATGTTGTTTATGAAGGTGGCTTAACTAATCCTCAGTGGGACGAAAATTCATGGGATTATGTCCAAGAAGGAGATTTTACTGCTGTTAAAACATCAGGGTTGTATTATATCTCAGTTGAAAAAATTGGTGATTTTGTATGGTTTAAAATAGAAGATGATGTGTATTCTGATACAGCCAAAACTCTTATTAGATCATATTATTTACAACGATGTGGAGTGTATATAAACGACAAGTTAAGTGGCGTGTATCACAAAGCATGCCATTTGTTTGACGCATTATATTTTAATCGTGAAGATGCACCGAGTCGTCTATGGGATGCAGGAACTTCTAACAAGTTCAATAGTGATTGGACACCAGCAATAGGTATATCACAAAAAGTTGTCCCGTTAGGTTTTTTGAATGGTGGTTGGCATGACGCTGGCGATTATGGTAAATACATTGTTAACTTAGGTGTAAGTGTTGGTACTTTGTTTGATATATACTTTCTTAATAAAACAAAATTTAAAGATAACCAACTTTCACTACCTTATGGCGAAAGTTTTAACAACATACCTGATATATTAGACGAAATAAAATATTGTATAAAATGGATTTTTGCAATGCAGAACGAAACTACAGGTGGTGTCTATCACAAACTTACAGCAAAAAATTTTGAACCTATGAATATTCTTCCAAACGAAGATTATTCTGAAAGATACATTATAGATTTATCTTTAAATGTTTCTTCCTCAACACCTACATCTGCAGCTAGTAGCAATTTTGTTGGTATGTTAGCACAAGCATATAGAGCTTTTAAAAATTATGATCCAGAATTTGCACAGAAATGTTTATCAGCAGCTGAGAAAGCATGGGAGTTTTTAGAAAATAATCCTACTATAGTTCCACAAGGAGGATTCAGAAATCCAAAGGGTGTTTCTACAGGAGAATATGGTGATTCAAACGATACTGATGAACGTTTATGGGCAGCAGCAGAACTGTTCTCAGCTACATCAAAACAAAAATATAACGATTATTTTAAAACAAACTATTATAAAATAAACTAGCCAACTTCGTGGGGAAACCTTCGTAATTTAGCTGTTTGCACATACTATTTCGCAGAAAATGCTGATCCAGAATTAAAACAAACAATAAAAAATGATATCATATGCAGACAGTTTACTTCAAAGAATAAATTCAAATCCGTACAAAGTTGTTTTAAGAAACAAAGAGTATTACTGGGGGTCAAATAGTGTTTTATTAAATTATGCAATAGATTTAGTTTTTGCATATGAGATAACAAAAGATGAGAAATACAAACTTGCTGCATTAGAACAACTACATTATATTTTAGGAAGAAATCCAACAATTTATTGTTATGTTACAGGTTTAGTAAGTAAAAGTCCACAAAATATCCATCACAGACCTTCAGTAGCAATCTCTAAAACATTATCTAGTTTTTTAGTTGGAGTGCCAAATAGCAGAGGGAATGACAATATTATGCGAGAATATATCCAAACTTACTAACCACCAGCTAAATGTTATTTAGACTATACTTCAGCTTATTCAGTAAACGAAGTTGCGATAAACTGGAATGCACCATTAGTATTTTTAGCAGCATATTTTGTCCCTGAAGATTATGAGGTTTCTTTTTCAACACCGATTTTTCTTTTAATAGATTTTCCAAAAAACAATTCAACAATTCGTGGACAACAAGAAATAAAATTTAAAGTTTATTCTTCAACAAAAGTTAAAGAAATAAACATTTATGTTTCTGACAATTTAGAAACTTCTTTAACACAACCACAAACTTATGTTTTAGATACAAAAAAATACTCAGATGGTGAATATGAATTAAGAATAGTTGTTAAAGATATAAAAAATCGTTCTGTTGAACAAAAAATTAATGTAAGAATTTCAAACAATATGTTTTCACAGATAAAAAAACATATTGTTGTTTCTTTAAACAATGACAATGTTAACCAGATAATTGATTTTACAGACAATAGTAGAATTCAAATTAAAAAAGTTGTAATATACGATATCAAATGTAAAACTTGTATTGAACTTAAATCAGTACCGTTTCAGTTAATGAAAGAAAATTTTAAAAATTTTCCAACAGGTTCCTATATATACAAAATCATAACATCAGACAACAAAAATCTTGTTGGTACTTTAACTTGTGTAAGATAATCTAATGAAACGAAAAATTTTAAATTTTATTTATATTTTGTTTAGCATATTTTTAGTTTATGTTCTTTATAACATTTTCATTGTTAAAATTCATCAACAACAAAGACATTTGTTGATTTATATCTCAGCAGGGATAGCTTTTGTTATTTTAATTTTAGAAATTTTTAGTTCTGGGAAATAAAAATTTAGGAGGATAAAAAATTTTATGAAGAAATTTTTTTCATATGTGATAGTTATAGCATTAACATATGCTATCTCAGCGTATGTTAATAATAAAGAGTTTAGAGAAAAAGTACAGATGTATGTCCAACAAAAAATTTTAAGAACACAAAAAGTTGAAATTATGTATGTAAAACCTAAATTTACATATGTAAGAAAAGAAGCGTCAGAACAATCAGTATTATTAGGTTCATTAAGAAAAGGGACACAAGTTGAAGTTTTAAAAACAGAAGATAAATGGAGTTTTATAAAAACTCCGAGTGGTGTCACAGGTTGGGTAAAATACGAAGCTTTAACTTCAACACCTGTTGTTAAAAAACAAGTAGAGGTAGTGTCTAAACCAAAACAAAAAGAAGAATATGTGCAAGAACAACAAGTTGAACAACAACTACAACAAGAAAAAATTTCTCAACAACCATTAGAAGTGATAGAAGCAACACAGATACTACCATCTCTTGATGAACCACCTGAAGTAATAAAAGAAGAATTAAAAAAACAACAGGGGAAAAAAGAAGAACACAAAAAAGTTGTTAAAGAAGAAAAACCAAAACAACAACCTACACAAGAAACAATAACACAAAAAGAACAAAAGCAGCAAACTACAACTCAACAGGAGACTCAACAAACACAAGAAAAGCCTAAGAAAGAGAAAAAAGAAAAACCGCCGAAAACAGAGAAAACTCAAAGAGAACAACAGCAAGAAGAATATATTACTTGTCCTAATTGTGGTGCTGAAGTTATAAAAGGAGAAAGGTTTTGTCCATATTGTAGAGAACCATTGCCTAAATAAAAAATTTTTTATAAATTTTGTTGACAAAATTAAATTTTTTTGTTTTATATATATAAATAGGAATATCACCAGCACTAAATAGTTATCCTGAAGGAACTCAAGTTCAACTCACTGCTAATGCAAAACAAGGATATGTTTTTTCAGGATGGAGTGGAGATATCACAGGTACTCAGAATCCTATAACTATTGTGGTGAATTCAGATAAATACATAACAGCAAACTTTGTTGAATTAACTGGAGGTGGAGGAGGAACTACAACGTATAAACTTATAGTAAATGTTTCACCAGAGTCAGCTGGAGAAGTATCTTTGAAGCCAATCGGTGGAGAATATCTACCTAATACTCAAGTTCAACTAACAGCTACACCTAATAGTGGCTATATTTTCAGTAGTTGGAGTGGTGATATAGAAAGTAGCGAAAATCCTGTAACAATTACCATAGATTCTAATAAAACAATAACAGCAAATTTTATAACTGGTTATATTTTAACTTATGAAATTAATCCTAGTGAAGGTGGAAGTATTGTATTTACTCCTCAAGGAACTGTTATAAGTTCAAATAAAAGAGTTTTTCCTCCTGGGACATCAGTCCAACTTTTAGCTGTACCTAATTCAGGTTTTAGTTTTAACAAATGGGTTGGTGGTATAGGTTCTGGGTTTGAATATAGCAGTAGTAATCCTTTAACAATAATTATGAATTCAGACAAATCAGTTGCTGCAATTTTTGTTTCTAAATAAAATTTTTTTACAATTATTATTTCCTACGATAAAAAATTATTAAAAAAATTTTTTTGTTAACTATTGACAAATAAATTCTGAATATTATAAAATTAACTTGTAATAAAACTTGTATAATACAAATTGCAACAAGGAGTTTTCCAATCAAAATAAAAAATACTAAAAAAGGAGGGTAAAGTTGTATGAAACACAAACTAAAAAAAGTAGTATCAGTAGCTGTATGTATGTTGGTAGTAAGTATGTTGGTGTTAAGTAGCTGTAGTTCAAAAAGAAGTTCCTCATCTTCTACTGGTGGGACACAAACACAACAATATTCTTTAACTGTAACAGTGAACCCATCAGGAGCAGGCAATGTTTCTTTAAACCCAGCTGGTGGTTCTTATACTGCAGGGACAGTAGTTACATTAACAGCAACAGCTAATACTGGATATAGATTCAGCAGTTGGGGTGGTGATTTATCAGGTTCTCAGAATCCTACTGCTATAACAATGAACGCTAACAAAATTGTTATTGCAAACTTTACACAATCAGGTGGTGATACCGGTGGCAGTGGTACAACATATACATTAACAGTTAATGTTTCACCAACAGGTGCTGGAACAGTTTCCTTAAACCCACCTGGTGGTTCTTATACTGCAGGGACAGTAGTTACATTAACAGCAACAGCTAATACTGGATATAGATTCAGCAGTTGGGGTGGTGATTTATCAGGTTCTCAGAATCCTACTGCTATAACAATGAACGCTAACAAAATTGTTATTGCAAACTTTACACAATCAGGTGGTGGTGATGGCGGTGGTGGAGGAGGTGGTGCTGATTCTGCAAAATATAATTTTGAAGCTACCGCACAGGGTTGGCAAGCACAAACCTGGGTTGATTCTCAAGCTATTACTGTTGTAGCAAGAGATACATCAAAAGCAAAGAATGGGTCTGCAAGTTTAAGATGTACAGTTAACCTTCAAGGTGGTGATGAAACACAACTTCCTAATACTAAAGGTGAAGCATGGGTTGATATGCAAAGAAATCTACCTACTGGTGTTACTACTGTTCCAGTAGATCTTTCAAACAAAACTGTATCAGTATGGGTATGGTTACCAGAAGAAGCTGCAGGTGATACTCGTCGTCCTAATGGTATACAGATTTTCTTTAAAGATGCAAACTGGAGAAATAGATATAGTTCTTGGAACAACATAGGTAATCCACCTTATGGATTAGAAACTAATACTTGGGTACAAATTACTGTCAATACAGCGACAGAACAATGGGCGTATGACGAACCAGGGTTTGATATGACAAGAGTTCGTGGAGTTGGTGTAAAAATAGGAACTGGTGGTGGTTCTACTGCTACATTTAACGGGTATATATGGATAGATTCTTTTGATTGGCAATAAAATACCAAGAGATCTTTTATTTCATAGTATAATACTGTGGTTTTTGTATTAGAAAGGAATATAGATGTTAAAAACTATTCAAATAGTATTTTATGTTGTGTTCTTGCTAACTTCTGTTTGTGAATGTTCAAGTGGGTACGGGTTGTTGAAGTTTTTCAGTGGAGTTAAATCTACATCTTTAGGTGAAAATTTTTGTAGTGTATATAGCGAGCCGGAAACAATATATTATAATCCAGCAGGATTAGTTGAGAGTCAGAGTTTTGAACTAAGAGCTACGTATCTTAGATGGGTTGCTGATATAAACAAAAGTGATATAATAGTTTCAAAAAAAATAAGAGATTTCAATTTTGGCTTTGGAATAAACTATCTGTGGACAGAACTTGAGGGTGTTTCTAACAGATTTTCTTTTTCTTCTTATCTTTTAACTTTATCTGCTGCAAAAAAAATAAATGATAATTTCTATGCTGGTATTTCTGGCAAAATGATAAAAGAAGATGTTTCTGTTGAATCTTCTTCAAACTTATCTTCAGTAGTTGATTTTGGTGTTATATTGAGAAAACAGAGGTTAGCATTAGGTGGTGCAATACAAAATTTAGGTGTTACTATATCTTCTACTGCAGATGAAAATGATGTTTTACCGTTACTTTTAAACTTTTCTCTTTCATATATTACTTCTTCTAATTCATTGTATCTTTTTGGTGTTAAATATATTCCTGTAGATGAAGATACTACATTAAGTTTTGGGTACGAATTTGGTTTCAAAAAAACTATAAAAGAACAGTTTGTGTTCAGAATAGGTTATGTTATGAAATTAGGTGTACCGGTTATTGATGAAAACGGGCTGTTAAACTTCAGGTTAGGTGTTGGGTTTAGAAAAGAAGGATTAGTTATTGATTACTCGTTGATACCTGTAAGTTTTGATTTAGGGTTTTATCATTATATTGGGTTTGGACTTTCATATTTTTAAAACTTTAATAAGATAAAATTATCAACAAAAATTTGGGTTTGTAAAATTATGAAAAAATTTTTGTTTATATTTACATTTTGTATATTTTTATCACAACTTCTTTTCTCTCAATTAAAACCTGGCCAACTACGAGTTGATGGCAGATATCTTAAAGATGGTTCAGGGAATACAGTTAGGTTAATAGGTATAAATCATGCACATGCATGGTATCGTGGACATTTAGGTTCTGCATTACAAGGTATAAGATCTTGGGGAGCAAATTCTGTCCGTGTAGTTCTTACAAACGGATACAGGTGGACAAAGATACCTGCCTCAGAAGTTTCAACTATAATTAGTCAAGCAAGAAGTTATGGGTTTAAAGCAATAGTTTTAGAGGTGCATGATACTACTGGTTATGGAGATCAAAATGCATGTACATTAGACCAAGCGGTA
>Ga0308397_1000702_pt1 | contig 22065 bp, 22 predicted proteins | sample Hotspr20SampleT8_FD_202356 | JGI IMG/M metagenome (GOLD analysis project Ga0308397, IMG submission 202356) | Hot spring phototrophic mat microbial communities from Mushroom Spring, Yellowstone National Park, Wyoming, United States - 20051001_T8 ...
ATTCTGAATGTTTCAGTGCTCTTCAGCGAGCCGAAAATTCCTCAACTTGGCGCTTGTCGCTTGCGCGCCATACGGAAGCCTAACGGTTTCAGTGCTCTTCAGCGAGCCGAAAATTCCTCAACTTTGCAGACGAGACGGGTAGTAAAGCCACTACTCGTTTCAGTGCTCTTCAGCGAGCCGAAAATTCCTCAACCATACCCCGCCCCTTCCGTTGACAACAAAAAGCGCCGTTTCAGTGCTCTTCAGCGAGCCGAAAATTCCTCAACTTGGACGGTTTGAACAGACCAGCGGAAATGGACAGGTTTCAGTGCTCTTCAGCGAGCCGAAAATTCCTCAAACTATCCAAAAGTATGGGATGAAACACTATACTTTTGACGGTTTCAGTGCTCTTCAGCGAGCCGAAAATTCCTCAAACGTCGCTGTGCTTTCAGAGCGACTACGCAATGTTCGTTTCAGTGCTCTTCAGCGAGCCGAAAATTCCTCAAAGAACGTCGCGCTCGACGTTCAAGCGCCGCCCTACCCGTTTCAGTGCTCTTCAGCGAGCCGAAAATTCCTCAAAAAGTACAGGTAGCGCGTCACCGGAGCAACCTTGTACGTTTCAGTGCTCTTCAGCGAGCCGAAAATTCCTCAAACGGTATCGAAGGACGGGCAATCTGCGGCAGAAGTTGGTTTCAGTGCTCTTCAGCGAGCCGAAAATTCCTCAAATGTCGTTGGTCGAACGCCGCACCGTCGCCCAGCGCGTTTCAGTGCTCTTCAGCGAGCCGAAAATTCCTCAAAGAAGCGCTGGCGCGCTGCGTGTGGGCGCTGGCGAGGTGTTTCAGTGCTCTTCAGCGAGCCGAAAATTCCTCAAATAAGACGAGTTCGACGCCAGCGTTGTAATCGCCTTGCTGTTTCAGTGCTCTTCAGCGAGCCGAAAATTCCTCAAAGACCGCGAAACAAAAGATTACGCGGTCGAATACAAGTTTCAGTGCTCTTCAGCGAGCCGAAAATTCCTCAAAGCTTCCAGAGCGCGCTCCAGATCGCCGATACGCCGCGGTTTCAGTGCTCTTCAGCGAGCCGAAAATTCCTCAAACCCTCCGAACCCGTCAAGCCCCGTCCGGCAACGGATGTTTCAGTGCTCTTCAGCGAGCCGAAAATTCCTCAAACTCGCAGCATTGACCGAACGCTGGATCGGTGAGAAGTGTTTCAGTGCTCTTCAGCGAGCCGAAAATTCCTCAAAGCGCCAGTGCAATTACCCCGTCGTCGTGACACCCTTCGTTTCAGTGCTCTTCAGCGAGCCGAAAATTCCTCAAATTCAGCCGTGGGTTCTCGACGATCTGCTCCCATCCGGTTTCAGTGCTCTTCAGCGAGCCGAAAATTCCTCAAACGGAACGAATTACAACGATGTTGGGGTACTGATCGTCGTTTCAGTGCTCTTCAGCGAGCCGAAAATTCCTCAAACGCTGCGGAAGCACCGCGAATACGACATCAGAGAAGTTTCAGTGCTCTTCAGCGAGCCGAAAATTCCTCAATTTTGTACCACTCCAGCGACCGCTGGAGTACGTCCTCCGGTTTCAGTGCTCTTCAGCGAGCCGAAAATTCCTCAATTACGGTCGCAGACGATATAGAGCCGCCTGCGAAGTTGGTTTCAGTGCTCTTCAGCGAGCCGAAAATTCCTCAATTAGCCAATCCACTACCCAACGCAACTGGGGATTAGAGTTTCAGTGCTCTTCAGCGAGCCGAAAATTCCTCAATTCTGGTCGGATTCAAGCGCCGCGCGAACAACATCGAAGTTTCAGTGCTCTTCAGCGAGCCGAAAATTCCTCAATTCGTGCGCGAGATCAGGACTGGCTGGTACTATGTGCCGTTTCAGTGCTCTTCAGCGAGCCGAAAATTCCTCAATTGATGACGAGTCGTCGCGCCGACCGCGAGCTTGCGAGGTTTCAGTGCTCTTCAGCGAGCCGAAAATTCCTCAATCGCATCCGTGCGGTCGGCGCACCGATGCTGTTCGACCAGTGTTTCAGTGCTCTTCAGCGAGCCGAAAATTCCTCAATTTTACCGCGCAGATTGGGATCGTTATTGTTGGGCTCGTTTCAGTGCTCTTCAGCGAGCCGAAAATTCCTCAATTGTAGGGGGTACGGGCGTCGATCCGGTACGGCTTGGTCAGTTTCAGTGCTCTTCAGCGAGCCGAAAATTCCTCAATTTCAATAGCCTTCGCTACGTCCCGCCGGTCGACCGCCGTTTCAGTGCTCTTCAGCGAGCCGAAAATTCCTCAATTTCCCGTCGCCGGTTTTTGCAAAGTTGTTTTTCGGGAGTTTCAGTGCTCTTCAGCGAGCCGAAAATTCCTCAATTTGACAAGGGCGAAGATCACCCCCGCCGCGATAATCCGTTTCAGTGCTCTTCAGCGAGCCGAAAATTCCTCAATTTAAAAGAAGAGTACGTGTTGTGACGGCGCTGAAGGGTTTCAGTGCTCTTCAGCGAGCCGAAAATTCCTCAATTTCGTCTATCTTCACCGTTGCGTTTGAGACCGCAGTCCGTTTCAGTGCTCTTCAGCGAGCCGAAAATTCCTCAATTGAACCCCAGCGCGTGCCAGATGATGCTTCCGTCGCGTTTCAGTGCTCTTCAGCGAGCCGAAAATTCCTCAATTGATGCGGCGCTGAAGGAAGCGCTTGCGGTGCTGAAGGTTTCAGTGCTCTTCAGCGAGCCGAAAATTCCTCAATTTGGCGCAGTACGAGACGGACGCGGCGACGCTTTCCGGTTTCAGTGCTCTTCAGCGAGCCGAAAATTCCTCAATTTGTTACGCTGTTCGGTCGCGCCTACGCGGTGCTCAGTTTCAGTGCTCTTCAGCGAGCCGAAAATTCCTCAATTTGAGCGACGCCCAGCGCCCGCGATGCACGCGGGCTTGGTTTCAGTGCTCTTCAGCGAGCCGAAAATTCCTCAATTGAAGATCGAGTGTTGTGACACCGCTGATGACACCGAGTTTCAGTGCTCTTCAGCGAGCCGAAAATTCCTCAATTGAAGATCGAGTGTTGTGACACCGCTGATGACACCGAGTTTCAGTGCTCTTCAGCGAGCCGAAAATTCCTCAATTCTTACCGAGCGGCTTCACACGCGGCGGGATGAGACGTTTCAGTGCTCTTCAGCGAGCCGAAAATTCCTCAATTCGCTCGCGGCGCTCGCGGCGCTTGTCCTGCCGCGCTGTTTCAGTGCTCTTCAGCGAGCCGAAAATTCCTCAATTCGATCCTTACCCTAGCACACAAGTCCCCATCTGTCAAGTTTCAGTGCTCTTCAGCGAGCCGAAAATTCCTCAATTGACAATACGAGCGACGCGGCGCGGTCGATCCGCGTCAGTTTCAGTGCTCTTCAGCGAGCCGAAAATTCCTCAATTGAGCAGCGTCACCGGGAGCCTGACAAAACCAAGAACGTTTCAGTGCTCTTCAGCGAGCCGAAAATTCCTCAATTAGAGTGCGCTGGAGGCGCTCGATGACGAGGTTGTACGTTTCAGTGCTCTTCAGCGAGCCGAAAATTCCTCAATTCAAAGACGTCCTCATACGTCGGTTCGGGATGGTTGCGTTTCAGTGCTCTTCAGCGAGCCGAAAATTCCTCAATTGCACGCGAAGGGGGAACTTCCGCCGTCGAAAGACGGTTTCAGTGCTCTTCAGCGAGCCGAAAATTCCTCAATTTGCGAGGTAGGCGGCGCGGGTTGACGTAGTAGAACGCCGTTTCAGTGCTCTTCAGCGAGCCGAAAATTCCTCAATTTTCGAACAGTTCCTTATCCGAACGCCGGCGTTGGTCGGTTTCAGTGCTCTTCAGCGAGCCGAAAATTCCTCAATTTGTGAGCGAGCGGCGGCGCGGTTAATAGTCCGTTCCCTGTTTCAGTGCTCTTCAGCGAGCCGAAAATTCCTCAATTCTCACGCATCTTCCTCATCCAGTTCGCAACGCCGGAGTTTCAGTGCTCTTCAGCGAGCCGAAAATTCCTCAATTTTTTGGTGGAAGGCAGCGAACGCACCGTTATTTTCGGTTTCAGTGCTCTTCAGCGAGCCGAAAATTCCTCAATTTAGACGGGGATTGTCAAGCGACGCGCCGCGTCGACGAGTTTCAGTGCTCTTCAGCGAGCCGAAAATTCCTCAATTAGACCAGTCGCCCCGCAGGCGGGTTTGCCGCTGGTAGTTTCAGTGCTCTTCAGCGAGCCGAAAATTCCTCAATTATTCTGAACATCCAGCGCTTCTAAGATAAGATAAGGGTTTCAGTGCTCTTCAGCGAGCCGAAAATTCCTCAATTTTCGTGACAGCCCTCCGGCGCGCCGTAGCGTGCGCGAGTTTCAGTGCTCTTCAGCGAGCCGAAAATTCCTCAATGAAGCAATCGCTGTGTTGCGGGGGAGGTGAGGAGAGTTTCAGTGCTCTTCAGCGAGCCGAAAATTCCTCAATTCCAGTACAAGCCCGCGCGAGGAGGGCGAAATATAAGTTTCAGTGCTCTTCAGCGAGCCGAAAATTCCTCAATTCGTCGCCATCACCGCCGCGACCGAAGCGGCTACTGCGTTTCAGTGCTCTTCAGCGAGCCGAAAATTCCTCAATTCATGCGCCGGCGCGACGCCGGTGCTGGGCGCGTGCGGTTTCAGTGCTCTTCAGCGAGCCGAAAATTCCTCAATTTTTATTCAAGCGCGCTCGGGTGGGCGCGTCGTCTGGTTTCAGTGCTCTTCAGCGAGCCGAAAATTCCTCAATTCGTAACCGACATCATCGAACTGCTGGCGGGGCTGGGTTTCAGTGCTCTTCAGCGAGCCGAAAATTCCTCAATTTCATCCCGATACCCGTACCGCGCGCGCGCCGTCCGCGTTTCAGTGCTCTTCAGCGAGCCGAAAATTCCTCAATTTTCCAGATGTCAATCAATGAGTTGACCCAACTGATGAGTTTCAGTGCTCTTCAGCGAGCCGAAAATTCCTCAATTCCATCTTTGACCGGTTCCAGAGCGCCACGCCGACGCTGTTTCAGTGCTCTTCAGCGAGCCGAAAATTCCTCAATTCTCTCCCTCGCTGTTCAACCCAACCGACCCGCGCCGTTTCAGTGCTCTTCAGCGAGCCGAAAATTCCTCAATTTCGGGCTGCTGTTGAGCGCCGGCGTGCGCAGCGTTGGTTTCAGTGCTCTTCAGCGAGCCGAAAATTCCTCAATACGCGCTGCACCAGCGCTTATCGCGCCGCGCGAGGAGTTTCAGTGCTCTTCAGCGAGCCGAAAATTCCTCAATTTTAGCCAACCTATCGCGCCAGGGCCCGGTCACCGCCGTTTCAGTGCTCTTCAGCGAGCCGAAAATTCCTCAATCAAGCCAATCCACAGCGCACCTCCTAACTCAGCGAGGTTTCAGTGCTCTTCAGCGAGCCGAAAATTCCTCAATTCGGATCGCGCGTCGCAGTGGGGAGGGGAGTCCACGGTTTCAGTGCTCTTCAGCGAGCCGAAAATTCCTCAATTCGAGCAGCGTGACCGGCAACCTCACAAATCCCAAAACGTTTCAGTGCTCTTCAGCGAGCCGAAAATTCCTCAATTTTTGGCATTGGTGGGTGATAAGTGAGTGTACGTGACGTTTCAGTGCTCTTCAGCGAGCCGAAAATTCCTCAATTCGCCGGTCGTGGACGGTGCAACTCCCGTGCTGGTACGTTTCAGTGCTCTTCAGCGAGCCGAAAATTCCTCAATTCGAAGCGCATTTAGTCGACGCCAACATCTACGACACCCCGTTTCAGTGCTCTTCAGCGAGCCGAAAATTCCTCAATGCAGCCTCCTGAGACTGCGACGGCGATACAACGTTCGGTTTCAGTGCTCTTCAGCGAGCCGAAAATTCCTCAATTCGTGCAATCCCGCTATCCTGGGATTAAGTCGCTGAGTTTCAGTGCTCTTCAGCGAGCCGAAAATTCCTCAATTATGACGAGTCGTCGCGCCGTCCGCGAGCGTAAGCGAGGTTTCAGTGCTCTTCAGCGAGCCGAAAATTCCTCAATTCGGGGTGGCGACCGGCGCACCCGCTGCGGAAAGTGAGGTTTCAGTGCTCTTCAGCGAGCCGAAAATTCCTCAATTCTGCTGGGGCTGGATGCAAGCATCACGCCGACGCCCGGTTTCAGTGCTCTTCAGCGAGCCGAAAATTCCTCAATTGCGATCCGCAACAGTCACACCTACCCGCCGCCGCTGCGTTTCAGTGCTCTTCAGCGAGCCGAAAATTCCTCAATTCGCGTGGCGCAGCACCTCGCAGCGCTGCGCGCAGAGGTTTCAGTGCTCTTCAGCGAGCCGAAAATTCCTCAATTTGCAGACGACGCGCGGCAGCGAGAACAGCGCGTCGAGGTTTCAGTGCTCTTCAGCGAGCCGAAAATTCCTCAATTGATCCTTACCCTAGCACACAAGTCCCCATCTGTCAAGTTTCAGTGCTCTTCAGCGAGCCGAAAATTCCTCAATTCGAGCTCAATGCTGTGCTGCTCTGCGTCGTAGCGCGTTTCAGTGCTCTTCAGCGAGCCGAAAATTCCTCAATTTCGTCGAGGAGGCGTTGCAGACGCTGCTTCTCGGCGGTTTCAGTGCTCTTCAGCGAGCCGAAAATTCCTCAATCGTTTCGGAGAGCGACGCGGCAGCAGGCGCTGAACGGTTTCAGTACTCTTCAGCGAGCCGAAAATTCCTCAATCCACGCCGCCAATCGGATCGTCGCGTGGACAATATGTTTCAGTACTCTTCAGCGAGCCGAAAATTCCTCAATGTTGCGGTGCATCAGATGCGACTATCCCTCCTCGATGACGTTTCAGTACTCTTCAGCGAGCCGAAAATTCCTCAATCGTCGCCGTAGCCGCCGGCGGGAGGGAACAACATCTGTTTCAGTACTCTTCAGCGAGCCGAAAATTCCTCAATGGATGAGCCGTAGAGCGTGTCGTACACGCCGTACCGTTTCAGTACTCTTCAGCGAGCCGAAAATTCCTCAATGCCGGTGCTGGCGGATGCGCCGGAGCGGTATGACATGCATTGTTTCAGTACTCTTCAGCGAGCCGAAAATTCCTCAATGGACGCGCGTGAACTCGGCGCTGTTCGGTTCAACGACGGTTTCAGTACTCTTCAGCGAGCCGAAAATTCCTCAATCGTATCGTCCCCGCCGTCCCCGTCGTCCCCGTCCGTCGGTTTCAGTACTCTTCAGCGAGCCGAAAATTCCTCAATCCGTACCGCGCGCGCGCCGTCCGCTGGCGCGTGCGGGTTTCAGTACTCTTCAGCGAGCCGAAAATTCCTCAATCGGGTGGATACGACCGGTGAGCGGATGGATGTACGCGGTTTCAGTACTCTTCAGCGAGCCGAAAATTCCTCAATTCAGCGTTGTCGGCTCCGACTCTGCAACGTCCCCGCGCGTTTCAGTACTCTTCAGCGAGCCGAAAATTCCTCAATAATACTGGTCGCAGCCTGCAAAATCGCCGTCATCGACGGTTTCAGTACTCTTCAGCGAGCCGAAAATTCCTCAATGCGCCGTGCTGTCAACCGATCACCGATCCGACGACGTTTCAGTACTCTTCAGCGAGCCGAAAATTCCTCAATTGATCAAGATTTCGATTGTTGTTATGGTGGTTAGAGGTTTCAGTACTCTTCAGCGAGCCGAAAATTCCTCAATTGTGCGTGGTTGGCTGCTGTTGTATGATGCCGTGGGGTTTCAGTACTCTTCAGCGAGCCGAAAATTCCTCAATGCCGGTACGCCCGTCGTGCACGGTACGGCCGGCGTGCGTTTCAGTACTCTTCAGCGAGCCGAAAATTCCTCAATGCCGACGCTGCTGCCGGCGCTGATCGATAAGATCGCGTTTCAGTACTCTTCAGCGAGCCGAAAATTCCTCAATGGTTTTGTAGAGGTTCGAGACCTTCCCGTTCTTCGCCGTTTCAGTACTCTTCAGCGAGCCGAAAATTCCTCAATTTCTGCTCTTCAAGTTGCGGTCGTTGACGATCGCTGTTTCAGTACTCTTCAGCGAGCCGAAAATTCCTCAATCATCCCGTGCAGCTCCGGCGCATCCGCCAGGACCGGCGCGTTTCAGTACTCTTCAGCGAGCCGAAAATTCCTCAATCATCGTTGCGCACACCGGAACGGTGACGGGAACGGGTTTCAGTACTCTTCAGCGAGCCGAAAATTCCTCAATCCAACCGCGGCGTAATCTTCCGCTTCCGCAGTCTGGGTTTCAGTACTCTTCAGCGAGCCGAAAATTCCTCAATGCGTGTCATCGACATCACAGCACGAGCAGCGCCGGGCGGTTTCAGTACTCTTCAGCGAGCCGAAAATTCCTCAATGGCATTACTGGCATTACGTCGGGGTCTGGGAGTTCGAGTTTCAGTACTCTTCAGCGAGCCGAAAATTCCTCAATGGAGAACGTCTTCCGGCGACGGCAGCAGCACGAGGGTTTCAGTACTCTTCAGCGAGCCGAAAATTCCTCAATAACGCGCGGCGGTGATGCGCAGTTGCGCTTCGACGCGTTTCAGTACTCTTCAGCGAGCCGAAAATTCCTCAATCCTGGGCGCGCGCGGCGCGGTTGAATAGCGAGGATTGACAAGTTTCAGTACTCTTCAGCGAGCCGAAAATTCCTCAATCGCAATCGGCGCAGCGACGGCGTACCTCGCCGACAAGGGTTTCAGTACTCTTCAGCGAGCCGAAAATTCCTCAATCAACATATTCTTCCTCGCTTTCACCTCAACTGCAAAGCCGTTTCAGTACTCTTCAGCGAGCCGAAAATTCCTCAATGTAGTGCAGCGCTGCGTCTGGCGCTGCGCGTGATGCGTTTCAGTACTCTTCAGCGAGCCGAAAATTCCTCAATAGAACTGGCTGTTTGGGAAGACGCCGGTTACGACAGGTTTCAGTACTCTTCAGCGAGCCGAAAATTCCTCAATAGGAGAGGAGCGTACTGAAGGCTTTACAAGCCACGTGCGTTTCAGTACTCTTCAGCGAGCCGAAAATTCCTCAATAGTAACGCGGTGAACCAGGCGGCGAACAACGCAAACGTTTCAGTACTCTTCAGCGAGCCGAAAATTCCTCAATGGCTGCCCGGCGACAGCGGGTACGAGAAGTACGAAATCATGTTTCAGTACTCTTCAGCGAGCCGAAAATTCCTCAATCCTTTGTTGTTTGCAGAAAGAGAAACCCCGCGCGTGTGGTTTCAGTACTCTTCAGCGAGCCGAAAATTCCTCAATCTGGCTGGATTTCGGCAGCGACGCGCTGCACATCGGTGTTTCAGTACTCTTCAGCGAGCCGAAAATTCCTCAATCAGGTAGATGTCACAACATCCGCCGCGTGCGATCAGCGGTTTCAGTACTCTTCAGCGAGCCGAAAATTCCTCAATCGCGTTCGACTTCGCCCAACTCTTGCTTGTCAAGCGGTTTCAGTACTCTTCAGCGAGCCGAAAATTCCTCAATGCAATCTCCGCGCCCTCTTCGATCCGCAACTTCAGCGGTTTCAGTACTCTTCAGCGAGCCGAAAATTCCTCAATCCAGCGCGCACTTGCGCCGACGCGCGGGGAACTGGAGTTTCAGTACTCTTCAGCGAGCCGAAAATTCCTCAATCTGCGAAGATGCGCGGGATTGACATCACCTCGCTCGGTTTCAGTACTCTTCAGCGAGCCGAAAATTCCTCAATCCGACGCCACGTGCCAGCGAGCCGGGCGAGCACAACGTTTCAGTACTCTTCAGCGAGCCGAAAATTCCTCAATCTCACCTTCGGCGATAACGATTTCGCGTTCACGCGGTTTCAGTACTCTTCAGCGAGCCGAAAATTCCTCAATGAAGCGCCAGTCGGTGTGGCTGTTCGGGGTGCGAATTGAGTTTCAGTACTCTTCAGCGAGCCGAAAATTCCTCAATTTAGTACGTATCGATTATGCTTCTATTCTACCGCACCGTTTCAGTACTCTTCAGCGAGCCGAAAATTCCTCAATGCTCACCGGTCGTATTCACCCGCATCTGAAGATTGCGTTTCAGTACTCTTCAGCGAGCCGAAAATTCCTCAATCTCGTTGAGCAACGCCGCGAACCACAGCCGCAGAGTTTCAGTACTCTTCAGCGAGCCGAAAATTCCTCAATTGGTCGATTGCGCGGTGTGCGTATTCGTTTTCGACGTGTTTCAGTACTCTTCAGCGAGCCGAAAATTCCTCAATCGAGTGTGCGGTGGGCGATCCTCGACGGGAAGGGCGACGTTTCAGTACTCTTCAGCGAGCCGAAAATTCCTCAAAGCGTTGCTGTCGGCGCTGGCGGCGCTCCGGCGCGCGTTTCAGTACTCTTCAGCGAGCCGAAAATTCCTCAATTGCGATTACGCTTGTAGTATACCGCGCCTCGGCGGTTTCAGTACTCTTCAGCGAGCCGAAAATTCCTCAACTTTGTTACTATCCGTATAGATATAAACAAATTACCGTTTCAGTACTCTTCAGCGAGCCGAAAATTCCTCAACCTCCATTCCGCCGTCTGTGCTACTACCTAGATCGCGTTTCAGTACTCTTCAGCGAGCCGAAAATTCCTCAACCGTCTTCTTTGGAGCGCGGCAGCGTCTGGGATTTGTGTTTCAGTACTCTTCAGCGAGCCGAAAATTCCTCAACTTCGTACATCAGCCGCCCGTCGCGCGCCGACCACCCGCCGTTTCAGTACTCTTCAGCGAGCCGAAAATTCCTCAACTTCTAACACTTTTGCCAGCAGTTGTACAACCGTCTCGGTTTCAGTACTCTTCAGCGAGCCGAAAATTCCTCAAAGTACGTGATTGCGACGCTGTACGTCCTTTTCTGGCGTTTCAGTACTCTTCAGCGAGCCGAAAATTCCTCAACCGCCGACCCGCGCCCGGCGCGCTTCGCGGTTCCGCTGTTTCAGTACTCTTCAGCGAGCCGAAAATTCCTCAACGGCGAGTTCCTCGCCGTCGTCGATGTGGCGCGCGGGTTTCAGTACTCTTCAGCGAGCCGAAAATTCCTCAACCGATGACACTCACGAACGGATTGAAAATACTGGTCGGTTTCAGTACTCTTCAGCGAGCCGAAAATTCCTCAACGCACCCCCGCCGTCGCCGCTTCGGTTGCGGCGGTGAGTTTCAGTACTCTTCAGCGAGCCGAAAATTCCTCAACTCTGGATCGCTCACCCGTTCTGGCGGGCGCGGCTGAGTTTCAGTACTCTTCAGCGAGCCGAAAATTCCTCAACGAGCGGCGGCGCGATTAATAGTGCGCCGCAGGCGCATGTTTCAGTACTCTTCAGCGAGCCGAAAATTCCTCAAGTACCACGGCCCGGGCGTGTATCCGTATGTGTACGACGTTTCAGTACTCTTCAGCGAGCCGAAAATTCCTCAACGGATCGTTGGCTGGTTGGGTGATATTGCGGATTACACGGTTTCAGTACTCTTCAGCGAGCCGAAAATTCCTCAACCCGACCGTCGCCGACGGCGGGCTGGTGCTGCTGCCGTGTTTCAGTACTCTTCAGCGAGCCGAAAATTCCTCAATTAGAGTAACGCTTGGCGTAGCAGACGCCGACTTAGACAGTTTCAGTACTCTTCAGCGAGCCGAAAATTCCTCAACCTGAGCGACAACCTCAAGCGCGCTGCGGATTGGGCAAGGTTTCAGTACTCTTCAGCGAGCCGAAAATTCCTCAACCGGTTGCATACGTCATGCTGCGCGCTGTCTGGTTGAGTTTCAGTACTCTTCAGCGAGCCGAAAATTCCTCAATACACGCTCATGCCGATTACGCCGCCCCCCGACGGGTTTCAGTACTCTTCAGCGAGCCGAAAATTCCTCAACCTTGACGATCTGGCGCGGATGTGGTAGTATTGCGCTAGTTTCAGTACTCTTCAGCGAGCCGAAAATTCCTCAACCCGACAGGTTCGACGTTCACAAGCTGTTTGAAGAAATAGTTTCAGTACTCTTCAGCGAGCCGAAAATTCCTCAACCCCACATCGGGTAGGCGTCCAGTTCCGGGCCGCCGAAGTTTCAGTACTCTTCAGCGAGCCGAAAATTCCTCAACTCGTCGCAAGCCCCAACTCGATCATCGTTTCCGTTGGTTTCAGTACTCTTCAGCGAGCCGAAAATTCCTCAACCAAGACCAAGCGCCGAACGTCGAGAGCAGCGCGCTGGTGTTTCAGTACTCTTCAGCGAGCCGAAAATTCCTCAACCGGAGGCGGTTGCGTCACCGCGTCGCGCGTGAGCAGGTTTCAGTACTCTTCAGCGAGCCGAAAATTCCTCAACCCGCGGCAAAGGCGCAATCTCGCCGAAGGCGGCGAAGTTTCAGTACTCTTCAGCGAGCCGAAAATTCCTCAACTCGATCTGCTTTTCCTTCCGCATCCGCGCGCGCACCGGTTTCAGTACTCTTCAGCGAGCCGAAAATTCCTCAACGTCTCGGCGGCGACCCGGACTACTACGATCCGGTCATCGGTTTCAGTACTCTTCAGCGAGCCGAAAATTCCTCAACCCACCTCGCGTCCTTTCTCTGTTATGTACATATTAGGTTTCAGTACTCTTCAGCGAGCCGAAAATTCCTCAACTCGGAAAGAACTCGCGTCTGAGCGTGCGGCGGAACAGTAGCGTTTCAGTACTCTTCAGCGAGCCGAAAATTCCTCAACGCTGCCGAAGCCCGCCGCGTCGAACAACGAGCAGTGGGTTTCAGTACTCTTCAGCGAGCCGAAAATTCCTCAACTTTACTTCACCCGCAACCGCTGTCGCAACAAATTGCATGTTTCAGTACTCTTCAGCGAGCCGAAAATTCCTCAACCAGCCCGGCGTTCGTCGAGACCGAGACGCTGCTGAGTTTCAGTACTCTTCAGCGAGCCGAAAATTCCTCAACGTAATCGACTACGCTGCTAGTATACCACGCGCGCGCCGTTTCAGTACTCTTCAGCGAGCCGAAAATTCCTCAACTCACCGCCGCAACGGAGGCGGCGACGGCGGGCGTGCGTTTCAGTACTCTTCAGCGAGCCGAAAATTCCTCAACCGGCTGAACCTCACGCCGTACTACGAAGACGGGAAGGTTTCAGTACTCTTCAGCGAGCCGAAAATTCCTCAACTTGTTGAAGCCGCGCTGGTGCGGCGACAGACGGTGTTTCAGTACTCTTCAGCGAGCCGAAAATTCCTCAACCCCTAACCAACACTCCCCTCCTCCTCCCGGAACCCCGTGTTTCAGTACTCTTCAGCGAGCCGAAAATTCCTCAACTCAAGAACTCGACGCAGAGTTCTTAGATGACGGCGGCGGTTTCAGTACTCTTCAGCGAGCCGAAAATTCCTCAACCATCACCCGAACGTAGTACTCCCCGCTCGCTCGCTGTGTTTCAGTACTCTTCAGCGAGCCGAAAATTCCTCAACAACTGCTGTACCTTTGGGAACCGTCGGTTCGCAGCGTTTCAGTACTCTTCAGCGAGCCGAAAATTCCTCAACAGACCGCGATAGAAGACCCGCGCTGGGCGACGGTTGTTTCAGTACTCTTCAGCGAGCCGAAAATTCCTCAACACTATGCTGCGCGCGTCCCGGCGGGGCTGAGCGGCGGTTTCAGTACTCTTCAGCGAGCCGAAAATTCCTCAACGGAAGCGGCGCAGAGCGAGCAGCGATACGCTCTTGGTTTCAGTACTCTTCAGCGAGCCGAAAATTCCTCAACTACGCCGTCTGGTAGCGCTCCGCCGCCAGCAGTGCGCGTTTCAGTACTCTTCAGCGAGCCGAAAATTCCTCAACCGCCATCACACCGTCGGCGACGTGAATACCGGAAAAGTTTCAGTACTCTTCAGCGAGCCGAAAATTCCTCAACGCGCTGCGTGAGTTCGCGGGGATCGACCTTCCCTCAGGTTTCAGTACTCTTCAGCGAGCCGAAAATTCCTCAACTTGGTTTGTCCAGCAGATCAACCACTTTCCCAAGTCGTTTCAGTACTCTTCAGCGAGCCGAAAATTCCTCAACTCCAGAATGCGGAGGAGTTCGTCCAGAGCGTAGTCGTTTCAGTACTCTTCAGCGAGCCGAAAATTCCTCAATTGATAGCCTCGCATATCCGGCGCAACACCCGCGCCGCTGTTTCAGTACTCTTCAGCGAGCCGAAAATTCCTCAACGACGCGCGGGGAACTGGCGGGCTGGCTGGCGGCGGTCGTTTCAGTACTCTTCAGCGAGCCGAAAATTCCTCAACTCGCTTGCGTACACCCGATCCCGCGCCGCGACCGGAGTTTCAGTACTCTTCAGCGAGCCGAAAATTCCTCAACCGTTTGAGCGCTACGAGATCAAGGCGCTCAATCTGGGTTTCAGTACTCTTCAGCGAGCCGAAAATTCCTCAACCGCAGTTTTTCGCCGAACGTCTACGCGACGCAGAGAGTTTCAGTACTCTTCAGCGAGCCGAAAATTCCTCAATGGTCAGCCAGGCGCGCGCCTACGCAACCAGCAACGAGTTTCAGTACTCTTCAGCGAGCCGAAAATTCCTCAACGGAACGGGGACGGCGCAGATCGCAATCGAGATTTGTTTCAGTACTCTTCAGCGAGCCGAAAATTCCTCAAGCCGAAATCGACGAGGGCGTCGGCGACCCAAATGCGTTTCAGTACTCTTCAGCGAGCCGAAAATTCCTCAACGCGTGTTTGGCGCTTCAGCGTCGAGAAGATCGACGGTTTCAGTACTCTTCAGCGAGCCGAAAATTCCTCAAGCGTCGAAAGACGACGCGCTCCGGCTGCTGGCGGAAAGGTTTCAGTACTCTTCAGCGAGCCGAAAATTCCTCAAGTTCCCCGACGAGTTGTTCCACATATTGTCTTAGAGTTTCAGTACTCTTCAGCGAGCCGAAAATTCCTCAACCATTGAGTTGAACCGCCCCAGCGGGGAGGCGTATGTGTTTCAGTACTCTTCAGCGAGCCGAAAATTCCTCAACTTGAGATATTCCAATTGCTGGCAGCGGGACACAGCGTTTCAGTACTCTTCAGCGAGCCGAAAATTCCTCAACCAACAAGCATAGCCGCCTCCTCACGCGAACGCGGCGTTTCAGTACTCTTCAGCGAGCCGAAAATTCCTCAACGTCAGCGCCCGCCGCAGCAGTGCGCGCGCGGCGTGAGTTTCAGTACTCTTCAGCGAGCCGAAAATTCCTCAACGGAACAGCGCCAGCAGCGCCGGGTCTTCCGAGAGATGTTTCAGTACTCTTCAGCGAGCCGAAAATTCCTCAACCGCGCTGGAGCAGCGAACGATTGTGCTGCCCGCGCGTTTCAGTACTCTTCAGCGAGCCGAAAATTCCTCAAACGGGCGGCGTCGATGCGCAGCCCGCAGTACTCGATAGGTTTCAGTACTCTTCAGCGAGCCGAAAATTCCTCAACTTGCAGTAAATGTTCCGAGCGTGAGTGTATATGCATTGTTTCAGTACTCTTCAGCGAGCCGAAAATTCCTCAACGGTGACGACCGCGCTGACGCAAGCCCGCGCACTGCTGGGTTTCAGTACTCTTCAGCGAGCCGAAAATTCCTCAACCGGGTGCTGCGCGCACCGGCAGCGGTGGAATACAAAGGTTTCAGTACTCTTCAGCGAGCCGAAAATTCCTCAACCCTGAATAAATTGCGCGGCGGCGACGATGACACTCAGTTTCAGTACTCTTCAGCGAGCCGAAAATTCCTCAACTCCAGATGTCGCGCAACCTCGTCCGGCGCGTATTTGAGTTTCAGTACTCTTCAGCGAGCCGAAAATTCCTCAACCGTCGAGTTGGGCGCGCTGGGGCGCGTGCTGGTCGGCGGTTTCAGTACTCTTCAGCGAGCCGAAAATTCCTCAACGCGAGCCGTCGTTCGTCCATTCCCGGTGCAGCGTTGAGTTTCAGTACTCTTCAGCGAGCCGAAAATTCCTCAACTGCGGGCGGCGTGTTGGTCGTGGTAGAGGACGCAGCGTTTCAGTACTCTTCAGCGAGCCGAAAATTCCTCAAGGCGCGAGACCTTCCGTCAGCCCGCGCAGAATACCTTGTTTCAGTACTCTTCAGCGAGCCGAAAATTCCTCAACCGTACTGCTGCTGCGTCAGCGCAGCATCGCAGCGCGTTTCAGTACTCTTCAGCGAGCCGAAAATTCCTCAACACCGTGTTTCCGTTTGAGTTCGTTTCGTAGTGCCACGTTTCAGTACTCTTCAGCGAGCCGAAAATTCCTCAACATCAAGCGCGAGTACGTCGATGGCGTCGCTCGCGCCGTTTCAGTACTCTTCAGCGAGCCGAAAATTCCTCAACGGAGGCGGCGAAGTGCTATCCGCGCGTGCTGTCGGTGTTTCAGTACTCTTCAGCGAGCCGAAAATTCCTCAACTCCCGTCCCCTTCGCCGACCGGATGACCACAATGTGTTTCAGTACTCTTCAGCGAGCCGAAAATTCCTCAAAGAAGCGTCGTAACCAACGCACCGCACAGCAACTGATAGTTTCAGTACTCTTCAGCGAGCCGAAAATTCCTCAACGCGGTCGCCAACGGCGACAATCCCAGACTGCGCATCGGTTTCAGTACTCTTCAGCGAGCCGAAAATTCCTCAACCGGTTCGTCTGGCGACGCAGCGGGATAGGACAGCATAGTTTCAGTACTCTTCAGCGAGCCGAAAATTCCTCAACGTCCGCCGACTAACCGCAGCGAAAATACCAGAACCGCCGTTTCAGTACTCTTCAGCGAGCCGAAAATTCCTCAACCGACGTTCCGCCGCGTACTGCGCAGCGCGCGCAGTCGTTTCAGTACTCTTCAGCGAGCCGAAAATTCCTCAACAATATTGCTGTTGCCGTTAAGTTATAGTTGAGAAGTTTCAGTACTCTTCAGCGAGCCGAAAATTCCTCAACGATGACGCGGATCGCGAACTGCTGCGTCTGCGCAACGTTTCAGTACTCTTCAGCGAGCCGAAAATTCCTCAACACGGTTCCGGTGCGGTGATTGCGGAAGCGAACAGTATGTTTCAGTACTCTTCAGCGAGCCGAAAATTCCTCAACGAACCAGATTGGCATCGCTTGGGCGCTCTGGTTGTTGGTTTCAGTACTCTTCAGCGAGCCGAAAATTCCTCAAGCAGCGACGGCAGGTCATTGCGCTTGCGGGCGGCGGTTTCAGTACTCTTCAGCGAGCCGAAAATTCCTCAACTCACGGCGTGATGCAAATCTATCCGCCGCCGCCCGCGTTTCAGTACTCTTCAGCGAGCCGAAAATTCCTCAACCGCGCGCCTTACGTACCAGCCGCGATCTCAACGAAGTTTCAGTACTCTTCAGCGAGCCGAAAATTCCTCAACCGAACTCGGCGCGCTGGGGCGCGTGCTGGTCGGCGGTTTCAGTACTCTTCAGCGAGCCGAAAATTCCTCAACCAATACGCCTCCCTCGCCAGCCCCCGCGTCCAGCGCGTTTCAGTACTCTTCAGCGAGCCGAAAATTCCTCAACCAACGCCAGCACCGTAGACGTTGAAGAACTCGCGCTGTTTCAGTACTCTTCAGCGAGCCGAAAATTCCTCAACAATCCCGACGACTTCGTGACGGCACTGAGATGAGGAGTTTCAGTACTCTTCAGCGAGCCGAAAATTCCTCAAGGTGACCGGGCCGTGGCGCAACCGCGTGCTTGATCACGTTTCAGTACTCTTCAGCGAGCCGAAAATTCCTCAACTCGTTCACCCCGACGCAGCGCAAGTCGCGGCGACGGGTTTCAGTACTCTTCAGCGAGCCGAAAATTCCTCAACGCCGCCGCCAGCGCGAGGAACGAGAAGACGCCGGCAATCGTTTCAGTACTCTTCAGCGAGCCGAAAATTCCTCAACTATCCGCGACACCTCCGCGACTACACCTACGACACCGAGTTTCAGTACTCTTCAGCGAGCCGAAAATTCCTCAACCCGTTGACTGCACCGCGTTCCACGCCGTCTGTGCAGAGTTTCAGTACTCTTCAGCGAGCCGAAAATTCCTCAACCGCGCATGTCGGCGTAGGTGAGCAGCAACGTATGCGGTTTCAGTACTCTTCAGCGAGCCGAAAATTCCTCAACCAAAACCCTGATGGCATGCCGGCTGGGTGTGACGTGTTTCAGTACTCTTCAGCGAGCCGAAAATTCCTCAACCGTGATGCTTGCGGCCGGTGGCCAGGAACCGTGATGCGTTTCAGTACTCTTCAGCGAGCCGAAAATTCCTCAATCACGTACTGCATCATCAGCTCACGAGTACGATACGCGTTTCAGTACTCTTCAGCGAGCCGAAAATTCCTCAACATATTTCAGCGTCCGGTCGCGCGCGCTACAGCGCGCGTTTCAGTACTCTTCAGCGAGCCGAAAATTCCTCAACGTAGCGCGGGAGAAACACCTCGCCGTTGGTGTCGGCGGTTTCAGTACTCTTCAGCGAGCCGAAAATTCCTCAACCGGATGGGACAGGCGGATACGGCATCAGAAAGCCTTGTTTCAGTACTCTTCAGCGAGCCGAAAATTCCTCAACTTCCGCATCTCACGCGCAAACGGAACGGCGGAACGTTTCAGTACTCTTCAGCGAGCCGAAAATTCCTCAAACCGCAGCAGAGCAGTATTGGTTTGTGCTGAAGAAAGCGTTTCAGTACTCTTCAGCGAGCCGAAAATTCCTCAACCGACGGCGACGAGCACGGGCGCGTCACGCTGCCGCCGTTTCAGTACTCTTCAGCGAGCCGAAAATTCCTCAACGTGCTAGGCTAACGACCGGCGTAGTAGACTAAAAAGGTTTCAGTACTCTTCAGCGAGCCGAAAATTCCTCAACTCGCGTCGGCGGGCGTTGCGCCCTCGCCGCGAAGGTAGAGTTTCAGTACTCTTCAGCGAGCCGAAAATTCCTCAAGTGTCCCACAATCCCCCTCGGCTGTCCGACGCGTTTCAGTACTCTTCAGCGAGCCGAAAATTCCTCAACTGGGGATCGAACCGAACGAGTTGACGAAACGCGAACGTTTCAGTACTCTTCAGCGAGCCGAAAATTCCTCAAGCATCAATCAACCGCTCCGCTCTTTCTTATATTAATGACGTTTCAGTACTCTTCAGCGAGCCGAAAATTCCTCAACCCAGACTGAATGAACGTCAACGTCGCTTCACCAACAGTTTCAGTACTCTTCAGCGAGCCGAAAATTCCTCAACCGACGGCGACGAGCACGGGCGCGTCACGCTGCCGCCGTTTCAGTACTCTTCAGCGAGCCGAAAATTCCTCAATCTACGTCGACCGCAACGCGCTGCTAATACGCGAGTTTCAGTACTCTTCAGCGAGCCGAAAATTCCTCAATCACCGCGTTCAGCGCTTGCGCGCGCGTCGCACGCGTTTCAGTACTCTTCAGCGAGCCGAAAATTCCTCAACGCAGCCGATCCCCTCGCGGCGTTGGCAGAGCAGATGTTTCAGTACTCTTCAGCGAGCCGAAAATTCCTCAAGCATGAGCGCGCGGGCGAGCCGGTGGAGATAGGACGTTTCAGTACTCTTCAGCGAGCCGAAAATTCCTCAACTGGTGCTGCTGATGGTGCGGATCGAGCGGGGACGACGTTTCAGTACTCTTCAGCGAGCCGAAAATTCCTCAACTTCGTTATCCACACCGGCAACGGTCTGATGCCGATGTGTTTCAGTACTCTTCAGCGAGCCGAAAATTCCTCAAGCGGGGTGAACATCGATTCGCTCGATAAGCAAGAGTTGTTTCAGTACTCTTCAGCGAGCCGAAAATTCCTCAATCAACGAACCGGGCGCGCAGTGGGCGATCCTCGACGTTTCAGTACTCTTCAGCGAGCCGAAAATTCCTCAACCCGCGCCCGCAATCGCCGCCGCCGCGCGGATCGCGTTTCAGTACTCTTCAGCGAGCCGAAAATTCCTCAACTGCTGAACGAGGGCGCGATGAGCGCCATCGTCTGGAGTTTCAGTACTCTTCAGCGAGCCGAAAATTCCTCAACCACGCGCGGGTAGCACTTCGCAGCTTCTGCCAACCACTGTTTCAGTACTCTTCAGCGAGCCGAAAATTCCTCAACGGAAGTACATCAACGACAGAGACGAAGCGCTTGACGGTTTCAGTACTCTTCAGCGAGCCGAAAATTCCTCAACACTGTTCGAGGCGGGAACCGCAGCGCTGCGCGGCGACGTTTCAGTACTCTTCAGCGAGCCGAAAATTCCTCAATCACATTGGCAGAAGCGTGTGACGACCTACGGTCGCGTTTCAGTACTCTTCAGCGAGCCGAAAATTCCTCAATATACGGTGTTGTGACACTCCGCGCCGCGCCGCGATGTTTCAGTACTCTTCAGCGAGCCGAAAATTCCTCAACGCTGCGAGCCGGACGCGCCGCGCGGCGATAGTCCGTGTTTCAGTACTCTTCAGCGAGCCGAAAATTCCTCAATATAAGGCGCTGCGGCTTCAGTCGCTGGCGCTGGAGGTTTCAGTACTCTTCAGCGAGCCGAAAATTCCTCAACCAGAACCAACCGATTGAGGGGTACATTCTTCCGTCGGTTTCAGTACTCTTCAGCGAGCCGAAAATTCCTCAATCACAGCGAACGACCAGAGTTGAGTGGCGCGTACGTGTTTCAGTACTCTTCAGCGAGCCGAAAATTCCTCAACCGCGACTGCGCGAGGAAGTGGCTGCTGCGGTCAAGGGTTTCAGTACTCTTCAGCGAGCCGAAAATTCCTCAACTGAGGCATATGAACGATATGACGCGCTGGACGCCGGTGTTTCAGTACTCTTCAGCGAGCCGAAAATTCCTCAACCACGCGGCAACCGCGCGGGCGATGTAGTCGCGGGTGTAGTTTCAGTACTCTTCAGCGAGCCGAAAATTCCTCAACACTACGTCAGAGATAAACTACCCGAACTCGTCGCCGTTTCAGTACTCTTCAGCGAGCCGAAAATTCCTCAACTGATGTCGCCGAGGTGTACATCCTTCCCACGCTCGACGCGTTTCAGTACTCTTCAGCGAGCCGAAAATTCCTCAACTCCGCCGCCGCCCGCCGGATCGCGCTACCGGCGGACGTTTCAGTACTCTTCAGCGAGCCGAAAATTCCTCAACCGCCGCCAGCCGGATCGTTGCGTGAACGATATCCGCGTTTCAGTACTCTTCAGCGAGCCGAAAATTCCTCAACCAGACGCGCAATCGTCTCGATGTTGCGGCGCATCGCGTTTCAGTACTCTTCAGCGAGCCGAAAATTCCTCAACCGCAGTACGCTCAGTGTGGTTTCGGTCAGTGTTTTGAGTTTCAGTACTCTTCAGCGAGCCGAAAATTCCTCAAGCGTCGATCAGCGTCGCCCGCTCCACCACCGGCACGGTTTCAGTACTCTTCAGCGAGCCGAAAATTCCTCAATCTGGTCTGTTCCGCAACTGCGCGCTGGTCGGCGTGGGTTTCAGTACTCTTCAGCGAGCCGAAAATTCCTCAACGTTGATGTGTTCATTTACTCCCCGTCGGTTGGAACGTTTCAGTACTCTTCAGCGAGCCGAAAATTCCTCAAGCAGCCGCCGAACACCCCCGAAATCAACGAGGGCGTGTTTCAGTACTCTTCAGCGAGCCGAAAATTCCTCAATGCAGACCGGCGTCGTACTGCTGGTCAATAGAGACACGTTTCAGTACTCTTCAGCGAGCCGAAAATTCCTCAATTCTAGTGTTTTTGCCAGCAGTCGTACAACCGTTTCGGTTTCAGTACTCTTCAGCGAGCCGAAAATTCCTCAACGACGGATGGGACAGGCGGATACGGCATCAGAAAGCGCGGTTTCAGTACTCTTCAGCGAGCCGAAAATTCCTCAATCAACGTCTACGGTGCTTGCGTTCGCGGCGGACGCGGTTTCAGTACTCTTCAGCGAGCCGAAAATTCCTCAACCGCCGCTGCCCCTCGTCGCCGTAACCCCCGGCGGGCGTTTCAGTACTCTTCAGCGAGCCGAAAATTCCTCAAACTGAGAAAGGAGGCGCGAAGTGGAGGAAATCGAACTCGTTTCAGTACTCTTCAGCGAGCCGAAAATTCCTCAACTCAACGAACCGCCCCGAACCCCCGCGCCTCACCCGCGCGGTTTCAGTACTCTTCAGCGAGCCGAAAATTCCTCAACCGACCCTCGCACCTGCGTCCATCCATATTCCCGACTGCGACGATCACGCTTCGTCGTTCCTGAGCCTTCCTGGTGCGTCGCCATGACACCCGTATACTAGCATGAACGCGCGCGTTTCGCAACCCGATTCTTGCGCCAAAACCGCGTCAAGTTGCGAAACACGCTCCTTCCCTTTCTGCTGCC
>Ga0308397_1000719_pt1 | contig 21620 bp, 21 predicted proteins | sample Hotspr20SampleT8_FD_202356 | JGI IMG/M metagenome (GOLD analysis project Ga0308397, IMG submission 202356) | Hot spring phototrophic mat microbial communities from Mushroom Spring, Yellowstone National Park, Wyoming, United States - 20051001_T8 ...
TAGGGGAGATTTCACGGCGACAGTGTTGGGAAAGCTAGGGAAGGTGCTGGTCCATGGGCTATCGACCCGGCCAGGAAAACCTACCATCCTCGCTTACGTAAGGGGAAAGCCCTGTATGGGAGTACCTGGTTACCCGGTTTCCGCGTATCTATCACTCCAGTGGTTCCTCTATCCTCTACTCTGCCTGTGGTTCCACCAGAGGGAAGAAACCCCTCCTCGACTTGAAGCCCGGCTAGGGCGGCGAATTGTTTCGGAGTTGGGAAGCGAGGAGTTCGTGCGGGTCGCGATAGGCAAAATGGGGGATTCCTACATTGCCCATCCCCTTCCCCGGGGGGCGGGAGTGACGATGTCGTTGGTGAAAGCGGACGGGATCCTTACCATCCCCGCCCATTCCCAGGGGTTCGAGGAAGGGGAAAGGGTAGAGATCGAGCTTCATAGATCAGGGGAAGAAATCGAACACACTATCCTCGCCGTGGGAAGCCATGATCTGGCGTTGGACCTTTTGGCCAGTGTATTGCGAAAGAAGGGAAAGGGATTTCGTCTTCTCGGTTTCCATGTGGGAAGTATGGGGGGGCTTTTATCCATCCGCAAGGGAGAGACCCATCTGGCGGGTATCCATCTGTTCGACGAAAGAACCGCCTCCTACAATGTCCCCTATATCGAAAAGTACCTGCAGGGAATCCCTATAGTCCTGTTGAACCTCGTGTACCGTACCCAGGGGTTGATGGTGGAACCGGGAAATCCCCATGGAATTAGGGGGATCGAAGATTTGGTAGCCCGGAAGGTACCCTTCGTGAATCGCCAGAAAGGTTCAGGTACGAGGATACTCCTGGACTATTTGCTCAAACAGAAGGGGATAGAGCCGAGGTTGCTTCCCGGGTACGAGAGGGAGGAGTACACACACCTGGGTGTGGCAGCGGCTATCGCTTCCGGCACAGCCGGTGCTGGTATGGGGATCTATTCGGCTGCCCGATTGTACGGGTTGGAGTTCATCCCTCTCTGCGAGGAACGGTACGACCTTCTCGTGAGGGAGGAGTTCTTCCGCTCGGAAGAGGGTCAGGCACTGGTAGAGTCAATATCGGATCCCGATTTCAAGGAGGAAGTGGAACGGATGGGAGGCTACAGTACACGGGATTCGGGAACGGTGCTCTACCGATCGGGTAGAAGGGATTCACAGACTAGATAACCTGGAACTCACGCCCCGCATCCCCCAGCCCTTCGGAGCCGTTTTCGGTTACCAGTACGGCATCTTCGATCTTCACGTGCCCTACCCCGGGATACAGAAAGTCCGTTTCGATGGAAAGTACCATGCCGGCTTCCAAGGGTCGCTTGCTTTCGGGGGTGCATTCTGGGGGTTCGTAGGGAACCATCCCGATCCCATGGACCACGAACCGAGCGTAGGAGGAAAACTCGTACCGGGAGGCAAGTTTATTCCCCACGGAAACCAGTTCACCGCAGGGTACCCCTGGTCGGATGAGGGCCCGCACACCGTTCTGCACCTCCAGGCAGGCGGCGTGTAAGGCAACTGCTTGCGAGGAGGGCGGGCCGAGACTCCCCATGCGGCAGATGTCTGCCACATAGTCCCCTATTTCTCCTCCCGCATCGATGTGGAGGATCTCGCCCTGTTTCCAGGGGATCAGGGGAGAGGGGGCGCGGGAAAATCCAGGTCCCGCGCAAATCAGGCCGAAAAGAAAAGAGACTCCCTCCTGGGCCATCTCTTTGCGCAGAATCTCCTCGATTTCAAGGGTGGTAATCCCCTCTCTACACTGGTGAAAGGTGCGGAGGATGCACTGGGCGACTTTCGAATAAGCCTCCCGTATGGTTCGCTGTTCCTCCGGTCTCTTGATGGTGCGAAGTTCGTTCAGTAGGGGCGTGGCATCCACCCAGGTTACCCAGGGAAGACAGGAAGCGAGGATCTGAAACCCATCCGCCGGGAAGAAGGGGAACTCGATGGCAATGGATCCCTTGTCCAGGCCAAGCTGGAGGATACGCTTGATCAAAGTTTCCACCGAGGGCTGTACCCCTCGAATGGATTCCACGAAGTTAGGAATCCAAATATTAGCCCCCCGAAATGGTTCCCTCTCTTCTTTCCTTCCTATGAAAAAAGAGTCCTCCACTCGGTTTCGGGGGAGCCCCACAAAGGCGATGTACCTGCTAGTTCCCATTCGGTCGGAATAAGTGTGGAAATGGTAATAGTATCCTCTGGTGAGGTATCGAACGTTGTGCCTGCTATTGGCTACCAAGAGCGAAACTCCTGATGATTCCATCAGAGCTTCCAATTTGTCTAGATCGAAGGGATAATCCATACCGATATAATAGCATTATATCATTGGTATTTCAATAGGATAGGTTCAACTCACAGAGGACGCCCTATGGGAGAAAGCTCCTTAGACAGAAACGCCGCCCTTAAATTGGCGCACCGCCTGGGAAGCGAGTTGCGGTGATCCATGGGCCGGCCTTGAGCAAGGCGCGCTCTGCTTGCGTACGGTATCGAATTGCGGTAATCCATGAGCGGCCCTCAAACAAAATGCGCCATCCTTTGGCGCAGGATCGAATATCAGTGATCTACAAGCCGACCTCAGGTCATTGGCTCGACAGCGGGTGTAACATTACCCCCCTCCACATTCCCCTTCCGAACCTTTCAGGATCCCCAACGCGTGTTCCAGTACTGGCATGAGTATCGAAAGGTGTTCTTCCACCGCTATCAAGCTGCCTGGCAAATTGATGATGAGGGTTTTCCCTCGGATGCCCGCAATACCCCGGGAAAGCATGGCTCGGGGAGTTTTCTTCAAGCTCTCCATCCGCAAGGCTTCGGGAATCCCCGGCACCTCTTTTTCGATCACCCTTCGGGTAGCTTCGGGGGTGACATCCCGGGGGCTGAAGCCTGTACCACCGGTGGTAAGCACCAGATCGACCTTCTCGACGTCGCACAGGTGTCGCAGTCGCTCTGAAAGAAGTTCTTTCTCATCGGGGATGACCCTATACCACACCGTATCTCCCCAGGGCAGAAGAGTCCGCTGAATCATTGCCCCACTCGTATCCTCCCGTTCCCCCCGAGCGCCTTTGTCGCTGGCCGTCAGAACGGCAAAGCGGTAGGAAGGTAAGACCACGACCGGATCGTCCACCGAGACCTCCCCCCCCTTAAGGACTTCGGCGAAGATCCCTTCCTTAGGCATCACACAGTCCCCGGCCTGTTGGTAGATGGCACACCGGGTGTGGCACTCTTTCCCGATCTGGGTTACCCGCAGGTATACTTCCTTCCCGATCCGTAGCCTCGTCCCTACCGGCAGGGTGTGCAACTCGATCCCCTCGGTGGTGAGGTTCTCTGCAAAGTCCCCCGGCCCCACATCGAGCCCCTGGGCTCGCATCCTCTGTATACTCTCCAGAGCTAGCAGGCTGATCTGTCTGTGCATGTATCCCGCGTGGGCATCCCCCTCGAGGCCTATACCGGTTAGGGCGCGGGCATTTCCCCGATTCTTCTTTCGTTCACCCTTCTTTTCACTGGTACAGACTGCTACCACTCTAGCCATACACATCCACCTTCCTAGCAGCTAAAAATTTTCCGCCACACAAGAGGGCGGCGGCAGGAATACTCTGTATCGAGTGATTCCTCACGGTCAATCCTCCTGCCGGATAAAGGGGCCGCTCTTGCCCCCCCGCTTTTCCATCAGTCGAATGTTCCCCATCACCATGCTCTTGTCCACTGCCTTGCACATATCGTAGATGGTCAACAGGGCAATGTGCACGCCGGTAAGGGCCTCCATCTCTACCCCTGTAGGACCATGGGTCTTCACCCGTACACTTACCTCGAGGGAATCTCCTTCCAGCGGCTGGAACGAGACGTCGATATGGCTGATGGGGAGAGGATGGCAGAGGGGAATGAGGCGGCTCGTTTCTTTTACCCCTTGAACCGCCGCGATCCGGGCGACGGAGAGGACATCTCCCTTTGGCATACCCCCCTGGAGAAGAAGGGAGAGGGTAGAGGGTGACATGGAAATCCTTCCTTTTGCCAGGGCCTCCCGGTAGGTGAGGGGCTTTTCCGACACATCCACCATGCGGGCCTTTCCCGTTGCATCCAGGTGAGTCAGAGGGCTTTCCGACTTTCCCTTCGTGAATGTGGGAGAAAGGAAGCCCTGGATGATCCTCTCCACGAGGGCCTCGAGAGCATCGAACCGGAACACGGGGATGGAGAATCCCGGGATCTCCCCATCGCTCACTACGGCAAATAGCTGGTCCAGGGGGCTCACCGGTTCGGTTCCCTTTTCTACCCTCACCACTTCTATCTTGGGATATGGGCTTTCCTTGAATCCTTCGATGAGAACCAGGTCGATGGAGCCCAGTTCGTCCATAATCTCGGAGGGCGTTTCAGGGGAGGATGTTTTCCGGATCACCGCCGAACGTTCTGGGCCAAGGATGGCGACGGACCGAGCCCCTGCCTCCATGAACACCCAGGAGTCTTTTCCTGGCTGGTCGACCTGCATGGTATGGACCCGCTTGATCGTTCCCACCTGGAATCCCCTTCGGGTAAGACCCTCGATTAGAGCACGCATCAGGAAAGTTTTTCCCATACCGGATTCTTTCGATACAACACATAGAACGGGAATAGCCATCTCACCCTCCAATGGCATACATTTTTTTTAAAGGAATTTTCGTTCCAGGCAACCTTCCAACAGGCGGTAGCTCTCCTGGTTTTGTTGGTTCCTCTATCGGCGCTTTCAGGTCCGGGGGTGCACCCATCGAGTCCAGAGGGGCGCCTGTTGAGACTAGAGGGATCCCCATCGAGTGGAAAGGGCTTTTCAATTGCAGGGCCTCCCGGAATGCCTGGTAGGCTCTATCGGGATCCGGTAGGGCGCTTCCCAGCGGAACCTCCCGATCCTGGAGGAGGCAGGGCCGTAAGGAGCCTTCGGCAGTCACTCGCAGGCGGTTGCACTGGTTACAGAAATGGTGACTCAACGGATGGATCAACCCTACAAGTCCCTCACCGCCTGGGATCCGGAAGAGTTCTGCAGGGACGTCGAGGAGCCTCTTCGTTTCGGGCGGAACTGTAGGAACCAGGGGAATGCCCGCTTCTCTGGCCCGTTGTTTGACGATATCGGTAGGGATGAACAGTTCCGCAGCGGAGGGGAGGAAAGGCATGCACTCGATGAACCGCACGTGGACAGGATTGTCACGGGCAAAGGCTAGGAATTGGGGAATTTCCCCCTCGTTGATCCCTTTCAAAAGCACTACGTTCAGTTTGACGGGATGAAGACCCGCTTGAAGGGCAGCTTCGATTCCGTCCAGCACCTTGGAAAGAGAGCCGCCCCGGGTTATCCGGGCGTAGGTTTCCTCCTGGAGAGAATCGAGACTGATGTTGATCCTTCGTACCCCCCCTCGTTTCAATTCCTGGATGCGGTCGCGCAGAAGGGTTCCGTTGGTTGTGAGGGATACATCCTCGATTCCCGATAGGGTAGCGATTCCCTGCAGGATCTTTCCTATCTCGGGATGCAGGAGAGGTTCTCCTCCGGTGAGCCGTACCTTCCGGAAACCGAATCGGGCAGCCAGGTGCACGATCTGCATACACTGTTCGTATGGGATACTCCGGACATTGGGTTGGACATCTTCCTCCGGCCTACAGTAGATGCAACGGAGATTACACGCTTCCGTAAGGGAGATCCGCAGGTACCGATGTGATCGGCCTTCCCTATCCGTGAGGGGCCTATCTAGGAACGACATGGGGCGAACTCCTCCAATCGAAGAATGCGGGCATTCAAATTTTCCCCTAGGATTTTATCGTGTGTGGCGAAGATCAGGGTGGTGTTTCCCGTACAGGCCACCTGTCGCAATACCTCCAGAATGATTTTTTTCGCCTCCGAGTCTGCCTGAGCGGTAGGTTCGTCCAGGAGAAGAACCTTTGGTTCCCTTACCAGGGCCCTCGCTAATGCTACACGGTACGCTTCCCCGCCCGAAAGCCCCTCCGTGTTTCTGTCCTCGTATCCTGAAAGCCCCAGACTGTCCAGGGTATGCTGGATGCGGTACGTTTTTTCTTTGGGTGTAAGGGCTGTGGAATGAAGACCCACGAGCAAGTTCCAATACACAGATCCCCTGAACAGGTAGGGATGTTGGTGCACGTAGGTAACCTCCTGGAAGTACTGTTTCCTGTATGACTGGATGCAAGCATCCTTGTACAGAATGGTTCCCGTTGGCACATCCAATAGACCGCTCAATGCCTTAAGGAAGGTGGTCTTTCCGCTCCCATTGGGACCTAAAACAGCCACACGATCGGACGCAAGGATATCCAGCCGGGGAATGTGGAAAAGTTCACCCCTTCCATTGAATCCCACTTTCAGGTTCTGGATTTTATAGCGAGGTTTAGGTTTCATGCCGCCACCTTCTGTCTCACCATACGGAGGGTCAGAGCGTTGATGCCCATGGCGAAAAGGAGAAGGAGGATCCCCAGAGCCAAGGCATATTCGTATTCTCCCCGAGTAGTTTCCAGGGCAATGGCCGTAGTCATTGTGCGGGTATACCATCGCAGGTTACCACCCAGCATCATGGAAATTCCCACTTCGCTAAGGACGCGGCCAAAGGTGGAAAGAAGAGCGTTCACCAGAGCGGCAGGGCTCTCACGCCAGGTTAGCAAACATTTGTAAGGGAAAGAGCACCCTATCGTTTGGATCGTTTCGAAGAACCGGGTGTCCAGCTTCGAGAACCCTGCCCACAGGTAGCTGATCACGATGGGAAGGGCAAAGATCGATTGGCCAAGGACCACCGCATAGGGGGTAAAGAGCCACCCTAGGCTACCCAGGGGGCCCGATCGAGAGATGAGGCTATACACTATCAATCCGACTACCACCGTGGGAACTGCCATAAGGGAGGTAACGAGGGAAATGATGAATCTGCGTAAGGGGAATTTTCCAAGGGTGAAGATCGTGGCGATGACGAGTCCAAAGATCCCTGCAAAAAGGGTCGAGAAAAAAGAGAAGGCAAGGGATGTTCCCACGGTGAAAAAGAGTTCTCGGTTGCCCGAAACAATCAATTCCAGAGCGGTGATAAGGGCCATCATGGCTGCCTCTGTAGAAAGAACACCTGTTTGCCCCGAATGGTGTAAGACTGGATTTTTTGTCTGCCTTCAGGGCCGGTGATCCATTCCAGGAATGTTCTGGCTATCGAAAAGGCCACGTGAGGATGCGGTTCCGGGTTCACCAGGATAAGGGAATAAAAGTTCTTCAAGATAGATTCATTCTGGTTTCGATAGAGTGCCTTCAACGAAAGCTTTTCCCGCAGGAAGGCCCAGGTGGCTGAATCTGTCAACGTATAAGCTTTCATATCGGACGCCATCCGTAGCAGGGCTTCCATCCCCTGACCCCCTTCCTTGTACCAGGATCCCTGGGGAAGAATACCGGCTTTGTTCCAGATTTCCTTTTCTTTTATATGGGTGCCAGAACCGTCCCCCCGGGAAAGGAAGGGTGCTCGGGCTCGGGCAATTCGGGTGAAGCCTTCCTGGATCGTGGGGGCGAATCGAACTCCTGCAGGGTCGCTCTCTGGGCCTACCAGGAGGAAATCGTTATACATGATGTTGGCGCGAGACACCCCGTATCCTTCCTGCATGAACCGTTCTTCCTGAGCCGGGGCATGGACCAGGAGGGCATCCACATCTCCCTTACGGCCAAGGGCAAGGGCAGCACCGGTGCCCAACGCAATCACGTCCACGGGGATTCCGGTTTCCTTCTGGAAAGCGGGCAAGAGGAAGTCGAGGAAGCGGGAGTTCTCGACGCTGGTGGTGGTAGCCAGCCTGAGGGACCCTTCGGCTGCCAGTAGAGATGGAATAATCAAAACTAGAATGGTGAGGCTCGATTTTGAGAGCAATCTCATGGAGCGACTCCTTTCCAATCCGGGAGGCAAAGGAGTTTCCCCCTTTACCCTTGGCCACAGCTTGAAGCCTTACTCGAAGCCTTAAGGGTGTTGGACCTGTGGCTGTTACACCGATAGATCCGCCCCCTATACCAAGGCCGGCTGTTCTACCTGCGGCACCGACCGTTCACCATTCTGGCTTTTCTGTATGTGCACTTTATACACAGATCTAGCCAGCTTCAGGTGCGACGGTTCGGAGTTCTACACGCACTCGCAGTATATCACAGGTATCTTGATACAGTCTATGGGTAGATGTATTGATTCGAATCATCATTCGAGACGGGGTTTTACGGAGAGCTCGATCCAGCCTCCAATTTCAATGGAGCCTTCCCCATATTGGCGGAAAAACAGGAAAGAGCCTGCGTACCTGTAAGTCACGTTGGATACCACGTATCGATGTTCACCATGAGCAGCGAAAAACATCCTTATTTCGAGGAATTGGGCGAAAAGGGGTAAAGGAGATGGATTGTACCGTGCATCGTAAGGGCTCCCTTCCTGTTCAGTGATCCGGGCAATGCCGGTGAAACGGTATTCCCCAGACAGTAGGGTAAAAGGAAAAGAGAGGAGATCTGTATCTCCCTCTTTTTCTCGGTAAGGACTTCCCAAGGTCAAACGGTCTTGCATATCCGGGTCAAAGGGGGTCTTACCCTTTTCGAACTCCTTTCGCTCCTCTCTGGCAGAAACGAGTTTCTGTCGATTCTGCTCTGTTACGTCACGGCCGTTCTTCACTGCATGGAGAAGATGTATGACAGCCACCCCACTACTAGTGTATTGGATAGAAAAAAACTCATGCTCTTCGCTTTTCACTGTGCCGGCTCCATTCAACCGTCGAGAGATCGCGTGGATTCTGGTAGGAACCAAGTATTCGCTTTTTCTTCGCTTTTCTACCGCTGCTTTCCATAGGGCAGAGGAGTATTCCATGGGAATTGGTAAATCCGCACTAGCATTGTGCACCGCGCTCAAAAGTGCTAGCCATAGAATCACAGATTTCATACAAGGCTACAATCCGTTCGGTTCCGATACGGGAAGTGGATAGGGGATCCCACACGTGAGAGAAGAATCTAGGATCGTCGACACGGAAAAGGTGTTTCTCATGGGAGACTCCTCTGTCATGCCTAGGGTAATCAGTTTGGCCCCCCACTCCAGGGGGACGTGCTTACCTTTTGTTATGAGGGGGCCTTTTCCTGCATCCATCGCTCCCTTACTGAAACGGAGGGTTTTCCTGCCATACGCATACGTTATGCTTTCGTGGGTACCTATAAAATCATTTTTATGATCATGTCCGACAAAGCAGGCTCGCACCGTGCCGATCCGTTTGAAGGCTTCGTGAATTCGCCCGTTGTCTTTCAGATACTGAACCCCTTCTCCTTTCACGCCCTGGGCCAAACCGGCTTCCCAAAGTTCCTGAAAGGCCTTATTGGGGAGATGAAAGAAGCACACTGCCGGAACAGGCTGCGGGTTTCTCCTTACTTCATGCTCCATCCAGAGAAGAGCCTGGGGAGGGATATGGTACACCTGGCGGGAGTTCAAAATAAAGATATCCCAGCCTTTCATTTTCCGAGAGGCATTTACCAGCTCCAGTTTGAAGTTACCTCCGTAGAAACCATCATAACAGAACGCTTCTTCCTCGAGTTTCTTTTCTGCAGGAGTCATCTCCCCATAATGCATGATAAAATCATGGGATGGGGCGTACAGGCAGTTTTGGGTCTTGCTGAGGAAATCTTCAAATTTTTTGAATTCCTCTTCGGTGTCTATGGGGGTAAACCAGAACCCTTTCTGGAAAGCCTCGCAGTCGTGGTTTCCCCAGGCGAAGGTCCAGGGGTAATCCTTTCCGATGATAGAAGTGAACAGTTTCACGATGAGACGGGGATGAAGGAGTCGCCTCCTGCAGAAGAAGTCCCCCGTGTTGACGATAAGGTCAGGGTTGACACTGTCAATGAGCCTTCGGAGCCTACGCAACTGCGATACCTTGAGGAAGTACCTTTCGGCTAGGTGGAGGTCCGTAATCTGGAGAATTGTAAAGACATCTTTTCGGGTCGAAAGTCGGAAACCATTGGGGATGGGGACATAGGAGATACTCACACCTGTATGGTTACAAATATATATTCAAAACAGATTATGCTTAGGTGAAAATTTGTTTAAAAATCCCCGACGCATTTACGAATGCGGGAGGGTTTCCTGTTCTGTCTGCTCCACCGCCTCCAGAAACCAGCGCACCCGGCTGTCCGGGGTCGTGTTCTCCACGTCGGCCATCACGATATCGCAGGGAGCATACTCGCCGGCTATCCGCTTTAGATCGGAAAGGATCTGGGCCTCCGAGTTGTTTTCCAACTGGACCGGACCGTACAGAACAGCCCGGCGGGTCTCCGGGAACATCCGTTTGATCCGGGATAGATCCGCCATGATTCCCGTGTCGAGGTATCCCATCTTCTGGATCTTCCGCAGGGGTTCCAGGTAAGGGGTAGCGTCCCAGTTGCAGGTATGGATTCCGAACCTTTCGTACTGGGTAGAGAGGTATAGGTCCAGCGGCAGTACGAACTCTTCGTACTGCTCGGGGGAAACCATGTTCATCACGCAGTTACTCATGGAAAGGAGGTTCACGTAGAACCCTGAGACACGCTGGCGGGCCTGCACCCGTTTGGAAAGAGCCTCGATGGTGAGCGCGATGTGGCGAAAGAGCCTCTTCACGAAGGGGGGATCGTCGAAGAGATCGAGGAAAATCTCGTTTCCCCGGACCTTCAACGCGATGTTCAGAATCCCCTGGTAGTTGAGGTACCCGTGGATTGGGCCCCAGGTCCGCTCGATGGTATCCATCTGGCGGAAAATGTCCTGTACCACAGGGTTCTGATCAAGATTGAAGGGTGAAAGCTTAGCCAGTTCCTCCTTGGGAACATGGACTCCCGCCTTTGCGTCCGGCCACCCGTCGGGGGCGTACACCACTGGGATCCCGTAGAGAGCGGGAAGGGTCATGATCCCGTTCACTCCGGAAATGGTGGCGCAGGTAGGTTCCGTCTTGGTTCCCCGGTAGGGTCGATCGACATACCTCGGGGTAAAGTAGGGTACCTGGGGGAAAAGATCGTGGAGAAGCTCCTTCATCTGGAGCAATGTCTGGTACCGGTAGAGGGGATCGCGATGCCAGGGTTCGGAAAAATCGATCCCCAGACGGGAACGATACCAGCGGGGGGTGAACCCCAACGAAACCCGAAGGAAGGGTTCACTGCCATCGGTAGGCTCACGGGTAGCCGGAGCTGCCAAAGGAATATGGTTACGGAGGGTGTAGGGGGGAGGGATTGCTTGGGTGGGCATATTTTTCACAGTTTGCATGCTAGGGGGAAAGTATAGCGGGTCGGGGATAATTCGCACAGTCCTTCACACTGCACAGGATAATAAATCGGTTGACAAATAGACATTCCATGGTACAATGAGATTGAAATACAGAACAATGTTCATATATAGGAACATTGAAGGGAGGTGTGTATGAAAGGAAGAATTCATCTTTTCTTGGCGGTGGTACTCAGCGTGTCCCTCTTTGCAACCGCATGGGCAGGGGGGGCAAAGGAAGCAACAAAAGAACCGGTGAAAATTTGGTTCAATACCCTTTTCCATGGGGGGGACGCGAAGGCCATGGAAATGATCGTGCAGGAGTTCAACAAAAAGAACCAGGATGTCCAGATCGACCTGACCCAGGGGAGCTGGACCCAGTATGCCGCTCAGTTGAACAACGCGGTCATGGCAGGGGAGGCGCCCCAAATCGGAATAATTCTGAATTTCCTGATGCCCTCCATGCATCCAGCCCTTACGCCGCTAAACGACTCCCCCGTGGGAGATCTTCTGAAGGAGTTCGGGATCAAACGGGAGGATTATGTCGAGTATGTGTGGGACATCGCGACCATCGGAGGTAAGCAGTATGGCATTCCCTTGGACAATACCCTGCTAGGGATCTACTACAACAAGGATGCCTTTCGAAAGGCAGGCTTGAATCCTGACAAGCCTCCCATGACGATGGAGGAGTTCGTGGCAGCCTGTGAAACCTTGAAGAAAGCGGGGTTTATCCCCTTCCATCCCGCTGCCTTTGGACAATCCCGCTGGTACCGAAGGGCCTGGTATATATTTTACTGGCAGAAGGGCGGGGAACTGATCGAGGGAAACCGAGCGGCCTTCAATAACCAGAAGGGGTTGGAAGCTCTGGAGGCTTTGGTAGCGATTCGGGAGCGAGGGTGGAACACTCCTGGGACTAACGGGGCTGCTCAGTTCGAGACAGGGAACCTGGGGATGATGATGAACGGTACCTGGCACTATCTGAGCCTGGCGAACGTGAAATTCGACTGGGGGATGATGGGAATCCCCAAGTGGTTCGACAAGCAGTACACCTGGGGGTCCAACCATTTTCTCGTTATTCCTAAGCAAACGAAAAAGCAGGAGCCGCTGATCAAGCCCGCCATGAAAGCCATTAAGTTCATCAGCGAAAACTCTCACCTCTGGGGGATCTACGGGGGGCATGTGCCGTTACGAAAGAGCGCCATGCAGAGTCAGGAATTACAGCAATCGGAAACTTGGAAAAAAGCTCTAAAGACTTTCACGGATATGGCCTTCAGCGGGGTGTACAAAAGCAAACCTCTGCACCCGAAAATTGGAGAGATCAATGCTGCCATCGAGCCCTACATAGAGAGGGCCTATAATGGGACGATCTCCCCGAAGGAAGCCCTCGCGTTGGCGGAACGGGATGTGAATGCGGTCCTCAGTAAGTAAAAAAAAGAAACTTACCCGAACAGGGGTCGAAGGGATCCTGTTTGTTCTTCCCTACGGGACCCTGTGGCTCCTGTTCTTGTTTCTCCCCCTCCTGTTTGGGTTCTTCATAAGCCTCCATAAATGGAATCCCTTGGTTGAAAATGTATTCATTGCATTTCAGGGATATGGGGAACTTTTTCGAACACCCCGATTTTGGAACAGTTTCTGGGTGACTTGGCGTTTCGTCCTCATGGTGATTCCTGGCATTGTTCTGGTAGGGTTGATGGCCGCGTTGGCCCTCCATTCGAAACTGGTATGGGGTACACAACTGTTCGAATCCTTTATCTTTTTCCCATACCTGTTGAACGTGTCTATCGTCAGTATCCTCTGGGGGCTACTCCATGACCCGGATGTAGGGATCCTTTTTCAACTCTTGAAACGGTTGGGCATCGCCACCACACCCTTACTGAATCACGAGTTCTGGGCCTTGCCCATGGTAGCTTTCACTACCATCTGGTGGCTTGCGGGATACCGGATGGTGGTGTTTAGGGCGGCGCTAGCCTCCTTCCCCGCTGAACTGTACGAAGCCGCCAGGCTGGATGGGGCTGGCCCTTTCCGCACATTTTTTTCCATAACTTTGCCTCTGTTGAAACCAACCCTTCTGTTCGCCCTGGTGCTCACCACAGTGGGGGGGATGCGAACCTTTGGACAGGTAATTCTCATGACTGCCGGAGGTCCGGGCACTGCCACCGAGGTACTGGCCCTGTACATGTATCGGGTTGGCTTCGAGTTCCTCGATTTTGGAAGGGCGGCGGCGGTGGGATTCATCCTGTTCCTGATGATCTTCATCCTAGTACTGGTTCTGCTTCGATTTTTCCGCCTGGGTAGCGAGATGCGATAAGGAGAAAAGGATGGAAAAGACAGTCGCCCTCATGAACATAGGTCGAGGTGTAAGAGCTTTCATCCTCTGGATCCTGGTCCTGGTATGGATTTTCCCTCTGATCTGGCTTACGGGCAAAACCTTCACTCCCAATAGCGAGATCATCCGCAGTGCTACAACCCTGTTCCCGGAACATTGGACCCTTGAAAATATCCAGGCGGTATTGCAGAAATGGCCCTTTTTACGATGGTTGTTCAATTCCACCCTCGTTACGTTAGGTTCCATCTCTGTGACGGTGGTGGTTTCCCTCTTCGCTGCTTATTCCTTTGCCCGTCTGCAGTGGAAAGGGAGGGACATCGTTTTCGTGCTGTTTCTTTCCTCCATGTTCATTCCCTGGGAAATCAACGCAGTGCCCCTCTATTTTGTCACTAAATACCTAGGGATTTTGGGAACTCGGCCGGGGGTCTTCCTCCCCATTTCTGCCATGCCCGTGGGAATGTTCCTGCTGCGCCAGTTTTTCATCAGCATCCCCCAGGACATCGAGGACGCGGCGCGGATCGACGGCTGCTCTTCCCTCACGATCCTGATGCGGATCTTTTTGCCTATGACGATCCCCGTATTGGGAGCTGTGGTGATCTGGATTTTCCTGTTCGCGTGGAATGAGTTTTTCTGGTCCATGATCAGCCTACAGCGGTCGGCCATGGTTACGCTACCCATCGGACTGAAGAACATCATGGGTTCCCAGAACATCGACTATGGGGGAATGTTCGCGGCTTCGCTTTTAGCGTTGCTTCCCTCTTTGCTGATCTTTCTAGTTTTACGGCGTCAAATCATTCGAGGCATCACGGTATCTGGTTCTTTTCGCTGATTACATAACAAATACTAGAAGGAGATTCCATGGTATTCCATACATCGACTGTAACCGAAATTTCCTCTTACCCCGCCATAGTCCATTGCTCTTCCGTGCTGGAAGTGAATGGGGTGGGCCTGTGTGTGTGGTATGAGGGCCCGTATGAAACATCCGCTAACACAGTCCTCCGAGTGTCGAGGAGGCAGAAAGGCGCTCAGAGTTGGGACGCTCCCACGACACTTTTCGACTTCCACGGGCTTGCCCTGGGGAACCCTGTGCTATGGTGCCTTCCCCCAAACCAGTTGTTTCTGACTTTTCCCGTCCTTCTGGCCGAATCCTGGACAGAGAGTTTGCTGTTTTACTCCATCAGTAAAGACGGCGGGCTCACGTGGCAACCCCCTTCCCTGTTCTTGCCCCATAAGGGGTTTATGCCCAAAACCCGGCCCTTGATCCAGAAGGATGGTCCCATCCTGTTCCCTTTGTACCATGAAAAAGAGTTTTGTCCCTATGTGATGCTGTTGGAGGATCCCTGCCATCCACTGGGTTCACCTTTAGTGGGAGAAACCATGGCTAGAGGAAAAGCCATTCAGCCTGCGCTGGTACAGCGGGATGAAGGGAGTATCTTGCTCCTTGCCCGTACCAATCAGGGCACCCTATGGAAAAGCATCTCCTACAACCGAGGATACAGTTGGAGCATCTGTACTCCCACCTCCATACCAAACCCAAACAGTGCTATAGATCTGGTCCGCTTTCAGGATCGAATCTGTCTGGTGTACAACGATGCTTCCCTCCACCGCAGGAGTTTACGGGTGGCCTTTTCCAGGGATGGGGGTAAAACCTGGTATGCTTCCCGAAGGATTGTGGAAGGGGAGGGCGAGTACTCCTATCCCTCCCTCTGGGTAGGTGAAGAGTCTATGTTTCTATTGACGTACACGGTGAATCGGTACCGGATCCAGTGTGTATCCTTCGACGTGGAGTGGGTAGAATCCGGCTCGGATCTTCCGCCCTTCCCTACCGAATGAGGCAAGCCTACATTGAAGCAAACCTTAATGGAAAGGGCACAAGGGAGGTCATGAATGCAGGGGGAATCGACCATTCGAGTTGCCTTTGTGGGAGCGGGGAGATGGATGGAAAGCCACCATCTTCCAGTCCTGAGTAGGTTAAGGGAGCAGTGGCCCCTCGAGTTCATAGGAATCTGGAATCGAACCCAGGAGAAAGCAATCCGATTGGCCGCACTGTTTGGAATCCCCCACGTGTACGATCGATTGGAGGATCTCCTAGAGGATCCGACCCCAAACTGTCGAGTGGTAGTGGTGGACAAGGGAGCGCTTTTCCCCATCCTGCAGGTGTTGAACAAAAACCCCTTGCCCTTTCTCTGTGAGAAACCCCCCGGCGAGACGAGCGCACAGGCCAAAACACTGGCATCACAGATCCGTGTACCCCATGTGCTGGCTTTCAATAGGCGGTATGCGCCCCTCTACAATCATCTGCGAAATTTTCTGCATGCACAGGATTGTTCTCCCTATTGGGCCGAATGCTCTTTCTACCGGAGAGCTCGGAAAGATCCGCACATGGTGGTGGAAAGCGGAATACACGGGATCAATTTTTTAGAGTACCTTTTAGGGCCCATCAGGAAGGCAACTCCCCTTCCCTTGCGGGAAAAGAACATGATCCCTGCGGCAGGCGCTCTCGAAGATAGGGTAGAGCCGAGAATGGCTGTAGAGCCGAGAATGGCCCTCGTGGAGTTCGCCTCCGGAACGAGGGGGATAGTGAAATTTTTCCCCAGTACGGGAAAGGCGTTGGAATGGTACGAGTTCCAGGGCGAAGACTACTCTGCCTACCTTCGTATGCGGCAGAGCTTTCTGGATGAAGAAAAAGAAACTCTTTCGATCTTTCAGAAGCGAGGGGGAGAGGCATTCTCCCCTCCGGTGGAAATGGAATCTCCTTCCGAGGATCCGCTCCTCCAGCAGGGGTTTGTGGGAGAGTACGAAGAGTTCCTCCAGATTGTGCGGGATCCTGACAAGCCTAGCCGATCCACGTTTCAGAACGGGTGGTCATCCCTGGCTGTTGCGGAGGCCATCGAACAGGGAAGGGTATACGGTAGGGAAACGGGGAACTCTTACCCCTAGGCCCCTGCATTATGGGCTATCTCACAGGGTCAGAAAGATACTCCGAAAGTATGAGCATTACGGCACCCTGGGTGTGCCCCAGGGGGTCGAAGGGGACGTAGGTGATGGGAATGTCCTCCCTACGTAAAAGCGCCTTGCGAACCGTTGCCTGGATAGGTTCTATCAAGGGAGTAGCCTCTTCACCGAAGTACCCGCTGATGAGGATATGTTCGATCCCGAGGAGGCTAATGGCATTGACGAATGCCTTGCCTAGGTAGGTGCCCGCCCGCTTCAGGATTCTCTGTGCAGCGGGATTCCCGTAAAGAGCCTTCTGGAACAAGTCCTCTAACTCCCGTGAAACCAGCTGTCGGTCCGAAAAAGCTTCGGAAGATAGGGGAAGACCTATCACCTTCTCCCGATATTGGCGCAGTAGGATATTCTGATTCACCACAGTCTCCAGACAGCCCTTCCCCCCGCAATGGCAGACGGATCCCGCGGGAACGACTTTCATGTGACCGACGCCTCCCGCGAGACTGGACTCTCCCCGAAAGAGATTCCCGTTGGAAAAAATGGCGGTACCGATTCCGGTTCGAATGGATACGAACAAAAAGTCTCGCTCCTGGAACTGAGGGAGGTTCCACCTAGCGTAGAGAGCGTAGGCATTGGTGTTCGTATCCACCCGTACTTTTGTGTGGAAGTGCTGTGCAAGGGTCTGTTCCACGCGTTTGGCTTTTTCCAGATTTGCCCGCCAGGGGGTAGTGGGAAAAGTGAGGCCGGGAAGTCCAATTCCAATGCCGGCAAGATCCTTGGGATCCCTGTGGAAGCGATCAAGACTTTCTTCGATACACCCGGTAAGAAAATCGATCATCCTTTCCCCGTTTCCTTGGGGAGTAGGCAGTTGTTTTTGGAGAAAGACCGAACCTTCCAGGCTCGTGAGCAGGAGGGTGGTGAGGGTATGCTCGACGTCGATTCCGACGATCAGGGGTGTTTGTGGATTTAGGGCGTACACGTAAGCGTTCTTCCCTTTCGCGTGAGTCCTGCTCAGATTCGTTCCCTTGCTGATCACCAGCTTTTCGTCCATCAACTCGCGCAGGGCTTTCACTACCGTGGCCCATCCGAGGCCGCTTCTCTGGGAAAGTTCCTTTTTCGTGAGGCTCCCTCGCTGGCGAAGGAGTGAGATGATTCTTTTCTTGCTTTCGGTAAGAGCACCGTTCTGCGGCATGAAGTATATCTTATCGAATGTATGGATAGGATGCAAGATTTGATGCAATAGTTTTTTATTGACAAACACTGATAAGCGTACTAATATCGATGTATGATATTTGAAAGAATAGGAGGTAATCATGAAGATTCGAATTCTTTTTATTGAACTTTTATTAGTGATTGCGGTGATAGGTACAATTTCGGCGGGGGGCAAGCAGGAGCAGCCCACGGACAAGAAAGAGGCGGTGAAAATTGCCTTTTGGATCCCGGGATCCGATAAGGTAAGCGAAGATTACTTCTATCAGGCTGCCAAAGATTTCACCACCCGCAATCCTCGGATCCAGGTGGAGGTGACGATTCTTCCTCCCGCTGCGCCGGATATCAGCACCAAGCTCAATGCAGCCAAATTGAGTAATACGTATCCCGATGTCTTTTCCTCATTCATCGTGTTCATCGGAGCCCGGGGGACCCGGGGAGAATTTGCCGATCTTACTCCCTTCATCGAAAAGTGGCCCGAAAAGGATGATTTCTACGGCTCCAGTTTCGAATTGGGTAAGTACAAGGGGAAAATCTACGGCATTTCCTATTTTCCTGCACCGGAAATCCTCGTCTATCGGAAGGACTTTTTCAAGGAGGCGGGGCTGGATCCGGAGAAACCTCCCAGGAATTGGGATGAACTGGAAGCCTATGCCCTGAAATTGGCCAAGCGAGATGCCAATAACAATGTCGTTCGGGCTGGATTGGATATACCGGCGATCAATCCCGAGGTGTTCATCAAACCTTTCCTCTGGCAGAACGGGGCGGCCGTACTGGACGAAGAAAAAGAACTGCCTACCCTGGACGACCCGAAGGCTCTAGAGGCCTTTCAGTATGTGAAACGTCTCATAGATGCCAAAATCAGCATCCCCTACGATTATCAGAAGAAATCCGATATACCCTTCGTGAAAGGAAACGCTGCCATGTCCTTTATCATGGCCAGTACCATTACCAATACGCTGAAAGCGAATCCCCAATTACGGGAGATCATCGGGTTCGCCCCTCCTCTGGAAAAGAGAAAAAAGGTTCCCTTCACGGGGCACAGGCTGTTTACTGTTTACCATCGGGGCTGCCTCGAAATACAAGAACGAGGCGTGGGAGTTCATCCAATTCATGCTTTCAAATTCAAAAGAACAGATGCTTTTGAGAAGCCGACTGCTGGATATGCCTATCGTAAGGAAATCCCTCGAACAGGAGTACTTCAAGGATGGAGACGCCGAGTTCAAGAAGGTAGTGCTGGAATACTCTCAATTGGGGAAAAGTGCCGAAGTCACCACGGTGACCGCCATCTCCAACAAGTACCTGGCGGAAGCCTACCAGGCAGTATATTCGGGCAAAAAGTCTCCTGAGCAAGCGTTGAAGGATGCTCAGGAGGGGATTCTGAAGGACATCAAAAAGTAATTTTTTAAAAGTTGGAGTTAGTCGAAAGGAACGAACTATGCGGAACACTCATCCCATAGCCTACCTGCTGATCCTTCCCTTCTACCTTTTCCTGTTCTTCTTCATCCTCCTTCCCATTGGGATAAATGTCTTCCTGAGTTTTACCGATTCTATGCAGTCTTCACCGTAGGGTTTTCCATGGTGCTGGGCTTGGGCGCGGCATTGCTTCTCAAGGGCAATCCCCCAGGAATAAGGGTGTACCGGGTCTCTTTCTATATTCCCTACATCGCTTCAATGGTGGCTGCCTCCATGATCTGGCTCTGGATCTACGATCCCCTGGATGGAATCGCAAACAAGATTCTGAACCTGTTCGGTATCCCCAGCAAGCAGTGGCTCTATGATTCCCGGTACGCGCTGAGCTGTATCATCGTGATGAGTGTGTGGAAGGTCCTGGGTTACAATATGATCGTATTCCTCACCGGATTGCAAGCCATCCCCTCTTACCTTTACGAAGCCGCTACCATCGATGGGGCGAACTCCTTGCAGAAGTTCCTGAAGATCACCCTGCCCATGCTGCAGCCCATCACCTTCTTCCTCTTCGTAACGGGTGTGATCAACAGCTTCAAAGTGTTCGAGCAGGTGGCCATACTCACGGGAGGGGGTCCGTCGAACGCTACTACGACGGTGGTGCATCAGATCTATAACCGGGCTTTTAACGAATTCGCCATGGGATACGCGGCTGCCATGTCCATAGCACTTCTTGGGGTGATTGCCTTCATAACTCTCTTCAACTATCGCTACGGGAATCAAGGAGCGGATCTTGAAATCGGGTAACCCTTCCCTGCGAAACCTCTTAATGATGGCAGTGATGATAGGTGCGTCCTTACTCATGCTGGCCCCTTTTTTCCTGATGCTTGCCACCTCTGCAAAGTCTTCCAGTGAGTTGAAGTCCATCGGGTTCAGTGTATTTCCAAAAGAAATCTCCTTTTCCAACTATCTCGTGGCGATGCAGCGGGGGAGCTGGGTTCGGTACTTTTACAATTCCTTCGTGATCACGACGGTGACCGTGCTGGTGAGTCTGGTGATCAACTCGATGGCGGGGTACGCTTTCGCTCGGTTAAAGTTCCGGGGTCGACAGATCCTGTTCGTTTCTTCGTTAATCGGTTTGATGATCCCTCCCCAAACCACCATGATCCCCGTGTTCATCATGCTGCGGCATTTCCCCCTTACAGGGGGGAACGATCTATGGGGCAACGGCGGAATCGGATTGATCAATAGCTACATGGGTCTGGTAATCCCCTTCATCGCGGGGTCCTTCGGGGTTTTCCTTTTCAGGCAGTATTACCTGAATTTCCCCCATTCATTGGACGATGCGGCGGAGATAGACGGGGTAGGGAAGCTCCGCTGTTTTCTCTGGATCTATGTGCCCCTGAGCAAGCCCGCCTTTGCCACCTTGGGCGCATTGAAGGCAACCCAAACCTGGAACGAGTATATCTGGCCCCTGATCATGACCACCACCGCAGACATGCGGACCGTACAGTTGGCGCTGGCTTTGTTCCGGGATGAATATGAAATCGAATGGAACTATCTGATGTCGGCCACTACGATTATCACGATACCGCTGGTGGTTCTATTCCTTTTTTCCCAACGGTTCTTCGTGGAGGGGATCGTGACCACCGGCATCAAAGGATAACGAGGCATAGGTATGAAGAACAATCAATCGTCGGAGCGTCCCAATGTGTTGCTGATCACTGTGGACGACATGAACTACAATACTCCAGGAGTCACAGGGTGCTTCGTTCCGGATGCAACTCCCGCTATCGACAGGCTCGCTTCGGAAGGAATCCGATTCGTGCATTCCCATGTGAATATCGCTGTCTGTCAACCTTCCCGCTCGGTACTGATGACGGGCCGGTATCCCCTCGGAATGGTGCGCTGGGGTTCGATCCGATTTCCTGGGACGTGCCTACCCTCCAGGAACAGCTCCGAAAAGCGGGATACTACAACGGGATCATCGGTAAGACATCGCACCTGGCACCCCTTCCCAAGATGTGTTGGGACTTTTTCGTTCGGACCTATACCAAGGAGAATCGATGGGGAAGAGACCCCGATATCTACTATACATACACCAAGAGCTTCCTTGGCAGAGCCAAAGACCTGGGGCGGCCCTTTTTCCTCATGGCCAATACGCACGATCCCCACCGCCCCTTTGCCGGCAGCCAGCAGGAACTGGAAGTGTTCGAAGAAACCATCCCTTTCCGCCGGAAGTTCTCTCCCGAGGAGATTCAGATTCCCGGGTTCTTGCCGGATTTGCCCCTGGTTCGAAAGGAAGTAGCCGAATATTTCACCTCCGCCTACCGGGCAGATGAAATGGTGGGTAGGACCCTGCAAGCCTTGGAGGAAGAAGGCCTGGCGGAAAATACCCTCGTGATGTTTCTCAGCGACAACGGAATGGCTTTCCCCTTCGCGAAAACCAACTGTTATCTCACCAGTACCCGAACTCCGTGGATCGTTCGCTGGCCGGGCAAAATCGAACCTGGAA
>Ga0308397_1000743_pt1 | contig 21151 bp, 23 predicted proteins | sample Hotspr20SampleT8_FD_202356 | JGI IMG/M metagenome (GOLD analysis project Ga0308397, IMG submission 202356) | Hot spring phototrophic mat microbial communities from Mushroom Spring, Yellowstone National Park, Wyoming, United States - 20051001_T8 ...
ACACCCCTGACTACCTGCGCGCCCGCTTTGACGCGCTGGTGGAAGCGGCTGGATCCAACGCCCTGCGTTCGGCCCTAGACTCGCTGCCGGCGACCACGGGCAGTTTGTTGCAGCTGCGCCCGCCGTCTAGTCCGGCCCGCTTTGCATACCAGAAGTAAAAGGAGGGATCCATGCAGACCACTTATCCGTTGAAACTAGAGATCGGCTTTCCAGGGCTCGTTATCCACACTCTGCGACGGGTGTCGGGCGTCTACGAAGGCCAGCGCCGCGCCCATCGAGTACAGTTGACTCCGGTCGAAAACGCACCCGAGTATCGAGTTGATGTAGCCTATCGCGGCCAAAGTTACACTTTGGTTCCGCCTCCCAACAGCCAACCAGTGCAAGGACTGATAGCTGCCCTTGGAGGATCTCCCCTGTTCGGCAAGCTACTGGCTTACGAGGACAACGGTACTGTCGTCCTCGAGTCTCGCCATCCTGGCACCTACTACCAGTTTACGGTCGCTCCGACTGGGTACACTGCCACTGTCCTGCAGGCTGCCAGTGACGGGGATCCCCTGCTTCCTGGCGTAGTTGTTTCCCAAATAGGTAGCGGGTTTGTACTGGGTGGCAGCCAGCCGGCAGGGATTGCGCTGCGCGACCACGTGTACGGCCACACCCGCGAGCACGTTGTGGGCGTGGGAGACGTTGGGGATCCCTATGTGCGTCCAGGTCGTCATATTGACGTGCTGCAGCAGGGTGAAGTTTGGGGATCCTTGGCTCTTGGGGCGACGCCGTCTGTTGGATCCCAGGCGCGCTACCAAACGGCCACTGGTCTGCTGACCACGGCAACTGGCTCCGGAACGGCTGTCTTACCTGGAGGCGTGTTCCGTAGTGGAGCGGTTGTTCTCGAGACTGGCGAGCGAATCGCTCGTGTGTCGTTGTTTGTCTAATGTGGAGGAGAGATGCTTACGGGACTGATACAGCAGGCGTTGCGGTACGTGGTGCCCCAGCTGGAGCGCACCGAGTACCCTGCCTACAAATTTTACGAGCAGTTTATTCCTATCGACGACCGGCCTATGCCTGGCGTCGAGGCGGTGACTTACCAGCGGATTACCCACTATGGTGTGTGGACTCCGCTGGGATCCAACGCCAACGCGCTGGAGCCCAGCGACTTTCGCCTGGAGACTGTGTCCTACGGAGCCGAGTACTTCCAGGCCAAGTTCACCTACACCCAGGTGGAGATCGACCGGATTGAGTTCGCCAACCAAAACCAAGCGTACGGCCTGGTGCTGAACCTAACCCAAGAGAAGTACAACGCGGTCCTAGAGGGCTATAAACAGCTGGTCGACGACGTCTTTGCTGTGGGTCGGCCCGCTAGCAATATCTTCGGGATCCTGACTCATCCCGACGTCTCTCGTCTGGTGTCCCCGTCGCCTATCACTTTTGACAACGATCCCGACACTAACCTGGCCATCTTGGCCCGCGGGGCGCTGTCCATTGTGCAGGCGACGAGAGAAGTCGAATACCCCGACCGGCTGATTCTGCCCACATCCGTGTTCAACGTGGTGCTGCAGCAGCGCCTCGGTTCCAGCTCCGACACCACTGTCTTGGAGCACTTCTTGCGGGTTAACCCCTGGATCCGCGGCGTGGACACCAGCCCTCGTCTGGAGAACGCTGGCTTGAACGGCGGTCGGGTAGCCATCTACTACCGGTACGACTCGAACAAGATAGTAGGGATCATCCCAAAGCCCCTGACCGTACTGCCGCCTCAACAAGTGGCTCACGGGTTCGAAGTGTATTGTCACGCCCAGATCAGCGGCGTGCACGTCCGTCGTCCTGGATCAGTGTTAATCATGGAGGGCATCTGATGGCAGTCAAAACAGCAGAACAACAGACGACTTTGATCCCCAACCGTATCGCAGTCGTGTACGACCCTGACCGGGAGCAGTTACGACCGCTAGCCGGTCGGCGTTCCTTGCGTTCGTTCTCCGTGTCGTGGTTCACTCGACAAGGGCGGGAGCCGGCGACCGACGAGATCCGGTTTGAGCCTGGCGTGAACTGGATCCCTGGTCAGACCTGGGAGGAGATCAAGAAGCTGGATCCTGTGCAGCAAAGGCTGCAAGTGGGAGCGTTGCGGCCTTTCCAGCCGCGTGAAGTGGGTGAATCAGAGTCGACCACCCGCTACTCTGAAGAAGACGCCAAAGTCCTGGTCGACAACACCTGGGATCTGGTGCGGCTGGACAACTGGTTCCGCACCGAGCGCCGACCGTCAGTCCAGAATTACATCCAGGCCAGGATCGAGGCAGTGCGCATGGGCCGCGTGTAATATGTCTGTTACTCCATCGCTACTGAAAGCGAAGTACCCTTGGCTGGCAGGGCAAGACGATGCTCGCTTGTCTCTGTTTTTGTCGAGTGCAGCAGTGCAATTGGATCCCGGTCTCTACGGCAATCAATTGGATCGCGCCATCGAATTGTGGGTGCTGTGCCAATTGGTGCAATCTACTCCAGAGCTCCGCAGTCAACTGGCAACAGCTAGCGAGTCCATCTCTGCCCAGGGCCGATCTGTCTCGGTGACCTACGGCGCCCGTCGAGGTGACAATGCTAGCGGTAACTGGTTTTGTGATGAATTTGAAGCCCTAACAAGAGCCCTAACAGCCGGCGGACTGGTGGTGTAGCCGACTCTCGACCACCGACCAGATACGAGCAGCCACTTCTGCCAGGGATCCTTCGGCGTCAACGCGAACGATCCGTTGAGGCTCTGAAGCAGCCAAAACTTGGAAACCTTGGTAGACGCGGCGGTGGAACTCCAGGCGCTCTTGCTCAAGTCTGTCGGGGATCCTTCTCCGTGCCAGCCCTACTTCAGGCGGCAGATCTAACCACAGGGTGAGATGCGGCTGTAACCCGCCGGTGGCCAGATGGTTGAGCTGGCGGATCTTCTCCAAGTCCAACCCTCGCCCGTAGCCTTGGTAAGCCAAAGTGGAATCGATAAATCGGTCGCAAACTACCACCTGACCGGCTGCCAACGCCGGCGCAATAACTTTGCTCACGTGTTCGGCCCGATCTGCCGCGTACAGGAGCAGTTCTGTCACCCGAGCCAAAGGATCCCCGTACAACAACAGATCCCGCAGTCTCTTCCCCAGTGCTGTGTCTCCAGGCTCGCGAGCGCACAGACAAGCGTAGCCTTCTTGGCGTAGTCTTTCGGCCAAGAGAGCTTGTTGAGTGGTCTTGCCCGCTCCATCTCCGCCCTCCAAGGTAATGAACAGACTGTTCGCCACGGGATCCTTCCTTCATCCAGCCGAGCACGGGTTCAGTCCTGTGGTATCGGGCGCAATCAACGCGAACTTCGGCGCAATCGTGAAGAGTACCGTCTGTGAGGCTTCCACAATCTGCACTCCACTAAACGCCTGCCAGTACTCCAATCGGCCCGTAGCGTTTCTGGGGGTGGAGTTCCCTCCCGCCACTACAAAAGCGTGGGTATACACCAGGTTGGCGCCCGTGCGCGACAGAGAGACCGGTGTACAAGTGACCACTCGTTGTGTGGCGTTGTAGACGGCACTCGGGTAGGTGAACGACACCCTGCTGTACCCCGACACGTTCAGCTCGTGCTTCGCCCACACCCGCAACGGGTCGCAGCCGTTCATCTGCTGTTCGGTGTACGTCGCGCTGCCGTCGTCGGTGATGGTGATAGGGGATCCCGTGGGCGTGGTGGCAATCCGGAACGTGGTAGTGTTGACCACCTCCACCACGTAGTAGGTAGTAGTGGTATTAAGCGGTGCTGGCGGGGATCCGGAGAACCGGATCCTGTTCCCTAAAACAAGGTTGTGCCCGTCCGATACGACAACGTCAGTACTGTTAGCGGTAAACGTGGCAATGCCTGAGGCCGGCACGAAGTTGGCCAGGCAGTGGTGCCTGGTACCAGCGTGGAAGCTGTCGAACAGGTACAACAGAGATTCGAGTGATAACTGCATACTTCCTCCTTAGTCTTCACAAGGGTTAAGCGGCGGCCAATTGCCGGTGGCCGGCGCAAGTTGGATGGCGTCAATGCGGATTTTACCAGAGTACTCGTATACCTCTACATCAATCCCGTCAAACGGTTCCCTGTGCACAGGAATAAACAGATCTATAGTGGCGTATCCAGTCGTTGCCGAAACCGAAAAACTGTTAAATTGGTCGTATATTGTTTCCACGAACGTATAGAAATTGATCTGCCCACTGCCTGTTGCCTTATAAATTACCCGGAGCCTCAGCGGACGCACCCAGGTAAGACTGGTGGAGTCTACATAGAAATCGATGTCGTAGTAGTTTCCCTGCGTCTCCACTGCGTAGCAAGAGCTGGCGTCCTGATCGTAAACAATGGTGCCATTGTAGATATTGCTCCCGCCCTCCGCCTCCAGCGTTATCCCTTCGGCTCCACCGCTGTCTTCGTCCTCATTGCCAGTGATCTCGTAGGCCGCATCCACAGTAAGCCCTAGCCCCGCTGCAGGGATCTCCATCCACCCGATCCCTACCGCCAGTCCTTCGGGAGCCGACACAGCGTGCTCTATCTCCACCGCCATACCCAGCCAGGGATCCCCGGGGATGATCGACACCTCGCTTGTCTTCATCTCGCACCCGATCCCTACCTGTGGGAAGCGGGTGGGGCTTACAGTGATCAGAGGAATAAAACTTGGGATCGTGCCTGGCGGGAACAGTCCTGGAGCAGATTCGTCTGGCGGGATCGTGCCCGGCGGGAACATGCCAGGCGGGAACGCATCTGAAGGGATCGTGTTTGGCCGACCCGCCAGGATCCCTGTGGCCTCGAACTCCACCCCTTGGCCGGTGCCCCGTAAAGTCTCGCCTACTAGCCAGAACACCTCGTTCCCGATCCTGGCCAGCGTCCAAGGGCGTGGATCCCCTAGCCACTCGGGCGGTGGCGGCATCTTGATGCGGCGGGCAAAAGCTCTGCCTGCGATCTCAATCGCTGTCCATCTGGCCGCTGCTTGCAGCGTATAGATAATCTTCTCACGTAAAACTTTTATCCGTAGCTCCAAGCCCAAGGATCCCGGCTGTTCGTCCACTGTGACGCTCAGCCAGGGAACGGTCAGATAGACCGGCGGACCAGTGAACCCAGCTGCACTCACTTCTTCTGATAGTGCTTCGGCAATCCTCTCGATTACAGGCAGATTGGGCGGTTCATCTGGTTCGACAGACTCAGGCGCAGGTGCAGGTGTGAGTGTAGGTGGATTCCAAAATTGTTCTACCCAGTCAGGAAACTGAATCTGTTGATTCGGAAGAATCTCAGTAACAGTCGGGAGGATTCTTATAGCTTCATTAAAAGTATCTGCATCCTGAGTGGTACCTAAAGCTCGATTAAGTAGCCGTAAGATGTACAGAGTCTTGGCTTTTTTTCGAGACCTTACTGCTCGACCCAAAAAGCTATACTCTTTGATAAAGTACGCCAGATATAGATCGTCTCCAGCGTTTGGGAAAAACCTCCATCCAGGCCAATAAATAATAGTCGTCTTCTTGGCTACTATTTCTCCCTGAACAATCTTGTTGCTGATTGTTCCGCTTCCTTGCTGTTGAAACCTCTCGCCACTTTCTTTTGTTCTCTCGTATCTCTTGTAAGTTAGAATTGCATTCCTAAACCCTCCGATTATACTGAAAGTCACTTTTAGAGAGAAAACTTCTTTGATAATGCTATAGCTTGTGCTATCAACATAGTATTGGAAGTTGGTGTACGCCGATAATATTGTATCTGTATAAGTTCTTTCACCAATAGGGTTACCGTATTCGTTAAAAACAGTTCTCGTGATCTCAATAGGCTTATAAATCTCCTCTCTTACTACTCTACCGAGAGAATCAAGGTAAGTTAATGTAATTGTGCTTCCTGATCTCGCTACAAGAACATCAGGTCTTTCATCTTCTTCGTTGGCTACTTCGCCAATCTCTTCTCCAGTCTCTTCTCTAGTCTCTTGCGCTGGCAGCTGAATTAAATAAGCCAAACTAGCTGATGCAATCACTGATCCAGGGATCTCCAGCGCCGGCCGTTGCCTTGTAAAGTCAGAGACTTGCTCCAGAGTTCGCGTCAGCGTGATCCTGGATTGTGGGCTGGCATAGCTCGCGCTTCCGCTTGGAAGAGTAAACAAAGTCGCAGGGAGACCCCACTTCAGCCTTGCTACCCAAGTTAACTCTTGTAACACTTTCACAGGGCTGGTCAGATCGGTGCTGATCTCCACTTTGTCTCCCCACGGAGCATCACCAGGGATCCTCAATGCTCTCAACAAAGACAAGGGATCATACTCCCCAAACGGGATCACCTGCCTGTGGTTTGCCGCGGCCAGCACATCTCCCACTTCCAGCTCCAACCTGGGAGCGGTGCTCCAGTCGTCGTAGTAGGCCAACAGAACGGATCCCGTAAACACCAAGTATCCAGCCACAGTTAGGCTGCAGCTTGTCCCTTGCCTCCATAGCGAGTTAGTAAGCGGATCTAGGTTGAGATCCCTGCCTACTACAGGGCGCAGTACCAACTTACCCCGCCACCAGGCCGGCGTACCCATATCCGGCTGCTCGCGGGCCAGCTCCCACGTCTCCACGTGAGGCGAGACGTCAGTGCCCCCGACAACCCATCGCCAATCGACAGAGAAATCAATCAGCATCTACGCGTCCCAAACAACCACACCACCTGGCCAAAGCACTGCCTGAGCCGGAGCCCCACCTTCGGCGCGACGAGTGATAGACACTCCTGTCATCTCTTGCCCTTCAGGCGTGACGATCCGTCCTGACTCTGTAACCATGGCCGGCACCACTCGTCCTCGCTCCGCCGTCCTCTTGTGATACCGAATCACCCAACGATCCGTGCTATTCATTGATCCTCCTTAACCCTGCGTTACCAAAGCACATCTCCAAATCCACTAGTGTAGCTAGGTCTGCCTCTAAAGGGAACTGGAAAAGTACCGAGAATGATCCAGTCCGTGTACTAGGAACAGAGTCTGGTTGCACGGTTCCACCCGATGGCTGTCGTGGATTCCCCTGCCAAGTCGCCTGCCAACTTCCGTCCGCCGCTATCGAAATGTCAACCGTGTTAGACTGGAACCAGCCTGGGCTGAACCACCAGTTGCCGTTTTCGCCTTCGTCCAGGCGTATCTTCACCCGCACCACTGCGTGGAATGGGCTCGGAAATGGTACAGCGAACTTCCCCCGAGCCCAGAACCCCACTTGCCGATCCCGTCGCAGGCACTCTTCATAACTATAGACGCTGATGAATAGAGCATGATCCCTAAACCCCAGCCCTTGTTCCGGCCCCACCTTAACCGACCGCACCCCCTCGGGCACACGCCGGGCCAGGTACACACGGGATCCCCCTGGGGCAGTGTACCACCCGGGCAGGATCCCTCGCCTTTGGCTCTCAAAGTCTTCAGTGTAGAAGTTGTCTATTGTGGCGCACAGCCCGCACCGCCGCTGCGAGTCTAGCACCACAGGAGAGTAAGCCGACAGAGAATAAGCCGACAGAGAATAAGCCGATAGAGAATAAGCCGACGACGACCCTGCGGGATCCCAAGACAGCGTGTCCAGTAGGTAGTTCCCCGGGGATCCTGTGACCAGTAATGGCTCTCCTGGCTCAGGTTTTTGTCTTGGCAAGAGTATCCCGCTTAGCCGCTGTCCCTCGGGCGTCACTGCCATGTCCCCGCCCAGGGAGACTGCGGGAACCACCTCACCCTCATTCCTCTGTATTGCCCGAACCACCCAATCAGTCATTCGCCACCTCCAGAGCCTCAAATGCACACCTCAGCATCACCTGCCCACCGCAGGCCATCGGGGATCCAGCTACCTTACGGGATCCCTCGATCTCCAGTGGCGGATAAGGGATCCACACCTGGAACGTGCTGCGGCTGTCAAACCCCCAGACTTCATCTGTCAATTGGACAGGCTGGACAGTCGATTGCTGCTGGCTCCACAGAGACAACAGCGTCTCCCATTGAGACAAAGACAACACCAAGTCAAACAAGAACTTCCAGCGCAGTCGTCGCCCGCCTCCGACAATAGCGGATCCCTGAGGGGTGTACCCCAGCACCTGACGGTGAGTCTCAGGGATCGGCTGGCGCATGTACCCGATCCCGTTGAACTGGGCACGCGTCAGCTCCAGGCTAACCACCCCATGAGCCAACACCACCCGATTCCCTAGTCCATAGCTAGGAACGTACATGGATTAGCACCGCACCACCTTGTTCAGGTAGACCAGATCGAATGCCGAGCAGCGACCAGGAGGGGTAAACAGGCGGAAGTTGATGGTCAGCTCTTCTGCTGCCGGATCGATCTCCCCGCCGTCGAGAACCGGTCGGGCTGCCGGCGCGTAGAATCGCCACACCCTGCCTGAAGTGTTGACGAGCAGCGCCCCAATCTCAAACGTCGTGGTGATTGCCCCCGCCATCCGCAGCGTCGGCTGGAAGGACTGGGAGACGACCATCACCACAGTGCGGCCGATCAGGTCGTTGGTGAAGCGCACCTGTCTGGTGGTGTTGTTGGCCATGAACGACAGAGTCGCGTTCGCTGCAAAACCGTCGTTATCCCAGTTCACCCGGGTCAGCGGGATCGTCACTCCCAAGTCGTTCTTGGTGGTAATAACCAAAGGCCCGGCCAGATCCACGCCGGCACCCAGTGCGTCGGTCTCGGTTGTAGCTGGAAACCGATAGAGCCCGTCCGACGGCACCACTGCCTCTTCCTCGAACGAGATAGAGGTCGACGTACTGACGGTTTCGAACACACGCCCAAGAATAAACTGCATCACCTCGGGCTGGTACTGCCCTGCCCGATACATCACCGACAACTGGGGATCCTCTGAGGTGACGTATTGGTCGACAGGTACCTGGATCCCCTCGCGGTTAACTGCGGTCTGGATGCGTTCCTGGATCCCAGTAGCCAGCTTCATTTGGGCCGAAGGGATCGCAAACGCGCCTCCGTCGGGCCGACGGATGTACACCCGCTGCCCTTTGAAGGTCTCAAAGTGTTTGGTGGACATGTTCCTCTCCCAGCTAGGATAGAAGCGAGCATTAACTCACAGCCATGCTAACCCAAAAGAGTCTCAAGAAGGCAAAGGGATCCCCTAACGGCAGTGGATCCCTGGCGGTCACTCCACGCACGGTCACCGTCTGTGGAATCAAAACTCAATTTTTCCCGCCTTCAGGCGCCCAACTGCTGCGACTATCCAAAGAAGGAGACGATTGGACGCGACAGACACTGCAGGCGCTCGCTGTCGCCTTCCCGGAGCTGGAGGAGGAGTACGGCATTGAGAACCTGACGGTGGAGGCGCTCAAGGAATGCTTGGCGATCCTGTTTGAATCGCTAGGTGTTGGCCAGGACGAAGTCTCGCAGTGACATGCCTCCCGTGACAGGCATCCCTGGAGACGCGGGCGGCACCGACAGTGCTGCCCGCAGTAAGTCTTGCAGCTTACCCAGTCCCGCCACGATCCGCCCGTCGTTGAACCCAGGCGGAGGTTGCTGTCTGTCCACTACCTTGACCGACTCGGCGCTGGTCAAGACAGTACCCGGTGCACTGAGGCGGATCCACTCGGTGGTAGCGTTTGGCGTGCCGTCTGGGTTGTCACCCACCTGGAGCAGATCTCCGGCCTTGAACGGGCCGCCGCGGGCCATAGGGATCCCAAGCCGTCCACCAGACAGACTTGGTGTTCCTGTAGGAACGCCTGTCCCCCCTCTTTCTACGCCCTCGACCTCTTGCCGAATCTGGGAGTAAGTGGCGACAATCTGGCGGGCGACCTCCAATTGCTGTTGCAGGAGTGCGGCCTGTTTTGAGTTCGCGTTGATGGCCTTCTCTCTGGCCAGCGCAATCTCCAGCTCCAGCACTTTCTCTTGCGCTTTCAGTTCGTTCATCTTGGCCTGGAGCGCTTGGGCTTCGCGCATCTTCTGCTCGCGCTGAGCCAGCAGGGCGTTGATCTCCGCTTCGCTGGCTCCGCGTTCTTTGGCTTTCTGGATCTGAGTGTCAAGCAACTGGGCTTGAGCGCTCACCAGCTCTGATGCAAGCTGGAGTTTGCTCACTTGCCCGTTCAGTGCCTGGATCTGCTGTTGTAGGACAGAGACCCGGGTGCGCTCAACCTCCAGTAGACGTTCGACGCGGACTTTCATGTCCTCGTAGACCTGGAGCAGAGGACGTATCCGTGCATTCAGATCGGCAAACCAAGGCCCTCCTTTAGAGAAATTCACCATAGACATCCGCAGAGATTCTGCCGAAGCCGAGAGCTGGTTGAAAATCCTCCGAACTCCCTCTTCAAACTGACTCGCTGCAGAGAACCCCATCGCAAACATGTCTTTTGTACTCACACCGACGATCTCGGCCTTGGTTCTGAATTGATCGAGATCTATCCCTAGAGATTGGACTATCTCGCGGAAACCCTTAGCGAACCCGCCAAAGTCGAGTCTCAACGTCAGGAACGCTTCTCCTGCTCTGCCCAGTCCGGTCCCGATCTCCCAAGTGGCGGCAGCAGCCTGCTTGATCTGCTCAGTCGCTCTTCGTGCTTCTTCTGCTGCTCGTCGTGATTCTTCTACTACTCGTCGCTGGGCGTCAATCTGGCGGTTTAATTCAGCAGTTTGGGATCGTAGGTTTTCCAGCCTTTCCCTTTCAGCCGCAGCAGATTGTCCTTCTGCCTCCAGTTTCCTGATCAACTCAGCCGTCTGCTGGCGCTGCACCTCCAGGATCTGCCGCTGGTGCTCTAGCCGCCGCAATTCGATCTGCTCTTGCTGGGCCGCCAGCTCCGCCTGCTGAACAGCCTGTTGGGCCTGCACCCTGGCTAGCTCCTGCTCCAGGGATCCCAGTCGTCTGCGTCTCTCCTCCGATTCTCCTAGCGTCTCGTTCTGCCGTCGCAGAGCGTCGATCTGCTGCTGCAGCGCCTGGGCGCGGTAGCGGTCTGCCTCTCCCAGGGTTCGCTGTACCTCTATAGCCGCACGCGCCGAGGCCAGCTGGGCCTCCTGGGCCACCCTAACTGCGTTCAAGTAGGCCCGCTGTTGATCCAGTAGTTGGTTAAGAGAGAGCAGGGTGTTCTGCTGCTGGGCCAGAGCCTGCACCTGCTGCTGCCGCAGTTCCAGTACTCGTAGCTCGGCCTCCCGCTGCTGCTCCAGTTGCTGTCGGTTCTCGGCCAGTAGCCTTAAAGATGTCTGTAGGGAATTAGCCTGCGCCTCCAGTGTCCGCAGCCGGTCCTTATCCAGGTCACTCAGGGATCCAATAACCTGCTCCCGCGTTTTCAATGCTTGGATCTCGGCTTGGATCCCTTCCAATCGCGCCTGGACAGAACGCTGTTGCAGCTCCAGTTCCACTAGGGATCCCTGGTGGCGCAGCTCGATCAACTCGCGGGTCCTCTTCAGTTCTTCCAGTTGCTTTTGTCTTTGGATCTCTGCTGCTTGCTGCTGTAGAGCCGCCAGTCGCTGAGTGGCCTCTGTAATAGCTGTGGTGCCTTCAGCCCGCTGCGCTGCCAATCGCGCCAACTCCAGCTCTGACTGTAGGGCCTGATCCCTTAGAGATTGCGTAGCCTGGGCGACTTTAGCCTCTCGATCTGCCGCGGCCAGCGAGTCCTGGATGGCCTCTTTCCTCACTCGCAGCAGGTCTTGTTCCTGCTCAAGAGCGCGCTGGCGCTCGTTGGCAGCCAGTCGTACTTGCTCGACTTCGGCTTGCAGCTGGGTCTCTTTCTCTTTTTGGATCTGCTCAGCTAGCTTCAGCTCTTGCTTGGCGATCTCTGTCTTAACTTTCATGATCGCCTCAGCGTTGGCTTGTTCGTCTTGGAGTAGCACTTGCAGCTTCTCTTTGGCAGCATCCAAGATAGCTTGGGTGGTCTCCCTCTCAATCTTCAACTTGGCTGCCGCGATCTCTTGGGCGTTGACCAGATCGCCTTGGGCGATCTGCTGCTGCAACTCCAGCTGCTGCTCCAGAGCCTCCAAGTTAATCTGTTCTACTGTCTCTTTGTAGACCTGGGCCGCCGCCTGGGCGTCCAGCAGAGCCTGCTGCATCGAGCGCAGGCTAAGCTCTGCCTCTTCGGTGGAGCTGGCCACTTCCTGGTTGCGCTGCTCCAACCGCTCTAGAGCCTGGTTATAGAACTCCACATCCTGGGCCGTGAGCACGCCTTGTCTCGCCAGATCCTCCAGCTTGGCCCGGAACTGCTCCAGGGATCCCTCGGCCAGCCCGCTCCCGTCCACCACACTGTCGACCAGCTTCCCGAACTCCTGAGCTAGCTGGGTGGCGGCGTCCAGGGCGTCCACCTGCTGCTTGGTCAGCCCACCTCCCAGGACAGCCGCCAGGTCGATCAGCCCTTGGAAACCTTCTGCTGTGATACGCACTAGATCTGCCACCGTGTTGATAAGTGGTGGCAGGAGTTCGCCCGTTAGGCGAACAACCCAGGATCCCACCTCGGCTAGGCCCTGGACGACCACGGAGGCGAACTGCCCTAGGTCAGCCAGAAGTTGTTCGATTTTCCCCACGTCAAACCGGGCCAGCGCGTCCTGGAGCGCTGTTCCCAGCTTGCGACCGACCTGCTCCACCAGATCCACCACGAATCGGAAGGCGGTACCCAGGCGCTCGCCTACCGCGGAGGCAATCTCTCTCAGGGTCTCGCGGTTGGCCAACAGCAGGTCGTACACCCGGCGGAACCCGTCCACCAGCGGTTCCACCAGGGGTGCACCCATCAGCCGGAAGAACTCCTGCACCAGCTCCTGGATGTTGCTGGTGATCCCTGCCAGAGTCTTAGCCTGTAGCTCGTTGCCAGACAGGAACACCTGCAGTCTGGAGTTAATTTCTTCGATTGCCGTCCCCTGGGCTTTCCACTGGCGCACCTGCTCGTTGGTAATGCCCAGGGTCTTGGCCAATTGCGAATTGGCGTTAATAGTGCCAGACACGATGGAGTTGATCTCTTGTCTGGCTTGCGACAAAGGGATCCCGATTACACTCAGCCCTGCTGCAAACTTCACTGCCAGATCCGCTGCATCTTGGATCCCTCCGCCCACAGTGGAGATCTGGGAGGCCAACACCTCAAACAGAGGGATCACGTCGTTGGAGGTCACCCCCGACAGCTTGAAGGTCTCCTCGCGGATGTACTCGAACGCTTTCTCGACCTCTCCTGTCAACGCCTGGATCTTCTGGAGAGGCTCGGTAATCTCGAATCCGTCGCGGAAGACCTGGCTAGTTCCTGCGATAGCAGTGGCACTGGAGAGGATCAGTCGCTCCAACTCCAAGTTCTGGGCGATGGCGCTGGAGTAGAACGCTTGCGCTGCTGCCGACAGAGCAGAGAACCCTTGCTGGGCCAGGCTCAATGCCGCCGAGACATCGGCAAGCGATTGGATCCATTTTTGCCCGCCTTTAGCTGCTCCTTCCTGAAGATCCGTCACGGCTTGCTTGAGCCGATCCAGAGCTGAGCGAGCCTCCTTCTCTTCGACGGAGACGACGATGCGTAAGTCCTTTTCCATGGCCGCAGTGCGGAAGTAACGACTCTATCGTAGCCAGAGAGCTGGCGTTCGGCTGGCGTACAACTTTCCAAGAATAGAGGGATCCTACTTTAGGAAAGTTGTACGCTGACGCCTTCTACAGCTCTACTGGTCGCTTCTGCTACCACGCTAGTCGCCCAAAAAACAAGAACAGGGATCCGTTGCGGATCCCTGTCTCATTGCTGGTTGCTAGACCTTAGTCACTTTGTTCCCAAGCGATAACTTGCCCCACGCGAACTTCGGGAGTGTGGCTCTCGACCACCACAGCGCCTAAACGTGGGTCATAACAGGCCACCCAACGGGTGAAGTGGCATTCGTGTACCAGCCAGCCGTACAGCCAAATAGGAGCCCGACCCGTCAGAACCACACCCATCCGGGTGTCGATCCCTGCAGGTAAGTGGAGCTGGGATAGATCATCTGGAGTGGCAACTCCATCCAGACTGATCTCAATAATTTGGAATGCAAGACCGTTGATTTGGTGGTCAGAGGACAAGCGGAGCGTGACCATGTAGAACCTCCAATAACTACACTCCTATCGTAGCTGCTGTCACTGCTACTGTCAACACCATCGACAAAACTCTTTGGAAGCAGCGTGTTCCAGTCTGGAGCGCTCGTGCCAGACAGTGGAGACCAGGGATCCCCAGTCTGGCGCCGCTTCGCCCAAGCGTACAACTGTCCAAAATAAGAGAGATCTTATTCTAGGAAAGTTGTACGCCACACCCGCGTAAGTGGACAATAGGCTAGCCGGTTATCTCCATTGCCCAAAAAACAAACCACCCGTGGATCCCACGGGTGGCAGTATTATCCAACGATGCTGCGATCAATTTAGCAGGAACGGCATCAGTAGGTACAAGTACTCTGGATCCGCATCTGTCCGCCAGAAGAGTGGCTGGTTAGGCGCAGTTAGCCATACTTCGATTGAGTCGCCTGCCACGCTCAAGAATCGCATCAGATATCGCAAGTTGATCCCGACCTTGATCGGGGATCCTTCTACTTGAGCTGACACCAACTCTGTGACGCTGCCCAGATCAGGAGCTGTGGCAGACAATACCAGGCCATCGCTTACTTCCAGTGTCAGCCTGTCTTTGTCATTGTTGGCCACCAGCTCTACCCTGGACAGCGCTGCCAACAGATCTTTGCGTGCCATTCGCACTGTCGTCTTTGGCTGAAAGTCCGGCCCAGGTAACAACCGGCGGTAAGTTGGGTAGTTGCCGTCCAGTAGCCGCGTTGCCAGTCGGTAACCGGGTACTTCTGCCAGCAAGTAAGACTGGGAGAACGTCAGCTTCACAGTCTCTGCAGGCAGCCGCACCAGCTCTTGCATCCCTTCTGTAGGCACAGTTAGCGATGCTTTCTCTGCAACAGGCAGATCCACCCGCGTTCTGGCCAGCGTGTACCCGTCAGTAGCTGCTAGTTCCAACACTCCGCCTTCTAGCTCCAGCCGCACCCCACACAAGACGCCGCGCGTCTGGTCAGAGCTGGCGCAGGCCACCACTCGCCGCACTCCTTCCCGCAGCAGGGATCCAGAAATCTCTAAGGTTTGGCCATCTGGCTCCGGCAGCTCAGGGAAATACTCAGGCTCTGCCGTGTTCAGCAAGAACTGGGATCCCCCTGCTGTTACCTTGACCTGGGATCCTGCTATCTCAATCTGCAGCGAATCTCCCTGCAAGCGCGAGACAAGATCGCAGAACAAGCGACCAGGCAGCAATAAGTCTACTTCTCCATCTGCGGGCAGAGAAGCCTCAACCCACACTTGCGAATCGGTGGCTGTCAGCACTGCCGATCCATTAGCGCACCGCAGCCGCACATACCCGCAGTTCCAGTCTGCAGGTCGGACAGGCACCACTCGACCCAGTGCAGCCGCAATTGTCCTCAGCTCAGGCAAATTAAAACCCAGCATTAACGTCCCTCCATCACTACAAATTCAAACGACAAAAAAGCTTGACAGTACCAAGCTAGCTCTTGTCCTGGGCGCTGCAGCACATCCAGAGCAATTGTCCTCTCGCTAGGGATCCGATACGCATCGCGAGTGACCAAAACACAGTGTACTGCACGAGATAGGCGGGATCCAACCTCTACTGCTTGTACTTGAGCTTCTACTGCTTGGGTAGCAGGGATCTCCACCGCCACTGCCAGCCCGCATGCAACAGTCTGACGGATCCCTGTCTCCAGGTTCTCCTCGCGCACCTCGAAGACACGCAGGATCCCCTGTCGGGGCAATAGCCCTGCCCCAGGCCGCAAATGCAGGATCCACTGGTCGATCCCCAGTTCTGCCTGCACTCTATCGCGGATCGCCAGAATTAGTTGGCGCATACTTTGCCAGTAAACGACTCACGACTTGCTGCTCAGCAGGCGTCAGATCTGCTCGCAACAGCTCTTGCAGCAACTGCTCCTGCTGGGGCCGCAGTACTGCTGACACCAGTATCTCGGGATGATGGCTGGTGGTAGCCGCTGCTGCCACCACGGGATCCTGTAGTGCTTCCCGTACTTCTTGGACAGGATACCCTGTCCGTCCTGCCAGCCATTCGGCCACGGGATCCAGCCAGCGTTCGTCCCAGTTACCAGCAAACACGCGAGGAAACAGCCGCCGCAAGGATCCCCTCCAGTCCACCCAGAACCCTGCCAGCCGCCGCAAGTTCTGCCCCAGCAGCGCCAGCACGGCCACGGATCCCACCAACCACCCAGAATCTAGGTACGGAGTAGCGATGGGCTCCTCTCTCCCCTCTAGTTCAATGACCAGTCTGGTGCCTGGGTAGGCCATATCAGAGCCTCCAGCGAAGGATCTTGGGCCATCTCTCGCTCCAGAGCAGCGCCCAGTTCTTCTAGTTTAGCTTCTTCAGGATCGTGGCGCAGCCGTAGACAAGCAAGCAGGTCGGCCAGATCCAGTTCCCAGACCAGCCGATAGTCGATGCCGGCCCGCAACAGCAGCCCCATCAGATCCCCTGGCCCACGCAGAGGGATCCCGTCGCCACCTTTGAACCGCTCCAGACGCTGCCGCACGAACTGCAGGTAAGCGCCTTCACCCCACAGCTCTTGCCGTGTGTCCCAGGGCAGATCCCTGGGTCGGCTTCCACCCACCACAGGGATCCAACGCAGCAGTGCTGCCTCCAGACTGAGAGTCTCTGGATCCTGTCCCAGCCCTCTCTGGTAGGCAGTCTGCAGCACCAACGCCAGCTCCATGCCCACCCAATGTCTGGCCGCAGGCCAAGGCAAGAACGCCCACACTTGGCGATCCCCGGGCACCAGCAGGCAGTGGCCCAATGGTTGACACAGTTTCACTGCAGGCCCAACAGCTCCCGGACGTACTCCACAGACACTCCAGACTGGCGGGATAGGTGGGACAGAGCCATCACCACAGCGTCCACCTGGTCGTCATGGGGAGCGCTGGGGAACGAGCAGAACTCCTCCAGGAACTCCGCGTTCCACTCCCCCAGCGAGTAGGTCAGGCGGCCCGACTCCACCAGCGGCGTGACTGCTAGGGCCCGCGCAGTCTTGGATCCCTGGGGCTTCCAAGGGATCACTGGCAGGGGCGTGCTGGCCCGCAGCTCCTGTACTAGAGGAGTGCCTGCCGCCGAGTCTTCCACCAACAGGGCGTCGGCGGGATGCTGGCTCCACTCCCGCAACACCGACCGCTTAATTTCGGGGTATTCGCCCCGCAGTCGCACCACCCGCAACAAGTGGTACCCTGTCTCACTCTCTCCCACCCAGGCCCCGGCACTCCAGTCTCCAGTGGGCTTGCTGGCCAGATCCCAGGCCCACACTGTGCGACGCAGGGGCGGGGGCACAGCAGGCTGTAGCCAGTTCTCTTTGAATAGGCCACCGCCCCGCGGCACCGGACGCTGCTGGTACAGCGCAGCCCAGTCGTAAGCGCTCAGCTCCCGCAGCGCTTGCAGTTCTTCCAGTGGGTAACGGTCGGGCCACAGAGCTTCTCCGGGCTGCCTGGGATCCCGCGGGTGCAGCTCCCCCTCGGCAATAGCTGGTAGCGACAGCAGTTCCCAGTGCTCACCGCGTTCTTGCAGTAGTCTCCCCACCAAGTCGTCTTGGTGCCAGCGGGTGGACACCACCACGATCCTGGATCCCGTCTCGGCGCGGGTGCGGAACGTGGAAGTGTACCACTCCCACACCGCCTCGCGGTAGCGGGGGCTGTCGGCTTGGGCTCTGTCTTTCAAGGGATCATCGATAATTCCCAAGCGGAAGCCCATCCCTGTGATCCCACCGCCGACGCCAGCTGCGCGGTAGGATCCTTTGTGTTCTGCGATCTCGAAGAACTCATAGGTGCAAGCGCGGTAAGGATCCCGTCTGTCAGGCAGCCGGGTGGCTGGGAACACGGCACGGTAGCGGGGATCGGCCAAGATCCGCTGCACTTCTCGGCTGTTGCGGCTGGCCAGATCTGCTGCGTAGCTGCAAGCGATGACCGGCAGATCTGGATCCCTGCCCAAAGCCCAAGCAGGGAACAGCTTGGACACCAGTTGAGTCTTGCCGTGGCGCGGCGGCATGCAGACGATCAAGCGAGGAACGCTGCCGTCAAAAACCTTCTCCAAGTACTCCGCGATCAACTGGTGGTGCCAGTTCCAGCGGTAGCCAGGCATCACGCGGTCAACGAATTCTGCCAGGCCAAGCGGAGACAGCATCCCACGACGCTGCCGCAATAACAGTTCTGCGCGGGCTCGCAACTCAACGCTCGCCACGGGCTAGACGCTCCAGTTCTTCCACGGTCAGCTTGGACAAGTCGATCTCCACGCGGCTGGACGCTTGTCCTTCGACCAGCCGCTCGATCTCCACAGCTAATTTAACCAACTGCAGGGCCTCGGAAGGACGCAACGATGTGGGATCCCTGCCTTCCAAGGCGCGGATCCCTAGCTGGCCTAGGACACGTGCCCACCTGGCGTGGCGGGCCAGCATCTCCGCCGTGTCCACAAGCTGTTGGTTGGGATCCCGCTTGAGCCGCTTCTTCTGTTCCTTCCAGCCTTCAGCAGCAGCTCGGGCCCGCAGCAGCGCCAACGGAGGCCCGTCTCTGGCCAACGACTCCAAGGTCTCGCCGTTGAGGAAGCGTTGGCGGTATTCGTCCCATTCATATAGATCCAACATGTGTGCAGCATGGAGCAACCAACACTATCGTAAACTGCCTCCGGCTGTGCAGCGGGTGGGCAGGTGCGGTGGTGGTTGGGATCCCACAGGCGTACAACTTTTCTAGAATAGGATCCCTCTTATTTTGGACAGTTGTACGCTTGCTGCTTTGGCGGCGCTGTCATCCAGAGCGCAGACAAGGATCCAAGAGCCATCCGACAACAGGCGCGACTGTGGTGGATCCAAAAGCAGAAGCGGCCACGCTGGGTGGCCGCTGTGGAGTCGCTATCTAGTTTTGGTATTCTACAACGCTATTGCGGAATCCTTCGTTCCATTCGATAACCAGATACTCCAAGCTATCAATGAATCCTTTGTCATTGGAAAAGACCCAGCTTCCGGCTAAGTAAGAGTAATCCTTGCCAAAAGTAACTTCTCCGCCGACTGCATAGTCACCAAATTCATGATAAATCAGTGCTCCGTCCAAGCTATAAGGAAATCCTTCAAGGAGTATCGGGATAGAGGCGCTGTACAAGTATGCTTCTTCCATTTGGAGTTGTCCTCCTTGACTACACTTATATCGTAACTCCATTCACTGCTATTGTCAACACCTTTGGTCACGTTTTCCGCGATTTTTGTGAAGATTTTGCGCTTATAAGGGCAGCCGCGGTCGGATTGGCGCGCAATTCCACTGCGCCAGCCTTGGCGCAGCCAGGGATCCATCGGCAGCCACCACAGTCGTGACGGCAGTAGTCGTGGCGACCGACTGGACATATAGTCCACTTACGTGGGTGTGGCGTACAACTTTCCTAGAATAGGATCCTTCTTATTTTGGACAGTTGTACGCTTGCTGCTTTGGTGGCGATAACGCCCGAGCACAGCAGTCACTGGCAGGGATCCCTCGGCTGCAGACAACTGCAGCACAGGCTTGGATCCCTGCTTTGATCTGGATGTGTGGCCAAAACAGGAACAGCTGCCACTGCCTGCATGGCATGGCGTACAACTTTCCAAAAATAGGATCCACTTTATTTACGGCAGTTGTACGCAGTGGCATGGGATCCGGGGCGGGCGACTAGGGATCCCACGACCGCGCCCACTATCTGCATTCCGTGGCCAACTGGAGAGCGCCCGGCTTGCTGCCAGGCGACGGCGGTAGCTGAGGCGACTAGCCGTGTCTACAGTCCACTTACGCGAGTGCGGCGTACAACTTTCCTAAAATAGGATCCATCTTGTTTACGACAGTTGTACGCAGTAGCATGGGATCCCACGCTTGGGCCCGACAAGCAGTGGATCCCCGCCGGCATGGGACGGCGACAGGCCAGAGAGGATCTAGGCAAGGTGTACAACTGCCCTAAGATTGGATCTTTTATCTCTAGGAAAATTGTACGCCTGGAAAATCCGCCAAAAGTGTTGACAAAAGCAGAGGTGAACGGTACGATAGAAGTGTAGTCGATGGGAGTAACCCAATGGTCAAGATCACTAGAGAGCAGATCAGCAAAGCTGAAGATCTTATTTGCCAGCAAGTAAAAGACCTCTACGACCAGCAAGCAGTCTTGAGTCAACTCTACCAGCAGGTAAAGTTGCTCAAGAAGCTCAGTAACCCCTGGGCAAGTAACAGCGAGCCTGCTGTTACCTTTTGCATTAGGGGGCAGCTTGATATTCGGCTGAGCAGGGCTGTTTCCGAAGCGCTTGGTCTGTAGCCTGCCGCCAGCAGCCAACAAGGGATCCCAATTCGGGATCCCTCTTTATTTTTGCCCAAACAAGCAAGCAAAGAATGACGACCAAGCTAGGCTGGCAGCATCTGTACGCTGTCACCCAACTTCGGCAGCGCAGCGTCCACTGCTGCAGAAGACGGTAGTGTACAACCATCCAAGAAAAGGGATCCGATCTTTGGAAGGTTGTACGTTTGCTATGTCTGTTGACAGAAGCAGTGGTAATGCGTAAGATAAGAGTGTAGTCGCTGGAGGACAATCCATGATCACAGTCACACACTCACAGCTCGCAATTGCCGAGCGTATCATCAAAGAGCGGGTAAAAACTCTTTGCTTGCGTAAACAGGCATTACAACAATTACAGGCACAAATCGCTTTACTCCAAGTACTTAACGAAGAAGACATCAAGTACATTAAATGGGTTACTGGCGACGAATTTATTGTCCGGATACTAACAGACTGGACCCAAGTTGATGGACACGATGTCCGCCAGCTGAACAAGGATATCTCTGAAGCTCTTGGTCTCGGCGATCTGTAGCCCATTACTGCGACAACCAACAAGGGATCCTACTGCGGGATCCCTGTTGTTCTTTTGGCAGTAGTTGCCAGGCTAGGATCGAGCAGCAGATTGCAAGTACAGCACATGGATCCCTTATTCTGCGTCGAAGTCTTAAGCCGAACGCCTGATCCAGAGCGAGTCATCTGGCTGGCAATGCACCAAGACTACAGCCTGGGCTTTGTCGGGCAAGACAGCCGCACCCCGACCAACTACAGCGAGGCGGTGGTGCGGCACTTGCTGGAGGGCGACCGTGGCCACTACGGCCCGCTGGAGCATCCGCAGATCACGTTTGCCGTAGGCTACTTCCCTCACGTGGTGATGCAGCAAGCGCGCACGCACCGCGTCGGCGTGTCGTTCGACGTCCAGTCGTTCCGCTACACCG
>Ga0308397_1000744_pt1 | contig 21145 bp, 19 predicted proteins | sample Hotspr20SampleT8_FD_202356 | JGI IMG/M metagenome (GOLD analysis project Ga0308397, IMG submission 202356) | Hot spring phototrophic mat microbial communities from Mushroom Spring, Yellowstone National Park, Wyoming, United States - 20051001_T8 ...
CCCCTTTCCTCTGGTGGGAGAGGGGTCGGGGGTGAGGGGCTTCTCCCCTCTCCTCTTTTGGGAGAGAGGCCGGGGATGAGGGGCTTCTCCCCTCTCCCTGTAGGAGAGGGGCCGGGAATGAGGGGCTTCTCCCCTCTCCCCTGGTGGGAGAGAGGTCGGGAGTGAGGGACTCTCCCCTCTCCCCCGGTGGGAGAGGGGTCGGGGGTGAGGGACTCCCCCCTCTCCCTGTGGGAGAGGGGTCGGGGGTGAGGGACTCTCCCCTCTCCTCTTTTGGGAGAGAGATCGGGGGTGAGGAACTCTCCCCTCTCCCTCTGGAAGAGGGAGACGGGGTGAGAGGCAGTAGGGAGTGAGGGTTACGGGATGGCAGGGCTATCTCCAACACCTCCGCATACGCCTTTGCCATCTCCTGCACGTCAAAACAAGCTTCGGCGCGGGCGCGGGCGGCCGGGCGCATCTGCTCCTGTTGCAAGGCAATCTCCACCCCCGCGCGCGCCAGGGCAGGGATATCAGGCGGTTGCAACCGCCACGCATCGCCTCCATAAGGGACCACGCGCCCACAGCTCTCGCTGACCAGCTCCGGCAAGGCGCCCGTCTCAAAAGCCAGCACCGGCAACCCACAGGCAAGCGCCTCAATCACCGCATTGGGACAGGCCGGATGGACATCGGATGAATACAGGAAATGCGCCGAACGATCGAGAAAGGGGATTTCAGCCGGCGCAACGCGCCCCCGCCAATGGATCTGCACCCCACAGCTTCGATCCCAGGCCCGAATCACCGCCTCGGCAACCTGCCCAACCACCATGAACTCCAGCCCCTGGGGATAGCGCTTGCCCCACTCTCCTTGCAAAGCGCTTAATTCCTGCAGGAACTGCACTGCCACACCCAACCCCCACTCATAGCCGCCGCCCAGGCTGCCCTCCACCATCAAGACACGCAAGCGGTCGGTCGGGCGCTGATGCTCGCCTTGCGGAGTAAAGCGATCTAAATCAACGCCGTTATAAATCACCCGATTGGGCAGGCGGGTTTCGCCGTACATTCGTTCCCACCAGCCTTTGGCAAAGCGGCTTTGATAGACCACTGCAGTCGCCAGATGGCGGCGGATCATCGCCAGGGTGAGATTGGCAAGCTCGGCGCGCAGGCGGTGGCGAAGGGAAAGGGAAGTCGGGCGAACGCCAGGCGGCAGGCGGTGCAGCCAGTTCAAGCCGTCCAACCGCTGTACAATCGGGATACCACGCTGTCGTACCCGCCATAACTTGCTCAATTGACGCGTGCCGCCAATAACCAGCACAGCCTGATAGTGCTCATCCCTTAAATCCTGGGTAACTTCTACACCCCAGCGTTCAAAGACCGCCATCAGACGATCGCGGAAAGAGACCATCCCCCCCACGCCGCGCACGCGGGGCACCAGACACACTTTCATGGACGCCTACCCACTTTGCGGGCTGGAACTCCAGCCCAAAGCTCGTTCTCGCCGGTCGACTCGAGCAACACAGCGTTGGCGCCTACCACCGTGCCGCGCCCCACTCGCAAAATCCCTTCTTTGCCCAGCACCTTTGCTCCAGGGGAGAGAATGACATCATCCTCGATGATAATCCCTTCAAAGCGCGATTCGTGAATTGGGCGGTAAATATCTGCCCGGCCGGTGCCGACGCCTGGGTATATTTTGACTCGCTTGCCGATCACCGTTTTGGAGTGAATCACCACCCCAAACCCGCCGTGCGCCAGCTCAAACCCTTCGCCGATCGGCACACCGCGCGGAATCTCCACGCCCAAAAGCTTGAGCAGATAATAGGCAAAACTGCCAAAAATGGGCGAGGTGCGGGCATAGACCAGACGGGTATAAAAATCTTGCGCCATCGATTCTTCTTAAGCCAGACCTGGCTGGCTTGCCAGCCCTCCCAAAGGACTCAACCAGCCGCAGAGAAATTTTATCATTGTTTGAAAGATTAAAAAGTTACCCTTCCTACCACCCGTTATAAGGACACCGAAACAACGCCCTCAATTTGACCTGGCTGCGAAAGAGTAGCATCTATTTCAACAAAACCATTTGAGCAAAGCACAGGGAAATTCCCGATTGACAATATCCGCTTTTCTGTGAAGCTGGTGAGCTTCAAAAGACAGCAATACTTTATTTTCCCCCTAGCTAGACTTTCACCATTGCCTGGAAATTCTCTTCAAAAGCCTCTAACCAGGCTTCGATGTAAGACCGAGCCTCGAACATAGGTAGCAAATCAAGCGCCAGATCGCGAGGTTTTATTCGGAGTACTTTTTTCTGCAGGGCAAGCATCGCTGACTCAACACTGTAGGGTTGCTTGCCATCTTTTGCCAGTTTTTCTTCGAGTGGCTGCACGCGTTGCTGCATGAACCAGAGCAAATCATAGAAATCGCGCCCCTTAATTTGGGCACCGCCGCGCCCGCGTTCGAAATTGCGTTCCAGGCAAGCAAGTATTTTTCCAGCCATCATGGTTTCAAGCGAAAAATGCGCCGCGACCAGGCTGCACCCATAGATGAGCAGCGACGGATGCTGGACGATTGCTACCTGTGGAGCGAGTAACGGGTCTTTGCCAGTCAGGACATTCTGCCGCGTTTGGATCAAGGTTGCCATAGGTGAACCTCTAATTGGTCCAAATCCACCGCATTTTTCGGACGCCTTTTCGAATTGCTTCGCTCTTGAGCACATAGCTAGCAAATTCTTCCCGCTCTGCCTGTCCGAACCCATCCAAGTTCAAGCGAAGCTCCTCGGCCAGGTTATAGCGCTGCGGTTCCACTTCAACCGGCAGAGTCCGCAAATAGAGATCATCAAACAAGGCTTTGGCTACGGATGCCTGGGCATAGGGTACGCCATATGCCTCCCTGATCTGGAAATCAAAGTATAGTTCAGGCTGGATATGTCTGTACACAAACGCCCCCAAGGTTTGCGCACTCCATCGAATGACTTGCACCCTTCACAGCCTTAGTTTCCTGTTGTCAGAAAATCCGACAAGATTTATACTATAGGCGTTTAACGAACTGCGTAACCATCTTCAGAAAGGGAATTGCTATGGCATTATCCGTTGGACAACTTGCCCCAGATTTTACTCTCTTCGACCATCGCAAACGTCCGGTCGCCCTGAGCGACTTTCGTGGGCGCAAGAATGTTGTCCTGGCTTTCTTTCCGCTTGCCTGGACGCCGATATGAAGTAGCCAGATTCCATCCTATCAAGCGGCGCTGGACCGCTTTGAACGGATGGATACCCAGGTTCTGGGTATTAGCGTGGACAGCACAGATTGTTTGTATGCCTGGGCAGAGAGCCTCGGTGGGATTACCTTCCCCTTGCTGAGCGATTTCTTCCCTCATGGCCGGGTCGCCCAACTGTATGGGGTGCTGCGCCCGGAAGGGTATAGCGAGCGGGCGATCTTTGTCATCGACAAGCAAGGCGTGATCCGCTATGTCGATGTGCATGAGATTGACGACCAGCCGGACAACGAAGTGCTGTTTGCCGAGCTGTATAAGCTCGAGCCAGAACTGGCCGCAAAAGATCGTCAGTTTCTGCAACGCCAGCAACAAGCCGAGGCCGCAGCCGTAGCCGAAGCGCAAGCTCCCGCCGCGGAAGTCGTCATGTACTGTACGCCGTGGTGTCCGGCTTGCCGACGAGCGCGCGCCTACTTCAACGAGAAGAAAATCCCCTTTGTGGAGATCGACATCTCGCGCGACCGCGCTGCGGCAGCCCAGGTGCGCCAGTGGGCAAATGGCACCGAAACCACACCCACCTTCCTCATCAAAGGCAAGGTAATTGTGAATTTCCGTATCGAAGAAATCGAGGCGGCGTTACAACAGCCCTGAGCGATTGCTCTCGCGGCCGTATTCGCCTTGTGTCGAGCAAGGCCAGCGGCCCTTAATGATAAAATCTTCAAAACCGCATCGCCTGGCAGAAGCTGACCCAAAGGATATCGGTAGAAAGTGAGGTTGTGATGATTATTCTGAACGGTAAATTGATCACCTGGCAGGCAGAGAACCTGCTGTTGGAGCAGATGGCAATCCGCCTTGTCGATGGGCGCATCGCCGAAATTGCCCCCCAGGCGGAATTGATTGCCCGCTATCCCCAGGAGGAGACGCTGGATGCCGGCGGACAGTATGTCATGCCCGGCAATATCTGCGCCCACACGCATTTCTACGGTGCCTTTGCGCGGGGCATGGCGATCCCCGGCGCAGCGCCGAAAGACTTTCCCGAAATTTTGCAAAAGTTATGGTGGCCGCTGGATCGTTCTCTGACCCTCGAAGACGTGCGCCTTTCCACCCAGGTCATGTTAGCCGATGCAATCCGGCATGGCACCACCACCCTGATCGACCACCATGCCTCGCCGAATGCCATTGAAGGCTCCCTGGATGTCATCGCCGAGGAGGTGGAAAAAGCCGGCCTGCGGGCTGTGCTGTGCTACGAGGTCACCGATCGGGATGGGGCAGAGAAAACTCAGGCGGGGATAGACGAAAACCTGCGCTTTTTGAAAGCCTGCGCAGGCGGCAAATGGCCACTGGTGCGGGCGACTTTTGGTTTACATGCCAGCCTGACCCTCTCTGATGAGACTCTAGAGCGGTGTCGATCGCTAGCGCCCGCGGGGGTTGGCTTTCACATTCACGCCGCTGAGTCGGATGCCGATGAGTACGATAGCCTTGCCAAATCGGGTTTGCGCGTGGTTGACCGCCTACAGCGCCATGGCATCCTGGGGAAAAACACCATCTTAGCCCACTGCGTGCATGTGGACGCCCGCGAGATGCAAATCCTTGCCGAAAGTGGCTCCTGGGTCACCCATCAGCCACGTTCGAACATGAATAATGCCGTGGGCGTTGCCCCGGTTGAATCCCTGTTGCGCATGGGCGTGCCGGTCTGTTTGGGCACCGATGGTTTTTCCTCCACCATGTGGGAAGAATGGAAGTTTGCCTATTTGGTGCAGAAAGTCTGGCACCGCGACCCGCGCCGCATGCCGGCTAATCTGATCGCCGAGATGGCAATTCACAACAACGCCGCTTTGGCGGGAAGGTTTTTCGACGAAGCTCCTCTGGGCGTCCTTAAAGAAGGCGCGTTTGCCGACCTGATCTTTGTCGATTATCACCCGCACACTCCGCTGACGGCCGATAACCTGCCCTGGCATATCGTCTTTGGCTTCCATGAAAGCATGATCACGACCACCATCGTTAACGGGAAAATCCTGATGAAGGACCGTCGTTTACTAACGATCGATGAAGCTGCCGTTGCGACCCGCGCCCGTGACTTTGCCCCGCGCGCCTGGCAACGCTATCAGGCCAACGTCCTCGGCGGCGAGGAATAACCCCCTTTTCCAGGAGTAAGACATGAATCAAGCAAAGCCTATTGTAGCAATTCTGGGTGGCACCGGCAAAGAAGGGCCTGGCCTGGCACTGCGCTGGGCAAAGGCCGGTTACACCATTCTCATTGGCTCGCGTCAGGCGGAAAAAGCCCAGGCTACGGCGCAAGAGATCAATCAAACCCTGGGCATCCAGACTGTCCAGGGATTTGAAAACGCTACCGCAGCCCGGCAAGCGCAGATTTGCGTGCTGACCGTGGTGCAATCTGCCCATCACGAAGCGCTGAACGGGCTGAAAGAAGCCCTGCAAGGGAAAATCCTGGTCGATGCTACGGCGCGGGTGGACTTCCGTGACCCCAAGCCCCCAACACCGCCGGCGGCTGCCCGGCAGGCGCAGGAACTGTTAGGAGAAGGCGTGCGCGTGGTGGCGGCTTTCCAAAACGTCCCTGCGGCTGCCCTGCGGAAACTGGATCAGCCCCTGCACAGTGACGTGCTGGTCTGCGCCGATGATCTGGAAGCGGCGGAAGCCATCATCCAGCTTGCCCGGGATGGTGGGATGAAGGCTTATTATGCCGGCGGTCTGGATAATGCCCTGGTGGTCGAAGGCTTGACGGCTTTGCTGATTAGCCTGAACAAGCATTACAAAACCAAAACCGCCAGCATCCGCGTGGCGGGATTGGAAGAGACATAAGCCAGCCTTGGCGGTTGGCTTATTCGCTCAGGTAATCGCGCAAATGACGGCTGCGGGTGGGATGGCGAAGTTTGCGCAAGGCTTTGGATTCGATCTGACGAATCCGTTCGCGGGTGACGTTGAAGTATTGTCCTACTTCCTCTAGGGTGTGGTCTTTGCCATCCAGCAGACCAAAGCGCAATTCCAGCACCTGCCGCTCGCGTTCGGAGAGCACCGCTAGGGCATTCTGAATCGACTCGCGCAGCATTTCGCGGGCGGCGGCATCCATCGGTTCGATGGCGTCCTGATCTTCGATGAAATCGCCCAACTGGCTGTTCTCTTCGCTGCCGACCGGGCTTTCTAAGGACATCGGTTCTTCGGCGGCCTGGAGTATGCGCTCGACTTTATGGGCAGCCCGCTGCCAGCGCCGGCGCACGTCGGGAGGGAGAGGAGTGCCTTCTGCCCGAGCGCGGCGGATGATTTGATCGTCTTTGGGGTCGAGAAAACCGCCTTCCAGGGCCATCTCGTCGTAGCCGGGTTCGCGGCCGTACTGCTGCAGCAAGCGCCGTTGGATGCGCAACAGGCGATTGATCGACTCGAAGACGTGCACTGGGATACGGATGGTGCGCGCCTGATCGGCGATCGAACGACTGATCGACTGGCGGATCCACCAGGTGGCATAGGTACTGAACTTGTAGCCGCGCGCCGGGTCGAACTTTGCCACAGCTCGCAGCAAGCCGATGTTGCCCTCCTGGATCAAGTCCAGAAAAGCGCTGCCGCGGCCAATATAGCGCTTGGCAACGGAAACCACCAGGCGCAGGTTGGCGCGAATCAAGGCATACTGCGCTTCGGCGGCCGCCTGACGAATCTCTTCGATCTCCTGTCGAAAGACCTCCTCATCGGGCGGGTAGCTCTTCAAACGATTGAGGGTTGGGATGTCCTTTTTGGCTGCCACAATCTCGCTCAACTCAGCCAGGCAGGTGTGCGGAAAGAGATAGAGATGCACGTAAACGGAGAAAACATAACGCGCCAGGGTATCCCAGCGCCGGTCTTCCCCCCACTGTCCGTTATCCAGGTAAGAGCGCACATAAGATGGATCGATCAGCTTCCAGCTTTGGCGCAGGGAACGCGCTTCCTGTAAGATTCTTTCCAGGTCAGGGCGTTCGTATCTCAGGCGTTGGGTGTCCTCTTTAACCCGCTTCCAGGCGGTGCGCATCTCGTCTAAAAGCGCTTCATAATAGGCCTGGGAGGTTTTCTGGACGGCTTTGGTCTCACCGGGCAAGAGGGCTTCCAAACGCCGTAAGGCGTCCAAGCGGGTTGCCAGCCAGAACTCCTGGTCGGCATCGAGGAGCTCAATGTCGCCAATCTCCTTGAGGTATAAGCGCACCGGGTCTTCTCCCAGTTCGGCAAGCAGACGTGGGTCCTCTAAGAGTTTTAGCGGTTCCTCGACAATGATCTGCTCGAGTTCCTTGTCTTCCAAAGGAAGGATTTCCTGGTCGGGCTCCTCGATATCGGTTGGCTCTAACTCGACCAGGAGATCATCAACTTTTTCGGGCAGGAAAAAATCCTCCAGCGAGTCGCTCTTGGCTGCGTCTTCTAACTCTGAAATGGATTTTTTCTTTTTTCGCGCTTGAGATGCGTTCATGCTTACCTCTTTTATGAGAAAAACCCGTTTTGGGCCGGCAGTTCAATGACTGGTGACCTTCTTCAACGCTTTATCGAGTTTAAAGCGCGTCTGGGTCAGGAGCAACATCTTTTGCTGAAAAGATGGGTTCGCAGCCGGGTCATTTTCGGACACCTCTTGTAAAGCAAAGCGCAGGTAATCGATCTGCTGGTTCAGGCTGCGTTGGCGGCGTTGCAGCACGGCGCGCAATAAGTCATCCGATAATCGGGAGAGGTTGCTTTCCAGGCCTTTGGTCTTCTCCAGAATTGTATCGGTGATCTCCAGCAACGGCAAGGAGAGCTGTTGAAGAACATACTGGAGCGGTTCGAGGAGATCCTGTTCGAGGGATTCTTGTAAAAGGCGCAAGAGGGTTTGATGTTCGGCGGAGGAGAAATCGCCAGACGATAAGCGCTCTAAACCTTCTTCCTGCAAGGCGCGGTCGAGGCGGTAAAGCAAGTCGGGAAAGCGCAGCAAGAGGCCGAGAATATGTTGCTCCAGGCTGAGCAGACTTTGGGCGGGTGTGGCAACAGCCGGCGCCGCTTGGGGTGTTGCAGTCTCGCTTTTCTTTGGTCGCCGGGTTGTCTTTTGCGTTGCTGCAAGGCTCGACATCAAGGCGCGTTCATCCACCCGCAACAGACGGGCAAGGCGTTGGAGATAGGTATCCCGCTCCAGGGGATTGGGTATTTCGCGGATCAAGGGTAATACCCGGCTGGCAATTTCATTCTTTTGTTTGGGGTCGTTTAAATCTCGTTGGGCGGCCAGGGTTTCCATGACATGGACAACAATCGGTTGGGCGGCGGCGATCAATTGCTGCCACTGTTGGGGGTCTTTCTGCACCACTTCGTCTGGGTCCAGGCCGGGCGGTAGAGTCGCCACACGGATATCAGCTTGCAAGCGTGCTTCAAAACGCAGCAGACCATGACTATCGAAAAACAGCTCCTGGCTGTGATCCATCGCCTGACGGGCGACTTCCAGACCGCGCAAGGTGGCTTTCTCGCCAGCCGCATCAGCATCCAACGCCAGCACCAATCGTTTGGTAAAGCGTTTCAGCAGATAAAGCTGTTGTTCGGTGAGGGCGGTGCCCATGGGGGAGATGACGTTGGAAAAACCCGCCTGATGCAGGGCAAGCACATCCAAATAGCCCTCCACCAGAACCGCCTGATCGGCTTCCCGAATTGCGCGGCGGGCGCGATCCAAGCCATACAGCAGGCGACCCTTGTCAAACAGCGGCGTTTGAGGAGAATTGAGAAATTTTGGCACATCGTTTGGATCGAGGATGCGCGCCCCAAAACCGGCCATGCGCCCCTGCTCATCTCGAATCGGGATCATCAGGCGATGGCGAAAGCGATCGTGCACGCGGCCCTCCTGCCCCTCGCTCAGCAAACCAACTTGCAACAAATCTTGCGGGTCAACCCCTTTGGCAGTGAAATGTTGCAGTATGGCATCCCAACGGTTCGGGGCATAGCCAATGCCGAAAGCCTCCAGGGTGTTGTCGTTCAACCCTCGCCCGCGCAGGTACGCCAGGGCTTGCTTGCCGGGCTCAGTGTTGAGCAACTGATGGCGGTAAAAGGTCACGGCATCCTCCAGGATGGCCCGCAGGTTCTCGTACTCTTCGCGCGCAGCAGCCTCCTGAGGCGCCAGGGGCTTGAGGGTTACGCCGGCTTTTTGGGCGAGAATTTGCAGGGCTTGCGAAAAATCCACCCCTTCTTTCTTCATGACGAAGGTAAAGATGTCACCGCCTTCGTTGCACTGTCCGAAGCAACGCCAGGTGCCGCTCTCGGGGAAAACCACAAAAGCCGGGGTACGCGTGTTGCTATGGAAAGGACAAAAACCAATGTAGTTCTTCCCCGTGCGCCGTAAGCTCACGCTCTCGGAGATGAGATCGACAATATCCAATCGCGCTTTGATTTCTTCGATTACCGACATCTTTTCTATTATACATTCATCTTTCCTACATCCCCACTTCACAATTTCTTAATAAGATTTCGCTAGAATGCAGGGTGTGAGAGCTTCTTCTGATTCCATTTCCCTTCGCCCCATGGGAGAGGGGTTGGGGGTGAGGGCAACCTCCCCTCTCCCCTGGTGGGAGAGGGGTTGGGGGTGAGGGCAATCCCCCTCGCCCCTTGTGGGAGAGGGGTTGGGGGTGAGGGACACTCCCCTCGCCCTGTGGGAGAGGGGCTGGGGGTGAGGGACACTCCCCTCGCCCTGTGAGTGAGGGCTTATAAAACACTTTTGTATGGAGGTAACCTGTGACGCTGAAAAACTTTCTCCTGGATCTTTTGCTCTTTGTGGCAGCGTTAATTGCCTTCGAGCCACGCCTGAGCGGCATCCCGATTCACGAATGGCTGAGCCTGGCTTTGGGCATCACCCTGACTGTTCACCTGCTCTGGCATTGGGATTGGATGCTCAACGTCGGCAAACGGTATTTCAAACGCCTGTTTCATCTCTCCCGGCTCAAGTTCGTTGTCGATCTCTTGTTCCTGATCGCTTTTGTGACCGTGATGGTGAGCGGGCTCTTGATCTCGCGCAGTATCCTACCGCTCTTCGGGATTCACACCGACCACCGCTCGATCTGGCGGCCGATCCATTCGCTTTCGGCCGATTGGAGCCTGCTGTTCCTGGCGATTCATCTCGGCTTGAATTGGGACTGGATCGTCTGCACGCTGAAGCGCTACGTGTGGACGCCCCTCCGTCAGGGCCTGAGCGGTCTCTCGCTCAGGATCAAGGACAACACAGATGTCTGTCCTCAACCTCTTGAAGAAACTTCGCGGAGGCTGCCATGAAAACCATCCTGCGTCTGAGCATCATCCTTCTGGTGATGATCTTGATCGGCGTCGGGATCGTTGCCCTGTTCGAGAATCCCACCGTGCAAAACCGCCTGGGGCTGGAGGCTGCTTCTGGTCGCGGCGGGCGAGCTGCCGAAGCAGGCACGGATTTGTTCGAGTGGCAAGGTGCTGAGCCTGGTGGGAGAGGCAATGGACAAGGGCGGGGTTTTGGCGCCGCACAAGGCGAGGGACGCGGATTTGGCTGGCGCGGCGGACCAGGTGAAGAAGGCGGACTCGGCCAGGGCACCGAACGAGGCGAGGGAGATGGATCCGATTATGAGGCCGAACCAGGCGATGGGCGCGGGTTTGGTCGCCGCGCTGGCGGTGGCGAGCGCATTGATGAGTTCCCTTCGAGCGAAGGTTGGTTGGGGCTGGTCGGAATTCTCTTGCGCCTGGCAATCGTGATGGCTGTGGTGGTTGCACTGGTCAAATTTGGGCGCTGGATCGGGCGTAAACTCAAACCGAATGGCCGGATCAAAGCCGAGAATGCCAGCCCTTCGTAGCCGTTTTGCCGCTATAATTAGCGCATGGGAATTGACTCGCAGTTTCTCGAGCAGATGGATTGGACTGGCGCCCTGCAACGGCGCGCTTTTTTGGATGAAGCCGTGAGCGAGTTTCGCAAGTTTCAGCGCTATGGACGTCCCTTTGCCTTTTTAATCCTCGATATCGATGAATGGCAAGCCTTCAACCAGCGCACTTCGCCGGAGACAGCCGATGCCGTGCTGACACAACTCGTTACGGCAGTGACCCAAATGCTGCGCGAACATGACCGGGTTGGGCGGCTGGGCGGCGATGAGTTCGGGGTTCTGCTCCTGGAAACCGACCGCCAGGCTGCCCTCCGCACAGCCGAGCGCATTCGTCAGGATTGCGCAGCCTTGATCTTTCCTTTCGGGGAAGAAAATTACGCCCTTACCCTGAGCATCGGCGGCAGCCTGCCCTGTGCTGAAGATCTGTCTTTCGAAAGGGTGTTTCTGCGCGCCGACCAGGCATTGCAGCGCGCCAAACAAGCCGGGCGCAACCGGGTGGAGATCGATTAGGGGGGTACGATGGTGAAACTGGTGTAATGATAGGCGATTTTGTCCTGATATAAACCCAGGGTGTCACTGCCGTTTTCCACCCGCCCGCGGGGCGAAACGGCGCGCCAACTGAACCAGCGGGCGCTCCCCTGTCCGCTATGGGCAAGATGGGTGAAGGTGGCGTTGGGCAATAGCTGGTTGAGCAGGCTATCGTACCAGGCGCGCAGGGCGGTTAATCCCTGGATGGTGCGGGCTGCGTTGACATGCACAGCATCGGAGAGATAGAGGACAAGCACGGCATCGACATTGCGGGCGTTTAAGGCGTCAATCAAAATCTGGCTGATGTCGGCGGATGGCGGGGCAACAGACCAGGGGTAATCGCGGATGATATTCCATACTTGTGGCAGATACTTGCGCGTGTTCGACCATTCCCAAAAGCTGGCTGCGCTCAAGCCCAGGCTTTGGGCGGTGGTGAGAAAGTCCAGCACTTCTGTGGGGCTGGCTGCCCAACTGCCGCTGCGGTAAGCCGCCCCAACCGGCAGAATGGGTCGGAAAGGAGACAGGGCTTGAAATTCCAGCACCGAACGGCGCAACTGATCGGCAGGGTTGTGCGCTCGCTCCCAATACACCTGAGGCATATTGTAGTCGCACGGCTCGAGGAATTCCTTCCATGGCACCTGCGGGTGGTAGGTGGGATAGCGGTAAGAACACAAGGCGATCGGGAAGGTCGGATAGGCACTGCGCAGGCGTTTCATAAACGTGCGCGCTGCGGCATCTTTGCCGGGTTGCTTGAATTCCCCTTCCACATCCAGGACATATCCGTCCAGCCCCAGTTGACCGATGCGTTGAATGGCTTTATCGGCTTCGCTGATTGGCTCGTTGCCGTAGATGTAATGCCAGCCCCAGCACTGGATGCCCTTTTGGCGCAGGGCGGCGATCAGCGGCGGCACCAGGTCAACGTTGTTGACAATGTTATAGCTATATGCGCCATCGGCAACTTTGATCAAGACATAGGTGAAGTTTGCCTGTTGCGCCAGATTGGCAATGGCGTTGACATCGCCGTTTTCACATGTCCAGATGCGCCAGATAAAATAGCCTTTGCCTTGCACCGTCATTGTTTACACCCTCGCCGGGCGGTCATTTGCCGCCAACCACTTGTTTGACCAGTTTGCGGATGGCAGTTTCGTTGGGCAGCAGCACCATTGCCCCGCCAGGCGTGATGTAGTCATACGCCATCTCTGGGGTGATAAAGTAATGCTTGATGCGCGAGCGGTCAAGGGCAACCTGAGCAGCAATGGGCAAGAGAGCCAGGCCATCTTCGAATTTCAGGTTGGTGACGACAGCCTTCTTGTAGGCTTTGTAAAACTCCGGAGCGCGGCTGAGGGCGTCGAGGCTGATGAACTTCTCGAACAGAGCAAGCAAGACCTCTTGTTGACGGCGATTGCGGGCAAAATCGTTGGAAGTCTTGCGCGAACGCACATACCACAGCGCCATATCAGCATCCATGTGCACTTTGCCTTTGGGGATGGTAATCCACCCTTTGCCGGGATACTTATCGTATAAAGGTTGCGTTACTTTGACCTCCAATCCGCCCAAATCATCCACAACCCGCTTGAAGGAGCGAAAGTTGATCAGCGCATAATGGGTGGGCCTGACGCCGAAATTCTGTTGCATGGTTGCGGCTAAGCCTTCAAACCCGCCGTGTTGCCAGGCAACATTAATGCGATCCTGAGTCCAACCCGGGATATAGACATATAAATCGCGCGGGAAAGACAAAATGTGAACCGTACCTTTTTCGGTATCAATGCTGACCAGGATGATCGTATCGGTGCGGAACAGGGTGCCGCCTGGGCGGCGGTCAGAACCGAGCAACAGGATATTGAGCCGTTTGGGCAGATTTCCAACCGCTTCAGCGGGGGTGAAGGTGGTTTGCGGGGCGGGGGTTTCCAGCGGCGCTGGTGGGGTGGCGCTGGGTTCGGGGGTAAAGGTCGGGATTTCAGTAGGGGTGATCACCGGCGTCGGCGGCAACGGCTGGAAAGGCGTTGGGCTGGGAGTGACGTTGAGACTTTGTGCCCTGGCTTTCTCAACCGGCAAATCTTGCGCCAGCCCTTCGGTGAGCGGGGGGAGGATCGCAGTCAGGTTAGGCAAGATACAGCCGCTCAGAAAGAGCGTCAATAAAAAGAGGTAGAGGAGAAGACAGTTCGGTTTGTTCATCAAGCAGTCAGGATTGCAAGAAGGATACCATCTTTTCTGCCCAATGGCGCTGAAAGTTTGCTTGCTCAGGCAATGTTCCTGTCCTGGCCGCAAGTATCACGGGGCGGTGGTGGGTAAGGGGGTGATGACGATTGGCGTCACCCCAGGACCAGAGGGAGAGGTTGGTTTCGGCGCTTTTTGGGTGGCCGTTGGCGGTTTGCCCTGGGGCAAACGCGGCACATACAGTTTTTGCCCCACGCGCACGGTGGTGGAATTCCCCAGGCAGTTTGCCCATTGCAATTGAGCCACCGAAACGCCGCTTTGAACGGCGATGCCATATAACGTATCGCCCTTCTGGACTATATAGATCACCCAACCGGATGGAGGTCCACACTTTGCTCCGCCGCCTGGCTGGGTGGCTTTGGGTTTACGCGGCTTTTCGGTTGCCGTAGCCGTCGGTGTGATGGTTGCCGGCGGCAAGTAGATCACGCTGTTGGCGCTCAGCAGTTCAGCGGCGGTCAGGCAATTCGCTTCTAAAATGGCCTCTGGACTTAGGCCGTATTGAAACGCAAGGGCATCCAGGGAGATTTCGGCGGTCAGGGTCGTCGGTACCCAGCCAGCAGGGTAGGCGCAGGTTGGGGTGGGCGATTGGGTGCTCGTGGCGGTCTGGGTTGGCGCCGGGGTAAACGTTGCGCTTGGGAGCACTTCCAAAACCGCTTCGCTCTGGAGCGCCTGCTCCACGGCAGCCGTGGGTTCGGCGGTTTCCTCCGCACTGCTATTTGGGCGCAGCAATCCGCCTTCGGTTAACGAAAGCACCAGGCTGCCCAGAACCACCACCAGAGAAATCATCCATAAGCCGATGGCGATGCCCCAACCCAGTTTTCCTTTCATGGTTCACGCTCCTCCGCTGATTCCTTGCCGTTGCGGGAGGCCGTCGAGAGCAAGACGCTAAAGGTCGTCCCTTCACCCGGGCGGCTATCCACCCAAATGCGGCCGTTCAAAGCCTCCACTAGGGTCTTTACGATGTACAAGGCGGCGCCGTTCTCGGCAACCCCAGGGATCTCGACCCGCCGTTCGCGGGCGAAAAGATTGGGCAGATGCTCCACGGCAATGCCGCCCCCGCTATCCTGGATTTGTAAAAGCAAATATCCCTGAGCGGTATTTTCCCGTTCCTCCCTGGCAGAGATGTGCACTGTGCTGCCCTCAGGAGAAACTTTGATGGCATTCTGGAGAAGTTTGACCAGAATCTGTTCGAGAGCCCCTGGATCGCCAGATACAGGCGAGAGTTCGCCCGGCAGGTCGCTCTGGATTTCGATGCGACGGCTATCCTGGAGCTCGCGCACCTCCTTCAAGGCATTTTCGATGACCCCCTTTAATGAAACGGCTTCAACATTCAGTTGAATCTGACCGCCCTGCAAATCGATAGGCGGGGTATAGTCGTCTAGGATCGCCATCATCCGCTGGGTGGCAAGGCGAATCCGCTCCAGGAATTTCCGCTGTAAGGCACCCAGGATGCCAACCGACTCGCCCAATAAGAAATCGGTGTAGCCGACAATGGAGGCTAAAGGTTGGCGCAGTTCGGTGCCCAGATTAGCGAGTAGGTTGACGGTTTCCCCTCCGCCACCTTCAATTTGGGCGCGGCGCAGTTGTTGCTGAGTTTCCTCGAGCTCTGCTCGCAAACGAGCAATCTCTTCCAGGGCAAGGCGCAGTTCACCTTCCAGGCTGGCAGAGTCGTTAGCCGCCAGGCGGGGCAACTCAAGCGGGACAGGCGCAGGCGGCTCAAGTTCGGTTGCTTGGCTCGCGCTCTCTTGCAAGGTGGCCAGTTCAGCCTGCAGGGTTTCCAGTTGCGCCTGAGTTTCGGCAAGAGCCTGACGGGTTTCAGCAAGTTCAACGGCAGCCTGGAGTTGAGGTTGCAATTGACGGATCAGCTTGCCAACCACGCGGCTCAAGTTCACCAATTGAATTTGCTCATCACCGCTCCAGGCGTGTTTGGAATACGGGGAAAGCAGGATAACTCCAAAAAGGGGCGCTTGATCGTCAGCATGGATCACGCCCATCAAGAGATCGCCGCTTTGATTCAAGCCCAGGCAAGTAGCCAGGTAACCCAAATCCGGCGTAGGGGCATCGGCTTTCATGCGCATGGGTTTGGCATGGCGAAGGTTGGCTGCCAGGGTGGGCATCTGGCGGCCATCGAGAACGCCGCCCTCCAGGTTTACCTCGCGGATGAGGTCATAGCCGCCATGCAGGAGGATGTGCCAGCTCTCATCGGGTGGAGAGACCAGACAACACAAGTCGGCGCGCAGGGCGCGGGCAAAGAGGGCGGACAAGGCGTTGCTCAACTGCCCTCGCTGCATGTCCATGGGCAGGCTCAGACAGGTTTGAATGAGTTGCATTTCGAGGGGCGCCAGGCGCTCAGGCTGGGCGACGCTTTCAGCCTGCGAGGCGGATGGCTCAGCCGTAAGCGGCAGCGGTGTGCGCAAGGGGATCAGGATCAACAGCGGGTAAGCGATGATCTCTGCCAGCCGAATGACGCCCGAATAATCCCGCTCCAGGGCTGGAAAGAGAAAGTGGAGCAGAACTCCCGCCCCAATGACCAGAAAGAAGAGCAACCCCGCGCTCCAGCCATCGGGGCGTTTGAGGATGAGTAAGCTAAGCGCCAGCAAGGCAATCAGTACCCCAGCCAGCGTAGCCGCCTGATCGATCAGGCTGGCGTTGAAAGACGTCGTGCCGGCCTGATTCAGCCACCACAGGCAGAGAAACAGACCAAAAAAGAGACCAAAGAAGGAAAATAACAAGGCAGCAAAATCCGCCCGGCGTTGCGGCTGAGGGAACGCCCACAGCCAGAGCAAGATGATCAGGCTCACCAGCCCAACGCTGCGCTCGAGGGCCGGCAACAAAGCCTGTTCAGCGATCAAGCCCTGCCAGGCAAGCCCTCCGCCAACAAAGAGAGCGAGGCGTAAAACGATGAGCGGCAAAAAACCGATCAGCAGGCGGCGGCTTGATGTGGGTTCGTCGCTTTTCCCCAAGTAGAGACTGACCGGTAAAACCGCCACAAGGGAGAAGGCAACTACCAAATGATAGATTAAATTGCCCGGCGGGTTGGTGAGTAAGTCCAGAAAGGGTTGAAAAACATCTGGCATGGGCAAATCCTTGCTAAATTATAGCACGTGGCAAAAATTTTTCACTCAACAAGGTTGACAAACGCCATAATCGGAGTAAAATTTTGTATAGAAAGCCGAAGTGGCGGAACTGGCAGACGCGCTACGTTCAGGGCGTAGTGAGCTTACGCTCGTGTGGGTTCAAATCCCACCTTCGGCACCTGTTGTCATCCTCCATATCGATGGGTTAGGACTTGTCCGCTGTGGCGGACAAGTTTTCTTAAACAGCTTTGGGAAGGGATGCAATCTTTATGCCCGGCCGCAGGTAAGGCAATGCCCTGGCAAGCAGGGGTTTTCCCCCCTATGCCCCAGAAGTTGGTTGAGGTAGAAGCTCACGGTTGAAACTCTACGCTGAACGTCCACGTGGCTGGGAAACTGTAGCCAAGGGCATCGTAGAATCGCTGCAGCACTTCCAGATCGGTCATCTGGGGCGGTTTTTGTTTGATCTGTGGCCATGCTCCGCCACCTCCGTTTCCGGAAAAGGTGATCCATTCGATTTCGATCCCTTGCTGCCGCAGTTTCTCCCTAGCGGCTTGCAGTTGATCGTCGGGGATGATTTCTGGCTGGCTTTGTTCGATGCGAACCGTGAGGATGAGCGCTTCGGGGCGGCTGTGATGTCCGACGGCGAACCCGCCGATCACACAACGCACATTGCCGGGCAGGGTTGCCCACTCAGGTCGCCCAGTCATGCCGTAGTCGCTATCAAAGATCAACCCATAGTCGCTCAGCGATGCCTGAGCCTGGCCGATTTGCAACGTGGTTTGGTTGGAAAGCATCCAGTCCGCCTGACCAGGCTTGTGGTAGCACAGATAGGCTCTGGTGAAGGAGGGGGTGATTTCCAGCTTCTCTAGGCGCATCTGTAAGCCTTCGGCGCTGACATCCTGAAGCGGCGTGAGGACAACCGCCGGGTAAGCCGGGAGATCGAGATCGAAGGTGAACTCCTGCCCTCCCTGCGCTTGCCAGACATTGAAGGTGATTTTCAGCTTGCCTACAAAGCGTCCGTTCACAATCGGCTGCCTGGATGAGAAGACATCGCTATCGGCTTTTTGACCAGGCGGTTGGGCAAAGGTGAGCGTGGCGATAAAAACGGTTGGGTCGTTTTCAGCGGATTGAACACCGCCTCCACCAACGAAAAATGGTTTGCCTTCCAGATCGGTCAATTGGATGTCGGGGTATTGCTCGGCTGACAATCCTTCGACCCGATAAACCACGGCAGCGCGCAGAGCATCTACATAGGCATGCAGCAGGGTCACCCTGATCTCGCCAAGTTCCTGGGAAGGAAGCGGATCGATGCCCGGAACGGATTTGCGCCACGGCAGCTCCGCCCAGATGAACTCCAATGACCCGCCGAGGTGCTGGCCGGTCGCATCTTGCAACCCTTCTACCAACACCCGCAGGGATTGCACATCTTGCGGCAGAGGTGGAAAGAGCGCTTCGAGACAATGCCAGCCGTTTTCGGCCACGCTTTCGATCAGCCGCTGCGGAAGCACAGCAGGGGCAGTGAAGATCGTCTGCGGGTTTTGCCCGCTTTCCAAACCGGCCGCATAGCTCAGCTTCGGGCTGGGTATGCTGGATTGTTGATAACAGAGTCTGGCGCGGGTCTCCTGCGGGGTCGCCACGACCCACTCAAGGCGCGTTTCCTGACCACCATAGCGCACGGCGTAGGTATTTCCGCCGCCATAAGACGTCTGGTGCACCAGCACCTGGGCGGCGGTGAAGCGAAAAGTATCCAGAACCATGCCGTTCTCATCGAGCAAGGGAATGGCAAGGCTGAGATCAGTCAGAGTTTCGGTGCGGTCTGGGGTTTCGCTCGCTCGAATGAGCTGATGGACAACATAGCGACCTTTCCATCCGCTTTCGCCCGGCGTGAGCGCCATGCCCGCCCCGACATATTGCTCGGCTTGCAGATTGCCAAAGTTGAGTTGGGGAATGCCCAAATGCTTGCCATCTTTCAAGCCAGAGACCGAAAAGCCAATCGCCTGCCACATATGATCGAGATATACCCAATCGAGGCGCAGGGTCACACCCTGCAGGGTTTGGGCTTCACCCACAGGAACGGCAGGCGGCAAAGGTGTGGCAGTTGGCAGAGGGGTGGGCACAGCGGTGGCGTTTTGCTCGCTGACCAGGCCGGCCTGGCTGACCGCCTCTAAACCGACATCGCCGCGGAAATAATTATAGAGTGCATACGCAACGCCGCTGACCAGGGCAAGCGCCAGCAAGACTAGCAGCACGGTCCAAAGCAGTTTTCTGGCAGGTTTCATCGTTTTGATCTCCTTTTGTTCGAGGGCTGATGCCAGTTGCGGCCACAGGTTGACCGTCTCCGGCACCTCCCGGCGAGCGATGGATTGCAGGGCGGACTTTAGACGCTCATCAGGTTTCATCTTGCCCTTCTTTCTCCAACAAGGCGCGCAGACGAGCGCGGGCAGCATTCAATAACCATTTCACCGTGCCAGGCCGAAGGCCGAGTTCTTCCACCATTTCTTTCTCACTCCAACCCAGGTAATATCGTTGCACCAGCACCGCCCGCTGACGAGGGGAAAGCTTTTGCAAGGCATTGAGCAGATGTTGTTGATCTTGCAAGGCTTCAACCTCCGCTTCAGCCGATTGTCCGCTGCCAAACAGGCTCTCGAACCAGACTTCCTCGCCATCGCTTTCGGCATAGAGGTTGCGCGCCTGTTGCCTGGCTGCTCTGACTGCGGCGCGGATGACACTGCGCAGAAACCAGGGTTCGAAGGGGCGCTGCGAGTCGAAACTGCGGATGGCGCGCGTCAGGCGCAGGAAACATTCTTGCACCACATCTTCGGCAAGGGCAAGATCGCGCGTGATGAGATTGGCAACGCGCAGCGCCTTGACCTGATAGCGCAAGACGAGGAACTCTAACCCGGCGAGATCGCCATCTTTCAAACGCTGGATAGCCGCTTCTTCGTCCATCGTCCTCCGAGAGGGGTTGGGTGAGCGCTCACACTATAGCATATAGTCCGCAAGCCCGCAAAAGGTTGGGGAGAGGATAACAGGTTTTTGGGCATTTTTGGGAGAATATGGCGCTTTGATAGCAAGGAAGAATAACCCAGAGGCAAACTTCTCCGCACTGGAGCGAAAAATGGTAAGATTAAACAGATGGATTGGACACCGCGGGCAAGTCCATGCTAATAGAAGAATTCAGTATCGAACTTTATCCACCGCCGTGGGGTCCGGGTAGCGACCGCTTTGCTGCCCGAACGCGCTTTTCGGTGAACATATCCAAAGTCCTCCCTTACCTGAATGCTGTCCTGCGCGGCGCTCATTATGTGCCATCGATGAACATGCTCATAGTCAAGCAGGGCAGCCTGCTGGTGGCATTTCACCCTTATGAAATCGCCATTACCGAAGCCGAAAACTACGCCGCTGCGGAAAGACAACTGAAGCAGTGGATCGACCTGGTCAATCAAACGTGGGAGCGCCGTCGTGAAATCACCCCTGACCAGAGCACCCGCCCGCGCCCGACCCATATGACAATCTACAAATTGCTACCCAACACCAACTGTCGCCAATGCGAAGAGTTGACCTGTTATATCTTTGCCACCAAGCTGGTGCTGGGGTTGAAGCAATTGGAGGACTGTAAACCCCTCCTGGAAGCGGAGCACGCAGACAAACTGGCGGCCTTGAAGGATTTGCTTTCGCTTTAATGAGGCGGGCTTGGGTGAGCGATCGACGTTTTTGGATTGGTGATCCTTTGAAAGTAATATCTTGAATTTGAAAAAGCAGGATAGTTATGAATTACTATCTTTCAGTATGAGTTCAATGAACCTATAAGCGATTTTCTCGATGTCTTCTATGGTGAGACTTGCCTCCCATGTAGTTTGGCCGTATCGAGAGTTCCAAACACGTAACCCAGTTATTTCTTTATTTTTATTACTGAGAAACTCCAAGTTGCAATGTACGATAGCGTTCCGTAAATAACGGACGAGTTCCTGCAAGTCTTTTGCTTCATAATTGCCTTCAACTGTCGGGATAGGCCAGCCTTGGTTTGCTAATTCCGAAAGAGGTGTTTTAGGTATTTTGTCAAAATACCTTTCTTTCGGGAATACGAGAAGTCCAAGCATCGAATTGATTAGTTGGGTGACTTCATACACTTCTATATTATTATCGGGTTTTGTCCTTTTAAGATAGAGCAAAGCATCGAGATTTTTGCGAGTGCGGTATGCAAAATCTTGCACAAGTTTTTCGTACTCCATCACATTCCACTCCGAGACCTATGAGTTGAGAGAGGGTCGATGGCACTGGGGTTGAGTTAACATAGCTCCTCATTAGAAGCCAGACAGTTGAGCGTTTTCAAAAAT
>Ga0308397_1000752_pt1 | contig 21020 bp, 29 predicted proteins | sample Hotspr20SampleT8_FD_202356 | JGI IMG/M metagenome (GOLD analysis project Ga0308397, IMG submission 202356) | Hot spring phototrophic mat microbial communities from Mushroom Spring, Yellowstone National Park, Wyoming, United States - 20051001_T8 ...
GCATTAGGGCTGACCGCCAAACAGCTCATCAATACCCTGCTCTACCAGACGGTCAGCAAATACGCGAAACACGAAACCAAAATCGTTGCGCCTGAGGCGCACAAAGGAGGTGAATAATGGCAGTTTACGGACTGCGTAAAATGCAGATTGGAAAAGAGACAACCTGGGGAACGGCAGTTACGCCTACTCTGGAACTGCGCGGCATCAGCGACCTATCGTTTGAGTTCGACCCCGCCATCGAGCTGAAGGGAGAAGTCGGACATTTCACGCCCAGCATCATCAAGGAACGCATCCCGGAGGTGAGCGCGTCGTTCGAGATGGACGTTTCTTATCAACACGTTCTTTATCCGCTGGCTATGGCTTTCGGCGAGCCGACTCCATCCGGCACGGGGCCTTATACCTGGACGTTCAACGCGCCGTATTCTGCGCCGTCCAGCCCGAAGTCTTTTACTGCCTATTATGGCTTCTCCGGCGCCGGGATTTACAAAGCCGCCGGGCTTCTGGCGAACAGCCTGACCATCTCCGGCAATGCCGATGAAGACGTGATGCTTTCCTTTGAAGGACTGGCGCGCACGCTGGAGACTCAGTCGATTTTCCAGACGTTGACGCTCGAAGATGTCCAGTACGTCTCCGTCCGGCACGGCTCGTTTTATCTCGACTCCTTCACGGGGACGATAAAGACAACCCAGGTGAACGGCACGCTGATTGAGTTCGAGCTTTCGGCGGACTTGGCGCGCCATCTCAAGAAGTTTATCTCCGGCGCGACCCAGCCCGAAAGCTACGGCGAGGGCGCCTGGGACATCGGATTGCGGATGGTTTATGAGTGGAACAGTACGTCTAAGACATTGCTGGATGAGCTGACCACCGGGACGGTAAAACGTCTTATTTGTGTCAGCTTCACGACCGGCAGCGGCGCCGGCGAACGTCTGTTTGAAATCCAGATGCCCGGCGTACTTGCCGAACCGGTTACGCTCTTTTCTGAGCGGGACGGCAATGCCACGGTCGAGATGAACTGGAAAGCCATCTACCAGTCCACGCTCGCAACGCAATTGAAAATCATTGTCAAGAACGATAAGAGTACGTTATGAGCGAGCAACCCCAAAACGAGAACGAAAACGAGAACGTTCGTGATATTCGGATTCACGTCCGGCCGGGTTTCACCCGCAGGCCCGGCACACTTCGCCTGCGCCAGAAGTTCTTTCGCCTGTCGGCGCAAGCTGCGGAGCTGGAAGAACTTGCGGCACAAAACGACAAGAAAGCGCAGAAAGAGGCTTTGAAGCTGTTCGTCAAATACGACATGCTCCTTGAGCATGTCTTGCGCATCGGGTGCGAAGTGGAGGGCGGAACGATTGATGAAGCTCTGGACAATCTCTCTGCCGATGAAGCCGACGAACTGTTCCGTCAGGTTCTCGGAATCGGCGGGAGCAGCCATTTTTTCGGGAGCAATACGAATGGGACTACGCCAGAAGCATCCTGATAATGGCCCAGGAATGGGGTACACCCCCCTGGGAGGTAGAAAGGGAGCTGTCGCTCTACTGGTATGAAGCATTCGTCAGGTTTACGCGAGAGCGCGACCGCGAACTGAAGAGACTGTCGCGCAAGAGGTGAAAATGGCCGGAGAAATCAGGGTACATATCATCGCCAAAGACCTTGCCTCCCCGGCCATCCGGGGAGTGGCTGGGTCTTTGCGGTCTCTGCAAGCCGAGGGACACGCGGTCGGCGGCGTGTTCGGCTTTTTGCGGGATGCGGCCGCTTCGGCGATGGGGTTTATCTCTGCAACAATTGTCAACAGCGGTGTGATGGCACTGCGCAATCTCGGCGCCGAAGCGCTGAACGCAACGATGAATTTTGAGAGCTTGAGTATCATGCTTGAGGGGATGGTGGCAAGGGACCTCAAGCGCGCGTCCGATGGAACGCTGTCCTATGGCGACGCGCTCAAACAAGCCGGGGGAGCGTCTCAAGAACTCTTGCAATGGATTGAACAATTAGCCATCCGCTCTCCGTATGCCACGTCTGCCGTGACGGAGAGCTTTGCCCAGATGGCGCGCTACGGCTTTCCTATCGAGGAAGCCAAAGCGATGACACAAGCACTGCTCGATATGGGCGCGGGCTCCGGCTTGACCACTGCCGAGCTCAACAGGGCTGCGTATGCTCTGGGGCAGATATATGCTTCCGACAAACTGCTCATCCAGGACTTGCGCCAGCTCATGAACGCCGGGATTGACGTGCGCTCGATTCTCGACCGCATGGGGGAGAGCTTCGAGAGCCTGCGGGAAAAGCAGGACAAAGGCGGAATCTCGACCAAGGCATTTCTCGAAGCCTTCCGCGAGGTGGCGGGCGAGGACTACGCCGGAAACCTCGAACGCATGACCAAATCCTGGGCAGGTCTGGCAGGCGCTTTGCAGGACGTGAAGGAAATCGGCTTGCGGAAACTGTTTCAAGGGACGCTGGAAGTCTTGCAGCCTCTGGTTGCTCGTTTTACGGAGTGGATTTTGGGTCCGGGACTGGCGCGCCTGGAAGCCATCGGAAAGAGCCTTGGCGAGCTGACAGACAAAATTATCCGCATCGGGACGGCATTCTTCCAGACCGGCCCGCTGTCGATAGAGTTTGCCGAATCGCTGCAGTTGGTCAGTGAGCGGTTCGGCGAGACCTACCGGGATAGGATAATCCCGGTGCTGGAGGATGTCTGGAGGAAGTTTTTGGAGTTCGGGGGGAAAATCAAGAACCTGTTCTCAACGCTTTTTGCCGAAGGGTTCTTCAGCGATGCCTTCCGCAAATCGGTTTATGACCTCTCTCCGCTTCTCGGCAAAGTTTATGACGACCTGTCATCCAGGCTAAAGCCGGCGATAGAGTGGATTATCGCCAACAGGGGAGCACTGCTTGAGACGGCAAAAGCCGTTGGGGCGGTGCTGCTGGCAGTCAAAGCCTTTTCCATCGTTTCAGGCGCTTTGTCGGGGCTCTCGGCTTTGCTTACGGCGCTGCTCTCCCCCATTGGGCTGCTCATCCTTACGGTTGGACTTCTCGCCTTCGCGTGGAACACAAACTTTGCCGGAATGCGTGACCAGTTGACGGCACTCTACAACGAGAGCATCCTGCCGACCTTTGAGGCGATGAGACTTAAATTCGGCGAACTGAGCTTATCCCTGTCACAGATGGGCATCGACTGGCAGAGGATTTGGGGCGTTATCACAGGCTATTTCGCGTTTGCATTTGTCAATATGCGTCATCAGTTTGGCATGGTTTTGGCGCTTATCCGCGGCGACTTTGACGCGTTCGGGATGCACTTGCGGGAGTGGTTGGTAAACATCGGAGAGAAAATCGTCTCCCCCCTTATCAAGTGGCTGACGGGGATAGAAATCGATGCTCGCAAAGCCATCACGGGTTTTGGGACTTATATTTGGATGGCGATGGAGCTTTTGACGCTCAAAGTTTCCGGCGCTATCGAGACCATGAAAGCCAATGTCATCAACGGCTTTATCGGCATGTATAACGCCGTTATCGGGCAGGTAAACCGCTTTGCGGGTATCGCCGATGGCGTTATCCAGAAAATCAAGTCCGCCTTCAGCCCGGCGAGATTTGTTGGCATCGGAAAAGACATCGTGGACGGCATCATCAAAGGAGTACTCGATAACGCTTACCGTATTGCGCTGGCTTTCAACGGAGCGCTCATCCCGGTTATCAATGCCATCAAGGCTCTTCTTGGCATCTCGTCGCCAAGTAAGGTGTTCGCCCAGATTGGGCAGCAGATGGCGGCCGGGCTTGCTTTGGGCTATCAGCGCGGTCTGGGAGAGATAGCACTCCCCGGTGTCAAGATGACCTCTCTGCCTGCCGCAACCCCGGCGCCGGTCAGTATCAGCGTTGTCATCAACGCTCAAGTGAGCAGTGATATTGATTTGCAGACTATGGCGCGGCGGGTAGCGGAGGAAATCCGCATGCGGGCGCTGCAAGGAAGAGGAGCAATTATCTGATGACCATCTTCCGCCTGCGCTTCGATGATGTCGTTCTGGCAAGCAAGACGCTGACCCTGACGGCGTCGAACGGCTACGGCGTGCTGGACTATGAATGCGGCGCAGAAGAGGACGCGCTGACGCTCGCTCTTCTTGGGACATCGACCACACAAAACCTTTCCCTGCTTGGAGACCTGGAATGGGTGGCCGAGCGGGTGAGGGATTACAATAAAAACTCCGGCTTTGCGCGTGTATATTTAGAACGTGACGTGAGCGACAGCGGCACAGATTATTACCGCACGCCGATTGATGACCTGCAGATTGAGCTTGACCGCGACTTTTACCGCGACCTGAACGGGCGCAAGCCGGAGGTGACGCTGAAAGTGAAACACCCGGCTTACTGGGAATCGGGCGAAGTTGGATTGAAAATGTACAACCCGCACGTCGCCGGCGACACGGCTTCCCCGATTCGGGTTGACAATCTGACGAGCAATCAGGGCGGGACGCTGGGAAACTTCTACAGCTATCTGACCTATAACTACGCCGCGCACACAAACGATTTTTCCAGCCATCTACCCTATCCGCTGAAAATCGAGTTGACCTCTCAAGACAGCAACGCCATCGATGCGGTTATCCTGACCGTTGGCAACCAGATGAACAGCGGGGACAAGAATCAGCGCGTCTTCGACGCAAAGGACGGCGCGGGCGGTACGCAAAAGCCAGGGACGGCAGACTATAACAATTATCAATACGGATATTACAAAGAGCTAAACGTTAGTACAAGCTGGTCGAGCGTGATAAGCTGGACGATTAGTGATTTACGCATGTTCGAGTACGACCCGCTTCTGGTACTGGCGCGGGTGCTCAATCCCTCGGCAAATGTGAGACTTGGGGTGCGCATCGGCAAAGGCTCGGCGGTTTTCTCAGAATGGCGGCAGACCGAAGCCGAATCTGTCGAACTGATAAAGACGGGCATTCTGCGCACTACCGCGCTTGACCTGAGCACAAAATACGACACGACTTACAATCTGTCCCTGCTTGCCATAGCAGGGACGAATACAACGCTCGAACTAGACTACTTGGAAATTTTTCCCGCTCAAGACCTGGTCGAGGTCTTTTCGGCTTCTGGGCGGGGTCTTGCAAACGGGGAGAAGCTTATCATCGATGGCGCAGAGCGCAGAGCATACGTCCAGGATGGCACTGGCAAAGTGATTGACCACTGGGTAATCCGGGGCGGGGGAAGTTTTACCTGCCTTCCGGGAACGGGCGCAGTAATCTATATCAAGATGCGCGGCGCGGGACATGTGTTGAAACGGGTCAACGCGCAGGTGTTTGCGAGAGCAAGGACGCGGGCATGATACGGGCAAAGATACTCAGCCGTCAATCGCTTTACGTGCTGTTCACGGAGGACGACCTGCGGGTTGAGCGCATGACCCTGGCCGCGTTCGGCGGATTGGTAAGCGCAGAGGTTATCCTGCCGTTTGCCGGAGTAGAGGAGGAATACTTAGCGCTTGTCGGCAACTACGTAGAGCTATGGGACGAGGAAGAGCTGGGACGCTGGGTCGGTCTGATTACCAACGTGCGCGTTCCGCATGGTCAGATGACCCTGCAGGCGAGCCTGGATGATATGGCTAACAGCGTCAAGGTGATTTCTGCCCTCGGCATGAAGAACGTCCAAACGGACTGGGTAGAAGATGTCGTGAGCATTGCCACATACGGGCGCAAGCAAAAGCTCCTGACCGTCTCGGAAAAGACCGAAGGCGAGACAAATACGCTGGCAGGCAAATACCTTGAACTGCACAAAGAGCCGAATATCGGATTGGACGTTGCCGGTATGGGCGGGGATGAGGTCGTCATCGGCGTTATCGGACTGATGCAGACCCTGGATTGGATGTACTATGCTAACGACAAAGGTTATGAGGGTTATTCCGAGACCGGTTCGGGCGGACGGGAAATCGGGGAAGATGACCGACCGAAGCTCGCGCAGCAGATACAACTATCGTCGACTTCCGGCTGGTCGGCAAAGAAAATCCGCATCCGACCGTGGAAGTACCCGGAAGCCAATCCCCCGACCGATAACCTGGTTGTCAAGCTATGTCAGGATGCCGGTGGTGTCCCCGGCACGGCTCTGGCAACCGTAACCATCCCGGCGGGTGAAATCGGGACATCTTCCGATTGGACGGAGAAGGAGTTTGCAAGCGCGGTCAACCTGTCGCCGGGCACGATATACTGGATAACGGTTGAGCGCTCCGGGTCGGTAGATGCAAGCAAATATTTCATGGTCGACACCAATCTGGATTTAGGCTATCCGCGGGGCGACCTGTACCTTTGGTACACCAACTTATCGGCTTGGAAGCACGCGCCGCAGAAGGGAGACCTGAACTTCGAGCTTATCGGCATGGGGAGCGTGAAGGAGCAAATCGAGAACATCGTCACGACCTGCGGACAATTTTTGAATGGTGTAGAATTCCAGAGCAGTTTCGGCACAGAGACCAGGGTATTCCGCGAGGGATATAACACGGCTCTTTACGAGTTGAAAGAACTGCTCAAGCTGGAGAGCAATCGGGCAATTGCTTACGTAGATTCTAATCGCAAGCTGGTTTGTAAACTTCTCCCCTCCGAACCATCTACGGAAAGCGATTACTATTATCTGCGCAGGGATGGAAAGACGCGCTATCGAGCAGACGTTTTCGCCGGCGTCAAACTCGGCGAGTACTACTTGCTCGAAGATGCCAGGTTGAAGGTCGGCTTCTTGCCGGAAGAAGTCGAGTATCAGGGTGGAAGATGGCGCATTAGTCGGATTGCCGGACGCAGCAGTCCTTACCTGCTGGGGGAGGTGTACTGATGACGGAAACGGCGCATGAACTCTGGGAGCGCTTACGTCCCTTCGCCATGCGGGACATCGAGCAGCTTGCCAACCTTGCCAAGCGCACTTCTAGCAGCGAGGGAGGGGCGGAAATCGTGCTTTATGGTTCGAAGGTTCGCAGGTACACGGCAGATGAGGACGGATTGCGTGCGGCGATTGGTGCCGCTGCCGACTACGATACGATTACCATCCCTGCTGTACATATCCAACTCAACAGTACGCTAAGTATCCACAAGAAGATAAAACTTATCGGAGTTCGAGACCCTGTGCGGAACGTTTCTTTGGACACTTATCACAAAGGAGCCGTAATCAGTAATGCTCCTGGGTTTGTGAGTGGAAACTTAGTCTCTATCACTACTGGACAGGTTGCACTGGATAATCTCGCGTTTTTGTTCGCTGCGAACTCTACGACTCTTGCACGTGGAATTTATTGTCAATCTTCGGGATACTCCTTTCGAGATTTGCTAGTGTATGCTAGCAACAGCAGTTCTGGGACAACTTATGCAATTCAAGTTGCTTTAATGGCTGCCTTGAGTCGAGTTTACACATTTGCTTCAACTTCCTCTGGGACAGCTGCCGGTTTAGTCGTGGGACCCCATTCTGCAACAACACTTTACGCGGACTTGTGTTACTTCGAAGGGATTTCTACTTCTGGACAAGGGTATGGATGCATTACTTATTCTTGTACAGGTCAAATCGCACATTGTGGTTTTAGAGGTACGACTTACGGATTACAAATAGCAAGTTTTGGAGGTGGATAGATGGCTGTGATCAAGGTAATCGGGAGTTACGCTAATAAGGTTTTCGTCGCGGCAGGGGAGGAGTTACAAGTTTACGCGATGCAATATGATACGATTACCGTCGACGGCACACTGACCAAACTCAATGGTGACCTGAGTGGTGGGACGTCTACGTTTATCGGTCTTACGGATACGCCGAACAGTTATTCAGGTCAAGCCAACAAGGTTGTCTCCGTCAAATCTGCCGAAGACGGTTTGGAGTTCAAAGTCATCCCACAAGGTACGGGGTCGCAAAATCAAGTCGTCTTTTGGGACGTGAATAACCAGATTAAAGCCATAACGGGTATCGAATATGAGTCCACTTTGGACGCTCTAGCACTTATCGGCGACACCCTCTACGGAGATTATGGCGAGACCTTTTGGTCTCGTGGCTATGTAGACATACGACGCATAACCGATAGTTATAATCCGTTCTTGGCTTTTTGGCGCTCTCGCCAAAGTGGAAGTGGAGCGGTGCAGAACAACGACCTGCTCGGTCGAATTTCCGCTCTCGGTCATGACGGCACTGATTGGGCTAGTGGAAGTCGGGTAAGGATAAATTTGCGAGCAGCACAAAACTGGTCGAGCACGGCACACGGTACAAAGCTGGACGTGGAAGTCACTCCAACGGGAAGTACTACTCCCGTCACTGCGGTCACGATTGACGAAAATGGGCTCAAAAACGAGCGCACTAACACGGTGCGAACAAAGGATTATACACTGACCGTGCCAGGGACTGGAACGGCAGTGTTGGGTTCAGGGACAACTAATACTATCCCCAAATTTACGGGGACGAATGCGATTGGGAATAGTGTAATGAGTGAGATTTCGGATGGAGTGCAGATTCAAACTGGAAAGACTTTGGTACTAAATGGGTATGGGTTGGATACTATAGGTTATTTGGCAAAATTTCCTCAAAATACTATTAGAGACCACTTCACAACTAGTAATATGTCATCCTATTGGAATGGGTGGACATATACTCCAGGTACTGTTAATTACAGTTCTCGTAATCATTTTCTTATTCCTTATAGCAATGCTGCTAATAGTACTTTTTTCTTATACAAGACTCAAACTGTTCCAACAGATGGATCTCAAATGGAGGCATGGATTGGGACAGACCTGAAACAAACTAGTGCAGGAATACGTATGGATAATGGTTACGTTGACAATACAAATGAATACTCTGTAGAACTTTATCTAAAATCTGGAGTTGGGTCATATCCTTCAGGTGTTGCATTGTTTCTCCGAAGAAATGCTTATGGAACAATAACAGAAACGCAATTATGCGACCAATTTCCACCCTCCAAAGCGTATAGAGTAATATTACTACTTACTGGCACAACTGTATATGTTTATGCAGGGGATGAAATATTTATTGGTGTGTCAAGTTTAGGTGAAACTACAATAGGTTCTAATATAACATTCCAAAGACATGGATTATTTGTCAGAGCAACTACCTCAGCTCAACGAATGGGACAATTTCATTATTACGCAACCAATTTCTAGGAGGACTTGTGGACATTTATCGTACAAAACACAACTCAATTTATACACAATCCAAAAAATACCCAGCTTTGTGGGTAGAAATAATGCTATCTGACAAGGATACAGAAGAAGCTGCAGAGCAAAAATTGTTAGAACAATTGCAAAAAGCAGAAGCAGAATACGAACAAAATATGCATTTTATGCCAGACGAGGAAGGTAATCTAATCGAAATTCAAAAAGACAAACCAACATTATCAACTATTAAACGCTGGATTCGCCAGTATCGCAATCAATTACTTGCCGAGAGTGATTTTGCTGTTTTACCTGATGTGCAAACTAACAAGTCTGCATGGCAAGCATATCGGCAACAATTGCGGGATTTGCCAGAGACGTGGAGGTTAGATACCGAGACTCCGAGTGTGGATGTATCGCAAATTCTGGAGTACGCGGATGTGGTAAAATTGCCGTTTCCGCAGAAGCCGGGTTAGAGGAGAAGCGGACAATGGATGGATTCGTTGTTAATAAATTCCTGAGGCAAATCGGTTATATAACCGTTCGGTCCGGCGTGTCTTGCGAAAAATGCGGCGGTAGACCCAAGGCGGTATTGCTCCATAAGGGCAAACATCACGTTTATTGTCAGACTTGCTTTGAGAAGTTGAAACCTCCCAAAGACATAAGCATATCCGATTTACATCGCAAAGAGGACTCGTTATGACAGAGCAGACAACAAGCGAGCGGAGACGAGATTATCCGGAAATCCTGAAACGCATCGAGAGCATCGAGGAGACCTTGCGCGGCAACGGCAAAGACGGGTTGATGGTGCAAGTAGCGCTCATCAAGCAGGAAAGCCTTGTCATCAGCTCGAAAATCGATGACATCGAAAGTAAGCTGAGCGACATTACCTGCACCATCAACGAACTGCGCCTCGGACTAGAGGTAGAAAGGAGGACGCGCGCGGAAGAGAAAGAGCAGAAAATCGATTTTCGGTTTATCGTTGAGCATATCATCATCCCGATTGCCATCCCCCTCATCGGCGGGGCAATCTGGGCAACCATCTATATCTCAATCAATGCAAAAGGAGGTATCCCATGAACGGACAAGACGTTGTCAACGGCATTCCCATCTTGTTTGTCGTTATCGCCGTGGTCGAGTATCTCAAAAAGCTCGGAGTTGACGGCAAAGCCCTGACGGTAGCCAGTCTGCTTACCGGGGCAGTACTCGGCATCGCTTACCAGCTTCTTTATCTCAACTTACCGCCGACCCCGGAAAACGTCTTTACTGCTGTCGTTTACGGGCTGGTGCTGGGGCTGACGGCAAGCGGTGTGTATGATGCCCAGAAGAGCGCCGCAAAATGAAAGCGTTGAAGTATCCCTTCGTGGGAAGCTATCCAATCACCCAAAAGTTCGGCGAGAACCCGCAGGTTTACGCCCGTTTTGGCTTGGACGGGCATAACGGCGTTGATTTCGGTCTCCCTGTCGGAACGCCCGTCCTCGCCTGCGCCGACGGCGTGATTGAGCAGGTCAAGATGGATGCGCAGGGTTATGGACTGCATATCCGCCATCGGCTGGATTCGGCGTTTGGCAGGTATCTGGTCATCTACGCCCACCTGAGCCAGACGCTGGTCAAGCCGGGGGACTGGGTGATGTCCGGGCATCAAATCGCCTTGAGCGGTAATACCGGCTTCTCCACCGGCCCGCATCTGCACTTCGAGGTTCGGCTGGATAACAAAGCCGTTGACCCTCTGCCGCTGCTGGAGACAAGCGCAGAAGATGCCCAAAGCGAGAAGCTCCAGCCCGGCTTTGCGCGGGTGAGCGCCGAAGCCGGGCTGGTCATCCGCCTGAGCGGGCAGAGAGACGGAGACAACCGCCGGGGCTTGCTCAAGTACGGCGACACGGTCGAGGTCGTGCGGGAAGCGAACGAGAACGGCTATGTCGGCATCGTGCTGTATGTCAGCGAGAAGTACTTGACAAAGTAATACTTTCGGCGTATAATCTATGTTGGATTGAGACGGCGCCCCCTACGTTCTCATCCTTTACCGCCCGCGACTTCCCGGGCGGTAAGTCTTTTAACCCCGCTTGACATCGGTCAGGAAGTACTGTAAAATAAAACCGGCATGGAAATTAGCTCCTTTCTTGCCTTCCTTCACTTTGCAATAGCCGTGCGAAACGGCTATTGCAATTTTTTAATCTTTTAGAGCAAGTCATATGACTCAAAATCCGAGAAATCGTTTATATTTGTATTGACCAGATTTTCCAGAATAGAAAGGAAGTCCAAAATGTTTTACAACCCCGGCGAAATTCTAATCATCAACCCAAGGTTAGCCGCTAAGCTGGGTCTCAACGAAGCCATCATCCTCCAGCAGCTCCACTATTGGCTTGAGATGCCCGGCGTCGGTGAGATTGACACCGACGGCCACAAGTGGGTTTATAACACCTACGACCAATGGCACGAGAACTTTCCGTTTTTCTCCGTCATGACCATCAAGAGAACGTTCCTAAAACTTGAAAAGGACAGCATCATCGTTGCAAAACACAAAGCGCGTTGCGGGAGACGAACGAAGTACTACCGCATCAACTACGAAGCCCTGCGCCGTCTGGAAATTGAAGAAGCCAACCCGGGAACGCCAGAAACACCGGAAGACTACCGCGGCGAACTTCCCCTTCCCCCAACTCTAGAAGAGCTTGATAGATTGGAGGAAACATCGTATCAAAATGACATCCAAAGCGATGCATTAACATCATCATATCAATTTGAAACGCAATCATTGTGTCAGATTGATACGTTAGCATCATATCAATCTGACACGTTCTTAATTAACAAAGACTACGAATCCAAAGACTACGGTTTAACAGAGACTACAAAGGCGCGCTATCGCGCGCGCGAGCCAGGGGGGGTTGATTTTTGCGAACGACCGGCTGTTCAGGAAAGCGAGGACTTTCGGGAAAAACGCGCGAAGCGGAGCGACGCGCGGAAAGGCGCCGCCGCGAATTGCGCCGTCCTTGAGGAGGTGCCGCAGGAGGAAGTTTCCGCGGGCGATTTCCGCTGGCTCAAGAAGCAGTATCATGAGCTTGCGCGTGCCTTTCTGGAATTTGCCGGAGATGTCTATTACCCGCGCACGGCATCGGAGCGCAAGCTCTGGTACAAGACGTTGCATGAGTGGTATCTGATTGACGCGCGCCGCGAGGATGTGCGGGAGGCCGTCCTGAAACTGCGCAAGGACGGCTTGACGATTGGGGGAATCCAGAGCATCACCAAGACCTTGCGCGCCGTGAAAGCATCTGCGCATTACGACCCGCTTGAACTGCTCGGTTATCAGCGGCTTTGAGCGGATTTTCTGCAAGACAGGAGCTAAAGGATGGAGGAAGTCTTATTTTGCAACCAAGATGCCGAGAAGGCCGTTCTGGGGGCATTTTTAATCGACCCCAACCTGTACTATGAGTGTGACCTGACCCCGGAGCATTTCGCGCTCGGCAAGCATCAGGTCATCTTCCGCGCCATCGAGCGTCTGGTCAAGGCGGATGTCAACCCTGACCTCGTGACCCTGCGCGAGGAAATCGAGCGGATGGGAAGCGGGGAAGTCGTGACCTATGCCGATTTGTTGGAGCTAATCAATGCCACGCCGACCACATTGCACTTCGACCATCACGTGGGGGTCGTCAAGCGCCACCACCAGCGCCGCATCTTGCTCTCGGTCTTGCAAGATGCGGTTGGGCGGTTATCTCTTGATGATGACCCGGATGCGGTCAAAAAGCAGATTGTGGATGGCGTGTCGATTGCGTCTGAGGGAAGGGGGGCGGTAGGACTGCTTGAGCACCTGGATGCCGTATACGATGAGATTTACTCCAGATTCCGCGGGGGGCGCAGGCTTCCAGGTCTGCCGACCGGCTTTTCGGATTTGGACGATGCCATCGGCGGGGTGGATATCGAGAACGGCATGCTGATATACATCGCCGGCGAGCCCGGGGCAGGCAAAACGGCATTTGCCCTACAGCTTGCCGTCAACCTTGCCGATGAGCGCTACGGCAATACGCCGGGAGCGATATACTCGCTTGAGATGTCCGCCAAGCAGCTAATTTACCGCATGGCGTCAATGGTCGGCGAACATTCCATTTCAAAGCTGGTTATCGGCGATATCGGCGGTTGGGAGGATGAGCTTGTCAAGACATTCGACCGTCTATCCGGTCTACCTGTTTATCTCTGCGAGGACGCATCGCTGACCACGGCGTCCTTACGCGCGGATTTGGCGAGACTGCGCCAGAAGGGCGTGCGCTGGTTTATTCTCGACTATCTGCATCTGCTCAACGGCTACAATCAGCTTGACGACGTCCAACGCACCGAGAGACTGTCGCGCGACCTGGTCGAGATATGCCGGACGTTTCGCATGGCGGGGATTGTACTTGGGAGCGTGACCAAGGACGTGATGGACGGCTCTGCGCCGACCAAGCGGAGTCTACGCGGTTCTGGGCAGATAATCCATGATGCGGATGTCGTGATGTTCATCGCCGAGGCGCAGAAGGGGTTGGTGGTTGGAAACAACGGGAGTCTGGCGCGGACGGTGATGATAGAAAAGAACCGCAACGGCAAGAGCAAGGTTGCGTTTGACGTTATCCTGAACCCGGATCGGGGGATGAAATTCCTGCCGGTCCTCAAGACAGAGATAAGGTTTTAGCTTTAGGAAAGATTAAAGTAAGATTAAAGTTTCCAAAACCTCTTGACATCTTTAGAATAATATGTTATGATATAGACAATCAAACGGAAGTCTAACAAAAAGAAAGGAGCTAAAAATGAACCCCAACACCAAAAAACTCTCGAAAAAGCAAAAAGCGACAGTACAAGCGCATTCTTTAGGTGATGTGCTGATTGTTAACCGCTACACTGCCCCTGAGTTTATCGGAACTTATTACCAAGACGGCATCCGCTACAAGCTGTTTTACCAGTTTGACCTGGTGAAGCAGCTTCACTGCATCGGAATTTGGAAATATTGCGAGTTTAACACTATCAAGGCTACAAGTCGTTACTATGACGGCGCAATCACGAAAGAGCAGGCGATTTCGGCCGTTATCGATGCGTTTTCTTTGACCGAAGGGGGGTAATGTGAACGTGAGCTATATCGACCAGATTAAAAACTGCCTTCAAGCCAGCATCGATGCTGGCTTGAACGCCATCCTGATTTCCCCCCCGGGCTGGGGAAAATCCAAGATGGCATTTGAGAGCGCCCGGTCGCTCTACGGCGACCAGGTGCTCTTCCTCGAGCTTTCCCCCTCGACGCCCCCGGAAGTAGTCGAGGGGGCAATTGACCTGGCCGCCCTGCGGGAAGGGCGTCTGGCGCGCAACATCGAACGCACGCCCTACGACCCGTCTGTCAAGCTCGTCATTTTGGACGAGTTATGGCGGGCGAACGAGGTGGTGTTCGATTTACTATTGCACGCCACCCAGCCGGTAACGCGCGTTTCTCCCCCAGTTTTCTGGGGGACAAGCAACTTTATCAGCAGGGACAAGCGGTTCGATGCCCTGCGCGACCGTTTTGCCTTATGGCTCTGGCTTGAGCCGGTCTTCACTCGCGACGCCATTTTAGATTCGCTTGACCTCGCCCTCACCCCTCCCGGCGAGCCGGTCATGGAAACCGCCGAGGCGCGGGAGCGCGCTTTCCAACTCGCCGAGCAGGCAATCGGGAGCGGGTTTGGGGTCAACCCGCGCATTTTCGGCTACTGGGTGCGGGTGTTCGAGCGCTGCCCCAATCCGCTCGATGCTTTGTTGTACTGTTACCCCCTAGAGGGACCCGACCAGGCGTCCCGCTGGTCGGAGGTTATATCGGCAATCGCCGACCCGGAGGCGGCCGCCGTCCAGGGCTTCATGGCGACCGTGGAACTGCGCCTGAAAGACCTTGACGGCATGAGCCGGCATGACGGCATTGCCCTCTTTGGCGAGCTGGTCGCAGAAGCCGAGCGGGCGCTCGGCGGATATGAAAAGGGCAAGGAAGCGGTAGAGGTGCTGAAGAAACGATTTTTAGATTACGTTGCCGGAGGGAAGTCATGACCGGCATTCCCTCTTCGGTCGGCGGCATCATGGCGACCAGGGTTGGTCTTGACCCGATGCTGGTTGCCCTCGGTCGTCGGCTTCCTAACCCGCTGATGAAGGATGATGACTTCCAGGCCGGCATCGCCAACGACCTTTTCTGGAAGTTCTTCGCGGGTGGGGAGCTTCCCCACGACCCGCGCGTCCGCCCGAACGCAGGTCTCCTAGACATCCTGGAGGAGCGGAACGTCTTCGGACGCAAGACGGTCGGGCGCCTGTTCCTCTCCCGCGCCGCTGCCGTCCTAACCTGGGAGGCGATTGCGGAACTTGCGCGTGAATATCGCCAAAATACCACCCGAGTTGTGAGCCAGCAGGATTCCTTCCGTGAGCTGTTCGAGGAAGGAAAACTCTCTCCAACCTTTTCGGCAATGCTTGCCGAAAAACTTGCCCAAGTCCCAAAGGACCTGGAGACCGCGAATGCGATTGTGCGGTCTGTCGGCAAGGAGGAGGGGGAACTCGGCCAGGTCGACGTCACGGGAATTATCAATCTGGCGCGCAAGCTCGACGCCGAGGTCTTGCGCCGTTTTCTCGGCGCGGCGCGGGCGATGCTTGCGCCGCGGAAGGTACGCGTTCGAGAGTCGCGCCTTACGCGCGATATTCTCAACGCCTTTCCGACCGAGCGCCTACTGCTCTTTGACGAGCAGTTCGGCGACTATAAACTGCTCCAGTATGCCCGGCATGGGCTGCTGGGGCTTGAGCCCTTCGCCGAAGGAGGACATGGCGGGGACATCTTCGTCCTCATCGACGGCAGCGGGTCGATGCTGGATGATAACCGTCTGGTATGGGCGCATGCCCTATTCCTGGCGTTGCTTGAGGCAAGCAGGGATAGCCGCCGCCGCTGCCGGGGCGCGGTATTCGGCTCGGCAGGAGAGTATCTCTTCCGCGACGACCCGCTGGGCATCATCGGCTTTTCCTTCGGCTTAGGGACATCATTCGACTACGCTCTGACCGAGACGATGAATCTTGTTAAGCCCGGTGAGGAAATTATCATCCTCACCGACGGCGAAGACAGCGTCGGCGAGGACGTCAGGCAGAAATTCCTCGCCGGCAGTTACAGGCTGACCACCATTCTCATAAGGTCAGGTAATCAGTCTCTAAAGGAGCTATCGCGCGCCGTAATCTCCATCGATAACATCTCGCAAGGCGCGATTGAACGCGCAGCCGAACAGCTACGCAAAAGTATTTTTGAGGAGGAATAGACATGGGAATAGACATGGGAAACGAAGAATTTAAAAAGGCTATGAAGTTGGTCGAGGGAATGATGAACGGCATTGAAGTTGTTGCGGAAAATCTCGACCTGATTTTCGGCGTCTTTACCGCCTGTCTGGATGTCGCCCGCACGGCTTTGACCCTTGAACGGGTCGAAGCCGGCGCTTTTCGCGACCTGCTCATCGAACTTACCGGCTATTTCGAGCGCCAGGACGCCGCCGGACAGTTTATCATCCAGCGCTTTATCATCGCCTGGATGATAAACTTCGTCCGCATGATGGCGGACGAGTTCGAGTCTACCGACAAGGGCCGGGCGCATGAACTGCGCCTGCTGGTCGGGCGCGCCTTGCGCTCAATGGGGATTTACGATGAGCAGAGCGGTGACTGCAAGGTCTGCGGCGCCGCGTCACTATTTGGCGTCAACCCCCATGAAGAAGATTGCGTTTACGGGGGGACGCGCTATAAGAATTTGTACATTCGTGGGGGTAGGAATGGCGAGTAGTTATCCGGCCGGATTGGTGAGGGATGTCTTGCGCATCTGTCTGCAGATGCTTGAGTCTTTGTCGTCAGAAGAGATTGCCTTTGAGAGTGAGGATGACTTGCGTTTATTCCTGCTCTCATTGTTGATGGTAGTTGGTGCGGTTGCTGACAGTTATGAAGAAGATGGAGAAGGTGTCCTGAGGATTATATCTCGGGGGCTGATTCATATGATAGCGGAGGATATACATGGAGACGGCGAGCAGACATATTAGTTTGCTTCTCTTATTGTCCACTTTTGCGCTGGCGGCGGCGTCTGTTTTAGCGATAGCGCCGGTTGAGGACTTGGTCATCCTTCCCCATGCGCTTGGTCATTCGGCAGAGCTATGGTGTGCCGAGCGCATCCAGGCGTATATGTCCGGCAAGTGCAAGCCCCAGGTCTGTCAATGTCAAACGCGCTCTTATTACCTCTGCCCCGACCCGCGCCACGGCGCGCGCTGGCTGGGGCTGGTTGTGACCGGTGACGGCAAGGTTATCACCGGTTTCACCGCCAGGCGGGAGTACTGGCAGAAGAAAATCAAAAACTGTCTTTGCATGAGGTGAAAGAAGATGGAAAAGATAATCTGTCTGTCTGTGTTGATTGTTCTGGTCTTCTTCTATTCCGTCCTGCTGTACTCGCTCCTGCGGGTAGCGTCTTGGGCGGACGATAAAATCGAGGAGATGCGCGATGAGCGGGAAGTATAAAGTGCTTGAAGGCTTCGCGTGGCTGATGATAGCCGCGCGGGACGAAGACGAAGCCCTGGCGATTGCCGGGCGGTTCTACGGCGTTGATGAGGACAATATCGACATCGTCTTTGTCAACGGTTATTATTTCGCGCGCGTGCGCGAGGAGGCAAAAGATGGAAGAGATAATCCACAAGGGAAATGACGTTTACGTCAAGGTCGATGGGGAGGTCTACAAGCTGATGCGCATCAAGCGCATCGTCCGCACGCATCTTGCCGACTACTACGTCATCGACCGCGACTATTTCATGCCCGACAAGCAGCAGATATTGTTTGCTGGCGTTAACAGAGATGACCTGTCGTCGAGGTCGCTCGATTCCGTTATTACCCTGCGCGCGCAGGGCATCGACATCGCCGAGATGTGCGGTTACCGGCTAATCGATGTCGTCTACCTCGGCGACATGGCGGTTGAGAACCTGCTCCATGACGTATACATCTTCGTCCGCGTCCATGAGTCCGAACTATAGCCGTACAATCAATCTTATCTGCGACCGCCTGGGGATAGAGCGTCCCCAGGCGGAGTTTCGTTTTCACCCGGTGCGCAAGTTCCGCTTTGATTACGCCTGGCCGTCGCGCCGGTTATATGTCGAGATAGAGGGGGGCATATGGGTGCGTGGTCGGCACGTCCGCCCGGCGACGTACGAAGTCGACTGCGAGAAGTATAACCTCGCAACCCTGATGGGCTGGCGCGGCTTCCGCTTCACGCCGGCGATGCTCAAGGACGGGCGGGCACTTAGGACGCTGGCGGACTATTTCAGAGCGGAAAGATTAAAGGAAGATTAGAGTTTCCAAAATCTCTTGACATTGCTATCATAATATGTTATTATATAGACAATCAAACGGAAGTCTAATAAAGAAAGGAGCTAACGAAAAATGAACCCCAACACCAAAGTAATCTGTTCAAAGTGCGGCAAGGCTGAAGAATACCATCGAGCCCGTTCTCAGGGCTGGCTGGTAGCGTTACGCAAGGGCTCGGATTGGAAAATGGTCATCCGCTGTCCAAAGTGCGTGACACCTTATGCCAAAAAGATTGCCGTAAAGTAGCGTGAATTAAAAGCGAGGGTCTCCAAAAGTCAGTAAACTTACATCTTCCTCAGGAGACCCTCACTCAATCCAAAAGTCAACCCAAAAGAAAGGAGCAAACGAAAAATGAACCCCAGAAAATTCAAATTCATCAATCTGACACCGCACACCGTCCGTATTATTCACAATGAAGAAGTCATCGAAATTCCGCCATCCGGAACGGTTGCCCGGGTGGATACCATCCGGAAGCAGACTGGCACTATCAATAATATTCCTGTTTATTCCGTGCGGTACACCAGCATCAACCTCCCGGACCCTGAGTTATATACCTTTTACATCGTCTCTTCCCTGGTGCAACAATATGCCCCCTGGCGTAAAGACCTTGTCAGCCCCGATACGTCGCCCGACTCCGTCGTCCGCGACGGCGACGGCAACATCGTTGCCGTGCGCGGCCTTATGCGCCTTGGGGACGCGAGTTGAGTTGAAAGGAGGTGATGCCATCTTCTCTTCTTCTCCCAATCAAGGGGGCGCAAGCCCCCTTCTCGTATTTAATCAATCGAAAGGAGGTGTATATGAGGTACAGTGAGCCGTACGACAAAAGGCTTAACATCGTTCTCCCGGAGCGCATCTACAAGATGCTGCTCCAGGTGTGGGAAGCCGAAAAGCGCTCCGACCCCTCCCGGCGGTTGACCCTCTCGGACGTCGTCCGCCGGGCGCTCATGGAATATTTCAAACAGAAAGGAACTTCTAACAATGGAGGAAGCTAAAGTAGTCACTTTCTTAAAGGTCAAGACCGCGCAGGGAGACGATTTGCATATCACCATGCGCGGCGATGACGAGGGTATCATCCTCGCGCTCATCGAGTACGTCGCCATGATGAGAAGTAAAGGATATTTCCAATTTCCGGACTTTCCCCAGCCCTCTCCCCAACCTCAACCCCCGCAAACCGTCCAACCCAAGCCGTCTCCACCCCCTGCCCAGACCACCCCGCCTCCCCCTCCAAAGGATAACGGAACGGGCGAAACAGAGGAAATCGATGTCGTAAAACTGCGCCGAATCGTCAGCAAGACCGGCGCAGACATCTTGGTCGTATTTGCCTCAGACAACGCCGAGTTTTTCTACTATGATAAAAACCACCCTTCTCACTGGGTGCAGTGGCCGCTCCGCACCGACTTCTCCCCGCCGGACGGCATGAAGCGTGCCAGGGTGGATGTCGAAAAGAAAAGAGTTCTGTCTTTTATCTGAGGGGGAAAAAAGATGAATTGGTGGGAAGGCGAGGAATATAAAGACTACGCCCAGGCGATATGCACGGTCTCCGGGCTGTCGCCTGGGCAGTATCATTATGGGCAAGTACTGCTTGCCCCAAACGGCGCTTATGGAGCTTACGGACTCAAGCAGCGCTCGAAATCCGTCAGCTCCGAAACGCTTGTCCTGGTCGGATACTGTCCGATGCGCTGGATTATCCAGTTATCTCAGGATTTGCGCATCGTCTTTGATTTCTGGCCCTGCGGAGAGTCCTCTCCGCAGGGTTATGAGAACCTGGGCATGGAGGACATCATGTTCTTCGACAACGACGCCTCCAGGCTCAAGACGATTAGTGCCTTGGGAGACGCGCAAATCTCCGTTTCCCTCCGCAACATCTACGAAGCCATGTTTTCCGTCTGGGAGGGAAAGCGGAAAATAAGCGCCAACCCGTTTTACAAGATGCAGGGGGGATATGCTTCTTACACTTATTCCATCCTCCGCTACGCCGAGCTGCTTGTCAACGACGACACGCGCCTGTTCATCCGCAACTACCCCGATGGGGAATTTCTCCCCATCGGTCAGGCGAATCTCGAACAGGCCATCAATGACCTGCTCAACGGCACAGACACGGTGTATTTAGGAGATGTCTATAAAATCGAGCAGAACGTCAAGCTTCTCGAAAAGCTACTCAAGCGCGAAGAAACCGCGTTGCAAATCTATTTACAGCTTGCAGAAAGGAGGAAAAACAAAGAATGAAAGTCGACATCAACTCATGCTATGTCATCGACAAAAATCATTACGTTTTTTGCGGTGACATCTGCGACCCGCGCTTTGTCTCCGATGTTCTGTCCCCGTCTCTACCCCCTTATTTTGACCATATCTTCATCGACCCGCACTGGGGGACGGTTACCTTGCGTGTAGTCTACGATGAGCTTGGTCTTCCCCAGCCTTCGTATCCGGACTATCTCTCATCGCTTTTTGTTCTCTGTGCTTTACATTCCATTTCGAGCTCAACCATTGCCGTTGCCGCCCCGCCCCGCGCGCCGGGTTTGGTTTTCAACGAGCTATTCAAGCTCGGCTTCACCCAGTCCTGGCGGGTTCTCGTCCCTTATGGGATTGGGGATTTCG
>Ga0308397_1000759_pt1 | contig 20886 bp, 18 predicted proteins | sample Hotspr20SampleT8_FD_202356 | JGI IMG/M metagenome (GOLD analysis project Ga0308397, IMG submission 202356) | Hot spring phototrophic mat microbial communities from Mushroom Spring, Yellowstone National Park, Wyoming, United States - 20051001_T8 ...
TCAACAATATCAAAATCGATCTTATCAAAACGAAAAAAAAATCAATCAAATAGAACTCTACAACGAAAAGAAAAACGCGTTAAATAAAAGTCTTAGTAAAACCATAAGCGAAATTCAAAATCAATGTAGTCATTATTCCCAAGAATGGAAAAACATCCACGAACTAACAGAAATCTTACAAGAAAAACAAAAAGAAATTCTTCGAGGTTTTACTTTCGATGTTTATCAATCTTCGCCAGAATGGTTGAACAAAAAAATCCAAGAATTCGACGAAACTGCTATAAGCATAAGAACGTTTATCCAACTCCTTCAATTAGAAAAAAAAGAAGAATTATCGATTTCTTCTTTCGAAAATCTTTTAAAAGAATTACCCAAAGAATGTACTAAGATAAAAAAAGAAATCCTAGAAAAAGTATTAAAATTAATTGATAAAAAAATTCAAGAATTTGAAGCATCCAACAACCTTCAAGGCTTAGAAAATTTCTATAAAGAAATTCCTGATTCTTTTGTAGAAGAAAGAAATAAAATTGCTAATGTGCTTCTAAAACATCAACTCGCAACACAAAAAAAGAAAAGCGAAGAAGATGATTTCTTAGAAAAAATCCAACAACTTAAAAGCGAAGCAGAAAAATACTACCAAAAGCTCTTGCAAATCCATCAAAGCGAAGCAAATCAAATCAAAGAAAATTACGACGAACTAAAAGAATCTGATGATTTTACTCGTATTTCGTACATCACAAAGGATATAAAAATACGATATGCAAGAATAAAACGACAATACATAAAATCCGAAGCCCTAAAAGAAGATATAAAAGCGAATTATTTAGACTTTCCTATTCCCGAAGTACAAATGGCTGTCGAAGAATTTTTAAAAAAAGAATTCGTTTCGAAACAAGAATACGATGATTTGATTCAATCCATCGAAAACATCATCCTAAAAAAAGAAGAAGAAAGAATTATACAAGAGCTACGCGTTAATATCATCTCTCTTATCCACGAAAAACTCAGAGACCTGGGTTATTCTGTTATCGATGATCAAATCATGGAAAAACTCTATAACGGCGAAATTGTAGAAATAAAAACACCTTATGGCGAAGATTATGTTGTGCGACTTAAAATAGAAAACAATCAACTTATGATGCGATTTGTTCGATATGTAGAAGACGAAAATCAACTTTCTACTTACGAAAAAGAAAAAGATATTGCTACCGCTAAAAAATGGTGTAGCTCTTTTGATCAAATCCTAAAGCACTTAAAAGATAATGGTATTCTAATCGAACAAAAATTTCGCGTAGAGCCAGAAGAAAAATTCTATTACGAAAAAAAAGAAAAATTCTACGAACGTCAAAAGCAAACACAAAAACCAGAAATTCACAAAAAAGAATTATGAGGTGATTTTATGAGTAGTGCAAGTGTAAATTGGGGTCCACCAATACCTCTTCCACCAGAAGTAATATTAGAAAACAACAAAAGAGTATTTCAAGAAAAAATGGATAACGTAATCAAAGAAATCGAAAGAATCTGTCATCGTTATTCTTTTGAATTTCGCCACATACAAGAATTGATTAAACCATTAGAAGACTATAAACGCGATTTTCTGAGTCGATATACAATTGATATTATTTTAAAAGATTCTTATCACATATCTTGGGTGAATAAAAATTTTGAAAATTTCAACGAGATAGCTTTTAAAATCAAAAAATTTCTTAAAACCATGGAGATGGTATCCCAAGAGGATTGGTCTTTGTCTGGCTTCGATCAATTAATCAAAAGCTTACCAGAAGGATTACACAAACTAAAACAAGATATTGAATCGAAATTCCACGAAACACTAAACAAAGGACTCCAAGAAGCACGCGAAAAAGAAGATATAAAAAAGATGATCCAACTATATGAAGAAATTCCCAAATCTTTTTCCAAGTACAAAGATACAGCAAAAAACTTTATCACCAAATACGTTCAGGATAAAATCAGATCTTTTTTGAATCAAGATCAACTCCAAGGACTTTACGAACTAGACAATCCTCTTCCCAAAGGATTCGAATCCCTAAAAGAAGAAATCCATCAAGCAGTAAAAAAAATCGTAGATAAAAAAATCGACGAATATAAAAAGACCAACGATCTACAATCCTTAGAAAAATTCTATTACGAAATTCCGCGAAAATACTTCAATGCTATAAACAAAGTGGGAAATGAATTATTAAAAAATCAACTCCAAATCAAAAAAATCCAAGAAGAAGAAATAAAAAAGCAAGAACAAGAAAAAGAAAAAAAAGAAAAAATCCAACACCTAAAAGAAGAAGCAGAAAAATACTACGAAAAACTAAAAAACATTCACCAAGAACAAGCAGTAAAACTCAGAGAACTTTTCGATGAATTAAAAGAATCATCCGAAAGTTCGCGTATATTCTACATCAACAAAGAAATCAAAATCACCTATACAAGAACAAAACACATTTACATCGAATCCGAGGTCTTAAAAGAAGACATAAAAACGCGATACAAAGAAATTCCTGTACCAGAAATCCAACAAGAAATCAACACATTCCTAAACAAAGACGTTGTAACCAAAGAAGAATACAATGCACTCTTAGAGAGAATCACACAATTAGAAATGGAAATAGAAATGAATAAACTCAAAGAAGAAGGCAGAAAAAAGTTTGTATCCCTAATAGAAGATCATCTAAAACGATTAGGATATTCCACCATTGATGAATCTGCTATGGAAAAACTACAAAAAGGGGAAGTGGTAGAAATTCGAACTCCTTTTGGCGAAGATTATGTTATAAGACTGAAATACGAAGGAAATATGCTTGCAGTAAGGTTTGTTCGATATGTAGAAGACGAAAATCAGCTTTCTACTTACGAAAAAGAAAAAGACATTACCATCGGAAAAGAATGGTGTAAGACATATGATCAACTACTGGAATTCTTAAAACAAAATGGCATTGTCTTAGAAGAAAAACATCGAATTGAACCCGAACAAAAATTTTACTATGAAAAAAAAGAAATATCAAAACAACGATTCCAACAAGCAAAAAGCGAAGACTTATTTAGGAGAGAATTATGAAAATCCTTTACAATCTTTATACCAACAAAGGGAAGGTAAGACAAAACAACGAAGATGGTATATTGGCAATGGATGAATTGTATCTCGAAGAAAATTTTGATTCTTACAAAGAAGCCATTGTAGACACGAATCAATTTCTTTTTGTTGTATCTGATGGTATGGGAGGTCATAGCAAAGGAGAAGTTGCCACCAAAATTGTATTAGAGACAATTCGCGAAAAAAAAGCTAAAATCTACGAAAATATCGAAGATGTTCTACAAGAATCCAAAAAGAGGTTGAATGATTATATAAAAAATCATTCTGATTCTTATGGCTTAGGATGTGCGATTGCTGGTCTAACAATCCAAAACGAAAACGCGAAAATTTTTAACGTAGGCGATTGCAGGGTTTATAAATATGTCGGTAGTAAACTGATACGAATGAGTAAAGATCATTCTGTTGTAGAAGAACTTTTATCGGATGGATTAATTCAAGAAAGCGAAGTAAGAAACCATCCTAAAAGAAGTGTCTTAACCTCTGCCATTATGGGAGATGATTCCGAAGAAATCCCCAAAATCACCGTTAAAGAAATCGAAGAAGTTTTTACTGACGATGTATTTTTAATTTGTAGCGATGGATTATGGGACGAACTCGAAGACGAAGAAATCAAAGCAAGCTTACGTTCAGAAAAACCATCCGAAGCACTCATTCAAACCCTAAACCAAAAACCATTAAAAGATAACGTAAGTTTTATCTATTTAAAAATTTTAGTCTAAGGAGAATCACTATGCAAAACGATATAGAAAAATTACCTAAGTTTGCCAAAGAAATTCACCGATTTGTAGCGACAACACCACAGTTCATTTTGTTTGGAAATATCTTTGACGTATTTCCTCTTCCAATGAATGAAAAATATATACCCTACCCCTTAACTAAATTTATAGGAGAAATGTTGTTGAACTATACAGGTTATGATTTGATCGTTGAATATAAACCATTAGAAGGTTTTAGTCTTTGTAGTGGAGATCAGGATTTATTTCGAAGAATCACAGAACGATATATTGACGACAGAATTGTCGTTTTAAACGATGTGTTTCGCATAATTGAACGTCTAATGGAAAACAAAGAAAATAAGGTTGCTGTAATTATCAACTTCTCTTCTCGCTTACTGGAAATCTCCGCGGGAAAAGATTATAGTGAATTTATGTATAATTGCTTTAAACTTTCGATTAATCAGACTCCCTTAGGAAATCCCCCTTTGTTTAATTTGGTGATTTTTTTAGTAGAAAAAGATAATGATATGCCTCCTTGGTATACATTAGAAAATCCTCGTGTTAGAAGTATTTCTATTCCGAAACCAGATTTTGAAATTCGCCGATGGATGGCGCAAGCAGTACTTCCTCGAATTCCAGGCTGGGATGGCATAACAGAAGAAAAAAAAGAAGAGGTAGTCAAAAGTTTCGTGGATTTAACATCAGGAATGTATTCTCGCGAAATGGTTTCTATTGTGCAACTTTCTATAAGAGAAAACATCGATATATTAGATATTGGAGAATCAATTCGACGATATAAAGTAGGTGTTCCCGATAATCCATGGGCTAAAATCGATCGCGAAAAATTGATCAATGCAGAAGAACATTTGCGAAAAAGGGTGATTGGACAAGAACAAGCGGTAAGAGTTGCCGCAGCAATTCTTAGACGATCGTATTTTAACCTTTCTGGTTCACAGTATTCCAAATATTCAACAAGGCCCAAAGGTACCTTATTTTTTGCTGGACCAACAGGTGTAGGTAAGACAGAACTTGCAAAAAGTATTGCAGAACTCATCTTTGGAAGTGAACATAACTATATTCGTTTTGATATGTCGGAATTTTCTCAGGAGCATACAAACCAAAGGTTGATAGGCTCACCACCAGGATATGTTGGATACGAAACCGGAGGCGAACTAACAAATGCTATCAAGCAAAAACCTTTTTCTGTGGTTCTCTTTGACGAAATCGAAAAGGCTCATCCAAGAATCCTCGATATATTTCTACAAATCTTAGACGATGGAAGGTTGACCTCTGGAAAAGGCGAAACCGTTTATTTTTCTGAATGTCTGATCATTTTTACATCAAACTTAGGGGTTTATGAAATAACCCCCACGGGAGAAAGAATTCAAAACATCTCTCCCAACATGGAATATCCGAAAATCAAAGAAAAATTACTCTATGCAATACAAGATTATTTTAAATTCAAAATCTCTCGTCCAGAAATATTAAACCGAATCGGAGAAAATATCGTAGTGTTTGATTTTATTCGTCCCAAAGATGCCCGATTAATCATGAACAAAATGATCAACAATTTAAAATACAAACTCGAAGACGAAAGAAAAATCAAACTCGAACTTACGCCACAAGTTGAGCAAGAAATTTATATGGAAATTATCAAAGATTTAAGCATGGGCGGTAGGGGGATTGGTAATAGACTTGAATTGATTTTGATCAACCCTCTAACACAACTTTTGTTTAAAATCTTCCCCGAAGAGGGATCAACAGTAACCATTACTCAATTGAATTATGATCCCGAACAGGGTTGGACATTAGAAGGCCATGCAACCTAAGAAAAACTCAATTTTGATTAGTTTGATCCACTATCCTGTTTATGTACTTGGACCACACGAAAGGATAGTGGTATGGACACAAGGTTGTAGCATTCGATGCAGAGGATGTATTTCTTTTCATACGTGGGAGTTTGATCAGAACAAAGCGATGCAAATAGAAGATTTAGCTCTAATCATAAAGCAATTTCCCTGCAAACGATTGACCATCAGTGGAGGCGAACCATTTGATCAACCCGCCCCACTTTTAGAATTTTTAAAAGCCATTCGCAAGGATTTTGATGATATTTTAATTTACTCTGGATATACCATAGAAAAACTACAAAAAAAGTATCTAGAACATTTATCTTTGATAGATGCGTTGATTGACGGACCTTTTATAGATGGATTAGAAAGCGAATGGAGTTATAAAGGATCCGAAAACCAACGAATTTTTGTATTTAGCGAAGACTTAAAAGATGATTATGATAGATGGATACAATCGAAAAAAAACAAAACCTTACAAGTCATCCAAAAGCATGAGGGAATTTATATCATTGGCATACCATACCAAAAAGATAGCGAGGTAATCAAAAATGAACTCTTACAGAGTTTGTCCAACTTGTAGAACGAAAAATCCTATTGATGAATTTTTATGCCTTAATTGCTTATCCGATATATCGAATGCTCTTATTATTACAGAAGAAAATGTGGTGGAACAATCCAAAAACGAAACTCCAACTCCTCCCAAACAAGAACCCCCACAAGAGTCCCTAAAACAAGAAATCTTATCTGACAAAACCATTGTCGAAAAAAAAGAAAGCATCATCTTAAAGCACAATGAATTCAGCCTAGAAATCTTTTCTGGAGATATAGTAGGAAGAGAAGAAAAAGGTAAAGAATATTTAAAAAATTTCCCAACTGTTTCGAGAAAACATGCCAAATTCACAAAAGAACTTAGCGGATGGTACATAGAAGATTTAGGAAGCACAAATGGAACTTATGTAAACCATAAAAGAATTAGCGATAAAACCAAGATAAAATCTGGGGATATCATTTCACTTTCGAATTCATTTAGCATAAAAATAGAAATTAGATAAAAATTTTGATAGAATTTTTTCTAAAAAGTATATATAATAAGTATGAGGACACAACACTTTTTTACCCAAGAGGAATGTATTACGTCAATCAATATAACTCTGTTTCACTATCAGTTTTTGATTTATTTAACAGAAACGCGATTTAATGGAGATCTTTCTTTAACGGTTGATTATTTGTTTAAACGATATTTAGCATATCTTTATAAGATTAGCCAATCGCCCACAAAGAGAACGTTGACAGCAACCTATCAACCTCGAACAAAAAACTATGTTATAAGAAAGATAAGAATAAATCCAACACATTGGGGCAAGTTGTATGATCTGAGGTTTTTCCTCGGTTATTCCATGAGTTTTATCCTTCGCATCATGCTCGACTGGGAAATGCAAGAACAACAATTCCCCATAGAACCCATCATAATTAGACCCACATTAACTCCGGAGGAAGAGGTGATACATGCCTATATCCAGTTTGAGAATAATTATTCTTGCCACAACAGGCTGAGTCATCTAAATTTAGAAGTTTATAGTGAGTTTTTGTGTCCAGCTGCCTAAATCTTGTGTAATTTTATTTTTTTACTTATATTTTTTTATAAATTCTATTTACCTTTATCCCCTCCTTCCCCTTCACTCCGATAGAATATTATCCGCATAAATTTTTCTAAAACTTTTGCTAAGTTTAATTAGCAAACATCAGCTATATTCAATGCTATAAATTAAGCTAATTGCTCTTAGAAAACTTTGCTAATTTAATAAATATAAAAAAATAGATATTTTATGATATAATTTAATTATTTAATAATATCATAAAAATTTAAAAAATTTCTTATATAATACCAATTATGTATTGACAAAAAAATTATTTTTTTAAAATGTTATCAAGGGATATAAAAGAAATCTTTTTTTTAGTAAACCAATAAATTTTTTTCCCTTCCATAACATAAAAAGGGAACATAAAAATACTTAATATAATAAGGGTAATTGTATGTTGTACGATGTAGTAAAAATCGGTATTTTAACAGATTCCGAAAACATCACAAAATCCATTGGTGGTTATTTGATTGCTATAAACTTAAACGAAGATTATTCATTTAATTCTATTGATATAGAACAATTTCAAGAAAAACTCATCGGTCGATACCTTTATCGGGAAGATGCAACCAAAGGTAATAAAACTGCTCCTATTGCACCATTAACAGAGCCAGAAAAAACTTTCGAAAAGATTAGTAGGTGGTTTAATACTGCTAACGAACAAAAAGAACTCTCTCTAAACGAAAAAAGTGTTCTACAAAATATCGTTAAAACACTAGAAACAAACAAAGAAAATCTCATTACATCGATTGGACAAAAATCAAAAGAAATTCCCAAAAAAGAAAGCAAATTTCTAACAATCAAGCTCCAAGATAAATACTTAGGCGATGATGAGGTGATTCGAAAAGTATATCAAATCATAGAAAAAAATAAACCAAAAAAATCTGCAACAAAAGATCAAGTTTGTTCTATTTGTGGTCAAACAAAAGAAAATATCTCTGCAAGAACGAATGTCTACAACTTTGATACTGATGACAAACCCGGTTTTATCACAGGCTTTAATCAAGAAAATTATTGGAAAAACATTCCTGTATGCGATGAATGTAGAGCCCTAATGAAAAAAGGACGAGATTTTATCGATAATAAACTAACGTTTAAATTTTACGGATTAAAGTATCAGTTAATCATAAAATCCTTATCAGAAAATGACGAAGTACTAAGAGAAATTATCGATATCCTAAAAGATTCCCAAAAAATTATCTCTCTTAAAAATAATGTCATTAAAAAAATCACTAACGACGAAAACGAAATATTAGAAGTTTTTACAGAAAAAGCTGACAGCATTGCTTTGAATCTTCTTTTTCTACAAACACAGCAGAGTGCAGAAAGAATCTTACTCTTAATCGAAGATGTTTTGCCCTCTCGATTAAGAAAAATCTTTGAGGCAAAATCGTATGTCGATAAACTCTACGAAACACAACGAGAAGAACAAAAAAATCATTTTGTATTCACTTTTGGTAAAATTCGTACTTTCTTTTCTAAGTCTGACGAAGGGAAAAGAAATTACGACTTGGATAAATACTTTTTAGAAATTGTCGATGCGGTATTCCTTGGCAAAAAGATTGATTTTTCTTTTCTTGCAAAATTTTACATGCAAGTAATTCGAAGAGAATTCGCAAATGATGGTCATTATCCTTTTAGAATTAACGATGCGATGATGTGCACTAGTTTTTTCGAAAAACTTCAATTAATCGATTTTGAGGAGGTTCACATGGAAAAAAGTTTATTCGAGGAGTTTTTTACAAAATACGGAAAATCCTTTAGCAAACCAGAAAGACGAGGCATATTTTTACTGGGGATTCTTACCCAAATGCTTCTAAATAAACAATATACAGAAAGAAGTTCTAAACCTTTTATGAAGAAACTAAAAAACCTAAAAATGAACGAAATAGACATCAAAGGACTTTTAGCAGAAGTTCAAAACAAACTCGAAGAATACGATTCCTTCGATAAGGGAAAAAGACAAATTGCAGAAGAAGCTTCGAAATACTTATTAGAAGCAGGAGACAACTGGAAAATGTCTGTTGACGAAATCAACTATTACTTTGCATGCGGATTGAATCTTGCAGAAAAAATTGCCGAAATCGTCTATGCAAAACAAAAATAACTATATAAAGATCATGCAAGATGCGAAGTAAGAATCTTTTTGTTTATGATTGGAAATAAAAATCAATTTGAACTAAGATCACTTTCTAATAAAAGTATGATGGCTTATTTGTGGAAAACAATTCAGCCTCATCTTGCATCTTGTATTTATAACAAAAATTATGAACCAATAAGATTTGCAAAAAATGATCAAAGATGAACTTTTCTAATAAATGTTTTTTTATAAAATTGGATAGGTTTCATGATTACAAATTAAATTTTGCAAATTAATAAACTAAACAAAATAATTTATAATATTTTATAAAATTATTTTAAAAATTAAGGAGGATTAGAATGGAAAACGTGATTCAAAACCGGTCAGAGATTTTATTCCTTTACGATGTAAAGGATGGAAACCCTAATGGCGATCCCGTAGACGAAAATAAACCAAGAATTGACGAAGAAACAAACGAGAACATCGTAACAGATGTTAGGTTAAAAAGAACGATCAGAGATTATCTCTACGAATATAAAAATCAAGAAATCTTTATTCGCGAAATCAGAAAAGAAGATTCTAACCTAATAACCAAAGAAGAAAGAATGAAGCAATTAGGCAAAGATTCTATCATAAATAAATGCATTGATATAAGACTTTTTGGTTCCACAACAGCAGTGGAAAATCAAACCTTAGCACTAACTGGACCTGTACAATTCAAATTTGGTAGATCCCTTCATAAAGTAGACTTAACCTATATCAAAGGAACCACAGTTATGCCATCGGGACAAGAAAAAAAACAAGGAACATTTACAGAACGTTATATTCTTCCCTATTCCTTGATTGCATTTTATGGAATAGTAAACGAAAATGCAGCAAAAATGCAAAACATTCCCTTAACCAATAATGACATCGATCTTATGATGGAAGGAATTTGGAATGGAACAAAAAATTTAATTTCTGGGACAAAATTTGGTCAAATGCCTCGTCTTCTTATGCAAGTAATCTACAAAGAAAACCAAAACTTTTTCATCGGAGAACTCGATAAATATATTTCAATTCAATCTGATTTACAAGACGAAGCTTTACGCGATATATCCGATTTAAAAATCGATATTACAAAACTTGTAAATGTTCTAAAAAACCATCAAGATAAAATCGAATCCATCAAATACAAAGTAGACGAAAGAGTGAATTTTGTCCTCGATGGAAAAGACATTACTCTATCCGAGGCATTAAAAGATCTTCCATTAAAAGAATTTGTTTTTTAGGATCAATTTATGAAAGTCCTAACATTTGATTTATACGGAGACTTTGCTCATTTTAGAAAATATTTTACCACTACATCTCCCTTGACTTTTTCTTTCCCCCCACCCCCTACGATTTCGGGAATCTTAGGGGCAATCTATGGAACACCAAAAAACGAAAACCAAGAAGTATTTGGATACGAAAATTGTAAAATTGCCCTACAAATTCGAAAACCTGTAAAAAAAATCCGTATGGGGTTAAATTTTATTTACACAAAAAACGACAAAAAATACTTTCGTCTAATAAAAGATGAGTCGCACCAACCGCGAACACAAATACGTGCAGAATTTGTAAAATCTCCTATTTATAGAATTTTTGTAGCACACGAAGATCCAAATATCTTTCAGACAATCACAGAATATATTCAATCCCATCGTAGTTTTTATACGGTATCCTTAGGTTTAAGCGAATTATTAGCAGACTTTCGGTTCGTGGGGGTTTTCGAGGCAGAAGAAATCAAAAACTACGAAGGAGAAATTTGCACTGTGGTACCTAAAAAAAGTTTAGGACAATCGGGAATTGAACTCGAAGCAAACAAAAAATATTTTAAAGATAAAATGCCTATCAAGATGAATAAAGAACGCGTAGTAGAAATTTACGACGACATCATCTATGAACCAGATGCGAAATGTATCTCTGGTCAAATCAAAACAGCTTATAAACTAGAAAATGGAGGGACCATTGTTTTCTTCTAATTTGTTTTCTCATCCCAACAAAATTCTTGATGAACATTTGATTAACGTAGCAAACCTGATAGAATTTTTCTTACGCGATAAACCAGAACCCATACAAAAAAAGCTTCTACCAGTGGCGAAAATTGCAGGATTTACGCATGATTTAGGAAAAGCTACGCGATCCTTTCAAGATTATATCACATCCAATTCAAAAGAAGGTGCCAAAAAAACTCAACATACAAAGTTTTCTGCTGTTTGTTCTTATTATATTTGTAAAACACAAACAGAAGATGATCTCTTATCTTTCTTTTGTTATGTTTCTGTTAGACGACATCATAGCAACTTAAAAAGTATCTTAGAAGAAACTCAAATTTTCGACGAAGAAGAAAAAGAATTTTTGCTTAAACAGCTCGAAGAAATAGACGATCGTTCTTTTAATATTCTTGCAGAAAATCTCTATAAGAAGGGACTTCCAGTATTACTCAACAAAAAATTGATTGAACAATGGATCAACGATTTTCCCAATGAACTAAAAATCATAAAAAAACTATTAAGAAAAACCTCCAATATAGAAAATTATATAACTCTAAACCTTCTCTACTCTCTTTTGTTGGATGCAGATAAAAGCGAAGTAGTAATTGGTGATTTAAAAGCCTTCGAAAGAAGAAATTACAACGACGAGAACTGGGTAAAAAATTATCTATCAAAAATGAATTATTCTGATAGCTTTATCAACCAACTGCGAAAACAAGCCTTCGAAGAAGTAGATTCTTATAATATTGATCTGAACCAAAAACTCTATCTAATCAACATACCGACGGGACTAGGAAAAACTCTAAACGGATTATCCTTTGCTCTAAAACTAAAAAATCGACTAAAAGCAATGGGAATAAACCCAAGAATCATTTATTCTCTTCCCTTTTTAAGTATTATTGATCAAAACGCCAAAGTAATCGAAGATGTTATCAAATATAATTCTTTAATTCCAACATCAGATTTATTTTTAATTCATCATCATCTTTCCGAAATGATCTATAAACAAAAGAACGAATCAAAAACAGATGCATCAAAATATCCTTCGAATTGGCAAGATAAGAATGATGACGAAATCATCGAATACGAACCAGAACAAGCGAAAATTCTAATCGAAGGCTGGAATTCAGAAATCATCATTACAACATTCGTCCAACTTTTTCATACATTACTTGCATACAAAAATAGTAACATTCGAAAATTTCATCGATTAACAAATTCTATCATCATTTTAGACGAAATACAAGCAATTCCTGTAAAATATTGGAAGATAACCAAAGAAATCTTACTAACACTATCACAGATGCTTAATAGCTACATCATCATTATGACTGCTACAAATCCATTGATTTTCGATAAAAAAAGCGATCCTATCATCTCTCTTACAAACGAAGAAAAATACCAACAAAAAGTTGATCGAATAGAAATTATATCCAACTTAGAACCTTTAACTCTACCCCAATTAAAAGAAAAGACAATATCTTCTACAAACGAAAACATATTATTTATCTTTAATACCATCAACTCCGCAAAAGAATTTTTCGATTTACTTAGTGATTTACCCGTTCCAAAGACTTATCTTAGTACTCATCTTATTCCTAAGCAAAGATTAAAGCGAATCGAAGAAATCAAACAAAACAAATATAAAATTGTTGTATCTACCCAACTCGTAGAAGCTGGGGTTGATATTGATTTTGATGTAGTAATTCGAGATATAGCACCTTTTGATTCGATTATTCAATCCGCAGGTCGTTGTAATCGAAATGCACAAGATAAAAAAGGTATGGTAAAAATCTTTCGACTAGTAAACGAAGAAGAAAGGTTATTTGCCAATAGAATTTATGATCCCGTATTAATCGACATCACAGCAAAATTATTATCTACGAAAAATCATTACAACGAAAACGAAATCTATCAATTACTAGATGAATTTTATAAAAAAGCAAAAGATAAAATGAACCAAATAGATTCCGAAAAAATTCTCGAATCTGTTTATAAACTAAAATACGATGGAGAAAAAAACGAAAATGAATCATTTATATCAGACTTTCAACTTATAAAAACAAAATATCCCGAATACGATGTTTTTGTTGAATACGACGAAGATGCAAAAAAAATCTGGCAGGAATTTAAAACAATCAAAAAAATCAAAAACCTCTTCGAAAGAAGAAAAGAATTCTTAAAAATTCGAAATGATTTTTATAACTATGTGATCTCTGTTCCCATTTTTACAAAAAATCCACCACCCGTAGATGATCATACTTTTTACATAGAAAATTCACAATTAGAATTTTTCTACGACGAAATGACAGGATACAAAATGCAAGGAGATTCGCATTGGACCTTCTAGAAAAAATTAACGGAACCATGGTTTGGTATTATTATATTTGTACGAGACAGGTTTGGCTAATTGCTCATTCCATCGAACCCGATCAAGAAAACAATTTTCTTAAATTAGGAAGACATATCCACGAAATCTTTTACAAGCGAAACAAAAAAGAATTTTTCATCGATAACCAAATTAAAATTGATATTATTTATCCTAAAAAAGTTATTGGAGAAATCAAAAAATCATCAAAATTCATTAAAAGTGCGAAGATGCAATTAGCCTTTTATCTCTACTATATGAAGCAAAAAGGCGTCGAACTAGAAGGCGAACTACACTTTCCCGAAGAAAGAAAAAAAGAAATTGTAAAACTCACACCAGAAGTGGAAAAAGAATTAGAAAATGCCATAATTAATATAAAAAAGATCATACAGTTTGATATTCCACCAGAGCCAATCAAAATACCTTTTTGTACTAATTGTGCATACAAAGATATGTGTTGGAGTTGATTATGAAAAAACCCATATATATATTCAACAATGGTGAATTAAAACGAAAAGATAATTCATTATATTTTATTAAAAGCGAAGAAGAAAAGAAAAACATCCCAGTGAATGCAGTATCAGAAATTCATATCTTCGGGGAATTAGACATCAACAAAAGAACATTAGAGTTTTTAACATCACAAAAAATTCCTATTTATTTTTACAATCACTATGGATATTATATTGGTTGTTTTTATCCACGCGAATATTATAACTCTGGAATCATCATACTAAAACAAGCAGAATGTTTTTTGGACGAAAAAGAAAGACTTAAATTAGCTAAAAGTTTTGTAGATGGAGCAATACAAAATATTTTAAAAAACCTCAAATATTACAAAAAAACAAAAGAAGAACTCGTAGAACCATACATTAACACCATCGAAACAAAATATTTAAATATAGAATCGATTCAAGATATACCAACACTGATGGCATTAGAAGGCGATATTAGAAAAATCTATTACGAAGCTTTTAATGTTATCTTAGACAACAACGATTTCTTTTTTGACAAAAGAACAAAACGACCACCCGATAACCCCATCAATGCGTTGATCAGTTTTGGTAATACATTACTTTATACAACCATCCTTTCGCAAATCTATCGCACACATTTAGATCCAAGAATTGGTTATTTACACGAAACAAATCAACGAAGTTTTAGTTTAAACTTAGATATTGCAGAAGTCTTTAAACCTATTATTGTTGATAGAATCATTTTTAGCTTAATCAACAAAAATCAGATTCAAAAAAAGCATTTCGAAGAAAGTATTGAATATACCTATTTGAACGAAAAAGGCAAACAAATTTTTATCGATGCCTTCGAAAGTAAATTATCAACAACGATTAATTATAAACATTTAGGGAAAATTTCTTACAGAAAGCTCATAAGAATTGAATGTTATAAACTTTATAAACATTTTTTAAAAGAAAGAAGTTATGAACCTTATATTTCTAACTGGTGATGTCCTATGTTTATTATATTAGTTTATGATGTGAACGAAAAAAAAGTCAACAAGTACCATAAAGCTTGTAAAAAATATTTAACATGGGTACAAAATAGTGTATTCGAGGGAGAAATATCCGAAGCAAATTATCGTATTTTGATGGATGAACTTAAATCCCTAATGGATGAACAACAAGACAGTGTTCTTGTTTATAAATTTAGGACAAAAAAATATTTCGAAAGAGAATCCATCGGTATTCCCAAACCATCGCACGAAGATATATTTTTTTAGTTTTTGAAAGGTTTCTGTTGATCTCGTTTGTTTATCGCGTATCTATGAGGAATTGAAACGTTTTTGAAGGGCTTCTGTTGATCAGCGTGCATACAAGAAATTGAATTCTTTAATACAAGGCGTTTGGGTATTTTTTCTTTAAATTGATATTGATAAAGATAGAATTGGAGAAAAAATATATCTAGCGACAGCGGGTTTAGGTATTTTGTTCTTTAAATTGATATTGATAAAAGAATGAATTTATGATGTTTAAATCTAATTATTATGATATAAATATTTTACTTAATTTATGTATAGTTTTTTATTAAAATTTATTTATGATTCTTAGTCGAACTTCCAGCTTTTATTCAGGTTTAAAGATTGACAAAAGAAATAATATAAATATAATTAATTTTAATTAAAGATTTCAGTAAAAAAGTCCTAAAAAATAGGCTTTTTTATAGGATCTTTAATTATTTATTTAAAAGGGGTTTATCGCGTACCTATGAGGAATTGAAACGTAGCAGAATTAGAAAAAAAGAAAAAAGAAAATTTGGTTTATCGCGTACCTATGAGGAATTGAAACCGGAAGGTGGTGGTTTTACTGGAAAAGGATTAGAAAGTTTATCGCGTACCTATGAGGAATTGAAACTACGGACAACCATCGAAAGGGGTATCCGTAATAAAAAGTTTATCGCGTACCTATGAGGAATTGAAACCTTATATGTGTTTTTGTGTTCAGTTTTTTTGAAAAAAGGTTTATCGCGTACCTATGAGGAATTGAAACGTCTTTATGGATGGTGGTATGTATAATTGGTTTCCATGTTTATCGCGTACCTATGAGGAATTGAAACCAAAGATTGAAGGGCGAGATCCAAAATATGTATTTAAAGTTTATCGCGTACCTATGAGGAATTGAAACTCGCGGTTTTTTGTATTTGAAAATAAAGTACTTGCCGTTTATCGCGTACCTATGAGGAATTGAAACAAATTCTACATAGATTTTTTCCCCATCTTTTAATAATGTTTATCGCGTACCTATGAGGAATTGAAACTCTTGTGTCAAATAAAATTTTTTGGAATTTTTTAGTGTTTATCGCGTACCTATGAGGAATTGAAACAAAAGTTTATAAATTAATTTAAATAAAATTTTGTCGTTTATCGCGTACCTATGAGGAATTGAAACACTTATATTTTTTCTGTAAAAGTCTAAAAAATTTTTTTGTTTATCGCGTACCTATGAGGAATTGAAACGAGTAGTTTATAAATGCAATAGATATAGAAATAGCGTTTATCGCGTACCTATGAGGAATTGAAACTTATGTTTTCTTTTGTTAGCGTATTTTCCATATTTACGTTTATCGCGTACCTATGAGGAATTGAAACCGATGTTTGAGGTACAGTTTGAAAATGATAGAAAAGGTTTATCGCGTACCTATGAGGAATTGAAACAAGAAAAAATATAACATAAGAAAAGAGATTAAACTAGTTTATCGCGTACCTATGAGGAATTGAAACTTGGTGCCAAGTGCCTTATTGGTGCCACTTGAAAAAGGTTTATCGCGTACCTATGAGGAATTGAAACTAGCACAAGCCGAAACACCTAAACTTCCGTTTGGAGGTTTATCGCGTACCTATGAGGAATTGAAACTAGCACAAGCCGAAACACCTAAACTTCCGTTTGGAGGTTTATCGCGTACCTATGAGGAATTGAAACTTTTTTTTTATTTATTAAAATAATTTTTAAAATAAATAAAAAATAAAGAGGTTTTATGTAAAAAAATAAAAAATAACTCAAACAAAACTAAAAAATTTTTTTTATAATTTTATTAAATTTTAACAAAATTTAGGCAAGAAGTCTCCATCCTCTACAGGGTGGAGATGAATTGCCACTTGACGAAATGCAAAATAAGGAGTATACTCTATATTGCTTAGCGATAGCCAAGCTAAGCGTAGGATTGGAACAGTCCGAACTTATGCCTGTGGAGGAGCGGGTAGCTCCGATGAAGCAGGAAGCTTCACGCTCTATAGCGTGGAGTGGTTCACTAAAATTAAAAAAGGAGGTATAAGAATGATTTTGAAAAAAGATAAGAAAATGGAAGACGGTACCATTGTTAAGGTAATAAGTGATTCGTATTTTGTGGAAAACTATACAGACTGGAAAACGGATATGGAGTTGGATTTAGAAAATCCAGCTTGCAAATTGAAAAGCGATCAGTTGTATTTAGGTTTTATATATAGATTGTATCTACCTAGAGAAAAAGATACTTTTGACATTTTCAATTTCTTTATATTAACTGAAGAAAATACTGCTAATAAAGAGTTAGAAGATATTAAAATGGATTTGCGGTATCATATCTATAAGGGATACTCTCTCTCCTACTCGGTAGAGAGAGCCTTAAATTTATATGAAACAAAAATTAAAGCATCTGAAGTAGTAAAAATTCCTTCTGAAAAAGAATGGATTTTCTTTATAAATCCGAGTGACCTATTAATTGAAACTGAGGATGATGAAAGATTATATAAAAGTATAATCAATTCTCTTCCAGTATATTCAGAAATAACGGTAGGTTCAAATAAGTTTGAAATGTCTATTTTAGATGAACTACCTATCATAAAAGTATCAAAAATAAAATAAAAAGGAGGTATAAGAAATGAATTATGTAAACTTAAAAGAGAATAGTTTATCGCGTACCTATGAGGAATTGAAACGCTATTTCTAATTGACTTTATAGTCAATCAAAAATAGGTTTATCGCGTACCTATGAGGAATTGAAACTTTTTTTAAATATATTTTAAATTTTAAAAAATAAAGGAGAATAAAAATGATTTTTATAAAGAAGAGAGAAAATTTTGAAAAAATTGTTTTTGATAAAAATGCTTTTTTAATAAATTATTTAAATACAGATAAGAACTTATCACAGAACTTAAAAATATCTTATAAAGAAGGAAAACCTAATTTAGAAATTGATATAAAAGCTGCAAAAGTTCGTTCAGAAATAGGAGAAAAAACTTTTGATTTCGCTAAGAATTTTTTAGCTTATTATTTTAATTTAGAAAATTATATTGGTTTAAGCTCTACTAAGACTTATAAAAAAGATTCTATTTATATAGAAAGTTATTATGGATATGAAATTTTATTTAGTAGAAAAGTATTTGGACCTTTAAAATATTATTTTATAATATCTGTAGTAAACTTATATAATAGTAGCCTATTTTCAAGTAGTAAAATTCTTTCTATAGAAATAAATGGAGCTAGAAATGTTAATTTACATAAGGAATTATTTGACCATTATTGGTCTTTAATTCGGAAAAAAGCTTATTCACACAAAAATAAAGGAGGTAAACAATGATTATAGATATTTCAAATCACTTAGAACAATCACCTACACTAAAATTACTTCAGCATAGAATAAATGATGATTACACTTTATGGTGTAATTATTTTTTCTTTGAAGGAAATAAACATTCCTTTTATGTTCTTTCAGATTTAATGATTTCTAATGGAGGGTTTGGTTTTGTACTAATTGAACCATTCGCAGGATTGACAACTGGATTCTTTTTAGATTCTTCTAAAATAGATACACCATTAAAGTATGGTACTTTAATAAATAAAGAAGTATTGTACCAATTACATACTATTTTTACTTTTGCTGAAATGGATGGTATAAATCCAATTCTATCTTTTGGAGGAAGGAATGAATATGAAAATCTTTCTAAAATTAATGTAGAAATTAATAATCATTTGTTTTTAGCTTCAATTCCTTCTAATATAGAGCTATTAAAAGAATATACTATAAGTGAAGAAAATTTAGATAAATTTAGAAAGGAATTTATTGTACCATTCTATGCTTCTTATATTTCTATAATAGCAAACAATACAATTTATACAATTCGCTATTTAGTTTAAAAATAAAAGGAGATAAACTATGATATTAGAATTAGATAATAAAAATAGACATGATACTTTTTTCGAGAAAGAGGATAACATTACAATAGTTGGAAGATTAGAAGAATTTAATCTTAATTTAGGTAAAAAAGTAACATGCTTATTTCCAGTACAAACTTTAATTTCATTTGGAAATTTAGGTGTATTCTTTCCTACTAGTTTATCGCGTACCTATGAGGAATTGAAACATTTTTCAGAATCTATATTAGATTTTTTATAAAAGGTTTATCGCGTACCTATGAGGAATTGAAACAAACTTCTGTAATCTCATTTATTAAATATGTATGATGTTTATCGCGTACCTATGAGGAATTGAAACTTTTTATAAAATTTTTTTATAAAAATAAAAAAAAGAAAGTTTATCGCGTACCTATGAGGAATTGAAACTAAAATTTTTTATTTATATTAGAAGCTATTTCAATAGTTTATCGCGTACCTATGAGGAATTGAAACAGAAAATATCTTTCTCTAATCCAATTGAATTTAAATAGTTTATCGCGTACCTATGAGGAATTGAAACAATTATGTACAATATTAAGTAGAATTTTATCTAAAGTTTATCGCGTACCTATGAGGAATTGAAACAAATAATTGATGTACTTCCTGATATATTTACAAAAAGTTTATCGCGTACCTATGAGGAATTGAAACTTTATATAAAAAAATATTATGTTTATTTCTTAAAAGAGTTTATCGCGTACCTATGAGGAATTGAAACTTCTCCTCGAGAACTCTCTGAAGAAGTTACTATTCCGTTTATCGCGTACCTATGAGGAATTGAAACTATTTTAGAAAAATTTAATTTTAAAAATACTGAAAGTTTATCGCGTACCTATGAGGAATTGAAACAAAGAAATGTTTTTGGGTTTCCCTTCTTTAATAAAATGTTTATCGCGTACCTATGAGGAATTGAAACATAAGTACTTGATAGATTCCTAATAGGTATTCCTAATAGTTTATCGCGTACCTATGAGGAATTGAAACTAATTCATGGAATGTATCCTATTTCTATTTCTGGAATGTTTATCGCGTACCTATGAGGAATTAAAACTTTGGGCAAGAAAAAAAGAAAAAATCTTTTTCAAAAGTTTATCGCGTACCTATGAGGAATTGAAACGTTTTATGTTTGATAAGAATTACAGGGATCTTTATGGGTTTATCGCGTACCTATGAGGAATTGAAACATGGTGCCTAATGGTGCCTAATGGTGCCGTTTATCGCGTACCTATGAGGAATTGAAACATACTTCCTTTCATAACATACTTTGAAACATATTTCGCGTTTATCGCGTACCTATGAGGAATTGAAACCTGTTGGACAACCTGCGACATCCGGAGTATATCAGACGTTTATCGCGTACCTATGAGGAATTGAAACTAAAATTTTGATAATAAAAAATTTTCGAAAAACGTGTTTATCGCGTACCTATGAGGAATTGAAAC
>Ga0308397_1000763_pt1 | contig 20860 bp, 22 predicted proteins | sample Hotspr20SampleT8_FD_202356 | JGI IMG/M metagenome (GOLD analysis project Ga0308397, IMG submission 202356) | Hot spring phototrophic mat microbial communities from Mushroom Spring, Yellowstone National Park, Wyoming, United States - 20051001_T8 ...
GCAGTAAAAGGTGGAAGCGATGTTAATAGATTTATAGATTTTACAGACATTTGGGAAAACATAGATATTTTTGTTAGGGGACATTCTCATCAACCTTTGTGTAAACCTATTGGTAAATATATAGCGTGTCCTCAAGCACAAACATTTAAAGAAAAAGAAGTTTGGTTAATGAATAGTGGCTCATCTAGAAAAGGTATGTTAGAAGGATTTACTGATTATGCGGAAAAAGCTTTATATAGATTTCAACCTTTAAGATTTCCCAAACTTTTATTTAATGTCAATAATGATTTATATATAAAGATATTAGAAGGGAGTATAATTTAATTTTCTGGAGCTTATTATGAGTGAAGATTTTAAATTAAAAATACTAGAAACAAAGATAAATCAAATTGAAGAAAAACTAGCTAAAATAGATAAAGCACTTCAAGGGAATGGATCTATGGGATTACATACTAGGATAAGTTTAATAGAAAGAGAAATTGAAAATATTCAACAGAATAGAGATCTTACTTGCCCTATAAAATCTAGATTAAGTTTAGTTGAAAGTGAAGTGGAAAAAATAGTTGAAAGTATAAAAGCTATCAAATCTCTTTTATGGGGAGAAGACGGGAATCAAGAAAATAGTTTATTAGTTATGATTAGTAGATTAAATACTAAATTAGATATTTATTCTGTTATCGTTGCTGGTTTAGGTAGCCTTATTACTGGATTGGCTATGTATTTTGGAAAGTAATTAGAAAGGAGGAGAAATGAAAGAAAATAATGAAATTAAAATAGAACAAGTAAAAGAAAAAAATCAGGTCGAAGATAATACATTACTTAAATCAAATAATAAAGAAAAGTTGCTTAAAATGAAAGAAGAAATTCAAGCTAAATATAATAGTCTTTATGAGCAACTTAATCAATTAGAAAAAAATAAACAATCTATTATGGCAGAACTTGTTAAACTTTCTGGAAAATTTGAGGTTATAGAAAGTTTACTTAATGATTATGACTCGTGATGAGTTTATTATTAAAGAAGTAAATAAACTTCTCCCAGAAAATTGGGCTTCTTATTCTAACCCCGAACAACTAATTCAATTTGTTAGATTAGTTCTTGCTGATATCAATTTTATGCCTCCTTTAACTGGAGTATCTTTAGAAACTCTTATTGTTGAAGAAAATAATAATGTTCGTGTTACCAATCAAGATTTTTGGTCAATCTTAAAGTTCGGGGTTAGTTTCTATTCTCTCCTATTTCATCAAATGAGAGCCTCCCTTCAAGATTTTAATTTCAGCGATCAAGGATTATCGGTTAATGTTGATCAAACTGCTAAAGTAGGTTCAGCTCTACAAAATATGGCTGTGGCTTATTTGAGGATGGTGGGGAACTACAAGAAGACTGAATTAGTAAAGATTGGACCGAGAGGTATTGTTACTCCGAGATATCAAAGTCAACTATCTCAATTTATTCGTATCGCTCTAGGGTCCGCCTGGGGCTGGAGTAGTCGTTAATTACCTTTAAATCAACAATATTTTAACGATTATTTATCTTCTATACGGTAAAAAAATTCTTTTCTTTGTGTAATATAATTATATGATAAAGAAATGCATTATATGTGGAAAAGAATTTAAAGCCGATTATCCTTCCAAAAAATATTGCTCCTCTGAATGTTTTATCAAAGATTGTAAATCTAAAAGTATTGTAATTAAAAAATGTGAATGGTGTGGAAAAGAATTTTATGCATTTCCTTCTAATATAAAAGTTGGAAATGATAAATTTTGTTCTCAAGAATGTTCTTTGGTTTATCTACAAAGACATCAGAAACAATCCAACACCCCCATCGAACTTAAAATGAAAGAAGTGCTCGAAAAGAGAGGGATATTTTTTGAACACCAAAAGAGGATAGACTTAGGTAGATTTAAAACCTATCCAGATTTTTATATAGAAGATCGTACAGGTAAAAGTAAGGGGATAGTAATTTATTGTGATGGAGATTTTTTTCATGGAAATCCCGAAGTATTTAAAGACAAAAAACTTCCACGATGGGTTATCGAACAACGAAAACGAGACAAAAAAATTACCCACAAACTTATCCAACTGAGATATAAAGTAATAAGATTTTATGAGAAAGAGATAGAAGAGAATATAGATAAATGCGTTGATAGAATAATTCAATGTATTTAAAAATTGTCTAAATTGATTTATATTATGAATATCAAAAATTTATTAAAAAATTATTTAGGATATAGAATATGGATATAGGAGATTTATTAAAAAACCCAGATAAACTTGAAGAGATGTTAAAAGAGGCAATTAATAAAGAAGATAAGGAATTGACCGAAATGTTAATTCCAATAGTAAGAGATCCAGAGTTAACTTATGAATATGCAAAAAAGATAGCCAAAGGAAAAATTAAAGACGAATGGGAAGATATAATAGCTAAAGATTCTTTTAGTTCTTATAATTATGCATCTAAAGTCTTACACGGACCATTTCCTAAAGGAGAAGATGCAATTGCCCAAGATTCAATTAGAGCATATAATTATGCTTATTTTGTTATAAAAAGACCTTTTCCTAAAGGAGAAGATGCTATAGCTAGTGACCCATATTTTGCTTATAGTTATGCTTCTTCAATTTTAAAAAGACCATTCCCAAAAGGAGAGGATGCAATTAGTAAAGAAAGTGATAGAGCATTTTTGTATGCCGTAAATGTTTTAGATGATAGATTTAAGAAAGGTGAGAAAGCTATTATTAAAGATAGATATTATTTAAACGAATATGTAAAATTTCTTGAAAAGATTGGTAAACTAGATGAATTCTTAAAAGATCATCCCGAAATAAGGATTGAAATATGAATATAGGAGATTTATTAAAAGATCCTAATAAAATTACAATAGTATTAAGAAATGCTATTGATAATAAAAATAAAGAATTAGCAGAGATGTTAATTCCTATAGCTAAAGATCCTTATTTAACTTACGAATATGCCAACGAAATAGTTAGAGGTAAAATTAAAGACGAATGGGAGGAGATTATAGCTCAAGACCCTTTTAGTTCATATAATTATGCATTTAATGTTTTAAATGGACCTTTTTTAAGGGGAGAAGATGTTATCAGTAAAGATGCAAAATATGCCTATTATTATGCACGAGATGTTTTAAAAGGACCTTTTCCTAAAGGAGAGGATGTTATATCTAAACATTCAATTTATGCTTATGTGTATGCACGAGATGTTTTAAAAGGTCCTTTTCCAAAAAGTGAAGATGCTATTAGTAAAGATATAGAAAAGGCTTATCTTTATGCACTTCGAGTTTTAAATGGGCCTTTTCCCAAAGGAGAAGATAATATATCTAAAGATCCAGATTATGCCTATATGTATGCACGAGATATTATAAAAGGCCCTTGGCCAAAAGGAGAAGATGCTATTAGTAAAGATATAAATAATGCTTATCAGTATGCACGAGATATTATAAAAGGTCCTTGGCCAAAAGGTGAAGATGTAATAAGTCAATATTCTAAGGCAGCTTATAAATATGCTTTAGAGGTTATAAAAGATAGATTTGAAAAAGGGGAGAGGGCTATTATTGATGATAAAAATTATTTAAAAGATTATATGAGATTTCTTATACAAATTGGTAAATTAGATGAATTTTTAAAAGATCATCCTAGAATAAAAATTAAGATATGAATATTGAAGCTTTATTAAAAGAGGTTAAATTATGAGTTGGCCACATTTACAAGTTTTACCTAATATTACAGATCGTAATTTTGATCCCTTAATTAGATATCTTTTTGAAATTAGAAATAGAGAAAGATGGCTATTGGAAATGGGAGGTGAAATAGTTCTATATTATAGAAGAAAAAGAGAAGGCAGAATTTGCCCTAATTTTGATAAAATAAGAGGTCAGCATCCTCAAATTGAATTTTGTCCTTATTGCTTTGGAACAGGTTATGTTGGAGGATTTTATCGTCCTCTTGAAATTAAGGTTAGTATATTAACTCCTTTTAATCAGCGATTTAAACCTACTGAACACGGTATAAAAAACGAAGCAATTTTAAATGGGTGGACACTTTTTGAACCTAATCTGCAAAATGGAGATTTTATTGTAAGAAGAGATGGAAGTAGATGGTGGATAATTGAAAAAAGAGAAACTCGATGGAAATTTCATGTTTTGCATCAAAATTTTACTGCTGAGTTTATAGAAAAAGGTCATAGTGCATATAAAATAAATATATGAATATAAGTGATTTATTAAAAAATCCTAGTAAAGCTAAAAGTTTATTAGAAAAAGCACTTGAAAATAAAGATAAAGAATTAGTCGAAATTTTAATCCCATTAGTTAAAGATTCACGATTAATTTATTTTTATGCATTAAAAATAGCCAAAGGTAAAATTAAAGACGAATGGGAAGATACTATTGCTTCAGATCCTACATATTCTTATTGGTATTCAAATAATGTTTTAAAAGGATCATTTCCTAAAGGGGAAGATATAATTGCTACTGATCATTATACTGCCTACAGTTATGCTAAAAATGTATTAAAAGATAGATTTATTAAAGGAGAAGAAGCAATAACTAATTCATTTTGGGTTAAAGAATATATGAAATTTCTTAAAGAAATAAATAAATTAGAAGAGTTTTTGAATGATTATCCTAGATTTAGGGCCACTTGAAATTTAAGATTTGTAATTATTGATTTTAAATATGAGTATGTTAAATAGTTCTCAAGTTGTTACAAGAATTAGGGATGCATTTATTTTGCATCTTAGAGATATTTTTAAAAAACATCCACGATATACTTATGTTGAAAAAGAAGATGGGATGGTAGATTATGATAGAACAAAAATAATAATTTTTGATACTACTCCCTTACAACCTTTTTTAGTTCCTGCAATAATTGTATCTACTGTTCCTTCGAATGAAATCAGATTTGTTCAGAATGGAGATTTCTTTTTTAGAGAAAATGAAACAACTGATATTATAGGTTCACTTATTACTGGAGATGTGAATATAGAGATATTAACATTAAGTACTCCAGATAGGGATAACTTAATGGATATTGTTTATGATTTTTCAAAACAATTTACTCAAGAATTAGAAAAGTATGGGATTGCTATAATTAGTACTTCTTTGGAAGCGACAAATCAAACATATATAAACGATAGATGGTTTTATCGTTCTCCTCTTAGGATGAAATTTTTTACTGAATATAATAATAAAGTAAATTATGATTTAATTACAAAAATAAATTTTAATTATCAATTAGGAGGTTAATCATGCCTGGAGTAAATTTAAAACAATTAGGAGTTGAACCTGGAGTTTATGTTTCTTTTTCTCCTACTACTTCTCTTCCTTCAGGCCTTGTTTTGAATGTGCTAGCTTTGATAGGTAGAGGTGTGGATACAAAAATTGAAAGAGAAAGTATAGTAAAACGATCAGGACCAATAGATAATTTATCTTATACAACCACAAATTCAGATTTTATTACTACGATAAATGATCAATATAGTATTATTTACAAAAAAGGAGTTGATTTTTTAGTTAAAGATAACAATAAAATAGATTGGAGTTTAAATGGTTCTCCAATTAAAGCTACTTTAATTACTAATGTAAAATCTAATTTTGATTGGAGTTCTTTGTCAAATAAAAGTTTAACTTTTAGAATTAATGAAGCTTCTCCAACTACAGTTGTTTTTGGAACTATATCAAATATAGATGATGTAATTAGTAGTTTAAATGGAAGTTTAGGAGATTATATTGTAGCTAGTTCGGTTACTATTGATGGAGTAAATCAAATAAAAATTGTTGTTAAAAATTTTCAAACTTTTAATTATTTTGTATCTTCTTCAATTGAAGTATTGAGCGCAGGTACAAATGATGGATTAACTCTTTTAGGTTGGTATGATGGGCAAATAGAATGGGGATCAAAATCTCCAAAAGAAGGTAATATTTTTTATGTAAGTTATCCACGTCAAAAAGTCTATCCAGATGATTATCAGCCTAAATATTTTTTCTCATATTCTCAAATAGTTGATGAATATGGTGAAATAAATGTTAATGATCCAATGAGTACTTCATTAAGTTTAGGAGCAAAAATTGCATTTGAAAATAATGTATCTGCTCTCCTTTGTGTTCCTCTAAATCCAAATTTAAATGATTATGTAGGAGTAAAAGAAGCTTTAGGAAAACTTAAAAATTATGATTGTTCCTATATTGTTCCTCTTACTAATAATATAAATATTTTAACTGATTTAAAAAATCATGTAGATTTTATGAGTTCCCTAACTGAAAGGAAACCAAGAAAAGCAATGTTTGGTTTACCAGAAATGAGTAGAGAAAGTATTATATCGTTAGCAAAATCTTTGAATGATATGAGGATAACATTAGTGTATCCTTTTATAGGAAAAAGAACTGAAAAAAATGTGACTTTAATTCTTCCAAGCCCTTTTATAGCCTGCGAATTAGCAGCAAAAAGATGTGCCGCCTTACTTCCCTCTCAACCTCTCTTAAGAAATGAATTAGTAAGTTTTGAGGATATTAATGATATTTGGACTCGAACAGAGAAAAATTTAGTGGCAGGAGCAGGAGTAACTATTGTTGAAAAAGTTCCTAATATTAATGTTATGAGAGTAAGGGATTGGTTAACAACTTCTCAAGATAGTTTATATGCCAATGGAGAAGTTGTAGATGTAATTGATTATGTAATGACTAGAGTAATGAATATAACTGAAGGAGCATTTATAGGTAAACCTCTTACAGATGAAATTATACTTCTGATATATGCTTTTATTACTAACTTTTTAGAGAGCTTAGTGTTTGGAGGAATTATAAGTAGTTATGAAAATTTAGTAGTAAATAGAAACACAACTGAACCAACACAAGTTGATGTTTCATTTGCAATTAAACCTATATTTACACTTAAATATATCTACATTAATTTTACAATATAATTAAATTAGGAGGAAGTTTATGCCAGATAATCAACCAAATTTACCACTTACTAATGCTCGATTAGCTACTTCGATTAAGATATATGCAATCAAAGATGATTTAGATTTATCTGGAGATCTTTCTAGTATTGCAAGTAGTATAGCTTCGGGTAACTATGGAAAGGCAGTCCCAATAGGGGCAATAACTAGATTAGAAGAAGTTAATAATCGTCCAGCAACACCTCGATATGAAATTGATGCCGATTCAGCAGGAGAAATAGTTGAAAGAATTCCTCAATTAGTAGATAGAACTTTAAGAGTTGAAAGAATAGTGCTTTATAGTAGTGATGCTATAAAAGCTATTGCAAATGTTGATGCAGATTTAATTAATCAAACTAAACCGTTTACGATAGCCAAAGTTGAGTATAATGTCTCCAAAGATGCTAATGGAAATGTAGTTAAAAAACCTCAAGCAGTTACTTTATATTTGGGATGTTGGTTTACATCAAATCCAAAATCTTATTCTGTTTCGGGTAATATTCATATAATACAAACTGTTGATATCGGATATGCCAAGAGAAGATATTATACTATTTAAAATAATTAGTAAAAATAGATAGGAGGAGAAATGATAAAGTCGATAATTAAAGAAGTAAAATTAGGTGAAGATACTTTAACATTCACTTCATTAACTTATGGAGATATGATTGATATATCTTCTTTGTATGAAAAGATAGAAAAAGAAGAAACTGATGTAAGTGTTAAAGCAATGAAACAAAATTTAATAAGTTTGGCCTTTCATTTGAAAAAATTAAATGGACAACCAATTAGTTATTCAGAAGCTGAAGTTTATTTAAGAAATTTAGCTCCTGAGGATGTATTAGATCTTCTTAAAATAGTTAATGAAATTGAAACTGAAAAAGCAAAAATAGTTGAAGAATTAAAAAAAAAATAAATAACGAAAATTTAATAAATAGAGACGATTATCTTTTGTGTAGATTTTTTAGAAAAAGTCTTTCTGAAATTAGAAAATTAGATGATTTAGAGAGAATTTGGTTACTTCAAAATATTTATAAAGATGAAGAAGAGAAATATAAAATTTTAGATGTATTAATAAAAGTGATTAGGCCTGAATTATCTTCTCAAGAAGTTACTATTACAAAAGCAGATGATTCCTTATTGATTGAAGAATTAAAGCAATATTATCCAAATAAATCCGAAGAAGAATTAAAGCAATTACTAGAAGAATCTGGCGATGTAGATACTTTTATAGATAGGATTGACTAATTATGGCAGATGAGAGAGATTTAAAAGAAATATTAGATCAAGATACTGCAAATAAATTAAAATTTGTTATTGATTTAATTCGAAAAGATTTAGAAAATTTTAAAGAAATTACAAGAGAATCTACTATTATTCCATCTCATCTTGTAGAAGTTAATAAAGTTATAATAAAGCATCTTAATGATTTTAAAGAAAATATTAAAGAAACAACAGAAACAATTGGAATAATAAAAAACGTAACTAGTAAAATTATAAATACTTTAAATGATACTATTGAAGGTGGAAAGGGTGGATTAGATAATACAATAAAAGCTCTTCAAGCTTATTCTAATGAACTTTCAACAATTTTAAAAGCAGATGAATTAAGTAAGTCTCTTAAAGAAGCATCTGAAAAAGTAAAAAATGAATCTATTGGAAGTTTTATTAAATTTTCTGAGCTTTTAAAAGAAATTTTTAATGAACTTTACGAATATTTATATCAAATTAGACGAGGAGTAACTTATATTGAAACACTTGCTGGAACTAGATATGGAATTGAATTAGTTACCTATCCTAAGATGATTCCTTATGCTTCTCCAGAGGAATATACTAAATGGATGATAGAGATTGTTAAAGAATCACCTAAATTATTTAAAGATGTAGGAGATAAAGCAGGTATTGCAAATTTAGAAATTGCTAATTTTAGAGAAGCTCTTTCTAGATTTACTTTAGATGCAGATGAATCTAATAAAGTAATAATGAGAACCGCTTCAGCTTTAACAATATTAAGACCTATAGGATTTTATGAAGAATTTAAAAGAGAATTAGATAATCAATTAGTTTTATATAGAGAAGCTTCTAGAATAGCTAAAGAATATAACTTAAATCAATTAGAATTGGTTAAGACTTTAACAGATGCTTCTATAAAATTTAAAGATATTTCTAGAAGTGGTAATGAAATGAATTATATTATGGCTTTAACTGAAGAGGTAGCAAAAAGATTTAATTTAACTGGAGAACAAACACAAGATTTATTTGATAAATTAAGAAAAGGTTTATCTGAATTAAGTTTAACTTCTTATGCAGGCTTATCTTATTTAGTTACTGGAGCATTGCCTACTGGAATAGCTCAAACAGGAAATGAGGTTACAAAATTATTCATTCAAGCATCTAGAGAGATATTAAATATGATTCCAAACGAATTCATTTTCCAAACAGCTGCCATCCAACAAATTGGAAGACAATTTTTAGGAGTTTCATTTAGTCCCATTCAAGCATCTGAGTTGGCTGAAGCATTAAGAAAAGGTGGATTAGATATTGATAATGTAGCTCGAAAGATTGAAGATCTTAAAAAAGATTCATTTATGAAATTAAGTGAAGATATAAAAGAAGGAAATAAAATTTTGTCAAATTTAGTTAAACCTACAGATGAAATAGCAAATATATTACGTTCAGAATTATTACCTTTAGTAAGATCTTTCTATGATGTGTTACCTCTTTTTGCAACAATTAATTTGGTTACTCCTTTTATTAAATCTCCTGCTATATCAATTCTTAGTACTATTGGAACTTTTACCGCAATACAAGCAATAAGAAAACTTGAAACTCCAGGAGGATAATTATATGGCTAATTTTTTTCCTATAATAATAGAAGGAGTAAGATTTTTAGTTAACCCTACATCTTTTAGATTAAATACTCAAGCACTTACTTCAGAAGTTAACACAATGTCAGGGCCAGTTTTACAAATATGGTATCCTAGATTTTCAACTTTATATATTACAGGTTATGCAGGTGGAACTAAAGCATATAGGGAGTTAACATATTTAAGAGATTTCTTTTTTGCTGAAAATAGAGTAGCCAATGTTTTTTATAAAACAAAACTATATAAAGGAACTTTTACATTACTTGATTTATCTACTGAAACATCAGAACATATAAGATTTAAATATCAATTAAACATGATTTTGTTAGACAGTAAATATTTTAAATATCAAGATTTTGCTTTAGGAATTTTTACTAAACCTACTAATATTTTTGGAATATCTACTTTAAAAAAGAAATTGGATTTAAGAGCCAATCAATTAGAATCTTTCTTATTAGAAGGGAAAAAGAAAAATGAATGATATTAATTTAACTCATTTAGAAAATAAAATTGGAGAATCTAAATTTTCTTTCTTACAACCTTCTATAAGAGTTTTTCTTTTTAAAGCTTTTCCTATTTTTGATTTAGATACTTCTTCTTTACAAAATTCGGTTAATACAAAAAATTTAAATGATTATATTAATGAGTATCAAAACATTAATAAAAATATTAATTTTATTTCAAGTATAAATCCTGAAGAATTTAAAAATATGGCTTATAATGAATTTATTAATTTTGTTAATGCAAGTAGAATGACTATTTCTTTAGAATCTACTTATTATTTTCGAGAAGATAAGATATTAACTTTTATTGACTTATATTTTTTTAAAAAAGAAGATAAAAAAGTCATAGATGATGCTTTTAATAGCATTATAAATAGATTATCAATTGAAATATTAGATAACCCAAATATAAAAATTCCGGATAAAACTGATGAATTAAGAGATTCATCATTTTTTTATATACCAATAATTGAAATATTACGAGATAAATTAAGAAATAGGCAAATAGATGATTCGAGTTGGGCAAATTTTGTTGTAGGTCTTTTAAAAACATCTCCACCCGAAAATCTTTCTGGATATGCGGAATTTACTCGATTTATTGGTTATTTAGGCATGTATTTAAGAGCTCGTCAAGCAATAAAATCAAGAGATGTAAAGGTTAAAGAATTAGAAGAGTTAAAAAATAAAATTAAAAAAGAAAGTGGTTTTCAAAAAATAGATAAATATTATCTTACTTTAAATAAAAATCAAGTATTAAAATTAGATATTACTCCATTTTTTATTAGTGCAAATATATCCTATTCAATACAAACTATGTATATTACTAGTAATGTTTCGTTATTGGATTATGAAATTGATGATACTTTATTAAAAAATTTACAAAGAAATGTTAAAGGTTTTAATGCATCACCCTATAAATTTTTCTTAAAAACATCTCAAGAAATTTATAACTATTTAATTAATGAAAATGATTTAATGTCTTCAATTTTTAATAAATTACATTTAGCTGATTTAATTCAACCAAATGATTTTGTAGTAATTTATGCTAGAAATTCAAAAATTTCTTTAATAGATCAAGCTAAATTAAAGGGTATTGAATTAAATAAAGATAATTTAAGTGATTTTACTATTTTAGAAGAATTAGGATACAAGCGAGTTTTTGGGGGATTTGTAACTAAATCTGATTTTAATATTACTGCAGGAGATAAACCTCAAATAAGATTAACTTGTAAAAGTCCGTTATATTTATTAGATGAAACACTTCGTTTATTTGTTCCAGGTTTATTTACTTCAGCTTTTTATGATACATTAGAAGTAGGAGATGATAAAAATTTTTATACTGTTTTAAATAATATTTTAACAAGTTATACAATAAGAGATATAGTTTTTATTTTATTGAAAAGCTGTTTGGGATTAAAATTTCCTGGAGAACGTATAATTGAAAAACCTGATTCAAATCAACAAAAACAATTTGTTTTTCCCGATTCAATTTCTAAAGTTTTATACGATTTTCGAAATTATGATCACGAATTACCCACTCATCCTCTAGCAGTACCAATTTTTTTATTACATATAGCATATAGAGAAATGTATGGAAAGAAACTTCAAGAAGAAGGTGAATTTTTATCAACATTTCCATTAAGATTAAAAATCTTTAAAGAAAAAAATAGTTTAAAAGGTTACTTTAAACAATTACAAAATAATTTTTCAAAATATACTCCTACAATGAAAACTCCCGCTAGCATAATAAAAGAAATAAGAGAGGTAGCATTTTTTGAATTATTTGAAGATACCGAACAAGGAATAGTATTTAGACCTATAAGTTATGATGTAGGAGTAGGTGAAAGTGATAATGCTAGATACATAAGTACTCCATACTTAATTAGTTTTAGTAAAACTCAAACATTAGAAAATATTTATTCTAGAGTAACTTCAACTTTTTATATGGATATATTACAAGAAGTATTACCTTTTTTAAAATATCCGTATACTGATGGAAAACTTTTAGCTAAGTATGGTTTTAAAGATTTTGGAGATCTAATTAACCCCAATATACAATTTAATAGGAAAAATATTAAATATGCAGAAAAATATCAAGAATATTCAAAAATTTATTTAAATTATCATAATTTTTCATTACAAACAGGAAGAATTGTAAAAGTATTTGAAAGTGATTCATCTTCAATAGGATTAGGTAGTGTAGTAGATTTTTATACTTTTAATTTTCCTTCTACTTTACGAGGCTATATTACTTCAAAAGAGATTAATTTAAGTGTTGGAGGAACTTTAACTGAAACTTTTTCTCTTTCGTTTCTAAGATCGTCATCTATTGAATTACCAAATATTTATGAATTTCTTATGAGTTTTAAAGAGGAGTAAGGATTAGTTATGATTAAATTGGCTTATATAGATGATATTAAAAAAGATGATTTGAATAAATCTATTACTTTAGATGTAAGAATTTTACCTACAAATGAATTCACTTTAGTAGATTATCCATATACTAAATCTACTCAATGTCCTTCAAGAGGTTCATTTATTTTAATCTATCAACCTAATGATTTTAAAAGTTATTATTTAACTACATTAAGAGATCCTGATGTAATTCATGATGATTTAAACATAAATCCTACTCCTTTATTAAATAATAAAAATTTATTAGAAGAAGGTGAACAAATTTTTAAAGCTGGAAATCTTACCTCTAATTATTCTTATTTACTTATAAAAAAGAATTTAATAAGTTCTTTAGTTTCAGGAGATAAAGGATCAACCCAATTTCATTTAGATTCATTAAATACATTAATAAAGACTAATGTATTAGGATTTCAAAGTAGTTCAATTATGGGAATTGTTAATGAAACTCCTTTATCTATAGGTAATTTTAATGATAATATACCTAGAGGGATAAATTTTTCATATACATTTGGACCCCAAATTGTAAGAAGTGATTTTATAATAAATAAAGATGGAGTAAAAATTGAATTAAATACTCCCACAGGTAAAGGAAATATTACTTTAACTGCAACTAATTGTAGTATTACTTTTAATAATACAAAAATAACTATGAATATGAATGGAAAAGTTAATATAGAAGCACCACAGGTTGAATTAAATGCTTCTAATGTTAATGTAAAAGCTTCTCAAATTAATTTGGGTAAAAATGGGAAAAGATTATTAACAGAAGATTTTTTGGAAAAATTTAATAATCATACTCATCCAGTTTCGGGAACTACTGCATTAATAATTGAATCCCCAGTTGAAGCATCTGGGGTATCTACTAAAATTACAAAGGCGGATTAAATATGTATTTAACAAGATTGGTTTTAAAGAGAGAGTTAACTTTAGAAGCAAATAAATGGGGTGGAGCTTTAGCAAATATTACTTGTTTATTGGATGCAATAATAAGAGAGCCTGAGGTAGCAGCTCTTTTGTTAGATTACTTAAATATCTTAGAATCAGTTTTACAACAACATATGGCTACATTAATTTATTCAATATCTTCGATTTCTGAATCTTTTATAAATATAGGTCAAGTAATTGCAAATAGTGCAAAAACAAGAATAGAAGTATTAAGAAACGAAGTTAATCAAGTATTAGATCCAATTAAAAATAATCCATTTTTAAATAAAAATTGTGGAGAGGGAGTATTTTCAGTTGGGATTCTTAAAGAAGCAGATAATTTTTTAAATTCTCTTTCAAGTTTAGCAGATAGTGGATTATTTTATACCCAACAAGCAAATTTAGAGGTAGAGAGACAAATAAGTAGATTAACTAATTTACAAGAAAAATTAAAATTTGTACAAAAATTAAAGGAGTATATAAAAGATCCATGATAGATTTAATGTGTAAAACAAGAATAGGAGATTCGTTTGATTTTACTACATCAAACGATTTACAAATAGATCCTTTTACTGGAGATTTAATTATAGTTACAGGTAAAGATTTATTATCTCAACTTATTGTTAAAACTTTTTTAACTGAGGCAGGAGAAAATCAATTAAATCCTTCTTTAGGTTCAAATATTTTTAATTTATCTTTTAAACTAGAAAATTCAGCTTATATCGAAGCACTTTTAGAAGAAGAGATAATTAGAGTTTTAGCTTTAATATATGGAATAACTAAAGATTCAAATAATCCTGATGAGAAGATTTTTAAAGTTGATTCATTTGAAATAACGAATATTACTCCTCAATCATTTACCCTAAATTTATATATAGTAATTCAGAGTAATCAATTAGTGCAAATTCCTATAGGAGTTGAATAATATGAAAAATTTAAATGAAATTATAGAAAGTTTAAAAAATTCAATTCGTACAAAGAATCCCCAAATTAATGTTAATGAAGGAACAATTGTTAATGATATTCTAATTAATGTTCCCGCTCAAGAAATAAGCAATCTTTATAATGAATTAGGAAATGTTTCTAATAAAATACTTTTAAACAATTTAACAAGTGATGAATTAGATAGTTTAGGAAGTACTTTGTTAATAAGTAGAAAACTTCCATTTCCAGCTAGAGGTAAAGTAACATTTAGAGCTATTAATGTTACCACTCCTATTACCATTCCTGCAGGAACTTTAGTTGGTACTTCTCCTTTATCTTTATATAAAAATATTTCCTATTCGTTAGATTCAGATGTTATAATAGATTCAAATAGTAGAATAGTTGGAGGATATTATGAAGCTGATGGATATGTTACATGTACATATAGTGGGTCTATTGGAAATATTCCTGCTAATACAATTTCGTTAATAGTTTCATCAGTTGATAGTAAGGTAGTAGGAGTATATAATCCAGAAAGTATTAGTGGAGGATCTGATTTAGAATCAGATGAAGAATATCTTAATAGAATTATTTTATTAGTTAGAAGTGGTTCTTCGGTAGGTTCATTATCTTATTTAAAATATTCAATTATAAGTCATCCTTCAGTTAGAGTATTGGATTATCATATGTATTTACCTAATGATCCAAATTTAAAGAGAAATCCTTATGGAGATTCCATAGATGTATATGTGGTAAGTAGAAATGAATTTCAAACTACTGAAACTTTTACAAGCGGTAATTCAGTTTTGATTCCCTCTCACAAGCCAGTTATTTCTGTAATTACCCAAGGAGTTACTTTTGTACAAGATACCAATTCAGATTATTCTAAATCTGCTAAATCATTAGATCGTTTTGAAGTTAATCCTAATAATGGTCCTTTTACTATTACTTATATATACAATAAAAATATAGAAGATTTGCAAAATTGGATAGATGATCCAGATAAAAAACCTCTAACTTTAGATGTATTAATAAAAGAAGCAAAAAGAAAATTTATAAAAATTGATGTCTATCTACATAAAAAGAATAATTATGATTCAGGTAATGTAAGAACTAATGTTTTAAATAATTTGAAAAGTTTTATAAATACAAATAAATTAAACCAAATTATTTATTTATCAGATATAGTAGGAGTAATAGAAATGACTGAAGGAGTAGATTATGTGGATACTGATATTAATGGTAATTTAAAAGTTTATATGTATTTTAAAGGAGAATTTGAAGTAGGTTATAATTCTCAAGCACAAACAGTTATTAGTGCCTCAGAGATTGAATATTTTGTATTTGATGATTTAAATTCTATTATAAATATAAGTTAATATGAAAATATATCTTAGCTATTTAAAAGATGTTAAATTTGATAAAATTAATGGATGGTCATCTAATTTAAATAAAATTATATTGTTTTGGAATATTGTACCTTGTAATAGTAATTTAAATATTTTAAGTATACAAGTTAGTAATGATGATCAATTTAACCATTTTGATAGTTTTTTAATAGATATAGATGAGTGGTATAATAGAGAAGGGTTAAGTTTTGCTTACGAAATAGATTATTCTAATTGGATAAATTCAACCAAATATTTCAGAATTTTAGCAAATAATACATATTCAAATATTCTTAGAATTCAATTTGATAAACCAATTAATTTTACTACTCTTCAAGATTTATTGAATATTTTACCTGGAAATCATTATTACAATAAAGAATTAAATTCAAACATAAGTCTTTTTTATAGTGCATATATAAATGAATTCAATGATGTAAAAAAAGAATTAAATTTAATTAAGAATGAATTTTTATATAAATTTTGGGATTTAACTAGATTGAATTTAACTAATTTGAATTCGTATGATATTTTATTCTTAAATCACTATTTGTATTCAAATAGAAATAAACTAGGTAGTGTAAATGCTTTAAAAGAATTAGGTCATTTTTTAACTGGAATGGATGCATCTTACAAATTCAGAAAAGATGAACCTTATATAATTATTGGAGATAATTCTAATATTTATTATAGATTAAACCAAGGAATAGTTGGAACTAATCCTCCTTTAAATCCTCCATTAGAAGGTACAAATAGTTTAAGAAGAAGTATTTATGTAATATTTAAAGATCCTAAAAATATTTTAAGTGATTTAAATAGAATAAAGGATACATTAATTGAATTATTACAAGAAGTAGTAGGATGTGCTTTTTATTTTCAATTTGCAATTAATGAAATTGCTTATCCAAATCAAAGATATACTATTTATATAACTATTAATCCTCCAGATGGGGGAACAGTTACAATTACTCCCTCTAAATTTGATTATGCTTATGGAGAACAAGTACAATTAGATGCTATACCCGCTCCAAATTATATTAGATTAGAAAGTTGGGGAGGAGATATAAGTGGAACAGAAAATCCAAAAATAATTACAGTGACAAGCAATCTAAATATTATAGCTAATTTTACAAATTTACCCCCAATTACTGAATACACTTTATGGAAAGATACTAATAATTGTACTAGAAATTTAATAGGACTTTCATTTAAAACAAATGATTTATTTTATCAATATATTGATCCAATTAATGGAATTACCAACTTAGTAAAATATAATTTAGATACTAATGAACATCAAATATTAATAACTCATGGAAATGATTTTAGAGGAATTTATAATTTTGGAAGAGCAAATAACTTTGCTGAAGATAATAATAATTATTACTTTTCTAAAAGAAATTCAAACTTAAATGTTTTATATATATATAATAAACAATCAAATTCAACTATTACTTTTACTGATGGTACATATATTCAAATAGCAGATAGTGATTTATTTATTTTTCCTACCTCTACTTCAGATAATCTAGATTATACTTTTTATAGTTCATCCCAATCTGCATCTCACTCTATCAAAGCATATAAAAAATCAACAAACGAATTTCCTACATATCCTATAGGTGGAGGGAGTCAATTTATTAGTTTCAATGATCATTTTAATAATATAGGAATAGCAAGTTATTTTCAATCCAGATTACAAACATGGGGAGGAGCATTTTATGTAGATTTAAATACTTTTCAACGTACAGAGTGGTATTCTCCTTTTTATATAATTAGTCATGTTGGTGATCTTCTTCTTAATTTAGCTTTTGGAAAACTCTTTATAGTAGGTGACACTAGTTATAATCCACCCAGATTAAATTTATATGTATTTAATTTTGCTACTAAACAATTAATAACTACTTTAGATATTAGTGGTTATATTCCATTCCATACTAGAAAAGTTATTTCAGATACAGATACAGTAGGTTCCAAATACTTATTATTTGGAGATATAACTAAACCTAGAGTAATGTTTGTAAATATGCAAACTCTTGAAGTTATTTATAAAGATTATACTAATCAAATACCCTATCAAAATTATTCATTTGATAGGATAAGTTATTCATATGTAAAAAATAAGTTAGTAATTTTCTTAGATAAAACTAATTTAGCCGATTCTGAAAATATAAAATGTTGGGTTATTCCGAATATGAATATAGAATAATTAATAGGAGTTACTTATGAGGTGGCCTAATTTTTTACCTCAACTTCCTTTAAGAAGTGATTATTTAAATGCAATAAAAACTTATTTTGATGAATTAATTCTACAAAGATTTAAAAGAACAATATTATCAGATACATTTGGAATTGTTCCTGGATATCCATCTTTAAATAATGAGTTTGTAATAAATGCACCTGATACACAGCATCTAATAATCAGACGTGGAATGGCAATTGATGGAAATAATCGAATTATATTATTAGATCAAGATATTACAATTGATTTTAATTTTACAGATAGTGATTTTCCAAGAAATTCATATAAAGATTGCTATATATATATTTATTATAATGAAGAAAATGATACTTCGGTAGTTGATTATGATACTAATGGAAATCCTCTTTATCCATATGTAAAAGTTGAATCACTTTTTCATTTTAAATTAAATACTCCAGAAGTTCAAGGAACATTTATTTTAATAGCGCATGTAAAATTATATAAAGATAATCAAGGTAATATTTTTATAGATTCATTTGATAATGCATCTAACTTAAGAAAATATTCAATTATTAATCTTTATGCTTTATTTAATAACCAACTTATTAGTTTTCAGGATCATATAAATCAACATGGACACGGTATAGTTTCACCTACAAATCCTCATGGTTTATCTTTAGAAGATTTAGGAGTAGATATTGTAATAAATCATGTGGTTAACAAAAATGGATTGATATTACCTAATGTTAATACTAATAATTCAGGTTTTTATTTTACTTTTCATTCAGATACTATAAAAGAAAACAATTATATTGATGTTTTTTTACTAAGTAGTAATGAAATTGCTTTTTTGAATAGAACAATTTATTCTAGAGATGATTTAGATGTTTCTCAAATAGATTTTAATAATGGTTATATTAGAATGTGGATAACTAGCAATATGAATGATGGAACCTACTATATAAAAGGACAACGAAATAGTGATAATAATAAATTGAAGTTAGTAATGGATTCAAATTCGTTTACAGATACAGATTTACCAATATGTACCTTTAGATTAACAAATGGACGAATAGATCCTTTTTCAATTAAAGATAATAGAAATATAGGATTTGTAGACGCAAATACTATTGATCCAATATTGAATGTAGGATATGTTTGGGGATTAAATACTTCTAAAGGAAATAGAAATCAAAAATTATTTTTTGTAAAAGTTGAATCTGATATAAATACTACTCAAACTTCTTATAATTTTAGTGGTAATTTAACATTTAAAACACTTCATTCGCTTACCCAAAATAATTTAACCTATCGTTTATATTCTGATTATACAAAAACAACTTTAATAAGTCAAGGAAATTGGTCAGATAAATCATCAACTATTTCTTGGAATAATGTTCCAAATGGAAATTATTTAATATTAGAAGGTTTAATAAAAGCCCCTGCAGATACTTTTGAATTTCAATTAAATGCTTCAGGGAAAATTAAATTTCAAATAAATAATGAAACTTATATAGATTCATTAAGTAATTCAATTTCTTTAAATACTACTTTTAAAATATATTTAACAAGTAATAAATATTATCCAATAAAAATAGAATTTATTGCTGATGGGGGAAATAGTTTTAGTTTAAAATGGAGAGTTTCTGATTCTGATTATTTTAATGATATATCTCTTACAAACAATTGTAAAGCTCCAAATATAATTTCTATACCATATAGTTTTATTAACATTACTTTGTGGGAAATAATTGGTTTATTGAATACTTATTTGAATCCATATAATATTTTTGTTAGAGTAACTAATAATAAATTATGTTTTTATACATATAATGATTTAGAAATAATTGAAGATACAGGAAATCCAAATAAGTTATTTAATTCTAATAAATGGATTTCTTATACTGAATATGAATTATTGAAAAGAGTAGAATATAGTGGAGAGGGTATTGTAGGTAAAGAACCAGTAGGAAATTTTAATTTAGAAAATATTTATTGGTTAGAATGTGAATATGATTCTTCTAATATTTTAACTTCTATAAGGGGACATTTAAAAGATAAAGATATTGTAATTACACCTCAATATCAAATAGGTGATTATATTTCTAGTATTAATGAAAGTATAGTTTAATATGTGGATATTAATTGATAAATTAAAAAAATTAGTAAAACAAAATAATAAATTAATACTAGATTTATGTCGATCTTATAAAAGAGTTGAAACTCAAATATTTACTTCTAGTACTACTTATTCATTTGCTAATTTAAATAAAGATGATGTACTAGAATTTATAGTAATAGGTGGAGGAAGAAATTATTCAAGTGGTAGAGGAGGAACTGGAGGAGGATTTATTTTGTTTAGAGTTTGGGATATTACTAAGTTTACTACAGCAAATATAGTGGTAGGCAGTAGTGGTGGAGGAGATTCGTTTGTTTATTTAAATTTTAAGAATGATCCTACTTTCAGTTGGATTAGTTTTAAAGGAACTGGAGGAGGTACTTATATTTTTACATCAATTGTAAGTTTTAATAATAGTTCTCCTCCTAATCTTCTTTATTTATTACAAAATTATCATTATATTGAAGTAGTTGATTATATGTTACAAGGCGGACAAGGAGGAACTTCTCAAAGTAGTGGTGAAACAATTTCTAAAGAGTTACATCTTTTAGATGGAACTATTAC
>Ga0308397_1000767_pt1 | contig 20749 bp, 25 predicted proteins | sample Hotspr20SampleT8_FD_202356 | JGI IMG/M metagenome (GOLD analysis project Ga0308397, IMG submission 202356) | Hot spring phototrophic mat microbial communities from Mushroom Spring, Yellowstone National Park, Wyoming, United States - 20051001_T8 ...
ACTATAAGTGTGCCCTCCGCATACATAACCGTGTGTGCTACTATTGTTAGCGCCCAAGGAGTCTCTACTACCACTCAGACTACCAGTACGACTTGTCGTACCATTATCGAATGGAAACTGGAAGCGGTCTATGGTAGAGAGATACCCACTACTACTATATCCTCCACATATATAACCGAATGTGCTGCTATTATTGGCACTTAAATATTTTTTAGCCACACTCAAATTACCTACTTTGTTTGCGGTACCACTATTAAATGGAAACTGAAATCGGTCTATGATAGAATAAGAATAATTACGATGGATGTTACACACGAGCCCTCCGCATACATAACCGTATGTACTGCTATTATTAGCGCTTAGACTATCTCTATTTCCACTCAAATTACCTACACAATTTGCAGTACCATCACTAAATGGAAATTGGAAGTGGTCTATAGTGGAGAAATAGCTACTGCTATCCCATCCTCCGCATACATATCCATACGTGCTACTATTGTTAGCACTTAAATAACCTCTATTTCCACTCAGGTTACCTATCTGATTTGCAGTACCACTATCGAATGGAAATTGGAAGCGGTCTATAGTGGAGAAGTAGTAAGAGTGACTATCGAACGTGTATCCTCCGCATACGTAACCATACGTACTACTGTTGTTAGCACTTAACTCTCGTTTGCTTCCACACAAATTACCTACTTGATTTGCGGTACCACTGTTAAATGGAAATTGGAAGCGGTCTATAGTGGAGAGACTGTGGTCACTATAATTATATCCTCCACATACATAACCGTAATTAGATCCTGGTCCGTATTGTTGAGGTGTTTGACTTAGCACGTATACATTCCTCCCGTCATACAAACATCGTCACGAAGTCTACACCATCCGTAGCACTTAAGCTCCTTCTGCTTCCACTCAAATTACCCACTTGACTTACAGTTCCACTATCAAAAGGAAACTGAAAGCGGTCTATAATAGAGAGATTGTAACCACTATAATCATATCCTCCGCATACATAACCGTGTGTGCTACTATTGTTAGCGCCTGAGTTGTTTCTATGCCCACTCAAATTACTTACTTGATTTGTAGTACCACTATCGAATGGAAATTGGAAGCGGTCTATAGTAGAGCGACTGTCCCCCCTCTGTCCTCCACATACATATCCATGTGTACTGCTATTGTTAGCACTTAAATAACCTCTATCTCCACTTAAATTGCCTACTTGATTTGCAGTGCCATCACTAAATGGAAACTGGAAGCGGTCTATAGTGGAGTAACAACTTGGATCCGCGTATCCTCCGCATACGTAGCCATACGTGCTACTATTATTAGCACTTAAAGCATATCTGGTTCCACTCAAATTACCTATTTTACTTGCAATACCACTATCAAACGGAAATTGGAATCGGTCTATAGTGGAGAGATAGTACCAGCTGCTATTATCAAAATTACTTCCTCCACATATATATCCATGTGTACTACTATTGTTAGCACTTGAGTATTCTCTACTTCCACTCAAATTACCTACTTTACTTATAGTTCCACTATCGAATGGGAATTGGAAGCGGTCTATGGTAGAGAAGTGACATCTGCCACTATAATTCCATCCTCCGCATACATAACCGTATGTACTACAATTATTGGCACTTAAATAACCTCTACTTTCACTCAAATTACCTACTTGATTTGCAGTTCCACTATCAAAAGGAAACTGAAAGCGGTCTATGGTAGAGAGATAGCCACTATAATTCCATCCTCCACATACATAACCGTAATTAGATCCTGGTCCATATTGTTGAGGTGTTTGACTTAGCATGTATACATTCCTCCTTTCATACAAACATTGTCACGAAATCTACACCATCTGTAGCACTTAAGCTCCTTCTGCTTCCACTCAAATTACCCACTTGACTTACAGTACCACTATCAAATGGAAATTGGAATCGGTCTATAGTGGAGTACACATCTAAGATTTGGTATCCGCCTTTAAATCCTCCACATACATAACCGTGTGTGCTACTATTGTTAGCGCCTGAGTTGCTTCTATACACACTCAAATTACTTACTTGATTTGCTGTACCACTATCGAATGGGAATTGGAAGCGATCTATAATAGAGAGACCGTTACCACTACTTCCTCCGCATACGTAACCGTGTGTGCTACTATTATTGGCACTTAAATAAAATCTACTTCCACTCAAATTACCTACGTGATTTGCAGTGCCATCACTAAATGGAAATTGGAAGCGGTCTATAGTGGAGAAACAACTTAGATCCGCGTATCCTCCGCATACGTAGCCATACGTACTACTATTGTTAGCACTTAACTCTCGTTTGCTTCCACTCAAATTACCTACTTGACTTACAGTACTACTATCAAATGGAAATTGGAAGCGGTCTATAGTAGAGTACCAGCTGTTATTATCAAAACTATATCCTCCACATACATATCCATGTATGCTACTATTGTTAGCACTCGAGTTGTCTCTACTTCCACTCAAATTACCTACATGACTTGCTGTACCACTATTGAATGGAAATTGGAAGCGGTCTATAGTAGTGAGATAGTTACCATCCCATCCTCCGCATACATAACCATGTGTACTACTGTTGTTAGAGCTTAGCCAACCTCTACTTCCACTCAAATTACCTACTTGATTTGCAGTACCGCTATTAAATGGAAATTGGAAGCGGTCTATAGTAGAGAGACGGCTACCACCACTCCATCCTCCACATACATAACCGTAATTAGATCCTGGTCCGTACCGTTGTGTTGTCGATTTTGTATACATATACGTCCCTCCTATTAGAGACCTAATACGGCTTTTGCTGCGCCTTCGCATACTTCTTCGAGACTCTTCGAATTGTAGTATTGCCGGAAGTTCTGGAGGTTTCGCTTGCGTAGTATTGTTACTCTTTCCGCTGCATCCTAATAATAAAACTAAGAGGAGAAGTAAAAGTAGTAGCCTTAACACTGCTTTGCCCTCCATTCTTATAAGTAATTTTTAGTTGAAAATTATCGTTGTTGACGTTCGAGTTGCTTCATTAAGTTAATCACTTTTTGAGCCTGTTCATGCCCCCTAGGATCGTCGAGCTCGTAACCTTTATAGAGTTTAAGAGCAGTTAGAAGGTCTCCTCTAGTTATCTGTAACTTCTCTTTGAGGATTCGAGTGCCTAATCGTATATTGATGTCTTGGTAGGGGATGTGCCAAGGAACTTGTGCAAGTCCGTAGTAGTTCTTTGAAGAAACAGCATTCGGACGAAATGAAGATTCTGAGTAGATAAGTGCTGCTACTAGTGATGGCGGAAGTCCTTCATCTCTGCTAATCTCTACAATCTTTTGAGCTAACGTTGTCTGAATCTGAAAGAACTGAGAGATCCTACTTACTTCTGTGTTTTCAGGAATACTTGGATTGAATGGAGTTATAAGCACAGACGTCTGTAGCCACAAGAGAAGTGATAGCCCGAAGACAACTCCGCTTATACCTACTCTTACAATGAACATCATTTCTTCAGAAGTCTTTCGGTTATGTCGTAAACTTTATGTTCGTACACAAATCCACCCACTTGAATACTCTCATTGATTCGCCACTGAAAGAATTTGTATGAGATAAAAGAGCCTAGGAACATACCGATGAGAATCCACATAACTACTATACCGAATTTACGCTCGATCCATTCTTTTGTCTTGGCTAAAATTGGCGTCTTTGGTTGCCCTTCAGTAATTGAGAGGTGTGGTACATCGGACACATTTACAAGTTTTCGCTCTTCCATATTCAATACCTCCTATTACTTCACATTTTGAATCAGATGAAGTCTGGGAGAGAAGTTGAAGCCTCTCTCGATTGCTTCTTTAAGAACTGTGTCTGCATTCAGTACATATTCTGTATAGTTTCTACTAAGTGGCATTAAATAGATTCTGTCGGAGTCTAATCCCATTACGTCGATAAAGTTAAGAGTTGCTGACAACGAAAACTTATCGACCGGAAACTTAAAGATCGTACGCGGTAGTGATGCTAAATACTGTAAGTGTTCTTTCGAATAGAGAGAAGCAAACGCTACCTTTGGCGACACGTTGAGATACACATTTGGTCGTAGCTCGTATAGTGATGGAATCAACAGACCATTTGTCTCGATCTCGATCGTAAGTGTTGAGAATGTTTCAAGAACTTCGTCTAGGCAATCTTTCCTAAGGAATGGTTCTCCACCAGTCACAACGAGATGTTTTATATTTGACTCCTCAACAGTTTTTTGTATGTCTTGTACAGTAAGACTATAATTCTGTATTGCTTTCTGCGGAGTATCACAGAATGAGCAATTCAGATTACATTCTGTGTAACGAAGGAAGAGAGCACGTCTACCTACCCAGAACGCTTCTCCTTGAATACTTATAAAGTATTCTGCTAACGGGTGTTTTTGCACTATACTCCCTCCTCTAGAAATTTTATGTTTTGAATAAGATAGTTTTTGTCTACATTTCTGTAGTCAGCCACATTAGTGACAGTTTCTTTATGCCATTCGTTGTTCATGAATAGTTGTGACTTTGCGGATGTAGTGAGGGCTATTGAAGTGTCACAACTTTTGACGTTTTTGATTTTACGATAAAGTCGTAATTCAAAAGGAGAGAGTGCACCAAGTAGATGTATATTAATAGTTGGGAATAGCGAGATAATATGTGCTACTACACTAAATCTTTCTATGTTGGGCACATATGGTACACCAACCCAAGAGATGCCCGAGGTTAGTATCTCCGCTAATCCATCAAGGCAGTCAAGTCTAATCGATGGTATTACAAGTGCTGCGGTAGCTTTCTGTGAAGCTGAAAGTGTAGGCAAGACACTTTTTGTAAGTGATATAGTACCTTTCGGATCGTTGAATATATCTGGAAGAATCCATAGAATGGGTTCAACTTCTGCGACGGCTTTCAAATATTGGTCGACAGAAATCGGACAATGCTCGAAGACAGCGTTGTCAAAGAAGATTGTGTGTTTAAGCCTTTCGGAAGACCGTAACCAATCTCTCCAACGAGTATCATTTTGATAGTCAGTTGCTATAATTGCTATATTTCTGGTAAAGTGTTTGTGTTCAAATGGAATTCGATGATAAATTATCAATCCCTTAACCCTCCTTTTTGATATAATAATATACTTCCTCCCTACTACGAAGAGTTACTGTCGTTAGTGCAAGGAGGAGAAAAACTCTTCGTAGTAGGGATCTTCGTAATACTTATATACTAAAAGTATATATCATACTCTTTATTGTTCGGCATTCTCTTCTGCTGTACCTTCAACATCTTCCTCGATCTCATCTATACTATTAGTCGTTGGTCGGTAAGCGTACACATCGTTTTCTTCTAGAAGTACTCGATAAGGTATTCTTCTGAAGAGTTTTTCTGTGATTATTGTCTCCACTAAAGCTTTCTTCTTGAGTAAAAGAAGTCCACTCTCCGTACGTTTTACACTAACATCTCCTAGTTGATAAAACGCAGCAGCTTTGCCCACAGCTGCATCCCAACCAGATATGTAGTCAATGCCCGAATGAAGATAGAACGTGAATTTACCTTTTGTGAATGGCGGAGCACATTTGTTCTTCTGCACGTCGAATCCTACTACCATCTTCGATTCATCTTTTGAGTATCTACTTAAGTTCACTAATATCGAAGAGTGGAACTTAATAGGTTTCTCGCCTAAGTATGTTGTTGTACCAGTCATAGGATCGATCTTTGGTTGCACAATCATCACGATTGTAACGTTCTTCTCTGCTATATCTTTTGGTATCGTACGAAGAAGACGAGAGAGAATACGTGAATGTCTTCCCATTAATTTGTCTTTATCTTCACGGTCTGTAAGCTCAGCTTCTAGAGGCGTACTACTTATGGTGTCCCAAATGATTAGCAGTTTATCCTCAGGTTTAGCAACTTTTAACGTTGTGATTAAGACTGACTCAGTCTTTTCTGCGGTTAGTACGTCTCCTTTCCAGTTCTGTAATACAGCAATATCTTTCGAATTGATAGGAACGTTGAATTGAGTGAGTCTAAACTTCTCATACGTGAACTCAGTATCGATTATCAACGTCTTACCGCCTAGTCGTAAATTGTTTCTTGCTAAGATTACGCCTATCGAACTCTTACCCGTACTGTAAGCTCCAACAATAGCAGATAATCTGCCTCTAGGAAATCCGCCTATGCCTAATGCAATGTCTAGCGGAATTATATTTGTTGGTATAACTTCTGTTACTTCAGAGACATCCGTTTCTTCTACTGTAGGAATCTGTAGCTTTTCAAATAGAGATGTCACAATTCCTCCTTTTCATTCAGAAAGAGAGGAAGAGAATGTTGTATCCTCTTCCTCCTAACAGTACTACTTATTGTTTCTTAAGTCTTTTGAGGATGTCTTGCACGTTCTGAATGTCTTCGATCGTAGGATGTGGCCCTATAAGTGGTGGAGGTGGCGGCGGCTCAGTTATCTGTGAAGAAACTTGTGTTGAGCCGAAGTCGACGAATGATTCGTCGATGTCAAGCATCTGAAGATATCCTCGTTCTTTCAAGTCTGTGACAACTGCGTTGAATATATCTGGTGGTAAGTAAGCTTCAAAATTTCTGATAAGCGAAGATTTTGTTTCTTCTATTCTCTTCTGTGGTATTTCTCCAAGAGGTATTAGAGCTTCATATTCTATGTTGTAATCTGGGAGTGCTGTTAGGTCTAGAGGCTCCTTCGGAAGTATCTCATATTTCGTGTTTCTTCCTTGTCCTGTTCTCTGAAGAAGCAACACAATTCCATGCTTTGGATCGAGTATGTCATAGTTTCTTGCTAGCAGATTAAGTTTACTTGCTATCATTGGCCCGAATGAGAAGAGTTTGATAAGTGGCTGTGGATTCGTAAGATCGGCAACGTACACCATTCTCATTTCTCTTGCAGTCCAATCTTGTAGATTGTACTTCGACGCGATGTAACAAATGGGGCATCTCTGCCCAAAACAAGCTGCACTCCATTTTATAAAGTGCTCTCTCATTTGCGTAATCGGTGTCCCTTTCACAACTATTCTAATTAAGTTTTGTCCCATTTGTGGGACGAAGTAGCTGGCACTCTGTGAGACAGTTGTACCGTCTAAGAACTCTTTTAAATAATTTGATGACGGTGTTGTTTGTTTTTGTTGTGACATTATTTGTCCTCCTTATTAATTTTTGCTTGTTCTTCGTCTAGAGCTCGATGTAGCTCTAGTAGTGCGTAACCAGCTATATCTATCCACGCGTTTTCTTCTCCCTTATTACCGTGAGTGATTCTACAAAGTTTATCGATCGTTCGTGTAATCGCAAGCATATGTTGGAGATCTTCGTGTGAGAGAACAAACTTTCCGTTCTCCATCTTATGTTGAAAGAGAATACATAACACCTCAGTTGTTATAGTATACGTATCTCCGTATTCGACATGCTTTCGCTCGAGAGTGTTTAGTAATGGCTCGAGTATTTGTACTAACCTCTCACGAATTGTGAGAAGTCTAGATCTCGATTGTCCCATGGATCACCCCCCTCTAATCTGATAATTCTAACATCTGTGATTTGTGAGATAATATTTACAAGTTTCTGTACTTCTTTTTCTTTGACGTCACTATCTAGAAGTATTAGTATTTGTGTTGGGCGTTTACACGCTAGAAATGTAAACGTCGGTTTAGAGATCTGTTTTCCAAGTAGTGCGGCTACATTTGAGTAGCTTCGTCTGACTGCGAATAGATCGAAGATTCCCTCTACTAGAATAAGCGGCTTGTTGAAGTCAACATATTCATGCCCGAATAAACGGAGCTCTTCTTTCGAGAGAATTCTATATTTTGGCTCAGTGCCATCTATTGCTCTACCTACTATCGGACGTGAGAATAACGAGAATACATAAGACGGATATATCGGACAGCTCATAGGTCTAAATTGTAGTATCTCTGTTGGTTGTAAGCGAGTCTGAAGATATTGTATATGTTGTTGTGTAGGTTGACGAAGATCGAGGTTCTCGAATATACGTTTAGGAGTCTGCTTTCGTTGCGACGAGTTATCAGTTTCATATCTTCCACGAACACCACATCTGAAGCAGTAAAAACAGTTTTTCGATGTAGACACGTAAAGATGTTCTTTCCTATCACTACAGAAAGGGCAGTTTGTTCGAAACTCGTCCTCTCTGATCCAACGTCCTGTAAGATTACGAAGAACTAACATTGTTACGTTAACAATTATACTCGTGTTGATTCTGTTGTTAGTGGTGGCTGTGGCATCTCTTTCTTTCGAGCTATCACTATTGGCCGTTTTACACTGAGTATCGTACTGACTTTAACGTTAGCTGCTCGTATCACATCGATATCCACTCCGCTTTCTTCTGCACGAGAGATTATGTATGTTGCGTAGTTCCATATATCCCATTTCTTCAGCGTATCGTGAATTGCAGTCCTTCTCCAATCTAAAGGCTGAATCTGTACAGCAAAGATGCGTCCGTTTTCTGAGTCAATAGATGACGTTGGCCGTGTATGTAGTTCATACGTTTCGAAGATATCGAGAAGAGCTTCTTTAAGTGCGTTATGATGCTCTGGCTGCTCTGGTAACGACTTCACTGCGGAGTATGCTGTAAGGATATCTTCAGCAACCGCTTTCTCATTAACTAGTGCTCTTAGATGGGCACGTAATTGCATTACTGTTGGTATCGTCGTGTTTGGTTTTGTAATAAGTTGTTGGAGATTCACGTTCTTATCCAGAAACATATTATATGAGTATGACTTCTCGGGGAAGTATGCTCTGTTTACACAGACCATTCGGAGTAGAGATGTGAACTCAGCCCATTTTCTGGATAGGAAGTCTACTATAATATGTCTGTTTACTTTAAATACCTCGTTTTTGAAGATCTCGACTTCGTTTGAGAGAGGGGTTGGAGCGTCAGCAACCCACGTACGAAAGTCTCGAGTTATGAAGCCGTGGTCTGTAAGTATCTTAGCCCACGTAGTTGCAGTTTCGCAAGGATAGTTCGTATACTTTGTGAAACCTATCATTTTACCTTCGTATGTTAGCATACTAAACTTGAGGTTTCTGAACTTAGGCTCTTCCAATAGTGAGAAAAGGAGCTCCGGCTTTCTTTTGACACGCGATAGGTTCAATACGTCTACTAACGTTGGGAGATGAGGTCCATACATCTCTCTGTTTGTTATGATCTCGTCGCCCGAGACCTGCTGAAGCGTATACATCTTAGCCCTCCTACTTGTTTATTTATAAAAATGCGTATACTGAGACCTACGTAGAATAGTTTCTGTAGAATGGTGATTAGTTTTACACAAACATCGTTACGAAGTCTACACCATCTGCGGCGCTCGGCCAATCTCTACCTCCACTCAAATTACCTACTTGACTTGCAGCACCACTATTAAACGAAAACTGGAAGCGGTCGATGGTAGAGAAGACGCTAATACCACGATTACCTCCGCATACATAACCATAAGCACTGCTATTATTGGCACTTAGCCGTTCTCTACTTTCACTCAAATCATCTACGTGACTTGCAATACCACTATTAAATGGAAATTGGAATCGGTCTATAGTGGAGAAGAACTGGTTATCACTATCAAAACTACTTCCTCCACATACATAACCTTGTGTACTACTATTGTTAGCACTTAGATAGCTTCTATCTCCACTCAAATTACCTACGTGACTTGCTGTACCGCTATTGAATGGAAATTGGAAGCGGTCTATAGTAGAGAAACCATCGATATCAAAACTACTTCCTCCGCATACATAACCGTATGTACTGCTATTGTTAGCACTTGAAGCATATTCATCTCTATTCAAATTACCTACCTGACTTGCAGTACCACTATCAAAGGGAAATTGGAGACGGTCTATAGTAGAGAATTGCCAGCCACCATTATCAAAACTATATCCTCCGTATACATAACCTTGTGTACTACAATTATTGGCACTCGAGCAGCCCTTGCCCTTGCCTCCACTCAAACTACCCACCTGACTTGCAGTACCACTATTGAATGGAAATTGGAAGCGATCTATGGTAGAAAGCCAAACGTTATCACTACTACTCAATCCTCCGTATACATAACCGTATGTACTGCTGTTGTTAGCACTTGAAGCATATCTATGTCCACTCAAACTACCCACCTGACTTGCAGTACCACTATCAAATGGAAACTGAAAGCGGTCTATGGTAGAACTGAAATCATCACTTCCTCCTCCGCATACGTAACCATAATTAGATCCTGAACCATATTGCTGTACTGTTGAGTTTAGATTTGTGTGCATATGTATATACTCCCTTAAGTATTGTTTTACATAAACATTGTTACGAAGTCTACGATCTTCGTACTCCTATTCACTTTTGCGTCTCTTACTTAGTGTATCGGCTCTACTTTATCGTATACGTGTAAGATAACGGCATATCCTAATTGATTGAGAGCAACTGTTAGGAAGTACAGGGCAGCGAAAAGTAACGAGAGTATTCCTGTAGCGCTTAGAACACCCGCGAGAACACCAGCTGTTACAAACGAGTATATGTTCGAATCTCGTACGAAATCTACGAATGCGGTTCGTGGAAATCTCGCTTTCAGATATCCAGCACAAATCTTCGCACCAAATATATATGAGAGTGATAGCCATGTTCGTAAGGATAAGTATATAATGATTGCGACGTTAGAAACTAACTCAGACAGTACAAACTTAGTTAAGACCACGACTGCAAAGAGAAACTCTAACGCTGTAGTTACTATGAATGCTTGCATTTCTTCCTACCTCCCAGTGATTCCTAGTCCACAGCCACACCTCATATTCTCATCAACCCTTAAACTCTTCGATAGACTTCAGACATGTAAGCTGTATGTAATAAATGGGTAAAAGAATCAGTTGTACGGGGCGTTCACCTGCTTTTAGAGTAAGTGGCTGTTTACCGATATACGTAGTCGCAACCCGAAGTTCTCCCGTATAATTAGCATCGATGACTGAAAACGATACTAGGCCTAGTCTACTATACGATGAACGTGGGACTATGTAACCGAAATAGTTCTTCGGAATCTGAATACGTGTATCAATTGGTAGTTCTTTTGTTTCGAGAGGCTGAAACGTGATGTCCTCGTAGATGAAGAGATCGATTCCTACATCATCGTCATAACTTTTCGCAGGGAATTTAGATCTTTCAGAATAAACTAATAAGTGTAAGTCTTCCATTTCACCTCCATTTCTTACTTCTTATTCGCTCTATCCCTTAGTTGTTTTAGTTGTTCGAGTGTTATATAGTTCTTAGTTATTTTTATACAATACTCATAAAAGTCACAATGCGAACATCCGAACGACTTCTGGAATACACCTCGATTGATCAGTTTCACACCTAGCTGTGATAATGTGTATGCATACTCGAAGTCAGCAGCGTTCAAAGTTCGTTCGTATTCCGTACCTTCGGTATCTAGTATAGATACACAAATTGGTGGCTTCGAGAGTTTTAGTGAGTAGGTAACTAAGAGACTATATAAGGGTAGTTGGGAGGAGTAGAGGTAGTGTTCTACATTCTTTCCAGTTTTTAAGTCAATTATTTTCAATGTTGAGCCCTCTAGCTGTACAATTACATCTGGCTTTCCACTGAGTATGAAGCTTCCATCGATAGGCATATGTAATCTTTGTTCTGCTAGAACAATTTGTTTGGTATAACTATTCCACCACTTTTGAATCTTCGTTTGGAACTGGGTGAGATCATCGCTATACGGAGAACGGGGAGGTAATGATGCTACAGACGCGTCAGCAGTAATAACTTTGTAGAAGACATCATGCAAATACGTTCCTCGTTCTGCTGCTAACGAAGATTTCTGCGGAAAGTCTAGTATCGAGAAACCGAATCTGGCTTCACACGTAGTGAGAAACTCTAAGTTCGTTACTCGTATCACGTTCGACATTTAATATTATCCTCCTGATTAACTCATCTAATGGTTGTGCTAAGAAACTATTGTACAGCTCTTCCTCAGTACCTTCAAGAGGATGTAAATCGTACCAAGTAGGACCAACTTCAGGGCTTGTTAGTAGATACATACCACATCGGGGTAGCTCCATCACTTTCTTCATAATTGCGGCAGCTAAACTTACCAACTCTTTTTTCACGAGAGTGTAAATAGCGTCATGGATGGTAAATAAGACTCTCCAATTCTTCAAGCCAACTTCTTTCATAATGAGATGTAGATCATGAGTTGCTAGATGACAATAGGTAGACACTTCACTTTGCATTGGAAAGTTGAGTGCCTGTCTGGCATTTGCAGATGCAAACGCCCCCTCCCAGATTTTAAATCTCTTAACAGCTCCAAATCTATTCACTAATCTTTTATTTGCCTTAGCTACTGCAACAAAACTATCGAGCGTATGGAAAAGTCTAGGATACGTCTTTCTGATTCCGTTGACAATTTTCGTAGCCTCTTCATATGAGATGTTCAAGTCTCGAGCAACGGCGTATTCTGTACCACCATATTGTAAACAAAACCACACAAGTTTTGCTATCTCTCGTTGATCTTTTGTTACTTGATCTTCAGGTATACCAAAAACGCTAGCAGCTGTATATCTATGCTGATTTTTTGTAGGATCTAGAACAAACTCAATTATTTTTGATTCTCCACTAATACTAGCAGCATGGAACGCTTCCGCACTTTCGTAGTCTGATCCTAGAATAACATATCCTTCAGGAGCTGCAAATAATTTCTTTAGTTGAGAACCTCTTGGTATATTGTGGATGTTCGGATTCTCTGTATTAATACGATAAGTCTTAGACGAGTGTAATTTGAATACGGGAGAGACACTAGGAACTTTCGTATATACGTTCGTATATATATACTTGCTCAACTGCCGTATGTATGTATCTCTTAATTTTTCGAGTTTTCGTATCTCGAGTATTTTCTGAGCTAAGCGGGCTACTTTCTCGTTTTCAGCTTCTGATAGTTTTTCTATTACATCGTGGGTCAGCTTCATTCTACCTGTGTCTGTTTTACCAGTTTGCTCTTCTGTAACTCCTAGTAATCTCAATACGTTTGCTAGTTCTTGAGTACTCCTATATCTGAATGATGATCCTACTATATCAAATAATTCTTGTTCGAGATTTGAGATCTCTGTTGAGAAATGTTTGTTGAGCTCTATCATCTGGTGTACGTCAATTGGAACGCCGAACTTATTGGTGTCGATGAACATGTTAAGTACAGGATTTGTGAATATATTGTAGAAGTTGATTACGTGGACGTACTCTGGATGTTTCTGTTGCGCGAGATATATTTTATAAGTATAGTATGCGTCAGTAGCATTGTATTCTAAGAATGTGATTAAATCTTCTTTGTGTTCTTTGAGGTGCGTAACGAGATCTTTGATTCGCCAAAACCTATCTCCTTTCTCTTTGAAACCTGGAGGTGCACCTACCATACGAACTGCGAGTATATCCAGACTTAGTTCTCCCTCTTCGTCAAGTAAGTGTTGGAATTGCATTGTATCCCAATATGCGTCACATTCTAGATCCCACTTGTAGTTTATCATACAAATATCGAATATAGCGTTGTGTGCGATTAGTTTTAGTGCAGGGAGGACTTGTCTTAGTTTATCTACTAGATAAGGATGCGTAAGAATTGGGAACGCCCAAGTGCCTAGATCGTTACTTATCGCTATAGACACAATCTCGTCTTCGAGACCAAATCCCGTTGTTTCTATATCAATAGCACATATAGGCTGTTGTCTAACTTTCAGCTCGAACTCATCAAATTTTGTAGGACTATCTACAACTTCAAATGAAGGTAGCGTGTGTTTGAATTTTTCTCCGGATAGTGCCCGTTGGAGTTGACTAACGTGATCTCTATATTGTCTATCAATCCATAACGACTCAGAGCGTAAAACGGATGCTGGATGTTTCAGTACGAATACGGTGTGATGAGTGATCTGAGAATCTATACAACCGCCAGCATAATCGTCAATTCTAAACGCTTTCAGATGAGTAATAGCCCTCACAGCAACTTTACCCGTAGCTATTACAAGCAAATCGGGCAACTGCTTCAGCTCTTCATACAAGAGAGGAGTGCAACAAGCTAGAGCTTCCGCAGTAGGTTCAGCATCCTTCGGTGGTCTGCATTTGACTGAGTTCGTAACATATATACTACTTCTAACAACATTTATCTCACCTAAGCGTTTCCATAAATACTTACCTGCTGGACCTACGAACGGGCGACCATCATCTACCTCGTCGGTCCCAGGAGCTTGTCCTACGACAATCAATCTCGGCCGATCTTTGTTAGTATAACTACTGCCTACCCATTGATCCTCTAACTCGTAATACGGGCACTTTTTACATACTTCTTCTCTGAATAGATTATACCACTTGTAACAAAGTTCTTCGCCGTAGGTGCCTATTAGACTTGCAACAAGTTCAACTGTAGGAGGATATAACTCCAAGATATCTTTCTGTGGCAGATCTCGTAAGTATGATCGTGCAAGAGTAGTACCGTCAACTTTAGCATGAGGATGCGACGGCTGTTTTGTGGGATCTGGCGTCCTAAACAGTAATGCCCACCAAAGGCCACAAATTATCTTTCTGTTGATATCTTTCACTTGCATTCTGCTCCCATTCTTAGCTGAGATTTTACGTAATCATCCTCAATTGTTTGGTCTATAAGTTCTACGACTTCGTCTATCTTGAGAAGTATATTCGTATGAATATAGTCATTCCCAGATAAGATAGAAATGAAAGCATTATAGTGGTCTCTGAACTCTTCATATTTGTATGAAATCGTCTCTAAAACATATGCTATTTCGCGATATATAGCTTTCAATCTCTTTCTTAGTCTGGACTTCTCGTTTGTAGTTTGCAGTTTCTCATATGTATCCAAGAGCATCTTACGTAGTTGTTGTAACTTACTCTTCGAGCGTACGAGAATCTGTCTACGTAGTCTTCTCTCGTAGTATCTGTTTGATCCCAGCAATAGGAGATCCTCTTTGACGTAACTCTGTAGTTCTCGCCAAAGCTGGCTCAATCCTTGACTGTTCACCTTAAAGATTTTGCACAACTCGCATGAATCTCTCCAACTCCAACCGACGTTTAGCAAAATAAAGAGAGCTTTATGTTTCGGCGTTAATTTGTTTGATGTTAGTACAGCTCTAGCAACCTCTTTTCGTAGCAGACTGTAGTACGGATCTGTAGTGTGGGTATCTGGTACGAGAATAATGTCGTTGTCTCCATACATATCTACTGTATTGAACCAATTTCGTCCTGCGGTAAGTAGACACTGTCGTGTATTCAATATTTCAGTTCGTATATATTTAGCTAGCAACGGTTTATGGACTCCCATAAACTTGCCAGCTAAAAAATCTCTGATGTATTTAGTGACGCCGTATAGTGTAGCCGATACAACCTCATCTTCGTCAAGTGGAAATGTCTCTGTGTTCCGAGCTACTGTCTGGGCCCATGCAAGCAATTTTTTCATTTATAGCCTCCTTTCGTTCGGCTAGAAATTGTATGTAGTTTCTTCTACATTTTTCGCATCTTCGTATGAGCTCAGCAAGCGATTCAGACCTGTCTATCTTGCAGTTCCTTATCTCGTAAGACAAACGTTCGATGAGCTCTTGTTTGTATTCCAAAGGAGAGTGGTGTTTCATACCTCTACGTTTCATCTCTTCTACCAACTCTTCATGTCTTATAAGAAATGAACAAGGTTCAACAAGATTTCTTTTAGCGTAACCGTCAATCTTTACTCCCCTTTTGAGTGTACCAATAAACATGTGGATCTCACAATGCTCGCCTAGTAAGTGTCGATCACACAAAATTTGAGGTTGAACCATCCACATTCGCATAACTAGTCTTTCTCCTTTAAGATGTTAATTATTTCTGTGATCGCGTGTTGAGCACGTGTATGTGCATTTGGTTTTGTTTCATAAATATGCATTATCACACCCTTCGGATACTCATATAGAACGACGAGAATATATTGTCCTCTGCCAGCAGGAAGCTCGATGAATAACGCATTCGTTTTCGTTGCTTTACCCGTATAATGTACACCCCCACTAGGAGTTACATGAACGAATGTATGTCCCCAGCCGATACTTGTATACTCAATTCTTTGTTGAATCTCTTCCGCTTTCTTTTTAGTTAGTGTTGCACCTTGTAGTGTCATCTTTCCTCCTCCTCTTCTTCTTCTATTTTCAATAGCTCGTAACCTTTTCGAGTACCATATCGATGACGAGATCATCATTGATGCCCATAATAGGTTGCTCCCACTTAATACTGTAATCGACATCTTCATGCGTATCTGTACTGCGCCTAGTAATTATAACATTCCCGAAACCTAATTGATCTCCAACAGTAATCTCAAAACGAATAGTATAAGTGCTAAATATCTCTTCGCTTAAAACTTTTACAGTTGCATCTTCCATAACTATCCCCCTAGTAACTAACATTCTCCGCCTAAATCTGGACGAAATCTAAGAAACACAGGAAAAGACGCTTTCGACGTCTTTTGTTTAGACGGAAAGAGAACAACTTCTACACATTGTCCGATCAAGCTATTTCTATCCTCCCAGAACTCTTTTCTTTGTTTATCTGTGAAGCCACCCCCGACCTTAAACGTTGTTCCGTTTCTGTCTTGTACGATAAGCGCTCCTAAGACGTGAGTATACTTTCCTGTACCAGCTTCTACACCAACAACTTTGTATGTTTGCACATCTCTTTCCTTAAGCTTCAGCCAAGCGTTACTTCGTTTGAAGAGATAGTAAGAGTTTGGATCTTTTATAATTGCACCTTCGAATCCTTCCTTCGCGAAGCGCTCATAGTATTTATTTATTCCAGACTGATCAACTATGAAATACGGTACTTTCCTTACATACTTGCAATTTACATTTCGTAATACTTGTTCAAGTCTATGCTTTCTAGATAGAAGTGGGATATGAGAAGATCTTCGTCTCCACTCGTCGAGTGTCAAGTAGTCGAAGACGTTAAGTCTGATAGTATGTATATTCGGTGCTCCCGCTTTCGTAATCGCGGAGAGTGTAATATTCCAAGAAGAATCAAATACTTCACAATCGTACACACCATCCGGAAGCTCGCATCTTGCTTCTAAAAGTAGGTTCTCTATATTCTCCACACGCTTCCCATTCCGTGTAAGGGCAGTCACATCTCCATTTTCTACCATCAACACAACACGAACACCATCGTATTTAGGTTCTATTATGACTTCATCCGGTAACTTCATTTTTGGATCATACAGATCAGCTAGCATAACAGGTACATCTGCGATGACTCCGACAAATAACTTTCTTAGAGAATCTTCTCCAATTCCGATCTTTAAGTCTCTATTCAAGATTCGTACATACCATTTAATGTGATCCTCCACAGGAATAGAATTGAGAAATTGGAGTACGAGCATTCGTGCGTTCTTTGGTCGTTGCTGTAACTGTGTCAAGAGCACCTTAAATCGAGACCAAGTTTGATTTGGGTCTTCTTGAATGGGATCTGTCGGAATGTGCGTTTCTGATACAGGTGCCCTCACAAAATATTTCTTTTTATAATTATAAGTAAAATCAACGATTTCTTTCAATAGTTGCGAATGAGGAGAGACTAATAAAGATTGAAGTGCAGATAGCTTCTCGCGTAGTGTACGAAGATTTTGTATCTTTTCTAGTTCCCTGAAAGTTCTACTGATGTCACCCGACATGCTTCCTCCCGAGTATAAGCTTCAAGTGTCGGCATATCTAATGCTCTAAGCCATCGCGCAAGTGGTATTGCGACTCTAGAAGCACATCTAGGGCATTGAATCTCTCTGCTAGCGTCTCGATAATCAGATGGATCAAAGACAGCATCACAATCTATACAAATATATCCTCTATGCAGATCTACGAACATTACTTTCCACCTCCTGTGTTTTTTGTGTCCGACTGCCAATCTCTGCTAAAATATACTCGATTGCAGCTTTATTGCGGACTGTATACGTCTCCGTTACAGGACGTGTCATATAATCTGACAACTTAAAAATCTTCATTAGGATCTGTAGTTCTTGGATGGTTTGCAAGTAGAATCGCTCAAACTCTATGACAGCATTATCTAACGTAGAGTAGTTAGTAAGTCTTAGTGTCTCTCTACGAACTGGATCGTCTCGTAGAGGCTTGAGGAGTCGAGAAGGTATAGTGTACTCAAACCCAAAAAGAAAACCAACAATAATAGCATCTTCCCACAAAGATAATTGCTCCTTCAAAATAGACTCTACTTTTGTAACATTTGTGTTGAAGAACTTAGCGTAAACGAGAGCGTCAACTGGATGCCGATCAACTAAAACAATCTTCTCCTCTTTGAGAGCTTCTAAGATCATCTCGTGGCGTACATACATCTCGAATGTCGCGAGATCTTGAAGCGCTCCGTCTGTAAATCTACTTACAGGCACTCGTGCGATTATCTCTCGGTATAACTCGGTAATAAGTTTCGTAGGTTTTTTGAGTTGCTTTCGTAGCTCGTACAAGAACAACGATTTGCCTGTACCATGCGTGCCCGAGATACTGATTAGCATCTAGTACTCTCTCTCGTCTTACAATTTTATTTATCCTTTGATGTCTAAATACTCGAAGAAAGGAATCTCATCCTCTAACATTCTTAAGTTAATATTGTTCACTCGATCTGCCCATTGTGGATGCTTCCATAGACTTTTTCGCCTTCCCCACCTCTGTGGTGTTTTATACTTGACTGGATCGATATAGCCCAACGCTTTGAAACTCTCTACTCTCAGTTTGTCGCATCCGCAGCTCCCACAATATACTATCTCACCATTCTCTCTTAGTTCAGGATAGTAGCAGCTCGCAGTCATGTGAAGAGGTGTGCCTGTTGCAAACGCAATTTCTAGAATCTCTTTCTTCGTCAGATGTACGAAAGGTGCTTCAAACCTCACCTTATGCCGCTGATTAAGTGATAACGCACTCACGTAGTCGAGATACTTGAAGAATGGATAATTGTTATCTGGATAGCCACCTCCATCATCTAAATTACCTGATATAACTAAACGGCCGAGGCCTAACTCTTCACAAACTCCTAGACCAATAGCTGCAAAGATGAGATTTCTAGCAGGAACGTAACTGTATGTACCTTCAGCATCAAGTAGTCTAGCTGCTTTGTCGGGGATCTGTTTAGCTCTTAGTAGTACACTCTTAAAGTGCTTGAATAAATCTTGTACGTTAAGCGTTATTTTGCGTATGCCGTATGTATTCGCGATCTGTGTAGTGACATAGTCCTCAGCGGCTTGTGCTGCTTGTCCATACTTAAAATGAATAAGTGTAACATCAAAACCGAGAACTTGATAGAGACGTAGTGCAGTCACACTATCCATACCACCACTACATACAACACCAACTTTATTAAAATCTAGAGTTGTCTTTAGTATGAACGGAGAAATCTTGATACCAGAAGGTTCGTTCAGAAAAACATGTAGACCCGAATATGGCTCAAGTGGTGTTGTAATATCCTCAACAGGAAGTGAAGACCAGTAGATGGTATCATTAGTAAGTTTATAGTAAAGTGGCATAAAGTTCGTTACTAGTGCGAGATAATTTTGTTTTGGGTTGTAGATTGCGAGAGCATATGATCCTTCGATTTCATCTAATACTTTAACTACAGCATCAGGGGCAGACATACCTGATGCTGTGAACCGATCTAGGAGAGCAGCAATAACGAAAGAATCAACTTTAGTAGGGCGACGTAATCTATACTTCTTTCCGAGTATGGTATCATTATGTAGTAATCCGTTATGTGTCACAATCCAATCGCCTTTTATGAACGGCTGGATGTCTTCACTGCTAATGTATTTGTGGCCGTGATACTCTGTCGCAGGAACGGCCCTGCCAACAAATAAAGCTGCTTTATCTTCTATATTTGCAACTTTGTCCAGTAACTCGTATCTTGAGAATGTTGTAATTTTACCAGTCTTTAACGTGAAAGCACCAAACGCATCCCTACCTCGTCTATCAATGGACAACATAAACTCATAGCTCGGACGAAGGGATACTCTTCCAGCCCAACCAAGTAACATACACATTACTGCTTACCTCCTTTCATTTTTTTTTCTCTCACGCTTCTACTTCTGGAGAGATCCATCCTGTCTTTCCGCTGTCTTTAATCAACCAAGGATATTCATAACAACTTACGATATCTTCAGATACTCTTGGAAAAGGATGTCGAGCTATTATCTCCCAACCACAATTTCGGCATCGCCAGCTGACCTCCTTAAAGACAGGGATCATAGCATATGTAAGTGTTGTACCACAAGCAGGACAAAATTTTTGTCCACACGTGGATCGTTCTTAACTTTCCAATATACTCTCATAACACCCCCCCCTTAAACTATTTTTAGCTCTTTGATCTGTTCTTGTAAGTTTTTGATTTCGTACACGACACTAGCAACGTCAACATCTTTCGTTTGCTGCATGAATTCCTCAATGTCTGTTACGCCCAACTCTTGTAACTCTTTTTCTATCATCTTTATTTCCGTCATCACTGTTGTAATAGACGGAAGATCTTTCATAATATTCTCCATCACTGTAAGTTCGTCTTTCAACTTCTGTATGTCGACGTTTTCAACATACTTCATCGCGTCCTCAACACTCTTAAATCCTAACTTCTGCAGCTCATTCTTCAGCAAATTAATCTGCAGTTCTATTTCTTTTGTCATTCTGCTACCTCCTGATTGTAGACTGTTACGCCTGCTCTCGGAGATTCCCAAACTGTAACTTCTGCAACTGTAACTC
>Ga0308397_1000768_pt1 | contig 20743 bp, 21 predicted proteins | sample Hotspr20SampleT8_FD_202356 | JGI IMG/M metagenome (GOLD analysis project Ga0308397, IMG submission 202356) | Hot spring phototrophic mat microbial communities from Mushroom Spring, Yellowstone National Park, Wyoming, United States - 20051001_T8 ...
AGGTTAAAGGGTTTGATCTTTTCTAACTTTAGCCCTTTTTGATATTCCAAAATGTTCATGATGGCTTCCAGATCCCTTTTTCTGTGATTATGGCGGTGATGTTCTCCGCGGGAGTTATGTCAAAGGCTAAGTGGAGGGCGGGAGACTCTCTTGGTGCAAACTGGCAGTTTTTGAAGGCTTTCACTTCCTCTTCCGGGCGTTCCTCTATGGGTGTGTCCTCTCCCCTTTCCAAGCTTGGGTCTATGGTGGAGCTGGGTGCTACCACATAGAAGGGTATGCCATGCACTTTTGCCAAGACGGAGAGGGCATACGTGCCTATTTTGTTTGCCACGTCTCCCCTTTTTGTGATCCTGTCCGCACCTACGATCACGCAATCCACAAACCCCTTCTTCATCAAAAAGCCTGCGGTGGAGTCGGTAATTATCTTGTGAGGGATGTTTTCTTTGCTGAGCTCCCACGCGGTGAGCCTTGAACCCTGAAGGTAAGGTCTTGTTTCATCCACCCAAACAAAAATGGATTTGTTGGAATAGTGGGCTTCTCTTATGACTCCAAGGGCAGTGCCATAGCCGGCTGTAGCCAAGGCTCCCGTGTTGCAGTGGGTAAGAATTCTGGCATTCTTTGGAATAAGCTCGTTTCCAAACTGTGCCATCCTTTTGTTTGCCAAGTAGTCCTCTTCCTCAATAGCCCTGGCGGTTGCCTCCAAGTCCTCCCCTCTCTCGTAGGCTTCCATCATCCTATTTAGGGCATAAAAGAGATTGTAAGCGGTGGGTCTTGTGTTTTTTAGCGTCTCATAGACTACCTTTGGGTCTTCCCCCTTCCTAACTCCCATCAAAAACCCATAGGCAGAAACGCAACCAATGGCGGGTGCCCCCCTCACCATCATATCCTTTATAGCCTGTACAGTCTGAAGGTGGTCCTCCAAAACTACCCACTCTTCTACTTCTGGGAGCTTTCTTTGGTCAAGGAGCAAAAGCTTGCCAGACTCCCACCGAAAGGCTTTTATTTCCATACCACCATTATATTTTCTGTCAGGTCCTCCCACTATGATATAAATCATCGCCCCATTTTCTCCTTTCCCTTACTGCCCTTTTAACTTAATCTTAACCTGTCCTTTATTTCCTCCTATCTTTGCCCTTTTCTTCTTTTGCCTCTGTGTTATCTTATTCCTGTGGATTACATCACCTATAGCCTTAATGAACTAAACCCTGACCTTCTGGAAATTCTCTCGGACTGGGAAGGTGGTCGTGATATGAGAAATTCCCATAATGCTTTAGAGTTGGCTAAGTTATATGTCCTTTGGTATCTCCAAAAGCTTAACCGCCTTCCTGTTTTCTCCTCCTCTGGAAAGGCAATCGTAAGCATGCCAAAGCTTCGTTATTTCCGTAGAGATCATTACGCTTGGCTAAAGCATTTGGAAATCCCAAAGCTTAACTGGGTTCTTATCACCCTAACCTTAAGTAGGGATATATCTATCCAAGATGCTTGGGCTAAGGTTGGGACTTGGCTTTCTGATTTCCTCCGCCGTTTCCGTGTCTATCTAAAAAAGAAGTATGGAGTGGATTATTTTGAGCAATCACCTAAATCCTTAACCCTTCCACCCTTTCCATTAGATAGAGGATTACAGGCATTGAATAAGTCCCTGTCTGTTCAATAAACATGCTTATTTCGTCCTTTAGATGTTTTAAAGTCAGTTCCAAAAGCCTTAGCCCTTCCGTTGTGATGTCAAAGTCTCCGCTTGTTAGCTTTGTCCCTCCGCTGGTTAAAACAGCCGCACTAACCCTGTCTTTGCTTACATCTACACCCGCATATAACATTTTAGGACCCCCCACTATTCTTTGAGAGGTAAAGGAAAACCCGCCCCCATTACCACTATAAGAGGTAGTCCCTTTAAGCTTATTAAAGGGCTACCCACCCCCCAAGATGAAGTAAGAGATACAGGCTTAGCCTGCTCCCAATATACTATAAGAGGTAATGGATAGCCCTTAAACAAGCTTATTATAAGGACTAAGACTTTAAATTTCATCATGTATAAAAGAATAGGGATTAAAATATAAACCATGGCAGGGCACAGTCATTGGGCACAGATCAAACATAAAAAGGCAAAGGTTGACGCACAGAGGGGAAAGCTATTTACAAAGATCATAAGGGAGATCACCGTAGCAGTCCGGCAAGGAGGACCAAACCCGGAAACTAACCCTCGGCTTAGAACCGCCATAGAAAATGCCAGAAAGGTCAACATGCCCTTGGAAACCATAGAGAAAGCTATAAAAAAGGGAACCGGTGAGCTGGGCGGAGAGAACTACGAGGAGGTTATATACGAGGGCTACGGTCCTGGCGGTGTAGCCCTGATGATCCTTACCACCACAGACAACAGAAACAGAACCACATCGGAAATAAGGCACGTCCTTTCCAAGCACGGGGGAAACTTGGGCTCTTCCGGTTGCGTAGCCTTCCTCTTTGACCGGGTGGGTCTCATAGAGATCCCAAAGGAAAGCATCTCAGAAGAGGAGCTATACGAAAAGGCTATAGAGGCAGGTGCTGAGGATTTGCAGGTGGGAGAGGAGCTTTATCTCATCTACACCCTTCCGGAGGAGCTATACCAGGTTAAGGAGAAACTCCAATCTATGGGTGTGTCAGCGGAGAAGGCTGAGATCACCTACAAACCCAACAGCACCGTATCGGTGAGCGACCCAGAGACCGCCAAAAAACTCTTCAAACTGTTGGAAGCCCTTGACGAGCTGGAGGATGTGAAAGAAGTGATCGCAAACTTTGACATGGCAGAGGAACTTATTAAGGAGGTATAACTATGAAAAAGCTTTGGCTTTTTGTGGCGTTTGTTTTGGTCTTTGCCCTTTTTTCAGACCATTCCTTTGCAAGGAGAGGAGGCGTATCTCCTACGCCAAAGGTCCTTACCCCATCAAAAGTAAAACCCTACCAGCCGAAGGATTTCGAGAAGGGCAAGATACCCACACAGCAAAAGGACATAAATAAAACCCAGCTTGAGAAGTCAAGGCTTACGAACCAAACACAAAACCCTATATACACAAACTCTCTTTTTAGGTGGCTTGTAGGGGGCTTGATATTGGGAGCTTTGCTGTCTTTCCTTTTGGGACACGGCTTTCAAGTGGGCACCCCTGGACTTTTGGAGATTGTGCTTTTGGCTCTGCTGGGATATTTTGCACTTAGGTTTATACTCAATAGCCTAAGAAGGCAAGAAAGTTGATAATCCAACAATGGAGGGCTAAGGACTGGAGGATTTTTATAAACTATTAGCTGTTTTAATCCTTGCCCTTGTCTTTTTCCTCATAGTCAGAGCCTACAGGAATTTCATAGGTCTTTATAGAAGTTTGGATGCAAAAATCATCTCTTATATTCCTCCAAGGGCAATCTTAAGCCTTGGAGACAGAAAATTCCAAATTTCTGTATGGAGAAATGACCACCTCACTATAAGCACAAACCTGTCTATAAACGGCTACCTTTCCATTGAAAGAAAGCTTTTGGGTGGAGGCTTTAATGTTTTCTATGACGATAAGGAGTGGGCAGATAGAGTTTTGAAACATTCCAAGCTTCTTGCCTTGATAGAAGAAGAGAGAGTGCCGAACCTTTCCTCTTTCAAGATAGAGGGAAATACCCTTAAGGTTAGTATTTCTACCGGCGGAAAGATGGACAGCAAAACCACAGAGGATGTAAAAAGGGCGATAGAGTTCATACTTGAAGTTATACCAAGCTTAGAGGGTCTGCTAAGCTCCGCCCTCGGTATGCAAAAGCACAAACTAAGAAATTGGGTTCTCTTTTACATACCGCTTGGGATATTCCTCCTTTTATCCGCCTTAGGCTTTTACTGGATGGAACAGGGCTACTCTGGTGCCCTCTGCGAAGATGAACTATACATCTTGGGCTTTAAGATCCTGACTCCCGTATTTCTTGCCCACTTTGTCCTCTCTGTGTTAATTTTAGGAAAACACTTTCATCTAAAAGCCTACCTTTTACCCTTGTTTATTGGATATTTTGCGGGCTCCTACCTTGTCCCTTTGACAATTTTGGACCCTTTCAACGCCAAGTTTGATAGGTCATCGCCAACAAGGATTGAGGCAAAAATTATAGATAAATATCACCTCTACAAGAGAGGCTTTAGGCTTAAACTTGACTATGCGGAAAGCTGTTCTCTTCGTGTGTCTGAAAGTTTTTACAGAAAGGTTGATGTGGGAGATACGCTGGTTTTATACGTTAAAGAGGGAACCTTTGGCGTAAGATGGGCGTATAAGTATGGGGTTAAGGGGAGGATGTAATAGACAACCCCACCACTGAAATTTTATACCTGTCTGCAAGCTTTAAAAATTTATCCTTATCCACAATGTAGACTTTGCCCGCCTCTAAAAAGATGGCGTCTGCCTTTATCTGCCTTAGGGCTTCTAAGGTATCCAAGCCCACGGTGGGAACGTCTATTCTAAAGTCTTGGCTCTTTCTTGCCACCTTTATAACTCTACAGCCCTTGCCCGCCAGCTTGCCAGCCCTGTAGATCGCCTCTTGGGTGCCCTCCATCGCCTCCACGCTTACCACTGTTCTTTCCTTTACTACGATAGTCTGTCCCACATCCAACTGGGCAATCTCTTTTGCTATGGGAAAGCCAAAAAGCCCGTCTTCCATGGCTTGGCTTGAGGGCTCAACACTGTTCAATGTGCCTTTACCTGCCAAAAGCTCCTCCAAATAGGGTTTTGGGTCTATGAATTCAAAGCCCATCTCTTCCAATTCATCCATCAGGGCTTTCACTAAGCTCTGGGCACGCCTGTCCTTCGCCCTTTTAAGGATCTTTAAAGCTAAGCTATCCAAGGTCAAAAGATGGGAAAAGAGCAGTTTGTGTTCAAACTTTCCAAGTAGGACGAGCTTGTTTATGTTGTGCTTTTCTAAAAGCTTTACTAATGTGCCCACCTTTCCAAGGGGCAAATAGGCGTTTGCTTCTATGGATGTAATGCCTTTCACACCTACCACAAAGACCTCATCCCCCAACTCTTTGGCTTTTTTTAAAAAGGCGGTGGGAAGACTACCAGAACCTGCCACCAAGCAGAGCTTCACAACATCATCTCCTCCAAAAACTTTACATGATGCTTTGCCATTTTAAACTCCCTGGTGCTGAGGAGCCTTTTGTGAAAATCTATGTTGGTCTTCAGACCTTCTCCCTCTATGATAAACTCCTCCAAAGCCCTTTTGGCTCGGTCTATGGCTTCCTCCCTGCTTTTGCCCCAAACTACGAGCTTGGCAATGAGTGAATCATAAAAGGGAGGGATCTTGTATCCGCAGTAAATGTGGGTATCTACTCTGATACCCAATCCGCCCGGGAGGAAGAGTCTATCTACCCTACCCGGAGAAGGTAAAAAGGTGTTTGGGTCCTCCGCGTTGATCCTGAACTCTATGGCGTAGCCCCTCCTTTCCACCTTTTTTATGCTGAGCTTTTCACCGCTTGCCACCTTTATTTGTTCCCGCACTATGTCTATGCCCGTGATCATTTCTGTGACGGGGTGCTCCACCTGTATCCTTCCGTTCATTTCCATAAAGTAAAAGTTGCCCTCCTGGTCCATCAAAAACTCCACAGTGCCCGCACCTACGTAGTTGATCTCTTTGCAGAAGGCTATGGCAAGTTCTTCCAAGTAATTCCTCTGTTCTTCCGAGATGCTGGCACTGGGTGCCTCCTCCACCAGTTTTTGGTATCTCCTCTGTATGGAACACTCCCTCTCGCCCAAGGCTATAACATTGCCATACCTGTCTGCAAGGACTTGCACCTCTATATGCTTGGGGTTCGCTATATACTTTTCCACATAGACCCTCTCGTCGCCAAAGGCGGACTTTGCCTCCTGCATAGCCAAGGGCAGTTTTTCCCTCAGTTCCTTTTCATCATACACCACCCTTATGCCCCTTCCACCCCCTCCACCCGCAGACTTTATGACCACCGGATACTTGATCTCTTTGGAAACCTCCAAAGCCCTTTGAAAATCCACCGGTCCGTCGCTCCCCGGCACCAATGGGATGCCTACCCTTTTGGCAACCTCCTTTGCCTTTATCTTGTCTCCTATAAGTTCCAAGGTCTCTGCTGAGGGTCCAATGAACACCTTTCCACTTGCTTCTACGATCCGGGCAAACCTGGGGTTCTCCGAAAGAAAGCCATAGCCCGGATGCACCCCCTCCGCAGAGGAAACCTCCACCGACGCCATGAGCCTTGGAATATCAAGGTAGCTCTTTGAGGGCTCTGGTGGTCCTATGCATATGCTCTCATCTGCCAACTTTACGTGCATGGAGTCTCTGTCCGCCTCCGAATAGACTGCCACCGTTCTTATGCCCATCTCTCTGCAGGTTCTTATAACTCGGACTGCGATCTCCCCTCGGTTTGCTATGAGAATTTTCTTGAGCATCAAATTAAATTTTACACGCTTTCAAGCTTGTCCTCAATCCTATACTGGATTGCCTGTGCTATGTGATGTTCCTTTACTTGCTCTTCCCCCTCCAAGTCTGCGATGGTTCTTGAAACCTTTAAAAGCCTTGCGTAGGACCTTCCGCTGAGATGGAGCCTGTTCATAGCCCTCTCCAAAAGTTCCTTTGCCTTTGGCACCAAGGGGCAGTATTTTTCTATCTCCTTTTCTGTCATCTGTCCGTTGAACTTGGTCTTGGAATTTTTAAACCTCTCCCTCTGAATTTGGTATGCCCTCATAACCCTCTCTCTGACCTCTTTGGAGCTCTCGCCCGGGCTTGGATTGACCAGATCCTGCACCTCCACCGGCTCCACCCATACTTTTAGGTCTATACGGTCTAAGATGGGTCCCGAGAGCTTGGACTGATAAGCCCTTATCTGGGCAGGAGAGCATACGCATGCCTTGTATGGGTTTCGGTAGTTTCCACAGGGGCATGGGTTTGTGGCACCCACCAAGATAAAGCTGGAGGGAAAGGTTAGCCTGCCACCCACCCTTGATACGCTAACGTAGCCGTCCTCTATGGGTTGCCTGAGGGCTTCCAAGGTTTTACGGTTAAACTCCACCATTTCATCCAAAAAGAGCACTCCCCGATGGGCTAAGGAGATCTCTCCGGGCGTTGGGTTGCTACCGCCACCTATCAACGCCACTTCTGACGCTGTGTAATGAGGTGCCCGAAAGGGTCTTTGAACCATCAGAGGTTCCCTTAGCATACCCGCCACGCTGTATATTTTGCTGACCTCTAAGGCTTCCTCCAAAGACAGAGGTGGCAAGATGGTTATGATCCTTTTGGCGAGCATGCTTTTTCCTGCCCCCGGAGGACCGATCAGCAGTAAGTTGTGCATGCCCGCTGCGGAAATTTCCAACGCCTTTTTTGCCTCATACTGTCCCTTCACGTCCGCAAGGTCTATGCTGTAATCAAAGGCTTTTGAAAAGAGCTCGTTAAGGTCCACCTCCTCTGGCTTTAACTCCTCCTCTCCCTTCAAAAAGGCTATAAGCTGGTTTAAGGATTCAACGCCGTAAACCTCTGCACCTTGAACGATGGCACCCTCTTTAGCGTTTGCCCTTGGCACCACAAACCTTCTAAAGCCCTTATCCCTTAAGGATAAAACAATAGGAAGGACGCCACTGACGGGATTTACCTTTCCGTCCAAAGAAAGTTCTCCCAGAAAAACCGTCTCCTCGTCCACATCCAAAACTCCCGAGAGCTTTAAAATACCCACCGCAATGGGCAGGTCGTACAAAGTTCCCTGCTTTTTCAGGTGGGAGGGTGCCAAATTTACGGTGATCCTCTTGGAAGGTAGTTGAAAGCCCACATTCTTTAAGGCAGACCTAACCCTGTCCTTTGCCTCGTTTATGGCTTTATCTGGCAGTCCCACTATGTTAAACTGAGGTAGCCCCGGGGCAAAATCTATTTCTACATCCACCAAAAAACCATCAATGCCAATAACCCCTCCGCTCCTTATTCGGCAGAACATTATCTACTGGCTATGTATAACACCAAGTCCCTAAGCCTACAAGAATAACCCCACTCGTTGTCATACCATGCACCCACATGAACCATATCTTCTATCACCTGAGTTAGCCCCGCGTCAAAGATGGAGGAGTGTTCGTTGCCCACTATGTCCTGGGACACTATCGGGTCCTCCGTGTATTGAAGTATGCCTTTTAGCCCTCCCTCCGCAGCCTTTTTAAAGGCTTCGTTCACCTCCTGCGCATTGGCTGGAGGTCTTTCAACTACCACGGTCAGGTCCACGAGGGAACCATCCGTTACGGGAACCCTCCTTGCGGTGCCGTCAAGCTTGCCCTTTAGTTCCGGGATCACCTCTCCTATCGCCTTTGCGGCGCCCGTGGTGGTTGGGATAATATTCACCGCCGCAGCCCTTGCCCTTCTGAGGTCTTTATGTGGCAGGTCCAAAACCCTCTGGTCGTTGGTGTATGCGTGCACGGTAACCATGTAGCCCTTCTTTATGCCAAAGTTCTCATGAAGGACCTTCACCAAGGGAGCCAAGCAGTTGGTGGTGCAGCTTGCGTTGGAAATTATAAAGTGCCTTTCGGGGTCATACTTTTGATGATTAACTCCGAGCACTATGGTAATGTCTGGCTCCTTTGCGGGTGCGGATATTATCACCCTCTTTACCGTATCCCTCAGGTGCAGGACCGCCTTTTCCCTTGATGTAAAGGCTCCTGTGCTTTCCACAACGATCTCCGCCCCAACCTCGCCCCAAGGGATCAAGGCTGGGTCCTTTTGGGAGAATACCTTTATCTCTTTTCCATTTACCACTAAGGTATCATCCTTTGCATACACCTCTCCTTTGAAAACCCCATGCACCGAGTCGTACTTAAAGAGATGGGCTAAGGTTTTTGTGTCTGTCAGGTCGTTGATGGCTACAACTTCAATACCTTCCTTTTGCAGGCATGCCCTCAAAAAGGTCCTTCCTATCCTGCCAAAGCCGTTTATGGCAACTTTTATCATAGGGTTTAATTATAAATCACTTCTGTTCCTCAAGCATGGAAATTACAAGCTTTATCTCGTGCAAAAGAACCGCCGGCGTTTTTATTGGGATAGGGAAGTCTATCCACCACCTCCTCCGCGGGATGGGTTTTTATCTTTACATCCTTTAGCCTTTCCTTTAGCGCTTGGCTATCTTGGATGGGAAACTTCACACCCCTTAGGTGCTTTAGCACCGCATAAGCCCAAGGAATATCAAGTGCCCTTGCCACCTCAGCCCTTGCCATCATCTCCTTGTTCTCAAAGAGACCCGTCACAGAGTCTATCACGGTAAATTTGACCTTGTAGTTCTTTATAACGTAGGCTAAGGTTGCCAAAAGGTCTGGCAAATTCTCCCTAATTCTTGTAGAGGATGCGGCGTCTATGAGGATTATGTTATCCTGAAACTGGTCAAAGTCCAAACCCATAGCCATTGCCCTGAGCTTTAGGGACGCAGACACGAAATTGGCGGGGGATTCAACGGTTATAAAGGCAACTTTATCTCCTCTGCTGGCGCGGAAAACGGTAAATTGCTCTGCCATCAGAGATTTGCCCGTATCGGAAACTCCTGTAAGGTTCATAACAGAATAGGATAGTATGCCTTTGAGGGAGACCTTTTCCAACTTTTTGCCTACCTGCTTTACTATGAAAAAGAGGTCATCTAAACCCTCTATGCCCGTGGCTACTCCGTAGAGCTCCGGAGCTTTTGCTATAGCCTGAGAACCCGTATATACCGCCGAAAGGTCCGGCTCTACCTCTTCCCTCCTTATCCCTTCCTTCTCTTCAATTTCCCCCATGCAAATAAATATGATCCTACCTTTTTAGCTGTGTAAGTTCCCTTGCGGACGCATAAAGGATCGCCTCTGCCACCACTTGGTCATCCACCTTGGCGGTGCCCTTCATCTTTGAAAGGCTCTTTTTGAGGGTGATCACCTCCAACTCAAGGATAAGTTGGTCGCCCGGATAGACGGGTCTTTTGAACCGGGCGTCATCTATGCCCGCAAAAACTACGGCGTATTTGCCGACCTCCAAGCCCAAAGACTTGATCATCAAAATTCCACCCACCTGTGCCAAAGCTTCAAGGATATAAACACCCGGCATAAGGGGAAAGCCCGGGAAATGTCCCTGAAAGTAAGGCTCGTTTATGGATACATTTTTTAATCCTACTATCCTTTTTCCCAGCTCTATCTCCCAAATTCTATCCACGAGCAGTAAGGGATACCTGTGAGGAAGGACCTGCATTATTTCCAGTATGTCCATCGGATAAAATTATAAGGGTGAAATTCTTGGAAGTCGCCCAGTTCTTTCAAAGGCTTGAGGAAACCACCAGCCGGCTTGAGATGTCCCAGCTACTTTATGAACTTATCTCAAAGGCTGATAAAGAAGAGATTGGAAAGCTTGTCTATCTCACTATGGGAGAATTGGTGCCCTCCTTTGTAGGTTTGGAGTTTGGAGTTTCGGAGAAGTTAGCCTTAGAAGCCCTCTCAAAGGCGGTGGGTATTAGGTCCGCCCAAATACAGGAGGTCTATAAAAGGCTTGGTGATGTGGGAAGGGTTGCCATGGAGGTCATAAAAAGGGAAGGAAGGGGGCTTAGTCTTTTACAGGTCTATGATGAGCTGATGGCAATAGCCAAGGCTAGGGGAACCTTAGATAAGGTTATGCTTCTTATAAACCTTCTTAAAGCGTTATCTGGCGTTGAGGCAAAGTTTGCCCTAAGGATCATTGTGGGAAACCTTCGTCTGGGAGTGGGCACAGCCACCATCATAGAAGCATTGGCACTGCTTTTGGAAGACAGGTCTTACAAAGATTTAGTGGAAAGGGCATACAATCTATGCTCAGACCTTGGTCTTGTAGCCCGCACACTGGTGGAAAAGGGAAAGGATGGACTTTTAGAGTTTAAGGTAGAGCCCGGATACCCTGTTCGGATGGCTCTGGCGGAGAGGGTTGCAGATGCAGAGGAGCTAATCAGAAGGCTTGGAAGGTGTGCCATAGAGGCAAAGTATGATGGCTTTAGACTGCAAGTTCATAAAAAGGGCAAAGAGGTGTATATCTATTCTCGCAATCTGGAGCCCATGACGGATATGTTTCCTGAGATAAAGTCTGCCATTGGAGAACTTCCGATAGAAAAAATAATCTTAGAGGGTGAGGCGTTGGCGGTCAATGAACAGACGGGAGAGTTCTATCCCTTTCAGGTTACCATTCAAAGAAAGAGGAAGTATGATGTTTATGAGTTTGCCAAGGAGTATCCACTAAAGCTCTTTTGCTTTGACCTGCTGTATTTGGAAGGGGAGGACTATACGGTCAAGCCCTTTATTGAGAGAAGGAAAAAGTTGGAGGAGTTAATAGTGCCCGGTAATACTTTGGAGCTTTCGGAGCTTAAAATAGTTGATTCGTCAAAAGAGGTGGAGGATTTCTTTGAGGATGCCATAGTTAGAGGGCTTGAGGGTATTATGGGCAAAAGGCTTGATGCGCCATACACAGCGGGTTCAAGAAACTTTAACTGGGTAAAGCTAAAGAGGAGCTACAAGGGACAGTTGGCGGACACTCTGGACCTGGTGGTTGTGGGCTACTTTTACGGAAGGGGTGCAAGGAGCAAACTTGGAATAGGTGCTCTGCTTACCGCGGTCTATGACCCTTCCACAGACACCTTTAAAACCATCTCCAAGGTAGGCTCGGGCTTCACAGAAGAAGAATGGGTCAGGCTAAAGGGGATGTTAGACCACATAAAGTTAGAACACAGGCACGCAAGGGTTGATTCGCTTATAACCCCCGACGTGTGGGTAGAACCAAGGTATGTTATAACCGTCTCTGCAGACGAGATCACCCGCTCCCCTTTGCATACCGCCGGAAAGGTAGGCGATGGTCCCGGATACGCCCTCCGATTTCCGAGGGCTGTTAGCTTTGTTAGGGCAGACAAACTGCCAGAGGATGCCACCACCGTGGAAGAGGTGCTGAGAATGTTCCAGATACAAAAGAAGGTTAAGCTTGAGGAGTAAGTGGCGGCGGGAGGACTCGAACCTCCGACCTGAGACTTATGAGATCTCCGCTCTAACCAGCTGAGCTACGCCGCCTATCGTATTAATATTATATCATGCGAATTGTAATAGTGGGCAACGGTCCAGCCGCCGCCTCTGCCGTAGAAGCCTTCAGGCAAGTGGATCAGGACTCGGAAATCATTGTTCTTTCTGATGAACCCTATCCCAACTACGCACCCAACTGTATGGAGAATGTGATCCGGGGGGACATTTCAGACTCCGCCCTCTTTTACAAGGGTGGCTTTGAGTTTTACGAGCGCCACAAGGTGGATTTCAGACCAAACAGAGAGGTGGTGGGCATTGATAACAAAAGAAAGGTGGTGATCGTCAAGGGAGGGGAGGAAATTCCCTACGATAAGTGCCTGCTTGCGGCGGGTGCCAGCGCCTTTATTCCACCCATTCCCGGAAGGGAATTGGGGGGCGTAACCACCGCAAAGAATTTGGATGATGCCAAAAGGATCAGAGAGCTTGTGCTTTCTAGAAAGGTTAAAAGGGTTGTGATCGTGGGGGCTGGTCCCATAGGGGTAGAGGACGCGGAAACGCTAAGGAGCATGGGTTTAGAAGTTGCAGTGGTGGAGTTCTTTGACCGAGTCCTTCCAAGGATGTTAGACAAATACATGGCGGACAGATACATGGAAGTCCTACAGAGGGAGGAGGGTATAGAGTTCTATCTGAACCATCAGGTTTTGGCAATTCACGGAGAGGACGGGTGGGTGGAGGCGGTGGAGGTCGTTCAAAACGGGAGCGACAGGAGGAAATTCTTGAGGGCAGATTTGGTGATCCTCTCCACCGGCGTTAGACCAAGAACCCACTTGGTTGCCAACACAGACATAAAGCTTCACATAGATGAGGTCCGTGGTAGGGTGGTGGGTGGCATCCTTGTGGATGAATATCAAAGAACCTCGGACCCGGATGTTTATGCGGCTGGGGACATATGCTCGGGCATTGATGCTTGGGGTAGGCACAGATGGATCGCCCTGTTTCCTCCAGCCCAGCAGGGTGGTGCGGTAGCTGGCTACAACATGGCGGGCCTAAAGGTAAAGCACTCAGGGCTCGTAGATTACAACGCGGTAAAGACACGCTCGGTGCCCGCAGGCAGTGGAGGGCTCTTTGAGGATGCGGAAAGCTCCTTGGTTTTTGAATACGAAGAGTATTTGATCAAGGTATTTCTAAAAGAGGGTAAGGTTTATGGCTATCAGTTTGTGGGAAGACCAAGCAGGAAAAGACTAAACCAAGCTAATCCCTTCCTTAAGGGCTTAGATGGTAACGGATTTTTAAACAACAGAGGTTTGGGCTTAGAAGCCAGTGGTGTGCTTTTCCAACACTTTATAAAGCAAAGGGACAGGACCTTCTCCTCGGAGGTCATAGAGGTTATCAAAAGGGGCATGCTAAGAAGCTTAGGAAATCCTAAGTTTGAACTTCCGCTGTTTTATCGGGAATGAAGACCTCCACCCTGTTTCTTCCTCCCTCCTTTGCCCGATAGAGGGCAATGTCTGCCTCCTTTATAAGCTCGTCTATATTTTGCATACCCTTCCTGTATTGAGAGACGCCTATGCTTACTGTAAATACGATTACAATGGAGCCGTGCTCTACCATGTTTTTGGCAACTGCTGTCCTTATCCTTTCTGCCAAAACCCTTGCCCCCTCCAAGTTCGTGTTGGGAAGCAGAACCACAAACTCCTCTCCGCCAAACCTGGCACATATGTCCGATTGTCTTACTATACCTCTGAGCACACCTGCAAAGGTCTTCAAAACCAAATCTCCAACATCATGCCCGTAAGTGTCGTTGATCTTCTTGAAATAGTCTATGTCCATAACCAAAAGGGAAAGAGGTTTTTCGTATCTCTTTGCCTCTTCAAAGATAAGGCTTGCGTGTTCAAAGAAAAACCTCCTATTTGGCAAACCGGTGAGGGGATCATAATAAGCCAGTTCCTGAAGCACTCTGTTTTTCTCCTCAAGCTCCGAAAGCAACCTACCTATAGTAAGGGCTGTATCCACCAGGTTATTCCTCAAATGGTCAAGCTCATCCTTTGGTTTTTCAATCTTTAAAAACTCAATCCCGGAAAAGTTACTCTCTTTGATCCTGTTGGATAACTCCTGAAGCTTTACTATTCTGTCCACCAAATTTTCAGAGAATACATAAAGGAGCAGAGAAGAAAGAAGGGAAAGTGCAAAGGAATAAACACTCAGTATCCCCATAAGCACATAGAAATTTATGTATATTTGGGAAACATCTTTTATAAAAAGCACCTTTCCTATAGGAAACCCTTTGCTATCCGAGAGAGGGAACTCTACCACCAAGTTTTTGTTCCATAACTTACCATATACCGCATAGCCCTTTGTATCAAGAGGAATATTTAAAACAGCCTGTTTTGACATACCTGCGATAACATAGTTATCTTTGAATATCTTATCTTTTACAAAGCTGTCTAAAAACTCTTGAGGAAATTTTTCTATGTAGTCTCTGTTGTATAAGATTACCCACTCTGCTTCATTCAACTCTCTTGCTACTTCCAAGAATTCCACAAAATTCACTCCCAAAAACCAGCATTCGTTGCCCATTGAAGTGTTTTTCCCGTAATAAATTGAATCAGTGGTGAGCCAATAGTAAGGTCCGCCAGTGCATTTGCCGTCAATTTTAAATGCTATGTGGTATCCACTCTTTGATGACTTTGGCAGAGTGCTAACAAGCTCAAGGTCTTCAAGCTCATGCTCAAGCAAACTCTTTAGGTTATTATACACACTGTCCCTTTCTTTAATCAAGCTGTCTTGACTTATTCTTTGAAAAATAAAGAAAAGAAAGGCTACCGTAGGCAAAAAGGTTATTAAAAAGGATATAACGATCCTGAGTAGGACCTTTCTTTTTAACATTCAAAGAGCTCCCTGGTCACCCAAAATATACAAAACTGCACATATTTTGTGCAGCCGTCCCCTGACCAAGAAGAGGGACTAACCCTTTTCGTTTCGCCACTCCTACCCAATCCCCTAAGAGGATCACCCTCTTTAGGGGAGAGAAGTCTCTAAAACTCTCAAGGCAGGAGAAGGCAAGGGCTACGGAAAGAACTCGCCAGTTTTTTTGTAGGGACTTTGCCCTACCCCTCATCGGTTTCGTCTTACGATTAACCGCTTGTTGGGTAGCTGGCTCACTCTTCCCGCTGTCCAGCAAAAACTTAAGCAAAAGCTTTAACTCCCTCTTCAGTCTTCTCAACTCGCTTTTTAGCTTATTTCTCTTGTATTCGTTTTTCTTCCTTTCTATCTCCTTCTTAAGCTTAGCAATCCTATCCTCAACCCTTGCCACTGAATAAGACAAAAACTCCTTATCTTCTAAAAGCTTTTCATAGTTCTTGGATATGCGTTCCTTAAACCCAAGCCCACGTCTTGCTATCACATAAGCACCCGCTACATCCTTGTCTATGCCTAACATGGGAGAGTATTTAAGCTTGCCAATGATTGATGTGTAGGCAGGATTGACCTTTATCACCTGAACTCCCTCTCTTTTACACACAATCTCAATCTTCTCCAGCAGTCCCTTGTATATCCACTTCTGTCCTTTCTGTCTTAACTTGGGCATTCCGTCTCCTCTTCTACCTTTTGGGATCTTCTCTAAATTCTCCACTACTATCGCCTTTCCTTCCCTCTTGGCAATCTCCACTACCCGACGTGCAATCTGCCAACTCAAATACTCCCTCTTGTCTGTGTTCCCATCCAACAGCCCGTTTAAGCTTATCCTCTCATACTTTTCCAAGTTCCCATCTCTTGATGTCCAAGCCAAAGCCAAGTGAAAAGGATATGCGTTTATGTCTATGCCTATAACTCCATTCTCCCTTGTTATGGTTATTTCTGGGAACTTCTCCTCCTTGCTTATCTGTGTGTAGATTTTTCCGTTCTTTAGCCTAAGCCTTACCGTGTAAGCAAACCAGTTGCCCGTTCTCTCAGCTTGAGTTAAGTCCCACACAAGGTCTATCCACCTGTCCCTCTCTCTTTTAGCGAACCTAACTACCTTAGCCCATACATACTCGCCGTTTCCTAAGTTAATCCTCAGATGCCACTGACCGTTCAAATACACAAGTCTGAGGTTTAGATTGCCCCCCTTTGATTTGTCTCCCCTTGAATACAGAAAGCCGTATCTTCTTTCCTCCCATTCTTGTCTTAGTTTCTCTCTCCTTTTACCTGTTAAGTGTTTCTTCTTTAGCTTTTCAAACACAACCCTTGAACCAAACACAAGCTTTTTGGGATTTTGCCCTCTTTCTACGCAGGAGTCCAAAGTTTGCTGTGCCAGAAATACGGCGGAATCTGAATACCGTGTGTTTATTCCATACTTTTGGGAAAGCATCTTTTTCAGTTCTTTTCTTTCCATTTTCTCCAACAGTCTTTTATAGGCAAACCTGACCATTGATGAGAACTTACGCATTAGGTTTAATACCTTTTCCTTATCTTCGTCTCTATCAAATGCCAATAAACACTTTACCGTTATGAAGTTGCGATCATTCTTCTTTTTTACACTCAAAAGTTTTGTTGTCATGCTGAACTGCAATTATACATTATTTGAACATAAATTAGCAACTGTTTCGCACATCACATACCACTTTCTGCCCTCTTTTCATAAGTTCCTCCACCACTTGCACTACAGACTCAAAATCAAAGACCTTTCCCCCAAAGCCTTTTGCAAACTTCTCTGCTTCTTCTTTATTGCCAAAGGCTATGGCGGACGGACTACAGCAGGGCAACGCCGAAGAATCTACCACATACCACGCAGAAAAGCAGTTAATTGGATTGCCCGATATAAAGTCTCGGGTCATGCAAGATTGGACCTCACTGCCCTGAAGTTCCTTAAAGAGAAGAAGCCCACAGTGGGCACAGCAGGCGCAGACCGTTTTACCCCTAAGCCTATACACAAACTCCAACCGTTTGTCGGATAGTTTCCCACAGTAAGCACATACGCCCATCTCCTGAACCTGTTTTTCCTCTTCCCTTTTCAAAAGAAGCTCCCCGTGTCTTCTTACGATCTTTCCCTCCCTCTCCAGCTCTCTAACATCCCTGTATATGGTCATTAGGGAAACGCCAAAGTGCTCCGCAAGGTTTTTAACACTGTTGTATCCCTTTGCTATGAGTTCAAGTATATGTTCCTTTCTGTCCATTTTGCATTATAAATTTAACATCCTCTGTATAAACTTTTCAACTCCTACGCTCGCCTTTTCCCTTATAACTATGTCCGCTATCTCGGATATGGGAGTGCTTTCTGTGTTTATCTCTACCACCTTGGCACCACGCTGTTTTGCCACAAAGGGAAGAAGTCCCGCCGGATAGACAACTCCTGAGGTGCCTACAACCAAAAACACCTCGCAGGACATTGCCAAACGCTCAGCCTCCTCCAAAGCATCCAACGGCAAACCCTCTCCAAACCAAACCACCGCCGGCCTTAAAAGCCCATTGCAAAATTTGCACCTTGGAGGGATCTCCCCTAAGGGCACATCGTAATTTTCATACTCCTTTCCACAGTTTGTGCATCGAACCCTCCATATGTTCCCATGAAGCTCTATGACCTTCTTTGTGCCTGCCCTTTGATGTAAGCCATCTACATTTTGGGTGATTATTACAGCGTTCAGCTGTGCCAAAAGTTTGTGGGCTCTGTTGGGCTGTGCCTTGCTTATAAGCTGTCTTCTCCAATCATACCATTCCCAAACCAGTTTGGGATCTTTTCTAAAAGCCTCCGGCGTTGCCAACTCTTCGGGCTTGAAGTTCTTCCAAAGTCCTTCCTTGCCCCTAAAGGTAGGAATACCGCTTTCCGCAGACACACCCGCCCCTGTTAGAACCACCAAATTCATCATAAATTTAATTTTTAGCCATGATGGTCCTTTTTGCACTCTTGCTAAGTGTTCTTTTAGCCTTTGGCAGGGATATAAAGGTAGGATTTACCGCGGTCATTACGAGGGAGGATGTAAAAACCATAAAGGACTTTTTGGACTATCTTTCAAGGAAAACGGGCTTTAGCTTTAGTCCAGTCTTTGCCAGGTCCTACGACGAAATGGATTTTTATCTTTTCAACGGAAAGGTGGATCTGGCTTACATCTGCGGTGCCCCCTATGCGGAAGGGCACAAAAAGTATGGTTATTACCTCGTCGCAGTCCCACTTACCTCCGATGGTCCCTACTACTATTCCTACGTTATAACCAAAAAAGACAGACCCTACAGGTCAATCCTTGATTTTGAGGGAAAACCTTACGCCTTTTCAGACCCAAAGTCCAACTCGGGTTCCGTCGCCCCCACTTACTTTCTTCTGAAGAACGGATACTTCCCCACTGAGTTTTTTAAACCCTTGATATACACTTACTCCCATTACGAGTCTATCATGGCGGTCTATAAGGGGTTTGTGGAGGGTGCCAGCGTAGATAGCATAGTCTATGAACATACCAGCTTAGTGGCACCGCACATTACCAACAAGCTTAAAGTTATCCAAAAGTTTGGACCCTTCCCAGCAACACCCATCGTAGCAAGCAAAAGACTGGACCCAAATACAGTGGAAGTGATAAAGAGTGCCCTCTTGGTGATGCATCAGGATGAGGAAGGAAGGAAAATTCTAAAGAACATGGGCATATTGGGCTTTACCTACCTTGAGCCAAAACATTACGAAACCATAGCCCATATGATAAGCTACATAAAGAAAATCAGATGAAGGCTTTTGCTGAAAGGCTCAGAAAAGCCAGCATAGGACTAAAACTTTCCCTCACTTTCGTTTTTGTAATCGCCCTCTGTTCTCTACCTATGTCTTTGCTAACCATAAACTATCTGAGCAACAAACTAAAACAGCATGTGATGAACACCATTGAAGAGTCTGTGCGATCTCAGAAGGATGAGTTCATAGAGCTTATCCTTATGGAAAACTACTGGAGAGCCTTTAACAAAATTGAAGCCCTCTCTCAAATACCGGGCGTAAAGGAGGTGGTCCTTGTGGATGCCAACAACCGGGTGGTTGCCTCCTCGAAGCCGGAGGAGAAGGTAGTAGGGAGCTACTTTCCTGAGGGTCCAGACTACTTAAAAATCCCCATAGAAAGCTATTCATACACTATAGGCTATCTCTACTATCAGATCAAAAGGGAATACATAGAGGGGATCGTATCTCCCCTTGGATTTATTACCTTGGCTTTTACCTTTTTCCTTACTCTTGTGGGTGTACTTTTGGGAGTGCTTGTTTCTCTTAGAATAAAGGATAGGTTAGGGCAAGTGAGGGAAATGATAGAGGAGTTTAAAAGGGGAGGTATGCCTATCAAGAAGGATGTTTGGGAGAGGGATGAGCTAACCGAGTTGGCAGACTTTGTGCATAAAAGCTTGAGCGACCTTAAGGGCATCTTTTCCAACTTAGAATTTGCAAGAAACTTTTATGAGAGCCTGTTTAACACCCTACAGGAGATCGTTCTAATATTAGACGAAGCGGGAAGCATATACTTTTGCAATAGGGTGGTTGAGAACTATGGCTTTTCGGTAGAGGTGCTTTTGGGAAGAAAGGTGGGAGTGCTTTTGGGAGGACCGAGGGAAAGAAGAGAGGTAAGGGAGAGCCTAAGGCAGAAGGGAACCTACACGGGTGTGGTAAAGCTCAGAAACAAGAGGGGAGAGGAGAGCTACGCCTTGGCGGTTTTGGTGCCTTGGGTGAATGCTTTTATCTTTACCTTAAAGGATATAACGGAGCTAAAAAGGTCCGAGGAATTGGTGAAGAGGATGGAGGTCTTTTCCCTGCTTGGGGAGATGAGCGCCTACCTTGCCCATGAACTAAAAAATGCCACCCTCCCTCTGAAGCTTTTGTCTGAAGTAAGCGAATGGAACGAGGATGACATAAAGGTGGTTAGGGCGTCTATAGAAAGGGTTGATAAAATAGTGAGTAGCTTTTTACAGTTTGCCAGACCTGTAGAGGAGAAAAAAAGAGAGTTTAGCTCCTGGCAGTTGGTGGAGGATGTGTTAAAGATCTACGAGCCAGCCATAAAGAAGAAGGACATAGACTTGGTTTTGGATGTGATGGACTTTAAACTATACACCAACAAAACCGCCTTGGAGATCATACTCAGCAATCTACTCAAAAACGCCATAGAGGCGGTGGATGGAAAAGGTAAGATAGAAATTTCCCTCAGGAAAGAAGGAAAAAAGACAGTCCTTATGGTAAAGGACAACGGGCACGGAATACCCAAAAAGCACATAAAGAAGGTCTTTGACCCCTTCTTTAGCACAAAGCGGGACAGCACTGGGCTTGGTCTTTCTACAGTAGCCAGGTATGTGCAAATGCTTGAGGGGAGGCTGAGCGTCTTCTCCGAGGAAGGAAAAGGTTCTACCTTTTTAGTGGAGGTCAAGGCATGAGGGTTGTAGTGGTGGATGATGATTTTGGGGTTTTGCATTCTATAAAAAGGGTCCTCAGTTCAAAGGGCTTTGAGGTGGTTGCCCTGCAGTCCTCAGAGGGCTTGGAGGAGTATCTGCCAGAGAGCGACCTGCTTTTGATGGATATAAGGCTGGAGGGTGAGAGGGGAACGGAGGTGATGGAAAAACTGAGGGCAAAGGGTTTTAATATTCCGGTGATCTTTATAACCGCCTATGCGGATGCGGGCGCGGTGGTAAGTGCCTCAAGGCTTGGTGCGGTGGATGTATTAAAAAAGCCCTTTAGTAGCCAAGAGCTTTTGCAGGTGGTAAAGAACGCCTTGGAGTTTGTTCCAAAGCTTGAGCCCTCTTACAGCAAAGAATTAAAGGTAGTTGGCTCCTCAAGGGCTATGTTTGAGGTG
>Ga0308397_1000771_pt1 | contig 20628 bp, 17 predicted proteins | sample Hotspr20SampleT8_FD_202356 | JGI IMG/M metagenome (GOLD analysis project Ga0308397, IMG submission 202356) | Hot spring phototrophic mat microbial communities from Mushroom Spring, Yellowstone National Park, Wyoming, United States - 20051001_T8 ...
CCTCCGTAGATCAATACCTTCATGAGGCTCGAGGATGACCACCGCTGTCGACACGTCTGTTCTTCTCGACATTCTAGTAGACGATCCCCAATTTGCCCCCTCACACGCCCAAAAGTTTCTTGTCAGGCACCGAGGATTTTACCGCCAATACTTAGGTAACCGAATACGGGTACTCCCCCGTAAGGTTCAGATGATCTTGCAAGGCGCGGCCGGTGCTTCCCTTCAGAGCCCAAGGGAGAAATACGCTTTATATCGTTCAGGATACTCAGGAAGCGGCTCGATAGCCCGGGGCAGAAGGCCGTTGGCCCAGGCGAGGAAAAGACCGTAGTTCAGTACCGGTACCCCCTGCCTGCGAAAGGCGGAGAGGCGGGTGAGCATCGCCTGCCGGGTCAGCATGCAGGCGGCGCAGTGAATAATCAAATGGTAATCGGAAACATCCCTCCCCTCGAGGGATCGCGCGTGTTGAATCACCATGTCCCGATGCACGAGCTGTTGCAAGAGGCGAGGAATCTTTACGGTGCCAATATCGTCCGGCTGCCGGTGATGGGAACAAGCTTCCAGGATCAGTACACGACCACCGGCAGGAAACCTCCCCAAGACGGATAAAGACTCTAAGTACGGCTCCAGTTCCCCCTTCTTTCGGGCAAACAGGATGGAAAAGCTTGTAAGGGGTTGGCAGGGGGGAATATCCGCAGCTACTTTGTGAAACATCTGGCTATCGGTAATTACCAGGGTAGGAGGGGACTTGAGCATCCGATAGGTATCGTACAGTTCCCGTTCCTTACATACTACCACTTTGCAATCCCGATCTAAGGCGTCCCGAATCGTTTCCACCTGGGGTTGGATCAACCTTCCTTTCGGGGCCGCCAGATCCAGAGGTGCTACTAAAAGTACCGTATCTCCTTCCTTCACCAAACCTTCCAGGGGAGTCGGTTCCGGCGCTATCCTGTCAGCCATTCGGGATAAAGCCTCCCTTACCTCCCTGCCACCCTTCCGGCTTATGTTGTCCACCCGAAGGACTGGGGTGATCCCTTCCTCTTCCAACCAAGCCTTCTTTTCCGGATGCGCTTCCTGATCGCAGAAGGTAAGGATTACGAGGAAAGGACGGTTCATCCCTTTGAGGGTACGCAGGATCTTCCGTTCCGGATCCCTGGGGGCCAGATGATTCGGCGTCACGAAGAGAACGATCGATGCTACCTCGAGACGTTCGAGGGTCTTACGAACCCGGGAAGCCCCCAATTCTCCCTTATCGTCGATTCCCGCGGTATCCACGATAGCCACAGGTCCCAGCCTTCCCAGTTCCATCTTCCGGAGAACCGGATCTGTCGTGGTGCCCGGCTGGCTTGAAACGATAGCCACCTCCTTCTCGAAGAGGGTGTTCAACAGACTAGATTTACCAGCGTTGCGTACTCCCACTAGCACAATGTGGAGACTCACAGCTAAAGGACTCGAAGCCTCCGGGAGTTCATTTACGTTCCACGTCATTTGTCCCAACTCCCTTCCGTAGCAATGTATCCAACTCCTCTTTATCTATTCCTGTTCTTATAGCGATCCGGGAAACCATTCTATCTAAGGCTCCTATCTGTTCCCGTATCCGTTCCCTCCTACTTTCTTCGTACACCTCTTTCAGAACGGGGTAAGGAACTCGATCCCGAAGCGCATTTAGAAGAGCAGGAGACCCCAGCAGGTTTCCCTGAATCCGCTCCTGGTTCAACTCAAGGGTTGGGAAAACTTTCCCTGAAAGAGTAGCAAGGGCAGAACACAACCCCTGTGTAGCCAGTAATAGCTCCTCCAATAGGAAGGGCAGAAACGCATTCAACTGAAGATTCCCTTCCTCCGCATACCGGTGGGCCACTCCACAGTGCCCTTCTACCCGTATCGCAAGGCCTTTGACAAACTCGATCAGTACCGGATTCGTTTTAAAGGGCATAATCGTGGACCCCCACTGGGTTTCAGGCATGCGCATTTCTCCCACAGGGGAACTGGTATAAAAGAAGAGGTCATTACAGATTTTGATTACGTTAAGGGCCAGAAGGGAGTAGCCGGATGCCACTTCGGCAAGGGAATCTTGGTTTGACACCGCATCCGGTAGATTCTGGCTTCGGGACAGGGGTAGTCCCGTGAGTTCCCGTAAGAACCGTTCTGCCTGGAACAAATACCCTTTCGGGACAAAGAAAGCCGTTCCTACCGCGGTCCCCCCGAGGGGCACCACCCGAAGCCGCTCCTTGATCTTATGCAGTCTCCATCGATCCCGCTCAATCGCCCCTGCCCACGCAGCCGCTACTTGCGAAGCATCTATGGGAAGCGCATCCTGCCACTCTGTCCGTCCTACCATGAGAGTCCCCCTCCACTGCCTCTCCTTCTCCACTAGGATCTGTTGGAACCGTATGGTTTCCTCCTCCACCATTAAGAGCCCACGGAACACCGTCACGATCACTGCCGTAGGAATAATATCGTTAGTTGACTGGTACCGGGCTCCTTCCTCCAGGGGATGAAAGGAATGTCCTATCCGTTCCTCGATGATGGCAGAAACCACTTCATTGAAGTTCATGTGGATACTTGTACCCGCGCCCCCCTGACTCAGGGGTATAGGGAACTGATCATCCCAGGCTCCTGCCCGTATTTCCTCCAGCACCTCTATTAGGGTCGTAAAGAGAGGTTCTGGATACCGATGTTCCGCTTCCTGGATCCCCCGGAACACCGCCTCTTTAACCTCTGCCAGGGAACGGAGAAACTCCCGGGGCAGCCGGTTCTGCCATCCCCCCGCAGTCTCCGATTCCACCGGGGCTGATAGGTCTCCACGGTGGATCACAAAGTTCTCTATCCCTCGACGGGTTTGTTCTCCGAAATACTCCCTTTTTTTATTCTGCATGGGTGATACCTCCCCTCGGGTTCCTCAACCGCTTGACCCGTAGACTATCACCCCGTTCCCAGGATAGTTCCAGTCCGATCCCGGCCACCCGAATGGCCAGACAGGAGGTACAGGCGAAACCCGGCTCATCCACACAGATCTTTCCAGGATACAGCTGGTAGGCTCGCTTATACCGTGGAGGGGTAAGGTTCGGCATCAATACGTTCGCTCCTGCTGATAGCATCCGCTCCCTTCCTTCCGGGTGGAGGGACCCAGCCGCCGTGGTGGCGGGAATGTTACAATCGGGAAGGGCAAGCCGAAGAAGCGCGGTAGACCGTACGGATAGTTCCAGGGGAAGCTGGGGAGAGCCCGCAAGGGGTGTATCCGGATGGGGAATGAACGGACCGATTCCTCCCATATCGAGCTGCAGTTCTTGGGCCAGCAGAATATTTCGTATCCGGGTTTCCTCCGTTTCTCCGGGAAGTCCCACCATAAAGCCCGATCCCACCTCCAGACCTGCGTTCCGTATGTCTTCCAGCGCCTTCAGGCGTCTGGATAGGGGGATCCCGTTACGTAGGTAAGTGTGGAGAGTCGGGTCGGAGGTCTCGAATCGAAGCAGGTAGCGGTTGACCCCTGCTGAGGCAAGATCCCGATACCCTTTTGGGGGAAGGATTCCGAAACTCAACGTGATAGCAGGTTCCTCCCCCACTACCCGACGGATCCCTTCACAGAGCCGTGCCAGGCGTGATGGGGAATACTCTGGATCCTCCCCTCCTTGGAGCACAAAAGTTCGGAACCCTTTCCGGAATCCTTCCTGCACAATCTCGAGGATCTGTTCCTCTGAAAGCCGGTACCGTTCCACCTTCCCGTTGTCCCGCCGGATCCCGCAGTAGAGGCAGTTCTGCACGCAGTAGTTGGTCACCTCGATGAGCCCCCGAAGGAACACTTTTCTGCCCCACAGGCGGTCGGTACATTCCCGGGCTTCCCGCACTACCTTTTCCAGAGGCCATTCCCAGGCCGATCGGATCTCTTCTTCTGTCCACGCCGCCGGGGATGGAGGCAGGACCTCTCGGGCTTGCGGGGAGGCGCAGTGGACGGCGGTTCCGCTTAGGTCGCTGCCTGGGGATAGAGGTAGGGTCTTTCGCACCGAAGGGGAGGAGCCCAAATCCTCTGTATACGTAGCGATCCCATAGGAGGCGGTCTCATAGGAATGGGCGCGCAGATCACCCCGGTTATCTGGAAGAATGGGAGGGTCTCCCTTACTTTCAGGTGCCGTGCAACACTCCTTACAACCTTTCATAGGTACAACCTTCATAGATACAAGTCCCGTTCCCCCTGGGCCGTTCGATCCAGGGCTTGATCCAGGAATGGCCGCACCTTAAGGGGGGCCTCGTCCTTCAAGGCTTCGATCAACGCCAAGCCTTTTTTTCGAACCGTGGGGGAAGCGAAATCGTAGAGGTACTCGGCAAAGGTCAGTAAACCGTTGGGAAGGCAGAACTCCTTGATGAGACCGGGCTTCGCGAGATCCATGAAATCCGCCCCTACCCTCCCCCGCCTGTAACAGCCGGTACAGAAGGAGGGGATGTATCCGTCATCGATGAGGGAATCGATCACCTCGGCAAGGCTCCGATGATCCCCCAGGGTAAACTGACTCGCTTCTTCCTCGTGTGCCCCGTACCCGCCCGGATCCGTCTTGGAACCTGCGGAAATCTGGCTAACCCCATAGGCAAACAGTTCCCGCCGCAGTTCGGGTTTCTCCCGGGTGGAGAGGATGATGCCCGTATAGGGCAAGGCGATCCGGATTACTGCGATGAGTTTCTTGAAATCGAGGTCGCTCACCGGTGCTGGAGGATTCTGCGACAACGGAGCCCCCACGGCCGGTTCGATCCGGGGGACACTCACCGTATGGGGACCGCAGCCAAAGGTCTCTTCCAAATGCCGGGCGTGTTCCAGTAGCCCCAGTACGTCGTACCGGTACGGGCCCAGACCGAAGAGGGCACCGATCCCCACGTCATCGATCCCTCCCTCCATCGCCCGATCCATGCAGTACAACCGGTACCGGTAATCCGCCTTGGGTCCCGAGGGGTGCATCTCCTGGTAGAGTTCCGGGTTGTAGGTTTCCTGGAAACACACGTAGGTACCGATCTGGGCTTTCTTCAACGCCCGGTAGCCTTCCACCTCCAGGGGTGCCAGTTCCACATTGATCCGCCGGATCCGCGCCACCCTAGCGTGTTCACCGGTTTTCGGTGTGTTTCCGTTCCTACTGAATTCCGGCATCGTGAAGTAAGTGGGCGTGGGTTCACCGGTATTCGGGGTATTGCCGGACTCCCTGGGCGCGGCTTCCGCAAGGGGGTCAGAAGCATGGCTTTCCTCTTTAAGCGCGGGCCCTGCAGGCACCTCCGGAGCATGGCCTGCCACCCTGAGCACAGGCCCTGCAATTTGCTGCGAGCTCCTATCCCCCACAGGCACCGTCACCCCATAGCAGGTGCGGATCGCGTCCAGGGTATAGGATAGGGACTGCAGATTCGACTCACCGGCGATCAGAAGGATCCGCTTATGTCCCTGCTGGAGAAGCAGTCCGGTCTGCTGGGCGATTTCCTCCAGGGAAAGTTTCCGTCTTTGCACCAGCGGGTTCGATCGTCTGAAACCGCAGTACAGGCAATCGTTGGTGCAGAAGTTACTTGTATAGAGGGGTGCAAACAACACGAGACGTTTCCCGTAGATCTCGTTCTTCACCCACCGGGCGGTTTCCATCAGGCGGTGGATCTGTTCAGGCGTCTCACAGGCCAGGAGAACCGCCGCCTCTTCTGTGGAAAGGCCCTTTAACCTGCGGGCTTTGGAAAGGATCTCGTCGAACTTCGCCTCTTCCGGCGGATCCAGCAGGGAAAGTTCTTCCAGCTTCCCATAATCAAGAAATGTTTTCGTTCTTTGCGCGGTCTGTACGATCCGCATGGCCATCCTCCCAGGAGTATTTGGTGAGAAGCGACTTTGCCTGAACTCCGGGGAGCTTTCCCAACGGACCTGTGAGGGCATTGATCTCGTCGGTAGTGCCTTCCACGATGAGGGAGATGATCTGGATTCCCCGTTCGCGGAAGGGAAGCCCCATGCGGCCGTGAATGATCGAGTTGTGTTCACTGAGGATACGGTTTACGGCGGGAACCTGGTCTCTGCCCTGAATGAGCAGGGCTACGACCCCTAACCTCTTTTCCATCGGAAGCTCCTCTGGATCAGACAAATTGACTTCTGCTTCGAGGGCGGAACCTTCCTTCCTCTCAGCTAGTTCTATTTTTATCGATAAAAATAGATTGTGTCAACTAGAAGTACCTCCACAGCACATATACTGTGGAAAGCAGTAAGCTAACCAGGGTGACGAGAATCCCGTATCGGGTAAAATCCAGGAAGGTTATCCTGAAACCGCTCTTGCCCGCCAATCCCGCAGCAATTACATTGGCCGACGCTCCCACGAGGGTACCGTTTCCCCCCAGGCAGGCTCCCAATGCCAAAGACCACCATAGGGGAACCGCTGCCCCCTGACCCACCGTGGATGCAATATTCTGGATCAGGGGGATCAGTGTTGCCACATACGGGATATTGTCTACGATGGCAGAAATTACACCGGAAACCCAGATCAAGATGATTGCCGTTAATTTCAGATTTCCCTGTGTCAAGGACAGGAGTTTTTCCGCCAGCACACGGATGACTCCCAGTTCCACGATCCCACCCACCAGAATGAATAGCCCGATAAAGAAAAAGATCGTGCCCCATTCGATGTCTTTGAAATAATCATCCACCTCGCGCTTACCCGTGAGAAGCAGCAGGATCGAGGCCCCCAGCATGGAAACAGTTGCCGCCTCGATCTGGAGTAGCCCATGGAGCAGAAATCCGATAATCACTAGACCCAGTACGGCGAGACATTTTTTCAGAAGTACCGGATCCTCGATGGATTTAGATTCGTCGAACTCCATCACCCTCGCCCTTCGTTCGTTGGTAACCACCAGTTCCTTGTGGAACAGGAGGTACACAATCCCGACAAAAGCCAGAAAAACGATCAATACAATCGGGGTCAGGTTTACCAGGAAGGCCATAAAGTCCAACCGTGCCGCGCTTCCGATCATGATATTGGGGGGGTCGCCGATCAGGGTGGCGGTTCCCCCGATGTTGGAGGCGATGGCCTCGGAAATCAAGAAGGGTACGGGCGAGATCCCCAGCTCCACCGCGATGAGGATCGTTACCGGCGCGATGATGAGGATCGTGGTCACGTTATCCAAAAAGGCGGAAAATAGGGCGGTGATCCCGGAAAGGGCGATGAGGATCTTTACCGGATGCCCCTTTGCCGCTTTGGCAGTCTTTATCGCCACGTACTGGAATAACCCCGTGGACTTGGTGATGCTTACGATCACCATCATGCTGATGAGAAGAAAAATCACGTTCCAGTCGATGCGCCGGAATGCCTCCTCTTGGCCGATGATGTGCAAAGCAATGAATACCATCGCTCCCAGCAGAACAATCACCGTTTTGTTCACCAGCTCAAAGGAGATTCCGATATACACTAGGAGGAATATTCCCAGGGCCGTTACAGTGATAAGATTCATTACGCCCTCAACACTTTATGCAGGATGTGCATGTAGCTCAAGATGCCCACGATCTTTCCGCCCTTCACCACGGGCAGATGCCTGCGATTACTGGACACGAACTTGTACACCGCTTCGATAAGGGAGGAATCTTCCTCCAGGTAAAGGGAAGGCTTTTTCATCACCTCCGCAACGGTCATCACCTCCTCCTTTCGGAGGAGTTCTTCGAAGGGTTCCAGGGTTTTCAAAAACTTCAGGTTCCCCAGCTTGAACACGTAATCGGGAAGCCCGATCCGGAAGAGGTCCAGCACCGTCAGTTCCCCGATGAAGTTCCCTTCCGGAGAGAGAACGGGCAGGTAACTGGTGGAATGCTTGTAGAATAGATCCGCCGCTCGTTTCACCGTATCCGTCTGTACCAGGTAGGGGAAGGAAGCGGACATGATGGCCTGGACGGTGATTTCCTTTTTTACCTCCACCGAGGCATCCTGGAGAACCCGGATGAACGCCGCAGGAGTGCCACACCCAATGAGCTTTTCGAAAAGAACCGCATCCTGGGAAAGCTTTAAAAAGGATGCCAGGGCGTTGAGGTACAAGGTGGTTTCGGTTTTGGAGGTCAGCATGAGAACCACCAGTTTCACCGACTGGTTCTGAGTTTGGATAGGTGTCTGGGGAACGCACACCCCAATGAGAAGGTCGGGAAAGTTATCTAGCCGCGCGTGGGGAACAGCGATTCCTGTAGGAAAGGCAGTACCCCCTAAGGCTTCCCGCTGCATCACCGGGGTAACGACTTCTTCCAGGGGAAGTTTCAGCCGGTGAGTTTTCTTCAACGCTCCAAGTAACTCCCGCACCGCCTCTTCCATCGATCGATAGGACTTTCCGAAACAGATGGAATCTTCCGTAAGAAGACTTGCAAGTTTCACAAACTACCCCTCCGTAACCGGCATGCACCAGAGCCTATACAGTAATACCAAAGCAACTATTCTGTGCCACCACCTGTTTATACCACTGTCCGCTTTTCTTGATGATTCGTTTCTGGGTGGCAAAATCCACATACACGATCCCGAATCGTTTGGTAAACCCGTAGGCCCACTCGAAATTATCCATTAGGGACCAGAGAAAATAACCGGCTAAGTGTACCCCCTCCTCAAGGGCCTTGTGGGCTTGCTCTAGATGTCTATACAGGTAATCGATCCGGTTCGGATCCTCTACCGCGCCTTGAACATCGATCAAATCGTTGAAGGCGGCCCCATTTTCGGTGATATAGATCTTTGGTCCCCCATACTCTTTCGTAAGGGTGACCAATAGGTCGTACAATCCCTCGGGATATATCTCCCAACCCATTTCTGTTCTGGGACGGGAGGTTGGTATAGTTTTGAGTTCCAGAGGCCAATCCGCAGGGGAATGTCGGATGGTGTGACTCGTGTAATAGTTCACCCCCAGGAAATCGATGGGAGTATGGATAGTTTCCAGATCCCCGGGTTTTATAAAATTTCTTAAAAGATCCTTCTGCCGATACCACTGGTACAGGTATGAAGGATACTCCCCTTTCAGAATGGGGTCGGCAAACCAATGGATGATATGTTCCTGTGCCCTCTTGGTGGCTTCGAAATCCTCCGGTGCATCAGTTCCCGGATAGTGGTACGCCATGTTCAGGGTAATACCGATCTCTCCCTTTAACCCCAGCTCCCGGTAGGCTTGCACCGCTTTTCCATGGGAAAGGAGTAGATGGTGGGAAACCTGTAACGCGGTGATAAAATCCTTCATTCCGGGGGCATGCACCCCTAGCCAATGTCCTAGAAATGCGACGACCCACGGTTCATTGTGGGTGATCCATAGGGGTACGGAATCCCCCAACTCCTGAAACACGTACCGAGCGTACTGTTCGAACCATGCAACGGACTCACGATTTGCCCAGCCACCCCTGTCCTGGAGTGTTTGGGGAAGATCCCAATGGTACAGCGTAACCGCGGGCTGTATTCCCTTATCTAATAGCTTGTGAATTAGGTCCTTATAGAATTGTATCCCCTTCGGATTGGGGGATCCGATTCCTTCTGGAAAAATGCGCGGCCAGCTCAGAGAAAACCGGTAACTCTTTACCCCCAAATCTGCCAATAGTTCTATGTCCCGGCCATAGAGATGATAATGATCGCAGGCAATATCCCCGGTGTCCTGGTTGGCTATACGACCTGGGATATGACTGAAGCGATCCCAGATGGATTCCCCCTTCCCGTCCTCTTTCCAAGCTCCTTCGATCTGATAGGAAGCCGTTGCAACACCCCAGTTAAAATCCTTAGGAAAAGTTTTTCTTCCCACTTTTGCCTCCTCTACCTGCTTTCATGCCATCCTACCCTTCAGTCGCTTCGATAGGTGCCCACTCGCTCTGGCCACCATCAACTCTCTATCGGCGGCCTTCAAACAGGTCCCGACCCTTTACCAAAGCTTCGATCTTCCGGTCCGCCACACCGCGCTTCAGCATCCAGAACCCGCAATCGGGGTTGATGTACGTAATCCGTCCCTCCCCCAGGACCCTGGCCGCTTCCTCGATCCGCCGGGCAATGTCCTCCGGAGTTTCCACGACGTTAGTTTTGATATCCACTACCCCCAATCCGATCCCGATCCGCCGGTCTATTCTCGCAAGGGCTTCCAGTTCCCAGCCGCCCCGGTGCGCGGTTTCCAGGAGCACATGATCCGCGTGGAGGCCGCTGATATAGTCGATGAGGTGTTTCCAACTGCCCTTCTGAATGGTTTGACCCCCGTAATTCCCAAAGCACAGGTGTACCGCGGGGGTTGTCTTCACCGCGTCCAGTACCCGGTTGATGGCCGAAAGGGCCCAAGGAGCCTCTTTCGGATGGCCGGGGAGATTCGCCTCGTCCACCTGTACCACATCGGCATCCAGCAGGGCAACCTGAGAGGCAAGCACATCGGCTATGGCGTTGCATAGGGCGGCCCGATCTTTGTAGTAGCGATCCAGCAGAGTCTTGCTCAGCATGTGGGGTCCGGTGAGGGTAAACTTCATCTTCGCGTTGGTGAGTCTGCGGGCTCGCTGGCAGTCCGTTACTATGTCCAGCGTACCTTCCCCAATTGGCCCTTCTACCACCCCGCTCGGTTTGGCCCGGAACCTCATCTCAGGATTCTTTTGGAACTCCTCCATGTCCTTCCGACCTAGGGCGGTGCGCACATTGTCCAGGGACCGGATGAAATACTCGATCATCCCATTGGTGTCGGGATGGTTTATGTCGAACCTGTATAGTTCCCCATCCGCCACCACATCGATTCCCGCCCGTTCCTGTATGCTGAATACCACCCGGGTGGCATCGATCAACGCCTGCTCCGAGGGTAGGGCCGTAAGCCAATCGGGAACGGGATAACTTCCTATAACAGTGGTTTTGATCATGGATAGCGTCTCCTTAGAGGGGGATTGTAGCAGAAAACGGGATTGTCTTGAAAGGGATGCGGAGAATCCGCTCTCCCATAAACTCTTGATTATTTTCAATCAATCTAAGTTGATTTTCTACGAATTTTCGAAACCGTGCAGTTTAGGCGCCGGCTGTGTTGGAGATCTTTAATTCTTTATGATGAAATTGATTATTATTGACTTTAATATATTACATAAATTATCATAAATTGGCAGGGAGTTTGCAGTAAATATGAGTATATGGGGCGGAGGTAACTATGAAATTCAACCAGATTGTCAATGGAACGGTCAAGATTGCGGTGGTGTTGGGAACCCTCTTGTGGCTTGGATGCCCTTCTCCCACGGGCGGAGGAGGTGGAGGGGGCGGCGGGGGTGGAATCTCCAAGCAGCCGATATCTTCCATTTCCGGTTCTATAACTTCCGGTTCTATAACGGGCTACAATGCTGAAACTACAGGAAGTTTTTCCTACGACTTCGCAGGAACGGGGAAAAGCGTGTTTTTCGGATTCCTGGGAATGGATCCAGCAGCTTATATCAACTGAGGAACCGGCATATTGATTACTAATGGCATAGTAGCAAATAAGCTAATATCCCTGTATAGTGTGATCCTAAATGGATCTACATCGATTCTTTCATGTATCTTTCATCCTGCTGTTCTGTTTCTACGCCGTCATGCGAACCTTCTTTAAACTGCAAACGGGAACCCTTTGGAAAACGGCCTTCAGCAAGCGGGAGGGAGTGATTTCGCAGGCCTTGCGAATCCTCTGCAGCATCCCCCTCTTCGGCGGGGTGTTCCTGTTCATCTTTACCCCCCGCCTGTACCCGGTATTCTATGTCCCCCTTCCTCCCCTTCTACGCTTTCTAGGTCTAGTAGGAGGGGGCCTATCCCTTGGCGCCCTCGGCTGGGTGCACTACGTGCTGAACGACAACTTCACCCCCACCCTGGAGGTTCGGAACAGAGCAAGGCTAGTAACCTGGGGACCTTATCGGTGGATCCGGCATCCCATGTATACCTTCTACATGGTGTTCTTCCTCTGTGCCTTTGTCCTTTCACAAAGTTGGGTGATCGGGTTATGCGGAGTAGGGATCTTTGCCAATCTGATGTTCCTCCGACTCCCCTATGAGGAACGGGAATTGGAAGAAGCGTTTGGAGAGGCATATCGGGTTTATAGAAACAAAACGAAAAAGTTCATTCCTGGCCTGTATTAAGTCGCTGGCCTGGAACCATCGATAGGTTAGCGTGTTATCCTGGATTGCCTATTCCCCTTCATTCCATTATCCTTTTATCCATGCAGTACAGAACCCTTGGAAAAACCGGATGGAAGGTCTCGGAAATCTCCCTAGGCACTTGGCAGGTGGGTGGAAGGTGGGGAGAACCCTTCGATGAGCGGAATGCGGAGGAGGTGCTGCGCACGGCGATCGATGCGGGGATCAACTTCATCGATACGGCGGATGTGTACGCTGATGGGCGAAGTGAACGCACCGTTGCTAAAGTTGTAAAGCAGCGAAAAGAGCGGGTGTATGTGGCTACCAAGTGCGGCCGAAAGCTTTCCCCCCATACCGCGGAAGCCTACACTCCCCAGGCACTCCGAAAATTCGTGGAGGATAGTTTAAGAAACACCGGCTTTGAAATCCTCGATCTTGTGCAGCTCCACTGCCCCCCCACGCCCGTGTACTATCGACCCGAAGTTTTCGAACTGTTCGACAAACTAAAAGAAGAAGGGAAAATCCAGTACCTAGGGGTGAGCGTTGAGAAAGTGGAGGAAGCCATCAAAGCGATGGACTATCCCAACGTGGCTACCGTTCAAATCATTTTCAACCTGTTCCGCCAGCGGCCGAAGGATCTGTTCTTCCATCTGGCTAAAGAACGGGACATCGGAATCATCGTACGGGTTCCCCTGGCAAGCGGTCTACTGACGGGAAGATTCAGTCGGGAAACCCAGTTCAACCCTAGGGATCACCGGCAGGCCAACCGGAATGGACAACTCTTCGACAAGGGGGAAACCTTCTCCGGGGTTCCGTACGAGATCGGCCTGCAGGCGGCAGAGGAGCTGAAACGGCAGATTAGCACCCCGGAAAGGCCCCTGGCCCTGACGGCTCTCCGTTGGATCCTCGATTTCCCTGAGGTAGGGTGTGTAATCCCCGGAGCTTCGCGGAAGGACCAGATCGCTCAGAACATCAAGGCATCCGATCTGCCCCCCCTTACACCGGAAGAACATAAAAGGGCGAAGGAACTGTACGAAAAACGGATCAAGCCGTACGTCCACTACCTTTGGTAGCCCAGCTATGGTACACTGCAGAGAATGGAAGATTCCCGATCCGCCCTTAAAGAAGAAGCTTTTGAGCAGGCAGTAACCTTAGGGAAAACCTTGTTGAGGGAACTGGGTTCCATCCTGCTAGGAAAGGAACAGTTCCTCACCCTCCTAGTTGCCGCCTTATTGGGAGGAGGGCACGTGTTGATCCAGGATCTTCCCGGCTTGGGGAAAACCACCGTCGCAAAAGCGTTAGCCGGCCTCATTCAAGGACGGTTCCGCCGAATACAGGGGACGCCGGATCTTCTCCCCTACGACATCACCGGAGTGGATGTGTTCAACCCGGAAACCCGTTCCTTCGACTTCAAACCAGGCCCCATCTTTACCAACATTCTGCTGGCGGATGAATTGAACCGCACCACCCCAAAGGTGCAATCCGCCTTGCTGGAAGCCATGGCCGAGGGGCAAGTCACTGTAGGGCTTGCGACCTACCCGCTTCCGGATCCCTTCTTCGTCATCGCCACACAGAACACGGTGGATGTGGAGGGGACGTATGTGTTGCCCCTGGCTCAGGCAGACCGGTTCATGCTGTGCCTTTCCATAGGCTACCCGGATCCTGAGAGCGAGGTATCGGTTTACCAGAAGGATCCCGGAGCGACAGTTCCCCTCCTACAGCCGGTGTGCGGGGTGGAAGAAATCGTGGAAGCACGACGTGCAATAGCCCAGGTGTATGTGGACCCGAAAATCCACGCGTTGGTGCAGCGAATCGTTCAAGCCACCCGTACCCATCCGGGGATCGAGTTGGGAGCCTCCCCCCGAGCGGGATTGATGCTCCTTCGATCCGCCCGTGGATTGGCGGCACTCTCGGGAAGAAAGTTCGTTACCGACGAGGATCTGGTTACCCTCGCTCCCTTCGCGTTGGCCCATCGAATCCAGGTTCGGGATCCCCAACTGAATTCGAAGGAGTTCATCCGGGAAGCGGTCCTTCATCTGATAAAGGAGGCCGCTCCCTAAAGAAGGGCTCCAGGTGTTTAAAGGGCCTATTGAAAATCCAGAGGACCTTTCCAGGAACTGGTGGCTATTGATAGGATAAGGGGATTCCCTAATTAGAAATGGGGCTTTTATGGCCACTCAAACCATACGGATACAACTTACTCTTCGCGGCATAATCCTCGGAATCCTCTCGGCCCTCCTGGCTACAGGGGGGATCCATCGGAAGGAACTTGCCTCCATCCTATGGGGGATCGGTATGGGATCCCTCTTGTTATGTGCCCTCATCTTTTCAGCTTTCGCTTTCGTTCTTCTCTACAGAAAAAAAGAACACCTCCTTCAGCACCTGACCCTGATCCATCCCACCACTCACCTCTTTGCCGGAATTCCCCTCACCTTCCAGGTTTCCCTGCCCCCTCACCTATTGAGGGGATTCAACCGCATTCCCTGCGTGCTGCTCCGATTCTGTTATCGTGTTACCGCATGCAAGGGCAGGACCTACAGTTGGGCCGCTCGGATAGATCCTAAGGATCCCTCGTTCTCTCTTACCCCACCTCCGCCCGAGCGAGGGGACTATCAGGGTCTCCTGGGCTACCTGCAGATAGAGGATTTTCTCGGGTTCTGCAGAATCGATATGCCCTTGCCGGAAAAGGAGCGCCTCCTGATCCTACCTAGGCCCTACCCTGCCTCGATCCTGCCGACGCTTCCCGTGAGGGGAGGCATACGGATCCGGGAACATCGACCCCCTTCCATCGCCCTCGAAGAACTGGAGATACGAAAGTATCAACCCGGGGATGATATTCGGCGGCTTCATTGGAAACTGTACGCCCATAGTGGCGAACTTTTCTTCCGGATCGGAGAACAGGATCCTCCTTCCTTAGACACCTTTCACCTGCACTTCGATCCCTCCCTTCCCCCGAAGCTTCCCGCTTCACTCCATCTTCCCGCGGTGGACCTGATGGCCTCGATCGGAGCGCGGGTGCTGACTGAACTCTCGAAGGCGGGGAAACGGATTCTCCTCTCCACGAACCCTCCCACCCCAACGGATCGACCCCAGAACTTCTGGTTTTCCCATCCCGTGCTTGAACTGGAAGTGGGTCATCCAGAGCCCGGCCTTGCGGCTCTCGCCAGACTCGTCCCGGAGCCCCTCATGGAAACTTCGCCCGATGGCCTTCCGAGGGCCCCTTCATGGAATGAAACCCGTGAATCCCCCCGCATGGACTCACCCCCTTTCCCCTTGTCGGGGAGGGCATCTAGAAAGACTGAAACCCATGGATCCTCCCGCCCTCTCGCCTCTTCCGCAGGCCATCCCACACGAGTGCTATTCCTCTTCCTCGATTCCTCGGGTGCTGAAACGCTTCCTCTGCCTAAGGTTAATGCAGGGGACAAGCCCTGGAGTTCCTTAGAAACCACGCACACCCAGGTAATCCTTATCGATCCCTATAAGGGGCCTCATCATGTCCATCCGCTTTAAGTCTTTCCCGATCCCTTCCTTTTTCCTCCGCAACATCCTCTGGCTCTACCTCTTCTACCACGGGTACCTACATTTTCGGGAGTTCCTATCCCTGGGAGTGATCGTGATCCTCTGGGTAGGCTCGTTAGGATTAGGGTTTCTAGCCTGCCGGGTATCCGCCCGATTCTTCCATTCCCGGTTACTTCCCCCTCTTATCGGAGCAAGTTTTGCACCCTTCCTCCTGTACTATCTCTGTAAAGGCCTCCTGGGAGGATGGGGACCACCCGATGTAGCGTGGGATCGCGCCCTCCTATCCCTGGATCGAATCTTTTTTTTCATGATCCTTCCCGTAGAGCTCCTGAGCATCAGCACGGTGCTCTTCCTGCGAGTCCCTCTACTCCGGGGGCTGGAAACGGCCCTTCGAGGGTTCCTCCTGGGAGCCTTGTTCTTTACCGAAGGGAATTTTCACCTCCGCCTCTATCCTCATCCCCTCCCCTTCGCCATTTCCGTTTCCGCCTTCCTTATAGGAGAACTGGCGCTTTTGGTTTTGACCGCCGAGGAAGATAGGACTTCGGAGGAAGTTTCCGCAACGCGGGGAGGAGTTGCTGGTAATAAACCAACCCTTGTTCCACCAACTCCTCCGGACGACAAGGCCAATAAGGTTCCCTCGAAGGCTTTCCTTGTGATCCGCAAAGGAATCCCCCTGATCTTTCTTCTACTCTTTGTCCTGTACCTCAGCTACGATCGATACACAGCCTCATCGCTTCAAGCCAGGGGTGGACTCCTAAAGGCGGAACTTTTTCGTTTCGATTTTACCCATTACCTCACCCTGGAAACAGAAATCCGGCAGACGAGGGACCTGGTGCTTCTTTACCGACGTTCCGAACCGATCGACCGGTACCTTCTGAAACGGTACCTTCTGGAAGGATATGCGCCTGGCAGGGGGTTTTACAAGGATCCCTACAGTCCAGACCCCGCCGTTTCCGAGACTGTCCCCCCCCATCCCCTAAGCTTTCCCCTACGGGAGACAAAGGGAAGGAAACCTATAAAGCAGTGGCTCTACCTCCTGAACCTCGACGCTGGCGCCCTCCTATCCCTAGACTATCCCACCCGCCTGACCCCCTATCGTAATTGGCCGAAGTCCTCCTTTTCACGAGTGTATGAGGTAGAAGCGATGGCCCTTACGATTCTTCCACTGGAACTTTCCGAAGTGAGGGGAGCCGGTATGGATCCGAAAACCCTCGCGTACTACACCGAGCATGGCCAGAACCGGAGACTTCGGGCCCTGGCGGAAGAAATTACCCTCGGAATCGAGACCTACTACGATAAGGTCCAAGCCATTGCGGACTACCTGAAATACGACTATTACTATTCCCTGAAGCCCGGCAAAGCCCCCGACGGAGACCAACTAGCCCACTTCCTATTTACCGGGAAAAAGGGATACTGTTCGTACTTTGCCTTCTCCATGGCTCTCCTCTGTCGGAGTCTGGGGATCCCTGCCCGGGTAGCTATCGGATTTTTCATCGATCCGGAAATGGAACTCTTTGGCTACTACCCCGTTCATTCCGACATGGCCCATGCGTGGGTCGAGGTATACTTCGAAGGTTATGGCTGGGTCGATTTCGATCCCACTTCCCGTACCCCTGCGCCGGGTGAACAACCGATCCCTGGCTCTCAGATGAAACGTTCGACCCTCACCCAACTGCTCCGGGAAATCCTTTCCCACCCTCTAGAAGCGGAACCGCTCCCCCCCTCACCCCAGAACATCCCGATGCTTCCCATAAGCCCTGATGGTTCTCTTTACCGAACCCTCGAAAAGATCGTAGGAATCACGATCCTCCCCTTAGGGATCTCCGCTCTTCTTCTTTTCCGATTCCGGTATCGAGTGAAAGGGCTCCTCCACCGATCTTTCCGGGACAAGGTATCCTACCGCTTCTGGGCGTTTTTACAAGATTTAGCCGCCCTCGGGTTTACCGTCTCGGCCGACCAATCTTTAAAGGAAGCGATAGATTCTTTTCTCCAGAGTCATATCCCCTTGAGCCATTTCGAGGAACATATGAAGGGGCTATTCAACCTGTATCAGAAGGCTCGCTTCGGGGAAGAGTTTACCCTTAAGGAATGCCGACTCTTCTTCACCCTCCTTCGGGAAACCCGTAAAGAACTCTTGCGGAGAGCCCGTCCCCTGTACCGGATCCTACAGTATATCCATCCCGCTACCTTCCGGAGGCCCCTCCGATGAGTACCCACCCCCGTGTCTATCCCCTTGTCCTTATGCTTACCCTTATCCTTTTTCCACCCCAGGGGTATTCGCAGGAAGATCGTAGCTTCCGATTTCCCGGTGAACCTGCTCCCGCCTCCCAGTCAGAACCCGTGTTCACGGATCCCCGGGAGGTTCTGAAGCAAGCCAAAGCACTGCAGGAGAAAGGTAGATCAGACAAAGCCTTGGAGATTCTCGAGAGGGGGAAAAGGCTCTTCCCCTGGGTTCCGGAGATACGGATCGCCCTGGGGGATCTATTTTCCGAGAGGGAAGTGTATCCGCTTGCCCTTCAGGCCTACCAGGAAGCCGAAGCCCTTAGCTACGATACTGTGGAGATCTGGAACCGTATCGCGGTAACCTATGGGAAATTAGGACAGGAAGATCTGGCAGTGCAGTACTATGAACGGATCCATGAAAGACGCCCCGACTCTCTCGATGCGGTTGCCGACCTTGGCTGGGTCTATTACAAAACCCACCAGTTGAAGAGGGGAAAAGTCTTACTGGAAGCCGCCGTGAAGCGCTTTGGAACCGATCGCAGGCTATCCATGACCCTCGGCACCATCTGTGCGGGGTTGTACCAGTACGAGGAGGCGAAGCGGTATTACCGTCTAGCGATCCAGGATGCCCTGTACAAACGGGATTCCCGGTTCGCCTCCGTCGCCTACTACAACCTCTCCATTCTGGAAAAGAGCTTCAACCACTATGAAGAAGCTCTAAGTGCCACCGAACATTCCCTTTCCCTCGAACCAAGAGCTCCCGGATACCTTTCCCTGGGGGATCTGTACGAGGGAAGGATGGATTTCACCCTGGCCGAATCTGCCTACCTGAAGGCACAACAGGCGGATGAGACACCCCTGTCACGGCTGAGCCTCGCGAACCTGTACCGTAAGTTCGGGCATCTGGAAAAGGCCCTCGCCCTAGGGAAGGAACTGTTGGAACAATCGGATTATGCGTGGATGTATTACTTTGGAACCTCCAAGGATCGCCATTTGATGGACATCCACGAACTGCTTCGGGACACCTACCGGGGCCTTGCCAACCTCGAGTCTTTCAAGCCTAAAGCAGGTTTGGGAAAAGCCCTCGCTTCTCTTTTCCACCGGTTACGATACCGTATCCTGGCACAGTTCCATACGATAGCCTACCGGATGTACGCGGAAAGGGTGGCAGAAGCCTACCGAAAGAAAGAAAATCTCTTGAATGCCGCCTTTACCTACAAGCGAGCCCTGGAATCCTACCCCTCTCGAGCCCTCCACTACCTCGAACAGGCGGAGAAGTTGGAGCTCGCTATGAATCCCGAGGCAGCTCGCTTTTACCTGTTGGAGAGGGGGAAGCTCCAGAAAGACCTTTCCTTACTCACCCAGGCAACGGAACTATTCATAAACCCCTGGGAGCGTGAAAACCTGGAGGACGCTCTGGTGCATCGGGCCCGGCTTCTGTCGGAGAAGCTAAAAATCACTCGCCTTCTACCCCCCTTCCTGACTCCCTCCGGGTGGTCTACAGAGGCTCTTGAACAGGATCTCAAGAAGACAATCCTTCAGATCCAAGAGATCAACCCCGGCGCTCTTGGTCAACAGGGGCTCAAGGTTCCTACCTCACCCTGAACCCCGACCATTCATTACCTCATCCACTCACACCCAGCCCACTCCGATCTCGCAAACTGAGCCTGAAAGTATCCCACTACTTCATCTTTCGGATTCTGAGATCGATCCCTCGCTCCTCTTTCAACAAAGCCACCAACTCCTGGGTGGGGGTATCCCCGAAATGGTAGGGGTAGAGAACCTTGGGTCGTATTACCCGCGCCGCGGAAGCGACCTGGGCGGGAGTCATCGTATAGGGCTGGTTCATGGGGAGAAAGGCGATATCGATTCCCGTAAGGTCCTTCATCTCCGGGATATCCTCCGTGTCTCCGGCAACATACACCGTCAAGCCAGAAAACTGGAGCACATAGCCGTTGTCCCTTCCCCTGGGATGGTACCGATCTCGCCCTGCCGTGGTATTGTAGGCGGGTACCGCCCGGATCGAAATGCCGAGTACTTCCATCGTCTCCCCGTTCTTGATAGCCTTCCCTTTCCCGAGTTTTGCCGCGGAGTTCGGGTTAAGCACGATGGAAGTGGTAGGTTTCAGAATCTGCTCGATCGCCTTTGGATCGAGGTGATCCCCATGTTCATGGGTGATCAGAATCAGGTCCGCTTTCGGCAACTTTGAATAATCCGCATACTGCCCCACAGGATCAATATGGATCACCCGATCGTTCCAGGAGAACGTGAGGGTTCCATGTCCGATAAAGGTGATCTCCAGAGGCCCCTGGGCTGTCTGGAACTGATCCCGTTCAAAGGGAACCTGGCCGAAGGTTGCACCTCCAGAGAACGCCCAGACTCCAACAAACGCACTAAGCGCGAATAGCTTAATTATAGACCGCATCTTTCCACCTCCTATAAAAGGTTATGCAACGTAACTCTGAAAATCAAAAAGCATGGAAAGTGCTAACTGTTGTCTCTGCCGGAATTGCACAGCCACTCTCTCCTGAAAGTCTTTTTCTCCTTCCTGATGGAAGGGATCCAGCGCTATCCCCGGCTGGTACAGGCGCTACTCTTCAACGAAAAAATAGCTCCAAAGTATCGTACCACTTTTCTACACCAATTTTCCTCCTCCATCGAGGTTCTGGTCGAAAAAATCCTCCAGGAGAATCCCAGGTGTTCTAGCCAGGAAGCAACTATGCGAGTGCTCCAGATGCTATACGCGGTTCTTTCCACCTGCCTTCCCTTCCCGATTGTCTCTCTTGTGGGATGCGATCTGGGGAACGCGGAGCAACGAGAGTACTATCTGGATCTTCTTTTAT
>Ga0308397_1000776_pt1 | contig 20587 bp, 16 predicted proteins | sample Hotspr20SampleT8_FD_202356 | JGI IMG/M metagenome (GOLD analysis project Ga0308397, IMG submission 202356) | Hot spring phototrophic mat microbial communities from Mushroom Spring, Yellowstone National Park, Wyoming, United States - 20051001_T8 ...
TTGAACGGTCCAATTTCTTACAAATTGCAAGTCTTCAATTATCAAAACGTACTATTGTCTTCTAATATTACTGTAGGAACAAATTATACAATCAATGCATTGCATAATTCTAGATCATATAAGGTTGTTTTGATAGTTGCCGATAAATTAGGAAATTCAACCACATATGAATTTAACAATGTTAAAACTTTAGCTTTATGCGATTTTGACGGCGATAATGCAATCACTGCCGCAGACTTAGCAGCGTACATACAAGCCTGGAGCTATAAGGATTCGATTAAAGGCGCCGATATTTATCCTTTGCAAGATACTTTGCCATATGTTAGAGTAAATCCCGACGCAAAACTCAATTCTATGGACTTACTGCAAATGATTAAGGTTTGGTATTATTATCAAGAAAAGAAAGAATTGCCAAAAGTTCTAAGCTATAATATTGCTGATTTTGAAAAAATCAATATTAGTTTTAGAAGCGGCGATAATAAATTCTCTTTGCCAATTAAGATAGAAAAACCAATAATAGCTCTTAGAGTTATCGCGAATTATAATCCTAATTCATTCAAATTCGATTCAATAGCAATAAAGAATTTATCTTCTAAAGACGAAGGTTTCTTCTTAACTTATGACGACAACGAAAACGGAAGATTAGTAATTGATTTCGCAGATATTTCTAATCCGCAAGAATTCAACATTAAGCTAAATGCTATAATCAATTGTTCATTTGATAGATTAGCGAAAAAAGATTCATTGCTAATTACTACCATTGGTTATGATAATAACTTTAAGAAAACTTTCGAAAAAGCATATGTATATGCGATGAAAGAATTGCCCGCCGCTTACGTTTTAAGACAAAACTATCCGAATCCGTTTAATCCTGAAACTTATATCGAATTCGAATTGCCAGAAGCGGCTAAAGTTACTTTAGAAGTTTTCGATATTTTAGGTAGAAAAATTGTTACGCTATTGAACGAAAAGAAAGAAGCTGGCGCTTATAAAGCGATATTTAGAGCATCGGATTATAACTTGACCAGCGGAATTTATTTCTATAGAATACGAGCTAATTCATTTATAAAGACTAATAAAATGATTTTAATTAAGTAAAGCGGAGGTGAGGAATATGAAAAATATAAAAAGAATTCTTACGAGTTTAAGTTATTATTTCGCAATTATAGCCGCTTTAATTCTCTCCTCCTGTAAAAGCGGCTTCAAAGATCAACCGCAAACGTTTTTTAAAATAACAAAAGGACCTCAAGACGGCGAAAGAATTTATTCAAAAAATGTCGCGTTTGAATGGCAAGCTTCAGTGAATAAAGCCGAATATCGTTATAGAATGATTCGATACGATGAAAATAATAGTCCGCAAAATTATATTGAAATGACTCCCTGGGATAATAAAACGGGCATATTGTTTGAAAATATAGACGAAGGCAAATATCGCTTTTATGTAGAAGCTCGATATAACGCTTGGAGCGGTAGCGATATGAGAACTTTTGTCGTAGATGCGATGAAAGGTCCAGCCGTGGCTTTCTTCAAATCAAATACGACTGCAAAATTAGGCGAAGAAACTACAATTTCTATATGGATAGAGGACGTCGATAGTTTTGCCGTAGCGATTTTTGAAATTTATTTTGATTATACGACAATTGAATTTTTAGGAGCAAATTCTGGAAGTTTAATCGCTAAAGCTGGCGTCATTAGTCATATTTTGCCTAATTTTAAAGACGAAAACAACAATGCTTTATCTCAAGCTAATCAAACAGGCAAAATTAGCGTGGCGTTAGCAATTCTAAAAGGCGATAGAACTAATTCTCCATTTATGATAGCCGGCAGCGGCAAAATTATAGATTTAAAGTTTAAGCCATTTACTAAACCCGTTAATTATGAAAGAATTGAATTTTTGAAAGCAGAGTTAAGAAAGCTTAATGGCAATTTAATAGTCGCTACGGCAATTGACGGAAAAATAACAATTGAATAATAAAATTTGTTATGATTCAAAAACAAAAAAAATTTTGTTGTTTATTTATTCTTTTTTTAGTTTTTCAGGGGTGTTCAGATTCGCCTTCTAATTCTTTAATCACTTACGAATTCGATGTTATAGATAAAAATTTAAAAAGTTATTTAGGCGAAGATTATGCGGCCATTAATTTTGTAATTAGCAAAAAAGATTATCTAAACATTCAAAAAAATGAATTTTATGTCGAATTCGCTTTTGATATAAACAAACCAGTCTTTGGTTACGAAGCAAAAAATATAAACGGAAAATTAATTTTTCGAAAACAAAATTCAAACTGGAAGTGTATTGAAAATACCGCTAATTTAATGGGCATATTGCGATTGGGCGGAAATCGATAAAAAGCAAATAAATTTATCATTTTGATAAAATAATTTACTCAAACTCTCCTTTTATTCATTTATGATAGAAATTGTTTAATTTTTATATTACTAAATTTTTAGATATATCTGTTCTCATAGTTTTTTTCGCGCAATTTATTTTAAATTTTATAATTTTAGAAATGAAATATAATTTTATATATAATAAAAAATTTTTTTTTATTTGAAAATTATCCAAGAGGTTATTAATTTTTTTTTTACTTAAAAATTTAATACAAGCAAAAAATGAATTTCAAGAACTTAGCAAAAGCTATTGGACCGGGAATACTATTTGCGTCTTCTGCAATTGGAGTTTCTCATCTTGTTCAATCGACAAGAGCGGGCGCCGACTATGGCGTTATTATGATTTTATTTATTTTTATGGCAAATTTATTTAAATATCCATTCTTTGAATTCGGTCCTCGATATGCAATAGCCACAAAACAAAGTTTGCTTATCGGGTATAAAAATTTAAGCAAATATGTTTTGTATATTTATTATATATTTACAATTGCGACAATGTTCATAATAACAGCCGCCGTAAGTTTTGTAACAATTGGATTAGCGGAGAATCTATTTCAAACGGGAATGGAATTAAAATTATTTTCTTTCATTTTTTTATTGTTTTGTTCTTTAATTCTCGCGATCGGAAAATATAAAACATTAGATACTCTAACTAAGCTTATAGGTTTTATTTTAGTCGTTTCTACAATTGGGGCTTTTTTAATCGCTTATTTCAAATTTGATTTTGTCCCCGATGAAACTAAATTAAACTCGATAGAATTGTTTAAACTTTCTTCTATATCATTCATTTTATCATTAATGGGTTGGATGCCTTCTACTATTGATGTCGCAGCCTGGAATAGCGAATGGACATTAGAAAGAATAAAACAAACAAATTATAAGCCTACATTAAAAGAAGCTATGTTTGATTTTAGATTTGGTTATATTATTAGCGCCGTAATGGCTTTTGTTTTTTTAGGAATGGGATATATAGCTTTGTTTAATTCAAAAGAGCCTTTGTCAAATAATTCTGTCGCGTTTGCAAATCAGCTAATTAATGTTTACGCTGCGTATTTAGGAAAATGGAGTTATTTTATAATTGCCGTATCCGCTTTTACTACAATGTTTAGCACCACTATTATTGTCATTGACGGTTTTGCCAGAATATTTGACAAATCAACCCAAGTCGTCTTCGACGTAGACCAAACTCATTTAAAACGATTCTATCAATTTATGTGTTTTGCGATTCCTTTAGGTTCTCTTTTTATTATATTTTTTTACATTGCCGAAATGAAAACATTAGTAGATTTATCGACTAAAATATCTTTTCTTATGGCTCCTTTTTTTGCGATTGTAAATTTTATGACAATTTTATCTAAAGATGTTCCTGAAGAATATAAGCCGGGGAAATTTTTAATAATTCTTTCAATATTTGGATTATTTTATTTGGTCGGATTTTCATTAGTTTATATATACTTATCTTTTTTTCAATAAAAGTTTGTTTTATAAAGATTCGATTAATTTGTCGTAAAAGAATATATAAATGTTGTTAAAAATATATTGACCAAAAGAGTTAAATTCAAAAAATCGAATTAGAATATGAGCAATATCAACAAATTTTTTTATTTGCTAAAGTGGTGTTTGCTTATATATGTAATGTATGGGGTAATGAAAGTAAATTTAGATCGTCCATTTTGGTTGGACGAAGTATATAGTGTAATAACGTCAAGTTTTTCAACTCCGATAGAATTAATCAAGAATTATTTTTTAGGATTAGATCAAAATCCTCCATTGTATTTTATAGTTTTAAATCTGCTGTTAAAAATATTTGGCGAGAATGTTATAGCGATGAAGATGATGTCGTTTATATTTGTGATGATAGGATTTTATTTTTTGCTGAAGATCGAATATTTGAAAAATGGAGACAAGCATTTATTGACTGCGTTATTTTTTTTTGTCGCCATACATATCTTTTTATTTATTAAGAGAAGTAAGGCCTTATTCGCTTCAATCTTGTTTAGCGTCTATAGGGATGTATATATATTCAAAGCCCGAGTAAAGTTTAACAAAGGCGCTAAAAATAGCGGCGATAAACACGCTGCTTTTATATGTTCATTACTATTCAATATTTTACGTAGGAACTCTTACCGCAATAGATTTATATTTATAGTTAAAAGATAAAAGATATAAAGAAGCGATAATATATTTAATTCCTTACGCGTTCTTCGCTCTTTGGATTCCAGCTATACTAAATCAGAAAGCAGCTACAAATGGTTATACTCACCACTTTCAGAGAGATCTTTTGCATATTTTTAATTATTTTGAAGTTATTTATAATTCGCTTTTCATTTTTTTCTTAATTCATTTTATTGCTTTTTCAGCTGCTTTATTTTTTATTAAAAAAAATAAAATTAATTTTTCAAGTCTCATTGATAATAAAATTTTTTTATTAAGAGTAATTATTTACATTCTAATTCCTATTTTTGTTTTATTTATTTCAGTTAATTTTCCATCGGTATTCTTTGTTATTAGATATTTTAGTTTGAGTTATATTGGAATTTTTTTGATTCTTAGTTTGATATTTACTAGAATAAACAATACCCACTTAAATAATTCTTTGTTTTTTTTCTCGGTATTTTATATTATACTTTTTACTTCTATTTACAGGCATGAAAAAGACGAAAAAAAAGAGGAATTAAATTTATATTTATCTTTATTAAAAACTAACAATTTAGTATTTGAGGCTTCATATTATTCATATCCTTTATACTTCTATAAAAGGAAAGATACTGCAGTAAAATACTTGCCATATTATATAATTGATTATAAAACAGCCGCCGCTAATAAAATTATTCCAATATTTGATTTAGCTGATTATTATGGGACAATGAATTTAATGAGATTTATAAATCTCCCAATAATTTTACGTTATGAGGAATTTGAAAAAAAATTGATCGTTGTATTTTCAAAAACGATCCAGACAGGCAAATATTTGAAATGAAAATCCTAAATAATCTTATTTATACAATAGATACTTTAAGTGATGATTTATTTAAAGTAAAGAGAAAAAAACGCAATTGAATAAAAATTAAGTATATAATTTTTTTTAATAATTTCAGACTTAATGTTAAAATAATTTGATTTTGACCTGCTGATTTTTTAAAATGAAGAAATTATGTTTAAGCAAATTCAAGGTGTGTTTAATTGGTTTCTGTGGCTAAATGTTCCAATATTTCTTTTTCAATTTTATATAATTCAACTGGACAGACGGCATATTCTAAATTTTCGTAAGCAAAGACTAATTTATAATCCCAATCTTCCTCTGGGTTCAATCCCATTTCAATAAATCGCGGATTTGACAAATTAAATTTTTGATTTAATAGTTTCGCTAAAGACGCGAAGCTTGCGCGCTTAAATTTTTTCCTTGAAACAGTTTCAAACCATGTATACGGCTTATATTCCAAAATAAAAATATATCCTCCTTTTTGTTTAACACAATTTAAAATTATATCATTTTGAGTTTTGAAAAATTTTGCGTATGGACTTAATAAAAAGTTAGATTCGTAAGTTGTAAAATTTAAATCGTTATACTCGCTGATTTGAGAAATTCTACTTTCAAACGAAGAAAAACTTTTATTTAAGAGATCGATTTCTTCTCGCCAAATATTACCAAATTTATCTGAATTTGAAAAAACGTCAGGAATTAGATCAAATGCTTTTTCATAAGCGATTTGAATTATTTCAACGGGGTTTTTTTCTTTTATATCTTCAAAAATTAAATTATTCTTGGTCGTATCTAAAAGCGAATCCAGAATAATAGCTGTTTTTATAGATTCCTCGTCGATAAATTCATTAAAATCGCTTACAATTGCCGAATTTATAAATTCCTTTTTAAATTTTAAGGCTTTTTCGGTATATAATAAAACATAAGCGGCTAAAATACCGTCTGCCTCTAAATGATTATTCGTTATATATTTAATATTAGAAAAATATTTTTCAGGATTTCTTTCAATTAAGTTAAACGCAATTTCTGTCGCGGTGTCAGCCTTCAATTCTTTCGGAGTTTTATTACCGGGCCAATGACTTAATTCCAAAGCGACATCCATACATCCATCGACGCTGACCGTTTCATAGCTATGTTTTTTGACGAAATACTTGTCAAATACAAATTTCAAATTATTATTCATTTTTGTTTAATAATTTATTTTGTCGAATTAAATAATTTGCGTTTCTTTTCATGCCATTAAGTTTTGATCTTTTAATAGGAGATTTAAGAAAACGTTCCTTAAAAAAGTTTTCGTTCCAATCATTTATAATATCATTTAAATCAAGTTGTATATTCAAATTTTCAGCAAAAAAATCTGACATTTGACCGTCGCGTTGAAATTTCAGATTAAAAGGACAAACTTCCTGACAAATATCGCAACCAAAAATCCAGGATTGGAAATTTAAATTCATATTTTCCGGGAATGATTCGTCTTTATATTCGATAGTGTAATAAGAAATGCATTTGTTAGAATCCAAATATCTATCTTTAGTAAGAGCTTGAGTTGGACAAGCGTCCACGCACCTTGAACATCGGCCGCATCGATCTGCCATTGGAGTTGAATAATCAAATTCAGCGTTAGTTAATATTATGGCGATAAAAAACCAACTGCCTAATTTAGGATTAATAAGCAAAGTATTCTTTCCAATCCATCCGATTCCGGATTTCTGTCCCCAGACTTTTTCTAAAATAGGTCCAGTATCAACGTAATATTTGTACTCAAATGCGGGATACTTTGATTTTATTTTTTTGCATATCTTTTTGCATTTATTCCAAAGAATATGATGATAATCTATGCCAACTGCGTAACGCGACACTTTGCCGTAATTTTCATCGTTAGAATATTTTATTCGAGAATTAAAATAATTAGCGCCAAAAGTTATGATGCTCTTGCAATTTTCTAACAAAAGCGAGAGATTTTTTCTTAAATCAAGATTTTTCTCCATGTATTTCATTTTTGCTGCATAACCGCGTTCCAGCCATGCTATGTATCGCTCGTATTCTTCTTTTAATTCTTCGACTTTAGCAAAACCAATCAAATCGAAATTTTCTTCTAAAGCAAGTCTTTCAATTTCTTCATTAGGCAATTTTATAAATTCCATTTTAATTCTTTAGGCTCTATTTTAACGAAAACTTCTCCGTTTTCAATTTTTGTTTCAAAAGTTTTGATACCGTTAGCGTTATTTTTTCTTTTGCCTGTTTCCAAATGAAATTCCCAACCGTGAGCCGGACAAAAAACATAATCATCTTCTATGTAGCCGTCAAAAATCAAAGGAGATTTTTGATGCGGGCATATATTATCTAAACAATAAACTTTTCCTTTATGTAGAAATATTGCAATCTCGACGTCGTCGACTATAAATCTTATGCCGAAATCTTCTTTTAAATCTGATAATTTGCATATTCTTTTGAATTCGCTCATTAGATATCTCCTAATTTTTCAAAAGCGGTTTCTATGTTGTAACCTTTTTCATTTCTATTTGGTTTTATCGCGCAATTCGAAGGCTCATGATTTAGGATTAATATCCAATTATTTGCAACAGCTTGTTCTAGGAAAAATTTTTTCTCTTTTAACGTTTCAAGCGGTTGCAGATCAAAAGCTGAAATATAAGGCAAATAAAAATTTGATTTCATAGGAAATAAATCCGATGAATAAAATAATTTATAATTTTCATCTTCTATGAGAGCCGCCTGCATTCCAAATGTATGACCATTTAAGCTAAATATTTTTATATTTTCGTCGAATACAAATTCCCCATAATGAAATACAAACTGATTATTTGATATTAATGGAAAAAAATAATCGCGAACAAAACTTGCTCTATCTTTTTCGCAAGGATTAAGAGCCCAATCAAAAGCTGTTTTTTGAATATGGTGTTTTGCGTATTTAAATGTTGGCTCGTATTTTCCATTAGAATAAACTGCGCAACCGCCGCAATGATCAAAATGCAAATGAGTTAAAATAACATCGGTGATTAAATCGCTGTTAAGATTATACTTTTCTAACAATTCGTCGATACTATTTTGATAAACGAATTCAGGAGAGTAAATTTTTTTAAATTTTTCGTTCCAATTTAAATTTAATCCAGCGTCTATTAAAATATTTTTACCTTGCGATTTTAATAGCAAACTTCTACAGGCAAGCTTAACTCTATTATGTTCATCGGCAAAATTTTCTTTTTCCCAGAGGGTTTTAGGAACAACTCCAAACATTGCTCCGCCGTCGAGTTTGAAGTAAGATAAGACGAGTTCAAAAACTTCATATTTTCCAATTTTCATGTTTAAATAACCTAATTTAATTTATAAAAATTCAATTTAATTTTTTTCATAAAGATTCTGAAAAAAATTATAAAGCTCCAAAGGCGACCAGAAAACGTAATCAGGGTTTAAACTCAAACACATATCTTTAGCGTAACTATCCCACAAGACAGAAGCGATTTTAATTTGAGCTCCGCGAGCGGCGATTATATCCGCGGGCGAATCTCCTATAAGCAAAACTTTTTCGTTATTAGTAATTCCGCTTTTTTTCATAATTTTAAATATGCCTTCTGGATGAGGTTTGTGATTTAAAACGTCGTCTCCAGTAATTACATAATCGAAATGCTTTGCGAAATCAAGTTTCTTTAGAGTAATATCTGTCGTTTTTCTTCCTTTCCCCGTAAAGATTCCAAGAATTACGAAATATCTTTTCAAAAGTTTTATAATTTCTTCTATTAGCGGAAAATTTTTAATCATCGAGTCGTGATTTGATTCATAAAATAAATAATAATCTTTCTTTGCAAATTCGGCTTCTCCGTTAAAAAGCTTTTCTATTACGACATCTTCTGTCGGTCCGAAAAGAGAAATGATCTCTTGTTCAGACATTGTTTTATTTTTATATTTTTTAACGATATGATTAAACGAAGCGAAAATAAGCTCGTTTGTAGACGCGATCGTTCCGTCAAGATCAAAAATTACAAGACTAAACTTTTCTTGCATATTAATCCTTATTTTAATGAAAAAACTACTATTTTTCCGTCCATATTAACAGCCGCAAAAACTCCTTCGAATAATTGAGCGATATTTAAAATTCTAGCGTTGCCCATAAAAAATAATTTTTCGACTTTGTAATTTTTATTAATCGAATAAACAATTCCATTTTGAGAGCCAAAAATTACTTCGCCGTTATATTCGATTGGAATATTTGGATTGACGTCAAGACCTTGATTTATATCAACTTCTTTTTTAATCGAGCCATTTTTAGAATTCACATAAAAGAATTTATTTTCTTTGCTTTTTATCAAAAGAGTTTCCTTTTTTGCATCCATTCCGATAGATTCGTAAGCTAAATATTCGTTATTTCTCCATACAGTTCGAGCAAGATTAAAATCTATCGCAGAGATAAAATTATCTGGCGTTGCAATATAGATAAATTTGCCGTCGCTTATCGGTTTGCAAACGGCGGGAGAGTAATAAAAATTTTTATTTTCAGTCCAGCGCCATATCATTAAGCCGTTTCGGGCGTCTATCATATATAAATAATTATCCCAACTTCCATAAATTATTCGATTATTTAGAAAAGTTGGAGTTGTTTCAATTAAGCCTTTTGCGTTTGAATTTTCCCACAAAGGCTGAAAAGAATGCAAGTCATAGCATAACATTTTGCCGTAACTTGTTCCCACCGCAATAGCCATATTTGTCGGCGATGGTATCATCAATTCTACTGAGCCTTGGTATTTAAATGAAATTATTCCAGAGGTAAGAGGCTCTCCTACGCTCATAGTTTGCTGCGGCATCCCAGTTTCATAATTTACGGTATACAAATCTCCGTCCAAATTTCCTACGACAACATACTCGTCCGCTCCGCCGGGCGAGCTGACAACTTTTCCGCCTGAGTCAAATTCAAGCAGCTTGTTGCCATATGAATCAAATCCATAAATTATGCCTTGATATGAGGCGACATAAAGATTGTTTTTATATGCGATCGGATGAGCCACAATTGTCGAATTCAAATCTTTTTCCCAAATAATTTTCGCCGAGTAATTAATAAAAGACAAAGAATCGACGACAGCGATTTTATTTTTAAAGACCCTATTAAATCCGCCCCAAAATTTTAGCGAATTAGTCGAATCGCATTCAAAAAATTTAATTGAGTCCGCATTAATTTCAACTATAGTAAAACCGTACCCTTTTTCTTTCTTTATTGTTTTGTCGTACGAAAGTGTTGATCGCGACATAGCTTGCTGAAGCCCGTTAAACTCGCTCAATTGATTTTTATGTCCATGTCCGACTAACGCGGCAATAATTTTTCGATCAGCCAGCAAATTAGAAATGACGTATCCATTATCGATATCGTTTAAAGGATGGTGAACAAAAAGCAATATTTCTTTTTCTTTATTTAACGACAAAATTTTCTTCAGCCATTCGATAGTTTCCGGCGTTATATGTCCTCCTCCGCCTTTCCAGATGATTCCGCTGTTAATTCCGATAAATGCGATGTTTTCATATTCAAAATAAAATTTATCGTCTCCGAATATATCAAAATAACTTTTTCCGCCAGTTTCAGACCACTTTAAGTCATGATTGCCGGGCACAACGTAAGTTTTAATTTTCATTTCGTTTAAAATATTTTTAGCAATTCTTAGTTCAGAAGTCAACCCTTTTTCTGTAATATCTCCCGTATGAACAACAAATTTTAACTTTGGATTTTTATTTATTTGTTTAGCGATTGAACTTAAAATTTCGTCGGCTGAAGGAGTTCCTATATGAGTATCAGTAATCCATGCAAAACGAAATTCTTGCGAAAAACAAATATTATAAGTTAACAATAAAAAAAACGCGATGATTTTAACGCTTCTAATTTTTTTCAATTTTTCGCTCCTCATTTTTTCGAATTGGTTATTTTGAGTTGAAAAAAAATTTTTTTTAAACTTAATTTAAAAAAAATTTTCAATTTAATTTATATAATAGCTCATAATTTTAAAATTCTATCGTTAGCTTCAATTAAACTAAAGAAAAGATGTCTTAAAGATATATAATGCAATAAAAATGTTCGCGAATAAAAATGCTTTATATTGTAAAGAATTCTTTTGCTAAGCAAAAGCGAACGATTATAAAATCAACAAATATAATTGGCAAAAGAATATCAAATAACAGCGGAAAATCATCAAAATAGCAAATTGCTTTTTAGAAATTCGAATTTGTTTTAAAATTTAAATAAAAATTAAAAATAAAAATTTTCTTAATTCATTATTTACTATTTAAAGGTAATTATTTAAAAGTAAAAATTTGCAAAACTAAAAAAACTCTAAGAATTTATAAAGAAGCTTTGAAATAAAGAGGTTGATTTATTAAATTGTTTCTCAACTAAAAGCTCTATCAAATTCGATGACTTTATAAACTTTATCGTTTCTTCTTAATTTTATAGAAGATTTCAATGTAATAAAATCTCCTTTTTGAGCGAAGTTAATACTTGGCATATCGTTAACAAAAAATTCGTCAAGCAAAAGCTCGACAGCGCCTGTCGTTTCTCCAATAGCTAAAAGCTTATCTCCTTTTGCAATCGAGGAATTTTGAATAACAAGATGAACGATTTTAGATTTTGCGAAATAATTTTCCACATAACCGACATATTCTTTTCGAACAGAAGATTTATTTCCAGAAATGCCAGCCCAGTAATTTTCATCAGGCTCTGCGAAATAAAAACCGTCTGACAAGCCTCGATTGTAAACTAATTGAGATTCTCGATAAAGCTGTTCTTTAATATCTTCAGTCAATTTTCCTTCGTAATATAAATCGATCGCTTTGCGAAAAATTTCAGTAATCTTAGCGGCATATTCCACGCTTCTTTTTCTTCCTTCGATTTTTAACGCGTCGACTTTAGCTTCAATTAATTTATCGACAAAAGGAAGAACGGTTAAATCTTTTGGGGACAATATATAATCTTCGCCTAAGAAAAGCTCGTTTCCATTTTGAGAATCGATAATTTTATATTTTCTCCGACAAGGCTGCAAGCATTCGCCTCTATTTCCGCTTTTTTGATAAATATGATGACTTAAAAAACAACGTCCGCTAATAGCTACGCACATAGCCCCGTGAGCGAAAACTTCGATTTCAATATCGACATTTTTTTTTATTTCGAGCAAATGCATAAAAGAACATTCTCGAGCCAAGACGATTCTTTTAGCTCCTAAGTTTTTGTAAAATTCTGCCGACTTTGAATTAGATACGCTCGCCTGAGTGGATATAACAAAAGGAATATCGTATTTCTTGCAAAGCTCTATAACTGCAAAATCCCAGCATATAATTGCGTCAATATTAGCTTCTTTAGCCCTTCGAATGTATTTTTCAAGTTCTGAAAGTTCGTTTTCATATATTATAGTATTTATTGTCAAGTATGTTTTTACTTTAAATTGTCGACATATTTTCGATACGTCTTCAAGCTCTGATATGTCGAAATTTTTCGCTTTAGTTCTCATATTAAAAACAGAAGAGCCAAAATAAACGGCGTCGGCTCCTGCTCTTATTACCGCGCTAAGCATTGCTTTATCTCCAGCGGGAGCCATTAATTCGATTTTTTTTTGATTTTTCATTATTAAAGAATCCCTTTAGTCGTTTTATTTGCTAATAAAAAAAATTATATATATATTTCTTAAATTAAAAATTTTTATACCAAAAAATAAAGGTGATAAAATGACTTCAATAGTCGATATTCACGCTCGAGAAATTTTAGATTCAAGAGGAAATCCAACTTTAGAGGTAGAAGTAGTTTTAGAATGCGGCGCTGTTGGCGTAGCGGCAGTTCCAAGCGGAGCGTCTACTGGAGAGCATGAGGCAGTTGAATTAAGAGACGGCGATAAAAACAGATATTTAGGCAAAGGAGTTTTAAAGGCTGTCGAAAACGTAAACGATAAAATAGCCGAGGAATTGTTGGATTTCGACGCTTTAGATCAAAGAGGAATCGATTCTTATTTAATCGAACTTGACGGAACTCCAAATAAATCAAATCTTGGAGCAAACGCTATTCTGGGCGTATCGCTTGCCGTAGCAAAAGCCGCCGCTAACGCTCTTGAAATACCATTATATAGATACATTGGCGGCATTAACGCGAGAGTTCTTCCTACTCCAATGATGAACGTTATAAACGGCGGCGTTCATGCAGACAACAACGTTGATTTTCAAGAGTTTATGATAATGCCAATTGGAGGCGAAAAATTTTCAGACGCTTTAAGAATTGGCGTTGAAACCTTCCATTCATTAAAATCTGTTTTAAAGAAAAAAGGGTATAATACAGCGGTCGGAGACGAAGGGGGATTCGCTCCAAATTTAAAGTCCAACGAGGAAGCTGTTGAAGTTTTGTTAGAAGCAATCGAAAAGGCCGGCTATAAACCTGGAGCGGATGTAGTTATAGCTTTAGATCCAGCGACCAGCGAAATGTATAGAAAAGATAAAAAAGCATACGAATTCTTTAAATCGGACAAATCTTTAAAAAGCGCCGAACAAATGGTAGATTTTTGGGAAAATTGGATTAATAAATATCCAATTGTATCTTTAGAAGACGGTTTAGCGGAAGACGATTGGGAAGGATGGCAATTGCTTACAAAGAGATTAGGCGACAGAATTCAATTAGTCGGCGACGATATTTTTGTGACAAATACTCAGAGATTAGCCAAAGGTATCGAATTGGGAGTAGGCAATTCTATTTTAATCAAAGTCAATCAAATTGGCACTTTGACTGAAACTTTAAACGCTATAGAAATGGCTCGAAAAGCGGGCTATACTTCCGTTATCAGCCATCGTTCTGGCGAAACTGAAGATACTACTATAGCCGATATAGCTGTGGCAACAAATGTTGGACAAATAAAAACTGGATCTGCCAGCAGAACCGACAGAATTGCAAAATACAATCAACTATTAAGAATTGAAGAAGAACTTTACGATACCGCAGAATTCTTAGGATTAGGTTCCGTAAATTATAAAGGCTAAAAAAACTTTTTACAAAGGCGCCTTTAACTAAGGCGCTTTTTTTTTAAATAAAAGAAAAATTTGGGGAGTATTTTATGAATTTTAATTCTCTTAAGAAAGCTGAAGATTTAATTCAAAAAAACAACATTGAATTTATTGATATTAAAGTAATTGATTTAATTGGAAGATTACGACACGTAACTTTGCCTTATTTCTCTGGATTGCTTGAAAAATTAGCAAAAGACGGAGTTGGTTTTGACGGCTCAAGCTATGGCTTTGCTAAAGTTGAAAATAGCGATATGATATTAATTCCCGACTACGATACGGCGGTCGTTGATACTTTTAGAGAATCTCCTACCTTAAGCCTTTACGCTCACATTATTTTAACAGACGAAAAAAAAACTCCTTTTAATCAAGACGGCAGACACTTAGTAAAAAAAGTCGAAGATTTATTGAAAGAAACTATCGGCGCCGATAAATGTCTATGGGGACCGGAGTTTGAATTTTATATTTTCAAAGAAGTAGAATACGACACAAGGACATCAACTTCGTTCTATCGAGTAAATCACGAAGAAGAATTTTATGGCAAAGCTTATCACGCGGCAAATCCTTACGATATATACGACGATTTTAGAGACAAAGCATGCAAAGAATTGGCAAAATATGGCATAAGAGTAAAATATCATCATCATGAAGTTGGCGAAAGAGGACAACAAGAAATTGAAACTTATTTCGAAGACACTTTGACAACGGCTGATAATATCTTAACCGCTAAATATGTCTTATTTAATTTAGCTCGGCAACATAATTTGTATATTACTTTTATGCCTAAGCCAATGTATCATCAGGCGGGCAATGGCATGCATTTGCATTTATATATGGTAAAAGATGGGAAAAATATATTTTATAAAGAAGGAGAATATGGGAATTTGAACGAAGTTGGAAGATATTGTATAGGGGGAATTTTAAAACATGGTCCCGCTCTATCAGCTTTCACAAATCCAAGCACGAATTCTTATAAAAGATTAGTCCCCGGTTTTGAAGCTCCAGTCGCTTTGACATACGGAATGGCTAATAGAGCTGGCGCGATTAGAATTCCGAAATATGTAAAAAATCCGCAAGAAACAAGATTCGAATTTCGCTCTCCAGACGCTACCGCCAATCCCTATTTTTGTTTGACGGCAATTTTATTGGCGGCTATCGACGGCGTCGTAAATAAAATTGATCCAATCAAAGAAGGTTTCGGGCCTTTTGATAAAAATATTTCCGACGAAGCCGCAAAGGATATTCATTACTTGCCTCGCAGTTTAGAAGATTCTTTAGACGCTTTAGAAGCAGACAAGGCTTTCTTAAAACGCGGAAATATTATATCCGACGATTTGCTAAATCAATGGATTAAAACAAAAAGAGAAGAAGCCAAATCAATAGCAACGATGCCGCATCCATTCGAATATAAAATGTATTTTACATTGTAAAATATTATTGCCAAACATTATAAAAATTAGTTTACGATGTAAAGCAAATTATTTTACGACATAAAGCGTTTAATCGAGCCGACTTTATTCAAGAGTCGGCTTTGTTATTTTTTAAAACTCATGAATTGACTTTAAATAGAATCTTAGCGAAAAAAGCAATCGATACAAAATATTCCAAAGTTTATCGAAAAAAATAAGCTTGAGTTTTAAATATTGTCGATTATGAAGAATATTTAGAAAAAAAAGCGACTTAAAAAAGCCGCTTTAAAAGATTTTTATACTGATTGTTTTTATGAATTGAATTCTCTGATTATTTTATCGATTTCTTCTTTTGTAATTTTCGGCTCTTCGGAAGATTTTTTATTAACGCCGATATTTTGTTGAGAATATCGATTTGAATAAACAAATTCTTGTTTTATAGGAGGATTGCCCGCTCTGGAAATTAATCTTTCTTCTATTTCAGATATAAAAGATGTCGACGAAGCCCGAGTTCCAAAAGTATTTATGCATTCTCCTTTATTTATCGGATTAGTTTCAAAGGCTAAAGTTTTAATGTTCATTAAATGTTTAGCTGAAACGTTTTCTGAAACAATAGAACCGCCCCAGGTTCCGCATCCTAAAGTCATTGATGGCATAAGAGCCGTAGTATAGCCTACAGCTCCCACAGACGAGGGAGTGTTTACTAAAATTCTAAAAGCTGGTTTTTCTAAGGCGAACTTTAGTATTATATCTTTATCGTTAGAATGAATTACAAGAGTATGTCCTATTCCGCCAAATTCCAACAATTCGATACATTTATGACAGCCTTCAAGCCATCCGTCGACTGTATAAAAGCCTAAAATTGGAGAGAGTTTTTCTATTGAAAAAGGTTCGTCTTTCCCAACTTTCGTAGCTTCCCCAATTAATACAGTAGTGTTTTCAGGTACTTTGAATCCAGCATAATTTGCTATCCAAACAGCCGTTTTGCCGACAATTTCTGGATTAAGTTTGCCATCTTTATAAAAGGCTCGAGCTAATTTTTCTTTTTCTTCTCCTTCGACGAAATAAGCTCCTAACTTTTTGGCGACTTGTATTATTTTTTCGCGTATAGGCCTATCTGCAATAATAGTTTGTTCTGATGAACATAAAGTTCCATTGTCGAATGTTGTTCCATAGATTATATCAGCAACGGCTTTTTCGACATTTGCGGTTCTTTCGATAAAAGCCGGAACATTGCCCGCTCCAACTCCATAGGCTGGTTTCCCGGCGCTATATGCGGCTTTAACCATTGCAGAGCTGCCAGTGGCTAATATCACAGATGTTAAGTTATCTTTCATTAAAGCTTCTGTTCCTTCAAGGGTTGGCATTGTCATGCATTGTATTAAACCTTTAGGGGCTCCAGCTTTCTCAGCCGCTTCTCTCATTATTTTAATTGCTTCAAGCGTACAATTTACTGCTTTCGGATGCGGCGAAACGACTATCGCATTTCGGCATTTTAATGAAATTAATGTTTTAAACATTGCAGTTGATGTTGGATTTGTCGATGGTATTAGAGCCGCGACTATTCCCATCGGCTCGGCTATTTTTACTATCTTTCCTTCTTTTTCATATCCTATTACTCCGACTGTTTTCAAATCTTTAATCGATTCGTAAACCCATTTAGTTCCAAATTGATTTTTTATAATTTTATGTTCTACCCTTCCAAAACCTGTTTCTTCGACAGCCAATTTTGCAAGTTTTTCCGATGCGGCATATCCCGCTTCTGCCATCGCTTTAACGATTTTATCAACTTGTTCCTGGCTGTAAAATTTAAATTCTTTTTGAGCCGACGAGGCTTGTTTTAATAATTCTCTAACTTCTTGAACAGATTGTAAATCTTTGTCTATTTTCATACTTCATCCATTTTTTTTATAGTTTTTAATATAAGAATTTTTTTGATTTAAATCTTTTTTTTTTATTTTTGAAATAAGTTATTAGTTATAAAATTTTTTTTTAAATTTAAAAATAAAATTAAACTTATTACTATTTATTTATTAGGGAGGCTTTTATGAAATTTTTTGGGGTTTTAAGCATTAAGAAGAAACTTGCGTTTATTATGATTTCAGGTTTTTTATTTTTGTATTTAATCGCTAACTATGATGTTTTTTATTTTTCAAATAAAATTATTGAAGAGAATCATCAAACTAAATTAAAGTTGATTTTTGATTTTTTCTTTAAAGAAATTGAATCATTAAAAGAAAATGGAGTAAAATACGCTAAATTATTTTCTGAAAACGACGAATTAATTTATAAAGTAAATGAAATCTATCAAGGAAAAGATTTTTTGCAATTAAAAAGATTTTTAGAAGAAAAGCAAAAAGAATTAAAAGTCGATTTTTTTGTGGTTACAGATACAAAGGGGGATGTTCTGGCGCGTTCGCATACTGATAAGAAAGGGGATAATATTTCAAATCAAAATGGAATAAGATTGGCTTTATCGGAGAAAAAGACTCTCTTTGAGATTGCTTTGGGAGCTATAACAAAGCTTTCAATAAGCTGTTATGCTCCAATAGTAGACATAAATGGCAAACTTTACGGGGCGCTTGTTTTGGGCTATACTCTTGAAAACAACGAGAGACTTGACAAGTTTAAAGAACAAACTGGAGCTGATTTTACAATTTTTGAAAAAAATATTCGATTAGCGACAACTGTAATTGGTAAAGATGGAAAAAGAATTATTGGAACGGAATTAAGAGGAGATATATATGAGAAAGTTGGAATAAAAGGAGAAGAATATATTGGCAGAATGGATGTATTAAGAGGAGAGCATTTTACATATTTAAAACCGCTTAGAGATTATGACGATAATATTGTCGGCATCTTATGCGCTGGATTATCGACGGAAGAAATGGATAAAGCTATGTTTGGATTAATGCTGTCGGAGATGGCGGTTTTTATTCTGCTTTTAGTCGCTACTTATTTTGGCTTGAATATTTTTATATCGAGATATATAACAAATCCCGCGAAAGTTGTAACTGAAACAATAAAGCGTTTCAGCGGAGGAAATTTATCGGTAAAAACCGATATTAAGCAAAAAGACGAATTTGGAGAGATTGCTCGAGGCATAGAAGAATTTTCAGAAAATATAAGCAATAAATTTATTAAAACGTTAAATAAAATATCCGAAGGAGATATAAACGTTAGAATTGAAAGATTAAGCGAAGAAGACGAGTTAACTCCGTCGTTAGAAAAATTGGCAAACAATTTAAAGTTATTAATTAATCAAACAAGAAATTTAATAAAAGCGTCAGAAATAGGAAATTTAAAAACGCGCGCTCAGTTGGATGGATTAAAAGGAGCTTATGGGGAAATTATCCAAGGATTTAACTCAACGCTGGATAAAATATTAGCTCCAATTCAAGAGGCGGTTGTTGTTTTGGAAAAAATTGGAAAAGGAAATTTAACATCCAGGATTCAAAGCGAATATCAAGGAGACTATAATTTAATAAAAGATAATTTAAATCGAGCCGTCGAATTATTAGGACAGGCAATAAAAGAATTAAAAGAAGGCGTATTAGCCGTGGCAAGCGCAAGCGCTCAAATTTCCGCGACTGTGGAAGAATTAGCAGCTGGAGCTCAAGAACAATCGTCTCAAATTAACGAGGTTGTTTCTGCAGTCGAGGAGATGACGAGCAGTATATTTGAAAACGCTAAAAACGCTACAAAAGTGAACGAATCTTCTAAACATGCGACAGAAAAAGCTGAAGAAGGGGGCGAGTTAATTGCTGATATTATATTAAAGATGAATTTAATCGCAAATTCTGTAAGTGAAGCCGCTGAAAAAATAAACCAATTAGCCGCGAGCGCAAATAAGATAGGCGAAATAACCAATGTTATCGACGATATAGCGGATCAAACAAATTTGCTTGCGTTAAACGCCGCAATTGAAGCTGCGAGAGCTGGGGAACAAGGACGCGGGTTTGCAGTTGTCGCCGACGAAGTTAGAAAATTAGCCGAGAGAACTACAAAGGCAACTAAAGAAATAGCTGAAATGATAAAACAAATTCAAGTGGATACCGCTCAAGTTGTAGATTCTATGAAAGTAGGTTCAATGGAAGTAGAAGAAGGAAAATATCTCGTAGATAAAGCAGGCGAAGTATTGAAAGAAATAATACAAAGCTCTAATAACGTAACAGATTTAATAACTCATTTAGCTGCCGCAAGCGAGCAGCAAAGCTCAACGGCGGAACAAATAAGCAAAAGCATCGAGTCTATAAATACCGTTGTTCAGGAAACGGCTTCGGGCTTGCAGCAAATTACAAAATCAATCGACGATTTGAACAAATTGAATGAAAAATTGCAAACTCGAGCGGAGCGTTTTCAGGTATAAAGAAATATAATTTCAAGATTTAGAATTAAATTAGACGGCAAGTAAGCCGCCTTTTTTTATAAGTCAATTAGTAAATTAGTTTGTTTTGAATAAGAATTGAGAATTAAAAAAGTATTTTTTCAATTTTTCATTGACTGAATTGCGTAGCGCTTGATTTTTTTTATTTTTTAAAAAAATAAATTGGTAGTTTCAATCGATAAATAATTCATAGGTATAACGGAAAATAGAAAATAGTATAAAACTTTTAGAATTTGAATCAAAACTATAGAATATTTTCTAATTCAATCTAAAAATTAATTTTCTTTTTCAAACCAGCGATTATCTTCTTTTATGAGTTCGATTAGTTCGTCAACGGCTCTATTTTCGTCGACATTTTTCCTAACTATATTTTTTCCTTTGTATAAA
>Ga0308397_1000779_pt1 | contig 20486 bp, 23 predicted proteins | sample Hotspr20SampleT8_FD_202356 | JGI IMG/M metagenome (GOLD analysis project Ga0308397, IMG submission 202356) | Hot spring phototrophic mat microbial communities from Mushroom Spring, Yellowstone National Park, Wyoming, United States - 20051001_T8 ...
CAGAAAAGGAGCTTCCTGAAAAAGATGGATATTATGAGCATCTTATGGATGCTTTAAGGTATATAGTAGTAAATACAAAGACAATGTTTGAAGTTAAGAAGGGAGTGAGAAGTGAAGAGGCAAGGAAGGGAAGGGAATATACAGGATATTAAAAATTAAGGAGGTAAAATAAAATGCTAACAATGAGGGAGAAGTGGGATAGGAGCCGAATGAAAGCAGGCGAGATTTCTGATTACTCATTAGGCTCAAAGATGACGCAGTTTTTAAGGAAGTTATTTTTTGGGAGCGGAGATTGGGTAGGTTTGGAGAATAGTGGTGGAGGAGAGGAGTATAAGAAGTTGCTGGTGCCAAGTAAGACAACTGAGAAAAGTTATATAGAACCGGAAAAAAGTTATATAGAAAAATCAATTGAGAATCTATTAAATAAAGATGAGATTAGAGCTGGGGAGATACGGAAAAGAATAATGGATATATTGAATACTAAAAATCCTGATACGAAAGCAATAGTAAATGAGATATTATCAGCATATTGGAAGTCAGGTGAGAAACCACCGAAGCAGTTAGTTTTGTTTAGAGAAATGAAAGATGTTCCTGTAGAAGTTTTGGTAAGTCATTACAGGCAATTATTAAATCGGTTGGCAGAGAGAAAAAATAAATTAAAGGAATTGCAAAATGAGTATAGATAAGAAAAAAATATTAAATTTTGTGCTAAATAGGTTTAATGTGATGAAAAAGGCTAAAACTGGAATAGATGAGAGAGCGTATAAGAATTATAAGATGTATCATTTGATAATAGATGAAGAGGATAAGAAGAAGAAAGAGGAATGGCAGGCAAATTTGATAGACCCGTATTGCTTTATATTGAGTGAAGGGATATTGGCTCATATTTATGATGCATTTTTTAATTCTGATAAGTTTGTTGATATAGAAGGGCAAACAGAAAAGGCAATAAATAAAGAATTGAATGTAGAGAATGTTTTAAATTATTTGTTAATAAAGGCCGGGATAAGAGAGAAGGCGATTGATATAATAAGAGCTGCAATTAAATATCCGGCTGCGATTGTGAAATTGAAATATAATTACTCGGTTGGAAAGAGGTTTAAATTGGAGAATAATAGTAAAAAAATAGAGAAGTATATAAAGTATGATTTACCTGATTTTGAGTTAATACCGATATGGGATTTTTATGTTGACCCGCAGGCCACGGAAATGGAGAATGCAAGGGATGTAATACATAGGTCAATAAAAGATTATAACGAGCTTCTGACAGAGGCAAAGAGAGTGAATGAGATATTAGGCGAAGAGGTATATGATATAAAAGAGATTGAGGAGTTAAAAAATAGCGGTTTTGTTTTTGAGAATGAGAATAATCCATTGTATCAAAACTTTAAAGCAACAGAAAGCGATGAATATTATAAGAATATAGAGCTTTTAGAATATTGGGGGAAGTATGATATAAACGAGGATGGTAATTTAGAGGATGTTTTAATAGTAGTAGCAAATAGGGAAAGGGTAATAAAAGTAATAGAGAGCCCATATTGGACGGTAGAGAAGCCGTTTGTAAAGTTTGAGATAATAAGAAAAGAAAATGAATTTTGGGGGCATTCAATATCTGAGTTGATAGAGAGTAATTGGGAGGAGATAGTAAGTTGGCGAAATATAAGAATGGATATAGCGAAGTTATTGGTAAAGCCACCGATGCTGGCTCCAATGAGTTTGGAATATTTGGAAAAGGATTTAAAATTGAAGCCTGGGAAGATATTGTTTTATCCTGGTGAGACAGCATCAATTTCGTTTTTACAATTACCGGCACAGCAGTTATTGTCACAGATAGAGATACAGGATTTAAAACAGGATATGCAACAGACAGCAGGGCCAACAGACCCTATTTTGGGTTCAAATGTCGGAAGGGGAGTAAATCAAACAGCAAGGGGAATATCAATTATGGCATCATCGTCACTGGCAAGAATAAATATTATGGTTCAGACTCTGGCAGAAAGTTTTAAGAAATTGGTCAGTTATTATGTAGAGCTTATAAGACAATATCAAACAGAAGCAATAATAATAAGAAAGGAGAAGGAGTTTATTAAACTGGAGCCTGAGGATTTGTTTGAGGATTTTGAATATACAATCAATTTTAGGAATGTGAAAGAGAATATAGAATTGGAAAAGCAGGAGATAATAAATTTAATATCAATTTTAGGGAAAATACCTGGAACAAATATAGAGATGCTGGTTAGGATATTACTTGAATACTTTCCGAGATTGAAGGGAAAAATAGAACAGGTTTTAGGGATAGAAGAGAAGAAGGCATTAGAAAATATGCAGGATAAGGCAAATATGGAGCAGGCGGTTGCGAATGAACTTCCAATTGGGACAATGACAGGTGCTTCTATGCAGATACCACCTGAGATTACACCGTCATTGAAAGAGAGAGTTGAGACTTTGCTTAAAGGGACACCATCAATAAAAAGGCCTTTGGGAGATGTAAAACTTCAGAATTTGAATTTATTGGAGTGAAGTTATGATATTTAGAAAAAAAAGAGAAGAAGAGAAAGATGAAAGGATAAAGGAAATAGTAAGGATAAGTCGGACAAGAGGATATAAAGCGATAATGGACTGGATAGGGCAACAGCAGGATAGTATAACAAGAGGACTTTTAAAAGAGAATAAGATTGAAAATATATATAAATTGCAGGCAAAATATGAGGCATTTGGTGAAATATTAAGTTTTATGGAATATTGTTATAAGAAAGGAGAAGAAAGGGATAACTCTCAATAAGAGGGCCCCTTTAAAAAAACGGGAGAACTTCCTTTAAAAAGGAAGCCCCAGAAAAGGAGGGAAGATTATGGAAGAAAAAGAAATGGAACAACAAAATGAAAATATTGCTTCTTCTGAGGCGTCTGAAACTAAAGCCGAAGGTAATGTATTTGGCGGACCTTCAGGCGAAGAGTTTGAGACAGTTGAGGAAGGAGCAAAGGAGCAAGCTTTGGAGAAAGCCGAAGCGAGCGATGAGGAATGGATAATTCCCGGGAAGTTTAAAACAATTGAGGAAGTGCGCAAAGGATTTAAAGAAACAGAGAAGTATTTAAAGAAGCTTGAGCAAGAGAGGAAAGAGTTAAGGGAAGTTCTGGAGAAAGTTGCCCCTCTTTTGCTTGAAGAGAAGCAAGGGAGTGGAGAACAATTTTCTTCAGAAGAGCTAAAGGAGAAGTTTTTAGAAGCATTTGAGCAGGACCCAATTGGGGTGCTTTCAGCTCTTTTAGAGACAGCAGTTGAAGAAAAAATTACGCCTGTTATAACACCATTACAGCAGAATTATGTTGTTCAGAGGTTACAGGAGATAGATGAGAAGGTGCAGGCAGAGTTTCCAGAGTTTGATATGCATAAGAATCAGCAGTTGGTAGCAGAGGAGTTAAAAACATATCCTGAGGAGTTTAGATATAATTATCCTGAGTTGGCATTGAGGACAGCAGTAATGAATGTTATAAAGAAGTTGGAGAAGGAAGGGAAGTTGGAGCAGATAAGTAAGGCAAAAGAGGAAGGAGCAGAACAGGTTAAGCAGAAGATACTCGGAGCTGATACATTGACATCAAAGGCAAAAACAGGCGTTAAAAAGAGTGAGAATGATTCAATACTTGAAAGCATCTTAAATGCTGGGTCCAGAAGAGGTGTTTTTTAAACAAAAATTTGAGTTTGCTTAAAAGATTTAAACTAAAATTTTAATTAAAAGGAGGGAAAGGATATGGCAGAGATAATAACAGGGACAAGAACAACATATAATATAAATCAGGAGCAACGAGTAATTGATATTTCGGATAAGATAGCGTTGCTTGAGCCTGACTCTTACCCGTTGACAGTGATATTAAGACAGCTTGGAAAGAAAAAAGCTGTTAATCCTGAGTTTAAATGGATTGAAGATGAGCTTTCAGCAAGAGCAAGTAAGACAACCAATACAGAACCACTTGGAACTAATGTAACAGAAATTCCAGTTGAGAATGTAAATTTCTTTAAGAGTAATCAAGTTGTGAAAGTATTGGCAACAGGTGAAGAGCTTTTGGTAGTGAATGTTTCGGGAAATAATCTGATTGTGAAAAGAGGATACGGAAGCATAGAAGCTGATAATATACCTGCAAATGCTGATATATTGATAATAGGAACAGCCTTCCCTGAGAATTCAACAGAAGGGGAAATGAAATCAACTCAAACAGTGATAAAGAGAAATTACACACAGATTTTTAAGACACCATTTGGTGTTTCAAGGACAACAGCACAGACAGAACAATATGGCGAGAAAGAGCTTGCATATTTAAGACGGAAAATGGCAATTGAACACGCAGTAGATATAGAGAGGACATTGCTATTTGGAGAGCCAAAAGAGGATGTGAATGAGAATAGAAGGAAAACAGGCGGGGTTTTATACTGGATTAAAACAAATGTTCATACACCGCGTATTAGTGAGTTTGATGAAGGCGATTTTTTAGATTTTTTAGAAGTTGTATATCGTTATAACAGATTGGATAGGGGTTCGTCAAAGATTACATTGCTTGCTTCATCATTTATAGTTAAAAAGATAAATGAATGGGCAAAGAATCAATTGATAGTTCCAAATAAGTCGGATACATACGGGATTTCAGTTGTTCAGTATATTCATCCATTTGGAAGTCCGCTTAATATAGTCAATCATCCGCTTTTAGTTGCACCTGGATATGATAAGTATGCAATTGCATTAAATATGGAGCTTTTAAGCTTGCGAATTATCCAGGATACGATATTGAAGACGAATATACAAAATCCGAATGTAGATGGCGAAGTTGATATGTATTTAACAGAGTTGGGATTGGAGTTGCAACAGGAGAAAAGACACGGGGTTTTGAAGGTAGCATAATAAGAGGGATTTAAATTTGAAAGAGCTTGCGGAGTTTTACTTCGCAGGCTCTGTTTTAATTTTTTAAAAGGAGGAAAAGATATGAAGTTTTATAGCAAGTATGGAAGTTACACTATTAAGATAGGGGGACAGAAGATAGTTTTTCAGAATGGGGTTTATATTACAAATGACAAGAAATTGATTGAGGAGATGGAGAAATATCCAACATTTAATAAAGATTTTTGTAAGGAGAAACAAGAAGAGAATAAAAAAGGAGGGGAGAAGGTAAAAGATGAAAATAAGAGAGTTGAAGAAACAAATAAGTGAAAGGTTGCAGTTTACAGATTATGAAAGGATAGTTGAATGGATAAATAAAGCGATAGAGCAAATAAGTTTGTATAATTTGAGACATTGTGTTACAGGGAAAGTGATAACACTTGACGGAAGTGGAAGTTATGATATTTCGGATTGTTTAGAAGTTCAAAAAGTATTTAATGAAAAATTTTCAGCTTTTTTGAGATTGCCTTATGAAGAATATAAAATTTTAACGGAAAAAGCAGGATGCTACGCTATTTTCGGTAATAAAATTTATATAGAGGGAAAGGATGAGAAAGTTCATTTAATTTATATTCCAAAATTTGAAATTCTTTTAGATGATGAAGCTGAAAATATAATTACGCAAAGTTATCCTGAATTGGTTATTTATAATTCGTTATATCAAGGATTTATATTTCTTGAAGATTTTAATAATGCGCAGGTAGAGAAACAGAGATTTGAAAGTAGGTTGCTTGAAATAATGAGATTAGAGCGGGAAGCGTTTTATAAAAATTATCAAGGATATTATTTATGAAAGTTTTAAATGTTAATAATTTTTTAGGTGGACTGAATAATAGGGATAGTCTAACAAAGTTAAAAGTGAATGAGTTGAGTGATATAGAGAATTTGAAAATTAGAGAGGATGGTAGTTTGGAGAGGCGAGAAGGCTTGGTTTTGGATAAAGTTTCGGCAGAAAGCAGTATTCAGAATATATATCAATGGGTAGATGTAGATGGGAATAAGAAATTGTTAGTTGTTTCTGGGGGAAAGGTTTTTAATTATGATGGCTGGGCAGAGTTGGATAAGACAAAAAGTTTTATAAATAGTAAGAAATTAGGGTTGTTGGTATATTACGGAGATTTGATTTTGCTTGACCCACAGAACGGGACTTTTATATATAAAAACGAAATAACTTCTTCAAAGAAATGTTTTGTTAAAGTAGTGGGACAGGAAATAATTTTCTATGCTGAGAATGGAGAGGAGATACCAGGGAAAAGAATTAGTATAAAATCAGATGGAGATGAAAAAGGGAAGAAATTGTTTGATATAGTCGGGAATGTGAATTTGTTTGTTGTTAAGGAGTATAAGAATAAAATATTTTTGTTTGATAAAGGGGAGAATGGAAATAAGCATAGGATAATAAGGTTAAATAATTATTTTGAATATGAGGAGATGCTGGAGGGGAGCGATTTAAGGAGGGTTGGTGAAAGTGAAAATATTTTTTATGATTGTTCTCCGAATGTAGCAATTTTTCAGGAAGGCTTTTTGTTTGTATTAAAGGAGCAGAATAAGATATTGAGGGTATCGTATAATTCGTTTGCGGATATAAAGGTGAAGCAGATAACTGGTAATATAGGGAAGTTTTTAATAAATTGGAGTGGCGGGAAAATAGGGTATTTAACAACTTTGGGGGCTTTAAAGGGAGTGCTGGGGGAGAAAGAAGTTTACGGGAATATAAAAATAAATAGTGCAAATATCATTCCTTATAAAGAAGTAACAATAAGCTTAAAGAAGTGGGGAGACTGGGGACAAGGATGGTTTCGGGTGTATATTAACTCAATTCATATTATATCAAGTTTTTATGAATGGTCTAATTCGTTTGGAAGTACTTACATATCAGACACAGATATTGACTATTATATTCATTTTCCATTTTTTCAAAGAAAATTAACATTACGGGTGTATACTGATAGAAGTTTACGCGATGGACACGGATGGATTTATGTAAAAAGAACAGGAGTAAAAGTTTATACAAATTATGGTAATATTAATTTTCCTTTTGATATTACTTTGGGAAATTCTGATTATGCATATTATAATCAAGAAATAAATTTTTGTTTAAAGCATATAAGTAGTGAAGCTGGAAATTTTAAAGCAATAGGACTTTTAAATAATGAGTTAAATGCGGTTGATTACAGGAATTTGGAAACTACAATGCAAGTTGATGCTGGACAAAGTATAGTTAAAAATAATAGCGTCTATTTATTGTTTAAAATAAATAATCAATTTTATTATTTATTAGATGACAACATTCCTTTTATAGATTTGAATTCTGCTAAAAAGTATAATGTTCCTTCGGAGTTTTCATATATTTTCAATGACGGAGTAGATTTTTATATACAGACTACAAGCGGGGTTCAGAAATTAGTTGTAGGTGAAAATTTGAGTTTGCAGTCTGTTAATAATCAAAATAGTATAACACTTTATTCGTATTTGATAGAATTAAATAAGCGTTTTAAATATATAGGTTCGCCATATACGCCGAATGGATTTTATGTAAGCGGAGGGAATTTACAGCGAGGAAAATATAGTTATAAATTGTCATTTGTATTTCAAGGGGATGTTGAATCGCCAGCGTCAAATCCAATTGAAGTTGGAATAAATCAAGTCGGGAGCATAAAGCTGACGAATATAAAAATTCCACAATATTATATTTCAATGCAAAATTTGGAAAAGGTTAAAATATATAGAAAAAAAGAAGGCGAAAATGATTATTATTTTGTTGATGAGATAATGCCATACGAAGAGGAAAAGCAGGACGGAAAAAAAATAAGGAATTATGTTAGTGAATTGGAATGGATAGATGATGGGAAGCCAAATAATGGAAAATATATAGAGAAGCCAAATCCGTATAAGTTTAAATATGGGACAATTCATTTAAATAGATTAGTTTTAGCAGGGGATGAGAAAAATCTTTCAATTGTTTTATATTCAAATGTAGATGCAATTGAGGATATACCTGTATCAAATTTCAGGGAGATAAATAAAGATGATGGAGATTATATAACAGGGATATATTCTTGCAGGGATTTTTTATATGTTTTTAAAAGTAATAATACATACGCAATATATAAAGATGTGAAAAATGGACAGCTTTTAGAAATATCACATAATATAGGTTGTATAACGCAAAATAGTATAACCGCAATAGATGATTTAGTGTTCTGGATGGATAGGACAGGTTTTTTTATGGTTTACAGAAGACAGGTTAAAAAAATATCAGATAAGATTGAGAGATATTTTGACCCTTCTTATGAAGAGGCAATAAATATGAAATATGTTGATAATACGAGGGTAATAATAGATAAATTTACGAATGAGGTGATATGGTTTGTGCCGACAGGGAAATCAGAGAGGAATAATTTGGCATTGATTTATAATTTTAAAATAGGATGCTGGTATAAATATAAATATCCGTATGAGATAACAGAAGCGACAATAATAGAGGAAGAAGATAGCGAAGTTCCGAAAAGGGTTTTTGGGAGTGCTGATGGTAAGATTTTGAAAGTAGAGAAAGTAAATAATGATGCTGGAAAAAGAATAAATTGGGAAATGAAAACGCCATTATACACAATTGGAGATGAATTGTATCAGAAATTGTTTAAGAAAGTGTTTGTTAAGTTTAATGCGGTTGAGTTTTTTAAATTGTCATATACACCAGATTTGGTTAATTGGCGAAATGAAGTAGTAAAGAGTGATAATATAAATTACAGCAAAAATCAGATGATAAGATTATTTGATTGTAAAAGTCCATATATACAGATTAAATGTAGCGGGAATGATTATTCGGAGCCTGTTAAAATAAAGGGATTTGAAATGTATTATTTGCCACTTTTAACAACAGGAGAAGGAAGATAATGGAAGAGATTAAAAGGTATAAAGATTTCTTTTTATATGCTGGAGATACAAAAGAGATAATATTTGCTTTTTATGACCAAGAGAATGTGCCATACGATATAACACTTTTTAATATTTCAGTAAAAGTTAAGGAGCCCAAATATGATGGGATAATAATAGAAAAATTTCATTTTGCTGGTTCTTCAAAGATAATAGGCGAAAGATTGGGCGAAGGCAATGATAGTAAAAAAGAATTTTTGTTTCAAAAAATAATTGAAGAAAATAGCGAGATGATATTTTTGCAGTTAGTAAAGGATGTGGATTATTCAATAGATTATGAAAATGGAATTGTAAATTTAGGAAATAGACAAAGTGATTTGGAAAGTAATGAAAAAATAATGGTAAGTTATAATTATAATGATGGAGAAACAAAGGAAGTTGAAAGGGAAATAGCAAGCCAGGATGAAAGTGATAAAAGGAAATTTTATTTACAAAATTCAGGAATAGTTGAAAATAGGGAAAAAGTTTATCGTGTTTTAACAAGATTTTATGATAGTGAGAATTATCAGTATAAGTATAAAATAGAGTTGGATGAAGTGGAACAGAGAAGTAAAGTTGTATTTGAGAATTCAATAGAGAATGGAATAGTAGTATATGCGGATTATGTAGATAAAGGATATAGAAGAGGGATTGTAACAGCATTGGATAATGAGGCGGATAAATACCAAATAAATCGTGAAAATAAAAATGAGATGGCAATAATATTTGAAAAAGAAGAGACATATAATTTAAAAGGAGTTTATCCGTTTGTTATAGAGTTTGATAACATAAAGAATAAATATACTGTTTATAAGAATTATCTTGTGGTAGGGGAGAGGTTTAAGAAATGAAGAGGATAAATATAATAGTTGATATACCAAGTTTGAATTTAATAAAAGAGAAAGTGTTTGTAGATTTGATAGAAGGGATATATAGCGGTTATGGAGCAAATTATGGGATGAAATATGGAATAAATTTTTAAAGGAGAAAAGATATGGAACCAAGAGAGAGAACAACAAATTATGGACTTGGGAAATGGTATGATGGCGATAATCCTGGTGCAAAAGAATTGAATAAGAATTGGGATATAATAGATACAGAATTGAGTAAAAAAGTTGATAAGAATTCACAAGGTGAACAGGTAATAGAAGGGAAAATTAAATTTACAGGAGAAGTAGTTGTTAATAATCCTACGAAAGAAGATAATCCTGCGACAAAATTTTATGTTGATAATTTAATACAGGGATTGGATTGGCAGGAGAGTGTAAAAGATATAGTAGAGAATTTGCCTACAAATCCGAGTGAAGGGGATAGATATATTTATAAAGGGGAGGATGCAAATAAAAATAAGATAGCAGAATATAGAAATGGGAATTGGAAATATATAGCAGTTGATAGCGGAACAGCAGCGTATGTAGAGAATCAAGCAAAGCAATATGTATTTAATGGAACAAATTGGGTGACATTGGCAAGTCAGACGCAACATAATTCTTTAAATGGCTTACAGGGCGGAAATGAAACAGAAAGATACCATTTAACAAATAATCAACATTCAAAATTAATTTCATTGGCAGATGATACAAATGCTCAAAATATAATTGACCAAATTAAAAAGATAAAGACATTACAAATTTCACACGAAGATTGGGAAAGAGTAAGTCAAAATAATCAGAGGGTTAGAACAGATGACGATGTGCAGTTTAATTCTATTAAAAGTAATAGTGATATAGAGGTTTTAGACTCTAATAAAGGAATAATATTACATTCGCAAAATAAAAAATTTAGAATAAGAGTTTTGGATAATGGGACATTGATAACAGAGGAGGTAGTATAAAATGGCTGAACATATAACAAAAGAAAATCATACATTAGATGATATAACAGAAGGAAGTATAAATAAACATTTTACAAGCGAAGAGAAGCAAAAACTTGGTCAAACAGAGATTTTCACAACAGATGAGAAAAATAAATTGGCAGGAATTGAAGAGAATGCAATTTCTTATGTTGATAGAATATATGTTTTGAATATGCTAAAATTATCAGGGAATACAAATCAGACAACATATCAAAATTTGCCTGTTTTAAATACAGGGAAGAATTTTTTTAAAAATCTTTTTCCACCGCAGGGCTATAAAGAAGAAATTATAAGAGTTAAAGGAATAGTATGTGCAGGGTGTTATGTAGGAGCAAGTGGTATAACAGGAAGTTTACAGGTATTGTTTAAATTGCCTAATGTTCCTGAAAGAGTATCAAGTGAAATAGCATTTAATTCTACAACTGAGACAATATATAAGATTGAATATGATTTTAATTCGCAGGATTTGGAATTGTTAAATCAGAATTTTGATGAATTAAGCGACCCGAATTTTTATATTCAGACACAAATAAAAAAGACAGGTGGCGGTTTTGGAAATGTTTTTATAAATGTTTACGGGATTTATTATGTTTTTCGTATAAAAAATGTTTTAAATTTAGTTTAAGGAGAAAAAGAGATGCCTAATGGTAAGATGACAATAAAAAATTATTTAATACAACTTGATGAGAGAGTAAAATTTTTAACAGAAAGTATAAAGAAGATAGAAAATACAAATGCGAAATTGATGGATGAAGTAATAAATTTGAAAGTAAAAATATATGTCATAGCAGGAAGTGTGTCGTTGATTACATCGATCATAATGATGATATTAAGCAAGTTTTTAAAATTTTAGAAGGAGGTAAAAGAATATGGGGAAGGTAGAGATAAGAAATAGGCCTGTATCGGAAATGAAGTGGGTGCATAGACTTAAAGAACGAAAGGAATTACCAGAATATTATTTTTTATTACAAAAAGAAAGGAAATTTCCGTATAGGAATCCTGATGGTAGTATAAATTTAAGACTTTTAAGAGCTGCAATAGTTAGAGCAAAACAACACGGTTATGAGGATGTGGCAAGAAGGGCAAAAGCATTATATGAAAAATATAAAGGAAAGGAGGAATAATTTATGGATTATAATTGGCAACAGATGTTAGATGAGGCAACGAGATTAAGAGAGCAACAGATACCAATATATTTAAAGCAATTGGCACAACAGAAGGCAGAGGAAATGGAGAATGCAAGAAGTTTATTGGCTCAGAGAGGACTTTTAGGGTCAGCATACGGTCAGTCAGCATTGGGAAATATTTCAGCAAGACAACAGGCACAAACACAACAGTATTTAAATCAATTGGGATTGCAGGATATTCAGCAGAGGATGAATGTAGCTCAATTTTTGGCGAGATTAGAGCAGATGGAGAAGGCAAGACAATTTCAAGAGGCGATGTGGGAGAAACAAAGGAAATGGCAAGAGCAAATGATGAAAGCAAATAAACCAAAATGGTATGATTATTTGTTAGCATTGGTTCCTGCAGCTGCTACAATAGGTGCGGCGGCATTGACAGGAGGAGCAGGCGCAGCTGTTGGAGCTGGAGTTGGAGCTGCTGCCAATGCTGTCCGATGATAAGAATTTTTAAGGGAGGAATAAGATATGAATTGGCGGACTTTGAATTTATTAAGGGATGCTACATCTGGGTTGGCAGATGCGTATTATATTTATAAACAGAGAAAAAAACAAGAGGAATTATCTAAATTGTTTGAGCCAATTAAGGCGAGTATAATAAATTTGCCTAAATTTGCAAAGTATAAAGAGCAGTTAAGTAAAATAGAACCTATATATTTTGGGGAGCTTATACCATTTTTAAATTCTTTGAAGGAGGAGTAAGAATATGGCAAGGGTTAGTATAGGAGGGCAGTCAGGATGGACAACATTAGCATTGGCACAACAGGCAGGAAATAGTATAGCGGAAGCATTACAGAATTATTTTAGGAGTAAAAAATTAAAGGAGCAACAGGCAAAACTTGCAAATTTGAAAGAGATATTAGCGCCTGTATTAGCAAAGAGATTGGGAGTAGAATTGACTGAGGAAGAAAAAAACTTTTTAGCTACAGCGCCACCGTATGCACAAATACCATCAGAACTCGCCCAGAAAAAGCAATTTATAGAAGGTCTAAAAGGGATGCCAATAGAGTATTATAAATATTTAGATTTTATAGCACCGCCACAGCCGAAGGAAACAACAATTAAACATATTACACTTGGTGCATCAAAAACAAAAAGCAATGATATAGATAAAAAAATAAAGGATTTAAGAAATGCATATAATCAACATATTAAAAATGCAAGAAAATATATTGATAATTTGGGTCTGAATTGGGCAACTTGGGCTATGGATGAATTAGGAAAAGCAAAAGATAAATTAGAAAGCTATGAAACTTTAACCGGAGAAAAGAATATGGGATGGCGAAATGAAATTTCCAGAATAGAGAATATAATAAAGGAACACTTAACTCTTAAAAAACCTGAAAAACAAAATAAAAATACTTCTGATAACCCATTTAATTTTGAAAAAACAAAAAAATGAATAAAATTATAGAAGAATTTAGAAAAAGATATCCTGAGTATGATGACTGGACTGATACTGAGATATGGCAAAATTTAAAAAATCCTGAAAAATTTAAATTAGCCTTTCCTGAATATGAAGATTGGGATAATGAAAGTATATTAAAGAATCTTGCTAAATTTGAAACACCAGTTGAAATTTCACCTTCTGAAAATTTAGAAGAAAAAATAATTCGCACTGTACCACCTGAAGATTTACCTAAAACATTACCTAAAAAATGGGGTATTGGGTTTGAAATTCCAAAAGCTACTATTATTAACGCACCAAAACCTCCAGATATTAACTTGCCTATTCCTAAAACTAATGAAGAGAAAGAGGCAATAAATAGTCTTATAAAAAAAGGCGTTTCTGTTACTCCTGAAAAAATAAAAACAGAAATTGAATTGATGAAACAAAAAAAATCTCCTGTAGTGCAAATACCTGCTGGAATAGGACACGGATTATTAAAAGGACTTACAGGAATGCCTGATATTGTTTTAGAAAAAGGAATTCCTCTTTATAAAGAAGGTAAACCATCTACTAAATTAGGCAAAACTACAGAAAATATAACTGAACTTGCAGGATTTATAACATCGCCATTGTGGAAATTAGGAATTGGTGAAAAAGGAGTAGAGTTAATTGGCAAAATTAAATTTGTAAAAGATACTCAAAATTTATTACAAAAATATGCTCCCAAATTAGCTCCACATATTACAAGAATGATAAAATCAGGAATTTCGGGTGCTTCTATATCAGGAGTATTTACAACAACGCATAGCCTTATTAACAAAGCTTTAGATAAAGAATATAAATGGGATAATGTATTAAAAAATATTGGATTTTCAATTCCTGCAGGCTTTATAATGGGAGTTGCTACAGGTGAAATAATAAATGGAATAAATCAAGCAAAAGGTTGGTTTGCAAAATATAAAGCTGAAAAACCTATAAGAGATGCAATGAAAGTTTTAGGAGTATCAAAGAATGATGATTTGGATACAATTAGAAAAAAATATGTGGACTTAATAAAAATTTATCACCCTGATATGCCAACAGGAAATCCTGAAAAAGCAAGAGAAATTATACAGGCGTATGAATTACTTAGAAAATATAAAGCAAATGAAATATCTAAAGATTTAACTAAAATATATCCATTTACACCTGCAAAGCCTGAAGAAGGAAAAATAATTCCATATCAATCAAAAGGAATACAAATAGAAAAATTATCTCAAATTAAACCAGAAAAAGTCTTTCCTAAAGAAGAAGTTAAATCTATTTTATCTAAATCTAAACCTCTTTTAACATCAGGTAAAAGTGAAATACCTTCGGAATTATCTATAAAAGAAAGTCCAACCGAAACACCAAAAGTTAAATCTTTAGCTGAAATAATAGAGAGAGCAAAAGAAGAAAAATTACCACCTGTTTTACAAAATTTGAGTGATGAAGAATTAAAACAATTAGCTATTCCAGAATTTAGGAGAGAAGAAGTTCCACTTCCTAAAGGAGTAAGAGAAGAAGTAAAAAAATATAGCCTTATAAAAGCGGTCCAGGAAAATAGAGGGATTAAACCAGAAAGCGTAAAGTTAATTGGAGATTGGAAAAATATTCCACAAGGTTTGAAACTTCAAATATTAAGGAAAGGTGGCTTAAGCATTGATGAAATGGCAGAGGAATTACAATCTAAAGGTATTTTAAGCGTCCCACCAGATAGAAGGGCTGACGATTATTTGCTTGAACAATTGATAGAAGAATATAATAATCCACCTTCTTATACAGAAACAATTGAGGTGCCAGAACAAAGAAATATAGCAATAAGACCAATTACTTATGATTTTGATAATGCTTTAAATTATTTAAATAGACAATTAAAAGAGACGAAAGATAAAATTTCAAAAGAGAAGATAAAAGAAGCAATATTTAAAATAGAAGATGCTAAAAATAAATATATAGAGGAATATAAAAAGATAAATGAGCCTGTATTGAAAAAATTAAAAGAGGCAGATAATTTTATTGTTAATTATCTTCTTGGAGAACACGGATTGCGTGAACCAAAATCAGAAATAGAAAAAGAAATGACCGAAAAAGTTTTCAAGGATAAAGTAGACCTTTATAAACAGATAAAATTTCCATCAAAGCCTGATTTAAATCAAATTATAAAAGATATTAATTCAGTAAATAATATAAGAGAAAGAGAATTTGAAAAAAAATTAGAAAATTTGATTGAAACTTCTAAAAAAACAGAAAAAAATTTTGTATATTATAATAAAGACGAAGAAAAGCTCTTTGAAAATGTGATTCCACAAAAAATGAGTATTGATGAAAATATGCCACCTGATGTTAGAAAGGCAATAAAATTTTATAATGAGAATATTTTTGATAAAAGATTTAAAAATGTATATAACTCCCGGCATTTAAATGATATGCTTAATCAAATTCTTTTTAAATTCCAAAATAATCCTAAAACACCAATTAGTGTTGGAATGATAGATATTGAAAATTTACACGGATTAAATGGTTATTTTAAACGAATTGAAGCGAAAGCAGATGCCGAAGTGCAAAAATGGCTTGATATTTTTATTAAAACTTTCAATGAATATAAAATCTCTCCACTTATTATTCGCAATGGCGATAAAGCAGATGAATTTGTATTTGTTATAGCTGCATCACAAGAAAAAACTAAAAAAATTTTAGAGAAAATAGAAAAAAGAATTGACGATGCTGTTAAAGAAGCACATTTAAATAAAATAGAAGGGCGAGATAAAGAAATAAACGGTAAGACTTATAAAGTCATTGGAACAGGATTTACAATGGTAGCAGATTCATTATCTCCTGAAGATACAGTAGAAACATTAGATGAACGATTAAGCAAAAAACTTTCAAATTATAAAGATGTCCGGGAGAATAAAAAAATTTTAACAGAAGGAGGTGATAAAAATGTCAATGAGGCATCTTTTAGACAAATTGGGATTCAAGAACGAGGACGAAATGAGGGAGGCTTTGGGCAAGGATCCAGAGATACAAAAAATGATGAAGGAAAAGGAGAGAATGGAGAGATTATGGCAGGAAAAGGAGGCTTACGAGAAACGACTTCTGAAACATCCGGAGGACGAGATAGCAGCAACGGAATATCTATGGTTTCTGAGGGACCACGACTTATGGGAATGGATATCGGACCCGGTAAAGGAGATACTTATAAACAAATGGCAGGAATGGAAAAAAAGAGCGAAGGAACTGGAGGAACAGGGATTTCTAAAAGTGGAGAACAAGGAAAAGAAGGAGAACAAGTAAGCGGTGCAGGTTTACCACCAAGTCAACCGCCACCACCTTCAACTCCGTCTGGTGAATCATTTGATTTTTCTGATTTTGAATTGTTTAAAGATATTGCCCAGGAATTGGGACCTCAAAGAAAAAAGAAATTAATTGATAACTTAATTAAACGGGCTAAATCTAAATTCTTTTCTAATGAAACAAAAGAAAAACTTTTACAGATTAACCCTACTTACTTTACCCAAAAAGTAAAGTCTTATGTTGATTTTGCTAATATCATTATTAACAACTTCCAGCATCAAGATATAGTAAATTTAATAAAAGAAGTTCCAGAAACAGAATTTCCACCTAAATTAAAAATTGCTACTGCTATTAAATATGTTGAAAAACTTGATAAATCGCAAGAGTATGAGAAAATACTTGATATTGTCAATTATTTAGACGAGTATGGAAGAGAGCTTGGTAGAGGCATAGTTTTATTTAGATATCTTATTCCAAAATTATCTCCTGTAGCAAAAGGAAAAGTTATAAATAATGTCCTTGATAGAATAAATAAACGCTTTAATATTAGTTTCTCTGAAGAATTTATAAAAGAAGTAAAAACAAGATTTTTAGAGACCTTAAAAATAACTAATCCTGAAGAAAGAGAATTAGAAGTAAAAAGAATTTTAGATTCAATAGCAGAAAAAATTCCATTAAGATTTAAAGAAAGAATTACTTTATTTAGATATGCTAATATGTTATCTAATCCACGCTCTCATTTAAGAAATTTCTGGAGCAACCTTGTTCAAACTTTTATAACTCTTCCTGTTGATAATTTAGCTACTTCTATCGTAGAACTTATTAGACATCCTTTTAAGTCAGAAAAAAGAGAAGTTAACCTTTCTGATATTCCACTTTATTATATAAAAGCTATAACAGCTATGCCAAAGGCTATACAAGCCTTTGTAAATACTTTTAAAGAAAAAGCAACACTTTCTACAAAGACTTTTGATTTATCACAGAATAGTATGCTTGATTATATTAACTCCGTTAGATATAAAAAATTTGGTGGTAAATATCCTAACCTTGTTTTAAATGCAATGGAAGGAGCGGATAGGTTTTTCAGAACTTTAATTCAAACAGGTGAAGAAGCAAGGTTATTAAGAAAAGGTGTAGAACCTGATGAGGCTTATAAAAAAGCATTAGAATTAAGCGATTTGTATTTATTTAGAAAACCTCTTGGAAATACTGAAAATGAAGGTTATTTTATTCGGGCTATGGATAGTATAGGAAAAATAGCATTGGAGTCGAGGAATATTAGAAAATATCCTGTATTAAGCACATTTTCAAGATTATTCGTTGCGTTTGTTACAACTCCAATTAATATCTCAAAAGAAGGATTAAGACATACTCTTATTGGTGCGGTTGGAAAAAAAGAATGGACACCTTTTGATATAGGTGCACTAATAGTAGGAACATTACTTTCTTATTATGGATATCAAAAAGCTTTAAAAGATGAAATAACTTTTTTACCGCCAAGAACTCAAAAAGAAAAGAAATTATATTATGAATCCGGTAGAAAACCATTTTCAATTAAAATCGGCAAATGGATACCTGTTTATTATTTTGGAGCATTGGCTATTCCTTTATTATTACCTGCAATTGTTCATTATTATATAAAAAATGCAGAAGCTGATGAGGGCGTTATTGAAAAAATATTAAAAATTGGTTTGGGTATAAATAGGATTATAACAGAACAAACTCCAACTCAAAATATATCAGATTTATTTAGCGTTTTAGAAGGTGATGTTGATTATTCACTAAGCAAAATAGCAGGAAGTATAACTACACAATATATACCGGCCTCAGGTTTCTGGCGTTATTTGAATATAGTTTTAGACCCTGTTTATAGAAGAAGTAAAAAATTGAAAGAAGAGATAATTAAAAATTTACCACCTGTTTCAATAGAAAGTGATAAAGGAAAATTGAAAGTAAAAATAGAACCTCTAACAAAAAGATTGATGCCTTATCTTACTCCTGAAAATAAACCTGCTATAAGAGATTGGACAGCAAAATTTTTGCCTTACGCAATCGGAACACCTAAAAATAGATGGGAACAAATATATAAAAATTTATTAAGAAGAAATCAAATTAAAAAATTAAGAAATAAACTTAAAAATGAATTAAAAGAAAGATTAAAGATAGAATATTATAATAAATTAATTCCAGGAATGGAGGAAGAAAATGAATAAAATAATGTTTTTTTCAAAAGAGACTGAAAAAATAATAGATGATACTATTAAAAAAGGAATTGAACAGGTTAAAGATTTAATAGATGTGAATTTAGTAAAAGCAATAATTTCTGTTGAAAGTAATTGGAATCCATTTGCTATAAGATTTGAACCTGAATTGAAAAATACAAGATGGTATACAAATAGTTTGAAAAATATTGAGAATATAACAGATTTTCATTTTTGTAGTTTCGGGTTGATGCAAGTTTTATACGGCGTTGCATTGAATTTGGGTTATACAGGAAATCCTTTGGGACTTTTTGACCCTATAACAAATATTCACTACGGAACAAGTTTGCTTTTAAATTATTTGAGAATTTATAAAAATATAAAAGACGCTATCTCTTCATATAATCAAGGAAGCCCTAAAAAAGATAAAGATGGAAAATATTTAAACCAGGCGTATGTTGATAAAGTTTGTAAAGCTTATTTAGAATACGGAGGAAAATTGTAATGCCATTAACAAGCAAAGGCAAAAAAGTTTTAAAAAAGTTAATTGAATATTACGGAGAGGAAAAAGGGAAAAGTATATTTTATACTTTAATAAATTTAAAAAGAAAGGGGAGCGAAAAATGGCACAAAAAGAAAAAAGAGTTGTAAAATATATGAGTAGAAAATTTTTGTTGGTTTTAGTGGCAATAACAATCCTGGCGATAGCCTTTTTTACTACAAAAAAGATGACAGCAGATAATTTTGTTTGGGGTCTATGCGGACTTGTAGCAACTTATATAACTGGAAACGCAGTTGTAAAGTTTTCAAAACAAAATGATGATTAGGAGGTGTATTATGAGATGGCTAAAAAAATTATGGTGGCTTTTCGTTGCATTGTTAACAGGACTTCTGTATATTTTATTTAAATCAATTTTGCAAAATAAAAAAAATGGTAAGATTCAAAGTTCACTTGATAATATTAATATAATCGCTGAAAATAAATTGGCTCAAATATATCAGGAAGAAAAGAAATTAAAGAAGAGGAGAGAAGAGAATGAAAAAATTGTTAAAAAAATGTCTCGTGATAAGCTTATTAATGACATTCGTAGTAGATTATAGTTTTGCTCAATTTACAGATAAAGAATTACAAAAAATTGATTTAAAATTGAGAAATTATACAATACTTTCACAGGAGAATATTTTGCTTCAGGAAAAGATAAAAGTTTTGGATTGGCAGGTAAAAGAGTATGAGAAGGTTTTAAAGAAAGAAAATAGTTGGTATGAAAGAAATAAATTTGTAATAGGCTTTGGAGTAGGATGTTTATTTTCATTTTCGTCTGTATATCTTGCAATTTTAACAATTAATGGTAAGTAATGACACAAAAGAAAATGTGTCAAAATTGTGACACATCAAATCCAAAAAATTCAAAATTATTGTAAGAATTAGAAATATTAAGAGTATTTTAGTAGAAAAATAAGAACAAATAATAAAGAAAGAAAAAGAGTTAAAATTTTTGTAAAAAATAGAGATAAGAGATTTCTAATCCGAATTCCTTGCAAACGGGTTTAGTACTGAGCTCATAGATATCATTTGCAATTTTATCATCAAATGGCATAATCACAAAAGCCTTCTTCATTATTCCTCCAAATTTAACACCAAATTTCGTATAGCGTTCCCAGCATAAAAGAAGTTTTTGCGAAGCAAAAATTTGGGTGAGTGCCGAA